>Ga0247727_10003565_pt1 | contig 34239 bp, 31 predicted proteins | sample WisWelCaveWW1625_FD_202498 | JGI IMG/M metagenome (GOLD analysis project Ga0247727, IMG submission 202498) | Biofilm microbial communities from Wishing Well Cave, Virginia, United States - WW16-25 | ecosystem: Environmental > Aquatic > Deep subsurface > Groundwater > Cave microbial mat | place...
AAATTTAAGAACTAAGGTTTTCAATAAACTCCATTATATGGCCACATGTATAGCATGGATACAATTTTTTTGTAATTATAGTACCGTCGTCTAATGCAGTAGTTTCAAGCTTTGATTTCATAAAAGAGCCTTCACCGCAATAGATACATTTTAGAGACTTGAGCCTATCTGTTTTAGACTCTAAGAGTTTTTTGTTAAGATTCTGTAGACTGGAATCTTGATTGTTTTCTGCCTCAGGTTTTTTTTCGTTACAATACTCATGAATCCAAATGCCGCTTGCCACTCGCACTATCTCATCACCAATGTTTATTTTCTGTCTACACATCTGGCATTTTGCCTCTAAGCTTGACTGCATTGGTTTTGTTTTAGTGTAAAATTATGTATAAAGAGGTGTGTGTAATTTTAGAAAAATTGCCTTTTGGTGGCAGATGATCTAATTTCTGAAGATGAGTTTGTCAAGGCACTAGAATTTTTAATACAAAATGGCATAATTAGAATCTCATAGAACACATCTAATTAAAAACGAAAATTTTTCCTATTCTACCAGTGTTCGAACAAATGAACAAAATCAGACATTTTAGTCATATCTAATAATTTGAGATAGTATGCATGATATCACTTCAACGAGAACATCCAAAATACAATCTATGGAGATAAGTGAAAATGTTGAGGTGAGTAATGCTTCTAGACAAAAACCAATGAATGTTCTAAATTATATCACAATGTCATTAATTCTTCAAATTCGTGATTTGTTATGTCCACCAAAGAAAGTCTTGAGCGAAGTAGAAATCACTCCGGGAATTTGTGTCCTAGACTTTGGGTGTGGTATAGGGAGTTATTCTATTGAGACTGCAGAACAACTTACAAGATCTGGTAAGGTTTTTGCTTTAGATATACATCCTCTGGCAGTTGAAGATGTTAGTAAAACTGCATCGAAAAAAAAACTGACAAACCTTGAAACTATACTTTCTGATTGTGAAACTAAATTGCCGTCAAATAGTGTGGATATTATCTTGCTATACTATGTATTTAATGATTTGAAAAACCCTGATAAAGTTTTACGCGAATTACATCGAGTGATTAAACCACAAGGCATTCTTTCTTTTTCAGAATTTAGAGTTGAAAAAATCTCCCCAGGAATAGCAAAAACTGGTCTATTCCAACTCCAATGCAAAGGAAATAGAACTCATACTTTTATGAAGACGCCATAATTTATCTTGATTCTAAAACCATAAATGATTTGCGAACTTTTTCTAATTACTTTGAATCTTGAAATTTCTAACAACTAAAGTTCAATTGTTGAACTTTAGATAGAATTTATACGCGTTTGTTAAATACTAAATAAATTCAGAGGCAGGGGGGAATCCTGCACGCCCAAAAGTGAAGGGATTTATCTCTTCTACTCTCAGTGTCTGGATCCCCCACTATAGAAACAAATTTGAATAATTCTGTGGAAATTCTTTCATTGATAAAGTGATTTTGCAGAAGTGGCCTACTTTGATTCTTCATCTAACCTTTTTAGTTCTTTTTTCATAAATTCTTCAAGTGCTTTTGCAAATTCTGGATATGAACGTCTAAGGTCACGCATAAAAATATCGGTAGCATTAATTTCTTCATTATATTCTTGATGGTTCTTTGATTCCTTAACTGACAATTTTTCCACATCATAACTACTACATGAGACCGCAAATAAGTTTAGAGGAAAACCTCTTTAAGTGAATTATCTTTTCATTCCTACTTTACACATACCAATTCTGCAATTATGACAAACATAATCATCTGCAGGGTTTTGGCATCCGCATGAACAGGTACAGGTATAATCATTCATTACTAATCAAGTTGCTGGGAAAGACTCGCTTTTCATTTCCTTATCCAATATTTTTTTCCTAATTTTTTCTCTTTCTTCTTCTTTGGACATGTATATTATAGTACGTTATAATATTAAAAGAAAAATTAGGACTAGGCTCAAAGTCTGAAGAAAAATCAACTAATTTACAAAATAAAACACCATTGTGACAAAGAAATTTTGACGTGAAACTACAATAACAAACGGCAAAAACAAAACTCAGAAAGGATTTTGGAAGTAGGAATAGAGCTAATCGGAAATTTAGGATATTTGCTGCTTATTTCGGCAGCAGTAGGCATTGTAGCATACATTCTAAGGCAGCCTTTGGTTCTTGGATTTTTGGTAGCAGGAATATTAATTGGTCCCTTTGGTCCCTTTAGTCTGATAAAAGATGTAACACTTTTGAATAACTTTTCAGACGTTGCAATTGTACTGCTATTGTTTGGAGTAGGGCTTGCCTTTCCATTATCACAACTCAGGGCAATTGGAAAAATTGGTGCGTCAATTGCAATAATTGAAGTCCTTGTGATGCTTGGAATTGGGTTAGGGGTGGCCTACGCATTTGGCTGGTCAACAACAGATGCAATGTTTTTGGCTGCTGCACTGTCAATTAGCTCTACTGCGATAATTGTCAAGATACTAGAAGAAATGGAAGTTATTCAAGAGCCATCATCAATTCTGATAATTGGAATATTGATAATTGAGGACTTGATTGCAGCAGTACTTATCTCGACTCTCCATTCATCAGTTTTGTTAGGTGCATTTAGCTTTGACGATATGCTGTGGAAAATAGCGCAAATTGGTATGTTCATTGGTGGAACTGCAGTGCTTGGCTGCCTTGCAATGCCAAAGATATTTTCAGCTATATCAAACTTTGAACGATACGAGTTTACGATACTTGTAGCCCTTGGTCTTGCATTTGGGTTGTCATTTTTGTCATATTCACTTGGGTTTTCTGCAGCAACTGGAGCATTTTTGGCAGGTGTGATAATTGCGGGATCTAGATTCTCAGGAGATATTACAACTCTCATTACACCTACACGGGAAATTTTTGTTGCAATATTTTTTGTAACAATTGGCGCGTTAATGGACGTGCGAATAATTGCCCAGTATTGGCTACCAATTGTTGTAATTACGGTTGTTACTATAATTGGAAAGATAGTTGCAACATATGCAGGAGTTAGACTGTTTAGACTGGGACATTTCAACGCACTGGGAATTGGTTTTTCTATGGCTCAGTTAGGTGAGTTTTCCTTTATCGTACTAAAGGTAGGGCAAGACCTTGGTGCAACAAGTGCGTTCTTGTTTCCGATTGTTGGTATGGTTGTTGTACTTACTACAATCTTTGCTCCTATGCTGATAAAGAGGGGAACAAAAATGATGGTCGAGTTATTTTAGTCACATATTGTATAATCTTACTTGGATTACCCAATACTAAAAATGTAGAATGAATGGAAATTTTTAGAATAAAAGAAAAAAGGACGATTAGTTCTTTCTTGACTTTAAATAGAATGCTGTTACACCAGCTGCTCCAGCTATAATTGGTAACATCCAGATTGCAGTAGTTTGTACTCCAGCTAGTAATAATGCTGTTGTGTCTATTAGAATGATTTCGCCACCAACAACTCTCATTTCATCAAAAATGTCGTTCATGTTCAAGTCCAAGACAATATCTTCACCAAGCTCATATGAGCCATTTCCGTTTTTGTCATGGAATTTCATTTTTGGGTCAGGACATACAGGTATTTGTATAGGATTAAAATTGACTCCAACCTCAACATCACAGTCTACAGTATCGCCGTTGAACAAGCTACTACTTTCATCTACTACCTTACAATCAAGTCCTAGTTCATGAATGCCATTTCTAATTGCTGTTGGACATGAAGCAGGATCTTCGGAATGAAGGGCATCAAGTCCTTGGGTCCAAACTCCATTACCATCCTGATCAAACCAGTCCAAACCTGTTAAAGGTGAACCTGTTGAGGGAAATGGTAATAGCAGATCTCCTGGCATTACATCTTTAGCACCTGGTAATCCTTTGCCTGCACTTGCAGTGCCATCTGCATCAATTATTTCATCACTAACTGCATAGGCGTTATTTGTAATTCCAGCAACTAATACAAAAGCAAGAATTCCTGTAAGAATTCTATAATTTATCATAAACTTTGATCAAAATTTGAGATTAATAGCATTGTGAAATTGCTAGTATAGATGAGTTGTTCCATGTTACATATTGTAAGTGATTTAGCGAAATTGGCATCGAGTCATTTTGTTGTATAATCTATACAGGATTACCCAGGAATAAGCTTTGATATGTTTACGAAGAGTTTTGTATATTGAAAAATGAGTTAAGTAAGGAATTCTTTCTATTAATCATCAGCAGTGGAATTAACTTCTAAGATATAATCACACGTATAGCCTAACTTTGCATGATGTTTCTTAACAGCTTCTTTGTCTGGAGCTTCTAGAAAACAGTACATCCTATCATCATCCTCACTGTAAATTAGATTTACGTGCGTTACTCCAAATTCATCTTTTGGCAAATTCTGTAATTTTTTTAAAGATTCGGGATTTGCTCCTTTCATAGGATGACTATCTAGGAATTTTGGCATAGTATCAATTACTCATAGAATTTATTATAACTATATTTTCGGGTAATCTTACTAGGATTACCCAAGGATGATTTAGCTAGTTTGATAATGACTTAGCTATTCTGTCTAGTCTGACTAATATGATTTCAATCCATGCATTCCAATGAAGAACAAGATGATTGAGAAAACAGCACAAAAAAGGTGAATGCTTTGGGACGTGGTGGTGGAATTATTCATACTATGGGAAATTCTAGACGTACGGGGCAGAAAAAAATCAGGGTTATTGTAGCAGATGATGATCACGATGTGGTTGATAGCCTATCTGTTATGCTAGAAGAAAAAGGAATCAAGGTAATCGGAAAAGCATACGACGGCGAAGATGCCTCAGAGCAATATTTTCTCCACAAGCCTGATCTCCTACTATTGGACTTGATGATGCCAAACTACGATGGTCATTACGCTATCGAAAAAATAACACAGAAAGATCCAAATGCGAAAATTCTTGTAATCACAGCATATTTGGATAAGAGCTTTCAATTAAACAAAGTCTCGGCAGTCTTCTCAAAACCCTATGATATGGATGAGTTAGTAGAAGAGATCAAGAAAATAGCAAACTCGTAACAAGTTTGATCCTTATCAGTTCATAATCTATAATCTTACTATGATAATCTAGAATAATAAAAGCATCTAATCAGCTTTTGGAAAAAATACTTCAAAAAGTTGTTTTAATTTCTTTGTGGCAGGATCAGACGCTAGACCCGTTACCACTGCAATTGTAGCAACGCCGTACGGATTAAAAATATCAACGCTAACACTGGTTAGAATTCCTCCCCGAAACGCAAAATACACTGCAAGAGCTAAAGCTGCCCCTACAAATGGCCTTGAGATATACCAAAAAATCTCCTTTAGCTTAAAATCACCTTTTTCCGCATGAGATGCAAGGCGAGATATTCCATGGATTAATCCCCCAAGGGAACCTGCAAAAATAACTATCAATGTAAGATGCATGTTGACATTTGTAGGAGAGCCAACAATTGTACCAATCAGAGAGCCAGATATTGATTGGTAGCTTACTCCTTGTGCTGCTAATTTTTTGCTGTCCTCTGTTTGGCCCGAGATATCTATTGGTACTGTCTCTAGTAAAAAAATCAAATTAAAAACAATTGCAGATAACAAGTAAAGTGCAATTATTCCAATTGCAATCTTTTGTCCTTGTGTGTATGCTGATTCTGTGCTAGCCAAGAGACTCAATACTACGAGGATTGTTAAAAATTCTCCTACAGAATTGCACATGAAATAACTTTAAGAAAGGTGAGGAAATAGTCTGGATAAATTACAGGTGCTAACTATGCCAAACTATGCCAAATTTTTGGAGCATAATTCATACTTTATGATATTCGTATTAATTAATTGTTGACCTTTTGTCAATGATCTATCAAATGATAATTCTAAATTTGTCATTGGCATAGTATATTATTTAGATATGTCATCAAATGAGTTACTTCACGTAACAGACGAGTTCTTAGAACAAAATTCAAAGAATGCAAAAATAAAAAAACATGCCAAGAAAGGAGGACCATATTCTAAAAATGACAAGAATAAGAGAAGAGATGAAGTTTATCGATTACACTTTGAATATGGATATTCTGCAAGAAAAATATCTGAGCTGATGAATGTCAATAGAAATACAATTAATGGCGATGTTGACTATTGGTACTCTAAAATGTTCAAAAATGTTAACTTTTTCAATCTAGAGCTTCAAGTTATAGTAATACTTGAACGAATGGAAATTCAATTAACAAGGTTAAGAGAACAGCTTGATAAAGTTAAGACCAGTTCTGAACGGTTGGCTAGAGAACGTTTGATTTATGATATCAACTCTAAGATTATACATACATACCAAAAATTACACGGCTCAGTTTTTAGAAATTACAAACGAGAGGTTCAATCGTATAATGATTTCAAGGAGAAAAATAACTATTCAGAACGTGTCATTTCATTGTTTGACACTATTTGAGTTTCTGATAAAGCACGGCAGAAAATTAATAGAATAATTAAAGAAGATAGGCAACGTGTTAATTGAAATTAAGAAGTTTAGCTCTTTCGTGTCTTTAAATAAAAAGCTGTTACACCTGCTACTACAGCTAGAGATGATAACATCAAGACTGCACTAGATTGTATTCCTGCTAGTAATAGACTAGTAGAGTCTATTGGAATTATCTTTCCACCAACAGGAACATCCGCAGCTAAAAAGGCGGAATGATCCATATACATATCTGTATTTCGCATGATAATATCAGAAAGACTGGTGTTTTCAATCATCATAAGTTGCATCGAATCAAGATCCCTATTCTGATACCAATAACGATCTCCATCACGCACTCTCTCAAACTGGTCCTTGAGAATTGTTGCAAACGTTTCTCCAACCATTCCACCTGGTACTGGTGGTTCAGATATTCCACCAACCCACAAATCAATATCATTTACACTTGTATACACCGATGCAAGTTTAGCTGCCAAAGCAGTATTTCCGCCAGTTACATCAAGAAAAGACGCCTTTGCACCTAGCCCTAAATCTAAACTGAACTGATTGTAACTTGGTAGACCATGTTCTCGTCCACGTTGAATGTTAAGTGAGGCCAGGTCAAAACCTCCTGTTGGTGCAGGTTCACCAAAAAGAAAATTTCGAACCTCATCTATTACAAAATTATCAATCTTTTCTGATTTTCCCACTACTAGTCCACGCAAAATTGGTTCTACTCCCTCATCTTTCACTACATCTGGGTTAAAGAATGCATTTTTGAGAGAAAGATGACCATTGGGATGGACTGTCCCATCTTCATTAAATCGTTCCAATTCACTTGACAACAATGTGTGTCCAACACGAAAGCCAGCCGTTGAAAATTCGTTAGCGACTTGAGGATTTACAGTCGGATTATATCCAGAATAAGGAGCAGGCATATAATATGGGCCTAATAAGACAGGCAAAAATTCATTATAAGTAATATGTTGAATTTCTCCTTCCAAAATTACTTTGGCTTCTTCATAGAGTGTATCTGCATCCGTTATCCCTGTTTTTAATTTAATTTCGTCTACCAATGTATTATGTTCACGGACAAGTAATGTATGTAATACTGTTAATCCAACCTGCTCATTTACCCTGACGTCTCCTGCCACAAACATAATGTTTGCTGGATTTGGTCCATTGCCATTAGGTAGTCCAGCTGTGTTTAATGGTAGTAAACCCTCTGAATCTAGTTTTAGTTTCCCATTATTACCTGCTAGATCTCGGATGAAATCATTTCTTAGTTGGTCTGAACCGTAAACCATAGACGCATCTATAAAGGCAGTAATTTGGTTGAGTTGTTCTCGAGGATTTGTTGTTCCTGTTGTGGGATCAAAAACGGAACGGGTCAAGGGGATTTTTTTTGTTCCAGTGTTCAATGGATCAAAAGTTGGATCACCAGATGGCACGATAATGTGAAATGGTTCTGTGATTGGACTAGGGGTAGTAAGATCCAAATCATGATCCATGATTTGACCCCATTGCCAAAGCATGTCGCTTGCGCCTTGTGGATTTGGAATAGAGAAGCTTTGTGCAACTACTGCATTACTTATTGCACGTGCACTTTTCAGAGCACTAGGATCACCGCCTCTAGGAATACTTTTATCGTCTAAATAATCAGATGATGCCATTCGAAAAAGTTGTTGGCCGGGTTGACCCCAGTTCAAATTTACCTCATTGTTACCGAAACCATCTATCATTCTATAAACTGGCACAAGTGCAAACGCAGAGCTAAATCCTGGAGAACCTACAATAAGAGCACTTAGCAAAAATAATGAGATTTCTTTTTTCAACTACCAAAATTAGGAATTTAATTAATTAAGATATATGTAATTGGTAATCCAGATCTTAACCACTTTTTCATATTGAAAAGTTATCTAGTGAAATTAATCGTAATCAGGTCAATCTTCCTAAAACCACGTCTATCTTGTAGCTAGGACAGACAAGGCGAGGAGTTTCAAAAATCAGAGTAGATTTTTGCTTTGAAGATATCTTTTGATTGTTTGGACACTTGCCTCAAGAGTTTGTTTGTCGGTATCAACTACAAGATCAGGGTTTTCGGGTTCTTCATATGGAGCATCTAGACCGGTAAAGTTTTTGATTTCACCAGCTCTGGCTTTTTTATACATACCTTTTACGTCGCGCTCTTCACACTTTTCTAACGAGCATTTTACATAAACTTCAGAAAATTTATCTCCTGCATCAATAATTTCTCTAGCATTTTTCCTATTTTCAATATAGGGGCTAACTAGAGAGACACCAACAGAAACCTTGTGCTTTAGAAGAAGCTTTGCCAAGTGAGCTACCTTCTTGTTATGCTCGTCTCTACCCTCTTTTGTAAAGTCTTTTGGGGAAAGCCATTCTCTTAGTTCATCCCCATCAAGCACTGCTAGATTTGGAATAGTTTCCTGAAGCTTTCTTATGATTGAGGTTTTCCCAGAACAAGGAAGGCCAGTCATCCATAGCGCAAATGTCATGTGGATTATGAAATAAATCTAATATTAAAGATCTTGTTATTTTTTTGTAGAGTTAATCTGCATTAATACATATTTTCAAAAATTACTCCAAACTAGTTAATGTTAAATTTAGTCCAAATGTGATTCTAAGCATTATGTCGGAGCTTGAAGAATTTGCAGAGGCGTTACTTGATCAGTTATCAGTTGAAATTAATGAAGAAAAAGAAATTGCAGAACTTGCTGACAAAATTTCAGATGATTCAAGTTTTACAGTAAAGTTTGATGATCTTGAAAACATTTGCCAGGGGATTTTTCCACAAATGGCGCAAAAGGTAAACGAATTCATTGGGATTTCAATCCTGCCTGTATTGAAGCTTGAATACTTGGGATTAAAAGAATTCAAAAAGATGAAGGGAAGAAAGGTATTTTCGTCTAACGAGGCAAGAATTTTTGTAGATGAATTATTTGATGCAGTAGCAGATAAAGATGTAAAGAAAATTGCCCAGTTGATAAAAAGAGATCCTGCAAAGTTTCTAGTTTATTCTACCTATGCAAAGTCATACATCTCAAAAATTTCTACAACCTATGGAGATTTTTTAGACTCTGCAATTTATCTAAACAGGTTTATTCTTGGAAGTTACCCCCAAATAATTTTGTACAAACAGGGACCTCCATTTGAATCAAAATTTGATTCGGTAAAGTCAGGGTATAATGGCGCACTCAAGATGACCATTCTTGAAGAACAGATTCATTCACTACAACAAAACTTGCATGACATCAACAAGCAGGCTGTAATTGAGGTCAACGTCATTAATGAGGAGCTTGCAAAGATAATTTTAGAATTAGATGATTTCACTGCAAATGAGCTCACAGAATATCTCAGATTACAGCCAGTACCAGATGATTTTCCAACTGCAAAGAGGGCAAACCTGTTTTTTATGCTTAATCCTGATAATTTCATTGTCAGCGTACTTGGTCCAGACGTGATGACCTTTAACAAAGTAGAAGTAGATCCTAAAATCTCAGAAATGATTCCTCAGTTATTAGAAATATATCAAAGGTGGCTCAAGCCAATCCAAACACACCATGCTGCATTTACTACAATGGAAGGAATGGCTGAATTTGCTGTTCAAAGTATTCTAAAAGATGACTCTGACTTTCAAAACTATCTATCCACCTTTATGGGAACTGATTTTTCATCATACCAGGTGAGAAAAAGCATGGGAAAGGACTTTACTAAAGAAATATTTGAAAAACATGGCAAAGAGACATTTAAGATGCTAATTGAAAACCCACCGTCAACCCTTGAGCTAAAAGATCCGCAGAGATATCTAAAAAGGGTTCAATGAAGCTTTGACAATGTTGAATGAAAAATTTGATCCATTTGTTGCTGAATGGACATCCTTTGTAAAGAATCCAAACCATAATCTAGTTGAAAAGTGTCTAAAGCTAGCACAGATTCTAGAATATCCTGATCTTAACATTTCTAAATACATTAAAAAATTAAATGATATTGGAAAAGCGCTAAAACTTTCTATAACTAATAATGATAATCCAACGTATCGTATTTCTATGCTAAATGAGCACATCTTTAGGCATCATGGCTTTATGGGAGATACTGATGATTACTATAATCCCAAAAATAATTTTCTTAATGCTGTACTAGATAAAAAATCTGGGATTCCAATAACTCTGTCAATAATTTATGCAGAGGTTGCAAAGCACATTGGGCTTGATCTTCACATAACTGGATTTCCAAGCCATGTTATAGTAAAATATGGAGAGGAGATGGTTTTAGATCCATTTGATGGGGGAAAATTGCTAAGCATTGATGATCTTAGAGAAATTCTTTATGAGAGTTATGGAGAAGCAGTTGAATTTTTGCCAGAATTTTTAGATGATATAGAGTCTGAACAGATTTTGGTTCGCATGGCTAGGAATCTAAAAAATTCCTACGTACAATCGTATGCATATGATATGGCCATGAGATGCATTGACATGTCTCTTGCATTAGAACCTGACTCACCTGAAGAGATTCGTGACAAAGGAATCTTAGAAGAAAGATTGCTGCATTATGACAAGGCATTAGAATTTTTAAATAAATATTTAGAGATAAACCCAAATGCAGAAGATGTTGATTTTGTTTTAGAATTGATTAAAAGTATTAGAGAAAAAAATTAATCAATAATTGATGTAATGTCATGTCCTCTCTTTAGCTGAGAAACTTCGTGTCTTGCAATTTTGTTTCGTAAAGCCTTCTTTAGGACATCAACTTCGTTTCGTAGGGAAGCAATCTCATCTTCGAGTTTTGCTACTCGCTCATAGATTGTTTCTGCATCGCCTGAACTCATGTTTATCATAAGAAGAAAAAGATCTTAAAAAGATTAGGGTAAATTTGTTGAGGGCTGGGTGAATTTTCTTGCTACAAATCAAATTCCTGGTTGCATGCAGGGCACTTTGCTCTTTCTTTGCCTGGTTGGCCTAAAATGAATATTCTGCCAATAGTCTTGCATAATGGACACATGCCTGTTGTAACATTTTTTGGTCCAGTTTTTATGATTTTTTGGGTCTTTCGACGCCCCATAAATTAAAAATGGATTTACTCATGTTATTAAATCTAATTTTTCATTTTGTGCTATATTGTACGTTTTTTAAAAATTACTTGCGTGTAAATAATTAGATTTTGGTGTACATCATGAATTAGATTACGAAATTAGTGGGGGACCCAGACACTGAGAGACAAAGTTACTCACTTCGTTTTTGGGCGTGCAAGGATTCCCCAAAAAAACTCACACAAAATGATATTTAACAAGTGCGTATCAATTAGTCTATAATAGATCTCTCATAAAATTGGAGGTCAGTGTACGAAAACATGTATCAGTGCATCTATAATCCAAACTCCATAAATGGTATTATCTTGGGTCTCCAAGTCTTCCCATGAAAATCTGGGACGGACTCAGCATTAGATATACTATAGCTTCCCTTAACGTGCAGACAAAAAAGGTGGCATGATACAAATGGAAATAAAATCTATTAGCGCAACAGTAATTTTCATCGTTGTTATGACAATTTTAGGATCATCAATTATAGGAGTTGGTGAAATGTCGGACCATCAAGATGACGATGATGCTGGCTGGTTAAAAAAAATAATGAAAGATGATAGTTGGCACAAAAAATTCTGGGATTTATTTGATTTCAACAAGTTCAAGGGTTTTCTGAACTCCCAAGGGTCAGAGAGCTCCAGTAATAATTTTGATGTTAACGATGGTGGAGATGATAACCCTCCTCCACCTCCACCAAGCTGTCCACAAGATCCAACAGTGACTACAATGCTTGCTAACGGAGATGTGAAGGTCACCTACACACAGTCAACCAATCTGAATGATAATAGTTACGGAGTAAATTCGGTTGGCTGGGGCACCAAAGGCCACACCTTCAACGCCCTAAAAAACAGCGACAACCTTCAAGTTCAGTTTAAGAAGTCAAATGGGGACGTTGTGCTTGACTTCTACTTGGATTACCTCAGTGTCAAAAGCGGCACAAATTCGGGCTACGACAGTCTTGGTCCTTTGGGCGGCGATGGAAGCATAGTGTTTGGATCCTCAAGTAATATTATGTCATGGAGTACCTCACTAGATGATAACCTAAACAACCTTGGATTCTTTGCAGGCGGTACACAAGTTGTCGGATTTTCGACCGCGAATCTCTTGATTGATTCACCGCCAACAATCTCAAGTACGAGCTACACGTTACCATTTGGTTCTCCTTTCACAGGTTGGAATTTCGTTAACAGCTACACCGTCACTATAAAGGCTGCAGCTTTCCCTGGTGGTTTCGTTGCTGGTGGGTATTCTGTGAGCTTCCCCTCCGTCCATAACTCACCACCAAAAAAGTGTCCTGTAGATGGTAACCATGATGATATGATAGAGCACGCATACATTGATTTTGGACTTGACAAGGTCCTAGTGGATCCTAATGAGCAACCCGATACTGGTGATGAATATTTTGATAATTTGATAACAGAGTGTTCATTCCACAGTGATGAGAGTATTGCGGATAGTGTATGTGTAGTATGTAAGCTAATTGGTAAGCCTAGTGGTGAACATGATGGCGAAGATGGTGTGTTAGATATGGGAATATTAGAAATGCCAGGTGGCTATAAGGCTAGCACACAATTATCAATCCCATTAGAACATGGAGTTGACGTTCAAAAGCCAGTTAAAGTGAAAATAGATGTTGTACAATTCATAGCCAAAGAAGAAGAACATGAGAATGATGGACATTCTACAATTGTCACTAACGATGGTGATGGAGAAGACTCTATGGGTACAGCAGATTCAGCGGATGATGGAGATTCATCAGGAGGTCAAGATTCAGAGGGTGATGGCGATGCATCAGGAGGTCAAGACTCGGAGGATTCTGGCGATTCATCAGGAGGTCAAGATTCAGACGATTCTGGAGGTTTTTGTGGATGTGTTATAGATGAAGAGATTTCTGAAGATTCCGCAAGTAGTGCAGATTCACAGGATTCTGGCGATTCATCAGGAAGTCAAGATTCAGGAGATGATGGAGATTCATCAGGAGGTCAAGATTCAGGAGATAATGGAGATTCATCAGGAGGTCAAGATTCAGGAGATAATGGAGATTCATCAGGAGGTCAGGACTTAGAGGATAATGCTAATGCATTAGGAGGTCAGGACTTAGAGGATAATGCTAATGCATTAGGAGGTCAAGATTTAGAGGATAATGGAGATTCCTCAGGAGGTCAAGACTCAGAGGGTGATGGCGATTCATCAGGAGGTCAAGATTCACAGGATTCTGGTGATTCATCAGGAGGTCAAGATTCACAGGATTCTGGTGATTCATCAGGAGGTCAAGATTCGGCGGATGATTGCGATTCATCAGGAGGTCAAGATTCAGAGGGTGATGGAGATTCATCAGGAGGTCAAGATTCAGAGGGTGATGGAGATTCATCAGGAGGTCAAGATTCACAGGATTCTGGCGATTCATCAGGAGGCCAAGATTCAGCAGATGATGGCCATGCATCAGGTAGTAAATAAGATCAATTGACCCCTCGCTTTTTAATTCAAAATTACATTTGATACGAACCGCCAAAGGTGCTCATTTAGTTGAATAGGACAACCACGAAAAATGCACATTGGACTTGAGGTTTGCTAAGTCAATTAATTTGAAAGGCAAAATTTCTATTGATAGATAAAACAAAATTATGAATTCTTATAAATACAATCAAATTATCCGATTCCTATGAACGAGGAAACATTTCTATCGTATCTTTATCTTTATGCGGCATATAACAAAAAACGTGTTTCAGATTTAATCAAAAACAAATGCATAGAACAGGAATACGCTAACAGTGGAGAAATATTCCGGTCTTGGCAGGATGCAACAGAATCATTACGACAAATAGAAACACAAGAAAGTGGTGGAGCAGACAATTGCGAAATTTCTAATATCAGTTCAGGCTTAATTGAAGCAATCAGACACAATCCAACGATAAAAAACACCTTTTCGGGTCACGTCCTAGATTTTGGGATGGTAGAAGTAGATAAAATAATTGCTCCTCAAAGGCAACTTTTACTTGATTATGTTGAGGAGCTAACAAAAAAAATTCCAAATAATCCTTCTGAGGATGAATTGCTTAAATTTTGTCTTATTCCAGACTCTCAAGTTCCTATGCCAAAACCTACACGCAAGGGTTCAAACTCTTGGTATTTTTCTAGCCCTAGTAAAGATTTTAGATTTTTGGGAGGTCATGTTAAAGAAAGAATTACCAGAGAGGATGTGGAATCCACAAAGGTTGGTGGTTTTCCAACTCATGCTATTATGCTTTTTGTCGGCTATGGAGTAGGATGCATGAGTGCAACTAGTGTCAATGGTCGTGTGATTCTTACAAATGGTTTTCACAGGGCATATGCATTAAGAAAAAAAGGAATAAAGAAAATTCCTCTTTTACTTAAAAAAATTGGAAATGCTGATTTAGATTTTCCAAGTGAGATTCAAGGGTTGAAAAAGGATTATCTACTAAAGCATCCACGGCCAATTATGATAAAAGATTTTTTCAATAATGATTTAGTACGAGTTTTCAAAAGAAAACCTGCTACTACAATCCTGAACATAAAATTTGATTCTGATAAGGCAAGTATTGATTTGTGATTAAATGACCTCTCCTCAAGACATGTTGTGATCTGAGGATCTAAACGGTTTCGGAATTTGGCAGTTCCCAGCTCAATATTGGCGTGGATTTGATACGATTCGATGCCAATTTAGCTAAATTACTTTACAATATGAATGTGTTAGTCTGGATTAGGAGTTTCATCTAACTTAAAATCATAAAACGATTTGTTTGTATATTGAATAAAGCAATAGTATTTTCTATTCTAACATTAGCGATTATGGGTTTATTTTTATCTCAAGAAGCCCAAGCTGGTGATCTTAATTGTGAGAGCTTCTTTGATGGTGGTGGAGATGGAGTAAACTGGTCAGACCCAGCAAACTGGGTTGGCGATACACTTCCAATTCCAGAAGTAGATGACATTTGTATAGATAACGCTGCAGGCGATTCGGATGTAGTCCTTGATATTGATCATTCCCTAGGTTTTGCTGCACTCATAATCACTAGTGGGGATACGCTCACAGTAGCCGAAGGTAAAACACTGAAAACTGCTTTTGATACAATAGTTATTGATCCTGGTGCCACACTAATCGTAAGAGGAGCCCTTGAGGAGGATGGCGGATTAGTAATAAACAACGGTCAGCTTCTGGTATGTATAGAAACTGGAACTATTGCTGAATTAATAATTCTCCAAAATCCCCCAGAATTTATACAATGTGAACAAGATGTTGTAGGTGGTACTCTCTTACCAATTGACAACACAGTATTGTTATTAGCTGCACTTCAAAGTCCGACGTTATGGTGGATATCAGGTTTGTTATCTGCGATTGGTGTTGGTGCATTTTTATTTACGAGAAATCCAAACAATACTAGAAACGTCAAGGTAATTTTACAAGATTATCTTGACAACTTTGGAAAGACCGATTAGAATTTTCCTTTTTTATTTTCACCAAATCATATTCACATCATAACGTAGTTTGATGTATTTTCACGCATAGGAGGGGGGATTGTATTTTTGCTTATTGTCTATAAACTCGTTTTTATTAATTTACAATATAAAAAAGTGGTTAAAACCTAGATAATTTTCTTCGTAATTGGTATTATCTGGAAACTGCTTTACTCTCTTCAAATGCATTTTATGTTTGCTATTTTAGGCACATCAGTAGGTAAAATTCTAGTTACTTTTTGGGTATCTCTCAGCAACTCCTTCAACTAATGGGGGAGAAATTTTTGAAGACACAATTGAAGACGAAAATGCAAAGCCAACCGAAGAGGATTTTCTAGAGCAGGAAATACATACAACAAAATACTTCGATGACAATTTCGATGAATCTTCACATGAAACTCTAGTTGCAGCTGGAGGTCGTTTAGTTTCTCACAGCAATGACATTGGTGATTCTAGCTTTGGGTCAAGTTCCAGTTCTGGATTTGGATATGGTTCAAGTTCCAGCTATGGTTCTAGTGGTAGTTCTGGGGGTGGTTCAGATTCTAGTTCTGGTGGAGATTCTAGCTCTGGCGATGACTCTGTAGATTCTGGCGATGGCGTCATAGATAATCCACAAGATTCAGAAAAGCCATCATCCTCACTAGTTGGTGGCAATTTTATGCAAATAGAATCAACAGCCTTGGTGCTAGCTGGCATTCAAACTAATCTCACTTGGATTCTACCAGTGATTTTAGCTATAGGTTTTGCAGCATTCAAAACTAAGAAATAGCGTGAAAAAATAATTTTTCAAAAACTGGATCTGCTAGTCTAGACTTGGAGATTCATAAACCGTATAATTTTTTGCACATAATTAACTAAATGGTTCTACGATTAGTTTTGCTAGCGGTATTTGCAGTTGGTCTAGTAGGAATTCTTGGGAGCTTAGTACCATCAGCGACTATGGGATTATTTCAAAGCTGGCCAGCAACAGTAGTTTCTGTTGTATATGTCGGAGAAATTAATGAGATTAAATCACTTGTAGATGACTTTATCAAATTAAGAAATAATCGTCATTCAGATAATGCAAATGAAATTGCAGAAAAATTAGATCAGCGCATAAACAATCTGGGTCTTGTTAAGCAATATTGTAAGGAAAAAATTTCATCATTAAAGCTTGCATTTGAAAAAAATCCATATAACAAATTGCAACAAATTTGTCCATCACTTGAGGATTTGGCATTATCAAGTGCTGCAAATCTTTTTAGACAAATTTGATATAGACTAGTGAGTTGGAATTTTAATTATTTCACGTTTGCTTACCATTAGCACAAAGAGTTCTCCATCTGGTGTTATAATATAAGATGGAAATGGTTTCTTTTGTTCAATAGCCAACCCCATTTCTTGTAAAATTTTAAGATATTTTACAAGCTGACTGTAACTTAGATTTGATGCATAAAGCAGGTGAGTTAGACGCTTTGGCTCCCTCATGTTTTCAAGTAAATCTGAAATTATTTTTAGTGTGTCTCTTCTGTTTTTCATTACGAATCATATCTATTTGGAATCATTAAAGAGAATGGACGTTTGTTACCAATTTGTGTTCCATTTTGGTAATTTTTATCAAGTCTTATCTTGAGGCAACATGTCTGTTGATTGAAAATCTATGGGATTAGGCAAAATATTCATATTTTCTGCTCTAAGCGGAATTTCATTTGCATTTTCCTACAGAACAGGTCAAGAATCACAAGTAGGCGTTGTTTTTGTTTTACTGGACATGCTCAACAGGTCAGGAGACACCACCACTCAGGCTTTTGTTACGGTAGCCTCAATAGCTGCAACAATATTTTTTATCTATGGGATTTCGGTATTTTTTCGGCAGATATATGAACATCGTCTTGCAGGAATAGTTGCTGCATCTGTTGGATTTTCTGGTTCTTTTGTAATAATGTCTAGCTCAGAACAAAACCCACTGTTAATTATTCTAGGCGCAGGATTATTGGTAGCAGGAATTGTTATTGCAAGTTTACTTGGTAAGAAAAATTAGGGGCTGCTTTAAAAAAAACATCTCAGAATACATAATGAAGTTATTGAACAGCAGAAGGTTTATCGATAAAAAAATACAATCACATCCTCTTGCGTGAAAAATGAATTTATTTTGTAACTAGGGTATGATTAGTTGGAAATTTATTTTCTTCTCACTAAAACTAAACCAATTCCAACTACAGATAGTACTAAAGGGATTAACCATGTAGTGGATTGAACGCCAGCTAGTAATATTGGGATTGTTTCTAATGTAATCATTTTCCCTCCAACCAATTCAATTTCCAGGTCCGAACCATCAATTATGAAGAAACATCCATTAGGTGGTCCGTTATTTTCTTGAGAAGTGTTATAGTTTAGATCATCACCTGGATGTGGTACGTCTAGAGGATTGTTAAGATCCTTTTTTTCCACCATTTTTGTATCTAAAATTTCTCCTCTTGGGTTTTTCACAGTTATGGTAAGCTTCCCATTTTGTACATCATACACATATTCAATACGACTTCCGTCTGGTGCAATGTTTACCGCTTCCACCTTCTTTGTAAGATCCCCTCGGTCAGTCCATTGGTTATCTCCCTTGGTAAAACCGCATCTATGAATCCATGTGGACATTTTTGAACCATCATTCATAGTCATTACAATTTCAGTAGCTATAAAGGCAGCTTTTGGATTTGTGGTGTTCCTCTTATCATCTGTACCAATACACCATAACTTTAATCGTTTATTGCCCTGATCTTTAAACGGTCCTAGTGTTGTTGTTTTTTGACCTTCTGGACAGTCGAATTTTCCAAATTGTGCTTCAATTTTCTCAACATGAATCCCTCCCAGTAGTACAAAAGCAAAAATTATTGCAAAGGCTTTAGCTAATTGCGTACTGATTATAGTGTTTTCAAATTTTTAATCTTGATGGATTTTAGCGTCTATACTACAGGCTCTATTTTCAGAAATTTTCAGATAAAACAATTAGATTTACCTGAGATATTGTTTCTAAAATAAAATTATAGACTTAAAACCGATTTATTGTTTAGATTGCTGGTTTTTGGATTTACTAGAACCAATAGGTAAATCGTATGAAAATTCCTCTACTACATTAATTATGGTATTAACAACCTTCCAATCCTTAATTCCAAATAAAACATCCCTGACATGAGCAAAGAAAATCCAAGACTCGTAATCAAAGTCTGATAAAATTTCAACGTGGCGTGAATCGATGCGTCCCTGTGTGCGTTCAGAAAGTTTATTTAAGAATAATAACCGCTGCTGTTTTTGTTCTGCTTGTCCATCCTCTGTGTATGAATTTAGATACTTGAAGTATCTCTTTAATTCACGAGGTTTTGTAAGAATCCACTTTACAATCTCAAGAAAGTCCTGGTTTCTTACAATCTCTGTGTAAAAGTCAGGCCATTCTGATTTTAATATTTTAACAAGGAAGATTTCATTAAATTTTATTTCTGGCGAGTTTGCTCTATTTGCAAAGGTTTCAAACGCAATTATAACATTATTTACAAATCGCTTTAGTTGTCTTGGGTTATAGTCAACGACTCGTGCAATCATCTCGGAATTTTGAGAAAGAAAGTTAGTATATTCTTCATGTAAACTACTTTTAATTTTATTTTCAATCAAATCGACAATGCTTTCTTGAGACCATGCAGGAAGTTTAATGGGGATCTGGATTATTTTTTTAATATAGTCTTCTCCTTTTACACCAGTTGCAGTATAAGCTTGTGTAATTAGCTCTATGACTATTTTATGACTCAGGCCTACTACAAAGATGAATCCTTCCATGCCCAAAAAGAGCTTGATAGATTCAAGAATTTCTAGAGCCTTTGCTGGGGAGCATCGGTCGAGATCATCAATAAAAATAACTACTCTAAAGTCTTTTCCGGCTGATTTTCGTATCTGTTCCATTTGATTTTTTATCTTTTTGAGACCATCAAAGTAGATTGAATCTCGATGTAATTCGTTTAGGTGGTTTATTTTTTCTTCAAGTTCATCCTCCTTTTCAAATCCACCTTTTGAAACAATTTCCTGAATTAGATTTTGTGTGATATCTTTACCTAGAATAGTTAGACCTTTGAGGATAGTTTTTGATATTGCATCAAATTTTTGGTGTCCTGACATTTCGTATGCGACAGTTTTCATTAAAGATAACGTTGCAAGATGTTCTTCACGATCATATTGCCATGCATTAAACCACACTGGGAGTATTTTTTGTTCGTTTTTTGGAATGCCTTCGATGCTGAGAATTTTTTCAATTGCCTTCATAAGAGTGGTTTTTCCTGTTCCCCATTCACCATAGATTCCAATTGTAAAGTGTGGTGTTGAATCTTTAATGATGTTTGCAATAGTTATGCTAAGTGAAGTAAAGTCATCTGTTGGATTTGATTCTACATCATCAATTAGAATCGTTTGTGGTTCTGATGGATCCTTGTTTGGAACAGAACTTTTCTCATAATCAAAATCCTCGTCAAGGTTAGATGTTTCGTTTAATTCTTTATACTGCTCTCTGAGATACTTTTCATCTTCATAGAGTAATTGTTGCCCATCTGTTAGATAATTGCTAATAGATTCTAGTCTTGAAAAACTACCAATTTCTTTTTGGTGTAGTTTTTTTATAATGGAGATGCAACGTTCAATTTTTCTCTTTTGTTCATCCTCATCTTGGGGTTGTTCATCATTTGTAAATCCTAATTTTTGAAAAATTTTGGATTGTTGATCGAGAAAGTTTTTGTCATTCTCATCAATTTTTTGCTGCTCTTCAAGAATGGTTGAATCATTTTCATCAATTCGTAGTTTTTCCTCGTGAATAGTTTTGTCATTTGCATCAATTATTGGTTGCTCTTCAAGAAGGGGTTTGTCATTTTCATAAATTATATTTTCTTCTTGCGATAGGTCTTCATCAGATTTTGAGTGGTTTTTATAACGAATCTTGGTTTTGCGGAGTTTATTTACGAAGGATGTCCAACTCTTTGGATTCTCTTTGTCAAGGACTTCCATGTCAATTTCTTATCTTTAGTTTGAGGTTTTCTAGCAATGTTTTGGGATCTTTTTTGTAATCAGGAATGTTTTGAAAATCATCTTCCATCATACTTACAAATGAATTGAACTGGTTCCTGTATTTTACACCCTTTTCAGTAATTTTATAAATTGACGGAGGATTTTGTGATCTTTCAACCAGTCCAACTTCCTGCATAATTTGCAGATATTTTGTAACAGCGCGTGAATCAAGGTTACATCTGAATGTAATATGCGTCTTTTTCAATGAATTTGCCATTAAATTATCTAATATTTCCGCAATAATTTCTAGAAATCCTCTCTTCCAAGAGCTCATTTCATATCCTGCTCCTGTGAAATACATATTAAATTAAATTTGCACGCTTTTTTCAATGCTCTCAATGCCCGATCATCGATCTGGATTGTGATATAAAAACATGATCGAATTTTTTTCTGATCGCACGGTTCCAGAATGGTAATAATATTTTTTTATGATGTTGAGAATGTTCAGTGAATATTTTTTTGTGCGTAATTTAGATTGTAAAATGGATTACATAGTCTAGTTCACATAATCAAGATTTGGGATCTGGAGAATCTAGTACATAAATGGTATATTAGTTTCCGTTGATCGTAACTTTATGAAACTAGTGGTTTTAATTCCTGCCTTCAATGAGGAACGCAATATAGAAAAAGTAATTCAAAACATTCCAAGAAAAATAATGGGAATCGATGAGGTAAAGGTCCTTGTCGTAAATGATGGCTCAACAGATGAGACTATTGAGATGGCAACCAGTGGGGGAGCTGATAGAATTATTTCTCATGACACTAACACGGGAGTAGGGGCTGCCTTCATGACTGGAATCAGAAATGCAATACTGATGAATGCAGACATTGCTGTAGCAGTAGATGGAGACTCGCAGTTTGATTCCACACAAATCAGAAAATTGATTGCACCAATACTGAATAATCAGGCAGATGTTGTAATTGGGTCTAGATTTAAAAATGGCAGGCCAAAAAAAATGCCAAAAATTAAATTCTTTGGAAACAATGTCTTTACAAAAATTGTATCCAGCCTAGTACAACAAAAATTTACAGATACACAAACTGGATTTAGAGCATACTCTAAAAAGGCTCTACTCAACATCTCAGTTGTCAATGACTTTACATACACGCAAGAGGTCCTCATTGATTTAAAATTCAAGGGGATGCAGATAACAGAGGTTCCAGTTAGTGTTACTTATGATGATAAAAGAAAATCTCGTGTTGTAAAAAACATATTTGGTTATTCAAGCAAAGCACTAGCCATAATCATTAGAACTCTAGTATTTCACAGGCCATTGGTTTCATTTTTTATACTGGGTGGCCTCTTTTGTGGCGGTGGAATTTTAGCAAAAATTCTTACATCACTGGACTTGTTATCAGTTACTGCTAGTCTGTCAACTGGATTAATCATACTAGGGGGAGTATCCTTTATGATGGGAGTTTTTGCTACAGTTGTATTTAACAGACAGTTATTTGCCGAAAAGGACTTGAGACACTATATTGACAACATAGAGGCTCTAGTTGAAAAGGACGTTGAGAAAAATGTGTTTGACAAGCTTTAATGTTTACTTGTTCAAGTTATTGCCCATTAATTATTAATAATATCAAAAAATGGTTATGATATGCATTCTGTAATTCTAGCTTCTTTAGTTGTTGTTTTAATAGGACTGATTTTGTTTCCATCACAAGCATTTTCAGCTGAAGTTAAACCAAAAGTTGATTTTGAAAAAATTAAAATTCTTAAGGAAAAGTTCACTGAATTAAAAACAAAGGTAGACAAAATAAATTCCATTCCTGTCATCATTGGACTAGATACTGATTTTGTGTCAGAAGGCAAGTTGACGAGCTCTGATGTTAAAATTCAGAAAAATAAGATAGGCCAGGATCAAGACTCGTTGTTATCTTTTTTGAAAAATTATCGAGCTGAAAAAATTAAGAAATTTGAACATCTGCCTTTTCTTGCGATGACAGTTGACAAGGCCACATTACAACGACTAGAGGCCTCTCCCCGCATAGCTATGATCGCAGAAGATACTCTGTTTAAGCCGTTACTTGCACAAAGCGTTCCCCTGATCGGGGCACCTGATGCATGGGCAAGAGGTTTTTCTGGACAGGGGCAGGCCATTGGGATTTTAGACACAGGGGTCGATAAGACTCATTCAGCTTTTGCAGTAAACAGGGTAGTATCTGAAGCATGTTATTCACATCATGATCCCCCAAACTCATTCTTCACCCTATGCCCAAATGGAGCTACCGTGGATACTAATCCAGGCTCGGCTGTTCCATGTCAGCTAACGATACCCGGTTGTGATCATGGTACCCATGTTGCTGGAATTGCTGCAGGCAATGATGTTACGTATTCAGGAGTCGCAAAAGATGCAAACATAATTGCCATTCAGGTCTTTACAAAGTTCACAGATAGCATTGCTTGTGGGGGACCTGCACCATGTATTCTTGCATATAACTCGGACATTGTCGGTGGCCTTGATCGTATAATGACGCTATCTAATACCATTGATATTTCATCTGTAAACTTGAGCTTGGGTGGCGGTAGCTACACAACTGTTTCAGCTTGTGATGGAGATTCTGATAACGTTCCGATCAAAATGTCTGTGGATAATCTGCGCTCAATTGGAATTGCTACAGTAGCTGCTTCAGGAAATGATGGCTCTTCAAATTCGCTGAACGCTCCTGCATGTTTGTCAAGTGTAGTCAGTGTTGGTTCTACTACAAAAACAGATGCCATATCCAGTTTTTCAAATAGTGCGAGCTTTTTAGATTTACTTGCACCTGGTTCAGGGATTACATCATCTGTACCGGGCAACACATTTGGAGTAAAAAGTGGGACGTCGATGGCTACACCACACGTAGCAGGAGCATGGGCTGTCCTCAAGTCTGGCAAACCCACCGCTACAGTTACCGAAGTACTAAACGTATTAAAAAATACTGGAACCCCCATACTTGATACACGAAATGGATTTACATTTCCACGAATTCAGGTAGATAGTGCAATGAATGATTTGGTTCCTCCGATAGGGGTTCCATGGTATGATAACAACTGGCAATTCAGAAAAGCAATTACGATAGACCGTACTAAGGTTGCAGCTACTCTTACAGACTTTACAGTTCTAATTAGCAGAACAGATGCAAACCTTCTTGCTTCAGCACAGGGAGACGGAGATGATATTTTGTTTACATCAGCTGATGGCACAACTAAACTATCACACGAGATTGAGAGCTGGAATGATGCACCTGGCAAGCTTACAGCTTGGGTAAAGATACCAAACCTCTCGTCAATTACCAATACCAAAATCTACATGTATTACGGTAATGCAGCTTCTGCAAACCAAGAGGATGTTTCTGGAACATGGAATTCTAACTATAAGATGGTCCAACACCTAGAAGAGGATCCCACCCAACCAAATCCAGCCATCATTGACAGTACGGCAAATAGAAATGATCTAGATGCGATAGGAATGGAATCAGTAGATCTAGTGCAGGCAAAGATTGGACAAGGACTCTCCTTTGACACAACAATAAGTGAGTATCTGAAGAGAAATCCATTCAATGGTATTTCAGGAACAACAAGCACTTGGTCATTCTGGATGCGTTCATCAGATGTCACTACAAGTGGCACACCGTTATCGTATGCAGTACCTTCAGGTTCTGACAATGAATGGCTCTTATTCAATTACAATAACTTCAAAATCTACCTTAAGGGGACTCATCTAGGAATTACTGGCAAGTCGACAACGAATGGAATATGGCACGACGTGGTAGTAACACGTTCTGGTACTCAAGTAAAGTTATTCATAGATGGGACCAACGTGTTTTCATCTAGTTCTGGTTCTGCAAGTCCATTTACCACAGGCGGATGCCTAATTGTAGGACAAGAACAAGATACTATTTGTGGGGGCTTTGATAGCTTACAGAATTTTGAAGGAGAAATCGATGAGATTCGCATATCTGGCATAACACATTCAAATAATTGGATTATCACCGAATACAACAACCAGAACAATCCAGGAACGTTTTACACGGTAGGAACAGAAGAAACTTCATCAGTCATAACATCTCCAGGTCAAATAACTGATCTTGCAGGAACAGTAGGAGATTCGAAAGTAGTTCTAACATGGAGTGCACCATCAGATGGTGGTAGCCCAATTACTGATTACATAATAGAATACAAAGAAAGTGCAAGTCCTACATACATGGTATTTGTTGATGGTGTCAGTTCATCTACTGGTACAACAGTAACTGGTCTAACAAATGGGATATCTTATGATTTTAGGGTAAAGGCAGAAAACGGAATTGGGCAAGGACCATACTCTAGCATTGTTACTATGACACCAATTGCATCATGTCCTATTGATTGGATTGATTGTAACTGGCAATTCAGAAAAGCAATTACGATAGACCGTACTAAGGTTGCAGCTACTCTTACAGACTTTACAGTTCTAATTAGCAGAACAGATGCAAACCTTCTTGCTTCAGCACAGGGAGACGGAGATGATATTTTGTTTACATCAGCTGATGGCACAACTAAACTATCACACGAGATTGAGAGCTGGAATGATGCACCTGGCAAGCTTACAGCTTGGGTAAAGATACCAAACCTCTCGTCAATTACCAATACCAAAATCTACATGTATTACGGTAATGCAGCTTCTGCAAACCAAGAGGATGTTTCTGGAACATGGAATTCTAACTATAAGATGGTCCAACACCTAGAAGAGGATCCCACCCAACCAAATCCAGCCATCATTGACAGTACGGCAAATAGAAATGATCTAGATGCGATAGGAATGGAATCAGTAGATCTAGTGCAGGCAAAGATTGGACAAGGACTCTCCTTTGACACAACAATAAGTGAGTATCTGAAGAGAAATCCATTCAATGGTATTTCAGGAACAACAAGCACTTGGTCATTCTGGATGCGTTCATCAGATGTCACTACAAGTGGCACACCGTTATCGTATGCAGTACCTTCAGGTTCTGACAATGAATGGCTCTTATTCAATTACAATAACTTCAAAATCTACCTTAAGGGGACTCATCTAGGAATTACTGGCAAGTCGACAACGAATGGAATATGGCACGACGTGGTAGTAACACGTTCTGGTACTCAAGTAAAGTTATTCATAGATGGGACCAACGTGTTTTCATCTAGTTCTGGTTCTGCAAGTCCATTTACCACAGGCGGATGCCTAATTGTAGGACAAGAACAAGATACTATTTGTGGGGGCTTTGATAGCTTACAGAATTTTGAAGGAGAAATCGATGAGATTCGCATATCTGGCATAACACATTCAAATAATTGGATTATCACCGAATACAACAACCAGAACAATCCAGGAACGTTTTACACGGTAGGAACAGAGGAGGTATTTTGAGATTACTTTATCATAAAATGAGCTACTTCCAAAATCTGCAAATTTTGAAAAAATTAGTTATATTCTATGATCATGGTTAAACAATATCCATAAAGAGTTTTTTCTCTGGAGAAAATGTATGGTAAGAAAAAAAATTTACGTTGTAATAGGAACTCGAGCTCAATTAATCAAAATGGCTCCTATGATGGTGTTGATGGAAAAGGAAAAGATAGAGTATGAGTTTATTTACACTGCACAACACAAAGAAACTATTTCGAGAATTTTAAAAGACTTTCACGTAAAAGAACCAGATAGAACTCTATACAATAAATCAGAGGCAAATACATTAACAAAATTTGTTGGATGGGGTGGTTCTATGGTTTTAAAAATTTTTACTCCCAAAAAAATTTTCCCTGAAAAAGGTTTTGTATTAACTCATGGGGATACTGTAACTACAGCATGGACAGCATTTGTTGCGAAATTAGCAGGATGTAAGGTCGGTCATGTCGAATCTGGAATTAGATCCTTTAAACTATTCAATCCTTTTCCTGAAGAGTTAATGAGATTAATTACATTTAGGCTATCAGATGTTTATTTTTGCCCAAATGAGTGGGCTGTAAATAACTTGAAAAAATACAAGGGAGAAAAATTGAATCTAGGCTTAAATCCAGTTTATGACTCCGTAAAAATGGCCATAAATTCAGCGACAAATATAGAATTACCTAAAGATAGATATGTAGTAGTTAGCATACATAGATTTGAAAATATTTTTACAAAAAAATTAGAAAAAACAATTGTTCCACTTCTTGAAAAAATTTCCAACTTTGGTTTTACTCTAATATTTGTATTACATCCTAGTACCCGAGATGTTTTAATGAAAAATAATATGAAACTATACAATAGACTCAAGAATAATAAAAGAATTGTTCTGAAAGAACGATATCCTTATTCGGAATTTATTAAATTGTTAAATTCGTCTGAATTTGTTATTACTGATGGTGGAAGTAATCAAGAAGAATTATCATACTTAGGAAAGCCTACTTTATTATTTAGAGAAGTTACAGAAAGAATTGAAGGATTGAATGATAATGTGGTGTTATCAAATTTTGATGAAAACATTATTTTTAAGTTTTTGAATAATTACAAAGATAAACAAACACCTTTCAAAAAAATTGAAGTATCCCCATCTCAGAAAATTGTTGATTATGTGAAAAAGGCATAAAAAGAAACTTATTGGAAGAAACATTCATTTGAATTTTCTTTATAGATTTATGCTATTCATACTCTTCAGATTGAATTTTTCTATTTATTTAGAGTTTAATCTGCTTAAATTTTATTTACAACTTAAAAATAAAATATAGAATGTTAAAATCATTTGGTAATTATGTTTCTCACTCAAAATTTTTGCTTTTTTACTTAAAAAATTATGGAATTAATAAAACTCTTAGAACATTGTATTACTATAATTATAGACTTCTAAAATTAAAATTCCTTGAAAAAAATTCTGACCAAATTGTAAATGTAAATGGGTACAAACTTCATGTAATTCCAGATGATCCGGGGATTTCTTCAGAATTAAGAATTTTTAATGTGCATGAACCAATTACAACAGAAAAGACCCTAGAAGTATTAAAAGAAGGAATGGTGTGCCTAGACATTGGAAGCAATATAGGTTATTACACATTACTAGAGAGTAAGGCAGTTGGAAATAGTGGTAAAGTAATTGCTGTTGAACCCTCCCCAAGGAATTTTGATTTTTTAAAAAATAATTTGAAATTAGAAAAAGTAACTAATGTAGAAGCATACAACCTTGCAATTGGCGATAAAGATGGAGAAGTTAAATTTGCAATCAGTGATAGATCAAATCTAGGGTATGTAATTTCTGATGATCAGGATTTAATTGAAAGAACGTCCGAGAAAGTTTCAAAGAAACCTAAAATGACAAGGACATTAATGGTAATCAAAGTGCCAATGAAAAAAATTGATTCGTTTTTGGAAGAGAAGAAATTAGAAAGACTGGACTTTGTAAGAATGGACATAGAAGGATTTGAGATAAAGTTATTCGAAGGATTTTGGAACACTATTACAAAATTTAAACCAATAATACAAATGGAATTTCATAATTATCTTTTTGATAAGGAAATTAAAATAAGATTCTTCCAGAAGTTGAAGGAAAAAGGATACGAAATAAAATATTTCATGCCCAGAGAACTCGATAGACCAATAACTGGAAAATCTGAAGATATTAAGGAATTATCAATTGATGATTTGATTGTAATGTTTGATAAGGGACCACAGTATGAAGGAATTATGTTATTTTTAGAAAACAATAACATAATTTAAAGTGTAGTTCATGATCGAAGTTTATTTAAACATAAGTTATCCAAGTTTTTTGTTTACCACGATAATTTTCCAGCAAGGTTTACAAGTAAAAAAGGTTCAAAGTCATTGTTGGGTCACGTACAATATCTTTATGTTTGTATAGTTTTTACAATCTGTTTTGTTATCACCAAATATAGCAAAAAAATTCACAAATATGAAAATCTTCCTTTCAATGCCATCTTTTTGGTGATTTGGTATAGACCACAAATATAAAAACTGTATTAAATATTATTGATAATAAAGTTGCAAGTGATAATCCAACTAATCCATACCATTGACCAAATAGAACAATGAGTGCTAAGAGACTACCAATTCGAATGATGGCAGAATAACCAATTATAGTAGATTCTTCTGCTTGGATTTTTGCATTGAAAACTGCTGAAACGGACAGTGGGATTATTGACAATATCAGAATTTGTAAACTCTCAACCCCTTCTTTATAGCTAGGAAAGAATTCATGGACAAAGAATGGGGAAAAAATAATTCCTGCTGTAGCCAATATAATAGCACCGAAAATTACCAAATATGATATTTTTTTTGGTGAATTTCCACTTGATTCTTCTGATAAAAGAAAATTGTATAGTACAGTTGGTAGTATTTCTAAAACAAATAAAACTTGCATATTAAATTGAAAGATTCCAACTATAAAAAATCCAAATAAATTTGCTATAATTAATTTATCAATCATTCTTGAAAGATTTGTAGCTACATCAACTCCAAAATTATGGATCATCACGTTGAACTGATTTTTTAATTTCCAAAATGATTCTAATTTTATTTTTTTGAAAAAATAGTAACTTCCAAGTAAATTGCTAATTGCAAATCCTAATATTATTCCATTAATATCAAGATAAAAATAAAGGAAAATTGGAATTATTATAAATAATATTCCTCTAAGGATTGAATTTTTCATAAAAGCTTTGTATTTTTGTAAACCTAACAAATTGTGTTGATTCATAAGAAAAAAAGACAAACCTAGTGATAACAATGCTGCCATTACGTCAATCGTTAGAAGAATCACAGCAGCAGAGCTTGCTGTAACAACTACCAGAGAATTAATCTTGTCTGCAAACTCAGAATTTTTTTTGGCTTGATAAACGGTTACAGTATAATTCAGTCCAAATCTGGAAATTAATGCAAAGGTACCTGCAAGGGCTACAATATAGTTTAATTCACCATAAGATTTAGGTTCTAGCAAGGCAGCAAAAATAAGATAAAAAATTGCTTGAAGTATTATTGTAACACTTCTGCCTATCGTAACAAAAGTAAAATTCTTAAAAGAACTATTTTTACTCATAAAGTTACCATATAATCTAGATTTGTACTATAATAGTATGTACTTAGAACTAATAATTAATTTTTATTAAAAAAAGTATTGAATGGTGGAATTAATGAGAATTTTTTTGAAACGTACTGTTCGTTGTCTTGTAAAACTGGCATTGTAATAATGGTAGTTACATTTTCTTCATTATAACAGTCCTGATCAAATTCTAAATTTACAGAGTCTGTAATATTTGCAGTACTAATTTGTTCAAACTTACAAAATGTTTTTGAATAATGTTTTAAAATTAATCCATTGGTCTCTGCCAGATATCTAAAGTATTTCGAATCAACATCCCATTTAGGATCTCTAAATGCATATACATCATAACCCTCTATCATCAACTGTTTTAGCTTTACAATAGGTTCTTGTGGAATAGATTGAGTGTTAAATTCGTATAATAGTTTCTGCCAATAACCCCAATATGGAAAAAAAGGTATTGCATCATATTCAACTGCATACCTCTTTCCCTCTAAAATTATACTGTTTTGTTTTGATAGACCTTCTGAATCCAAAGGAAATCGTTGTATGAACCATGCAGGATTATTAAAATTAATACCGTTATCAAAAGCCCCTTGAACAGGAGTTGAATGAAATAAATTAATAAAAATGAAAGCTGCAACAATATATAATGCGCCTTTTTTGAAATCTTTATAAAATGTTTTTCGTCGCTTGGTGAGTTGTTTGCAAATGAATACTCTCCAAATAAGGTAAATAAAAAGACTAAAAATCATGAAGTATAACAGTAGCGCTGGGATCATGTACCTATCTCTTGTACCAGTCGAAGGCTGAAAGTCTTCAAAGTTTAAATTTGTTGAATGAAGGTAACCAGCAGAATAAAAAAAGATAATTCCCAAAATAAATGTAAAAATAACTATGACTTCAGTTCTCTTCTCTTTGTAATATAACGAAATTAGTAATGTAGATACCAATATTACGAATGAAATTACTCCGAAAGGGTTTGTTCCTAAACTATCCTCAAAAGTAGGAAAAAACCAAGTGAATATTAAATTTCTTAAAGTATCTGGCAATAATCCGATCGAATAAAAATTAATCCAATCAAATCTTGAGGAGTCAAATTTGAAAATTGACATTTTTGAATCAGATTTATAATCTTGAGTAACTGGTCTCTCATCAAAATAATTTGTTAATGGATTACCATAATAGTATTGATTATAACTGAACATAAAAATGAAAAAGATTATCCAAGGAATAAAGAGAAGAAAATTTTTTTTCAGAAAATCTTTTTTTATAATTTTCAAAAAAACTACTTTTATTAAAAAAGATTTGTTTGTATTATTTGATTCAATTTTGGTCTGCTTAAAGATTTGAAGCCCAAAATATCCAAGAATTAAAAAAATTTCTAGAGGAAGAGCAATTATCCCATTTAACCGAATAAATGTTCCAATAGCAAAAAAAATTGAACATAATAAAATGGATTTATTTTTTTTATCATGGAAAAATTGTATTAAATAAAAACAACCTAATACAAAAAACATTGCAAAAATATTATCATTTCGTAATTGTGTTCCTATCCATAAAATTATAGAATCAGTTGCTAAAAGCACTAGTGTTAGAAGACCAACAAACTTTCCAAATAATTGTGTGGCGATTCTCTCTGAAACTATTAAAAAAGATATTGTAAGAATTGGACCAAGGTAAAAAAGACCATAATATCCTCCTAAGAAATAAAATAATGTTGTAAAACCGTATATTCCAACATCTCCAATTGGTATCGCTGAATTATGAATGGTTTTAGACCATTGATAAGGAACAAATTCCCAACCACCATCATCTTTGAGTAGTTCGTTTGTAAAACCAAAAGAATCCTTGAAAATGTTCGTTGCCGTCACTCCATAGACAAACGCATCAGCGCCTTCATAGTATGGAACAAAGCCTCCGATTAAATAAAATGCAACAAAAATAATGATTAGAATTTTTATTACAGTGTAGAAAGAAACTTGCTGAATCCTTTCATAATAAATATTTTTCATTATCATAAATATTTCCGAAGATTCAATAATTTTTATAATTTTTGTAAAAAAGAAAATAGAATTGATCTATCAGTATTATTAAAACGACTATTTTTAATGAGAGATAAGATAAATTTTTGGAGAAATTACTTTTTTTCATTGAAATATTCTCTCATATTGAATTAATTATATACTTTATCGTTATAATTTTGAGTTTATGACAGCGTTTTTTATCCTCTGAACAATATGCAAATAATGTATAAAATGGAAAAAGTGTTTACAACTAGAAATATCCCTTATGTAATATTTGTTGGCACCCTTGCTATTGTTATCATTAATCTGCTATCACTTTTCTTCCCAGCCTTATTGATATCAATTACTAGTGGCATGAAGAATCAAAAGAATCCTTTTGAAATTGGCGCGTGGACGGTGCAATTACTTGTTGTAAATCTTGTAATTCTTGGATTTGGATTGCTTTACTACAAAAAAAGTTTACCGAGTAAGATTGAAAATGCATTCGGATTCATTCTAAACTTTGATGTTTCACGCAAGGTAGCAACCATAGTGTTCATAAGTTTACTGGGCATCTATGTAGTATTTACCATTCCTGAGCTAGGTCAGGAAGAAGGAGATACTTGGAAGGATTGGGAGGTGCTTGGACCAATCATTGAAGATTTTCCTGATGGTGGAGAAAATCTAATGCAACTTAGAAATCTTTATGTCAATAATTTCCTTTTGTTTTCATCACTAACAGTTTTTCAAAATGTAAAGTTGTTACCCTTTTTTGCTAGTATTTCCCTAATCATGGTAACATATCTTCTAACTGTCCAAATATCTCAAAAAAGATTTGCTGGACTTGTGGCAATGGTAATTTTACTTCAAAGCCACACATTTTTGAGATATGATACAACAGCAACCTATTCGAATTTCTGGAGCGTTTTCTACATTGTTTCGATTTATCTCATTTACAAAAAATGGCCTCTTGCACCAATAGCATATATTGCATCAATTTTTTCAAAAGTACTAACAATTGCATTTCTTCCTATGACTATATTTTTTATCTTTAGATCACGAATGGGCAAAAAAACAAAAATTTATCTAACATTAGCTTTCTTGATAATTTTTGTATTAGTACTAGGAGTTTTATTCTTGGAAAAAAATTTTGGATATAGTGAGAGTCTAACATCATATGAATATTCAGACTTTGTGAGTGGTTTTGCTACTTGGGCTTTCCAGTTAAGAATTGATGGCTTGATTTTAGTATTTTTGCTTCCACTAATCATTGGACTATTCTTGAAATCACGTAAAGGAATCAAAGAGGCTGATTCAATTATGGTGATGATTGCTGGAATTCTTTTGTCAGTGCCTCTTTTAGCAGGATTTACAGAATTCAATATACAGCCTTACCGTTGGATCCCATTGATTACCTTTTTTGCAATAGGTGTAGGAACGCTACTATCAAAATCAGCTACCGGGCCTGAAGATTGAGTAGACATAGCTGACTACATCTCCCCGTTCTACTGGAATCTGATAATGCCAAGTGGTAGCTAGAGGAAAATCTACCTTATCTGAAAATGGAATCTCGTGAAATCCAAAAATTGTGTCGCCCTCTACAACTTTGACAAATTCCTTTTGATGAACTGCAAAGTTCTGATTATCTCGAGTAATTACTTTTGTTGTTGGCCAGTTTTCCACCAAATCTTCAACAATCCTGTGATCTAATGCCTTAATTTTCGTCGTCCTAAGATATGCCACAAGTCCTCCATGAGAATCATGAACTGTAATTTCCAATATTCCATCAAGAAATCCATATCTGTACGAAGTTACCTTTAGCAACGCCTCTTCGAGCTTTACTTGTGCAATGAATTTGTGGGGATCAAGGTTGAGAACTTGCTCATAAAATGGAATTGCCTCATCAAATTTTCCAATCTTTGACAATATGTTTCCCTTGTTGTATAATGCATCAACGTTGTTTGGATCAATTTTTAGAATTTTATCAAATTGTATTAATGCCTGATCATATTCTGCTTTACCAAAGTTATCCATTCCTTGTGATAACAAATTATCAATTTCTGACCCAGAGTCACCATATGCAAAAATAA
>Ga0247727_10003566_pt1 | contig 34235 bp, 28 predicted proteins | sample WisWelCaveWW1625_FD_202498 | JGI IMG/M metagenome (GOLD analysis project Ga0247727, IMG submission 202498) | Biofilm microbial communities from Wishing Well Cave, Virginia, United States - WW16-25 | ecosystem: Environmental > Aquatic > Deep subsurface > Groundwater > Cave microbial mat | place...
CTCACAGCAAGCCGCCGCATCTCTTCCAGCGTTTGGTGATCCAAGCTCCGTGCATCCCGCTTCGCCATGATAGGTATCATGCCCCATCATACACTCAACCACACCCCAAGTTCCGCATCTATGAGTAGGATCCGGGGGTGATGGACTCTCTGGGCCCGCCCGAGTCACCGAAGCCGGTCGAGAGGAATCTGGAGCAGGCGCTGCTCGACTACCCGCAACTGTCTCTTCTGGGGATCGTGCGCTCGGTCGATCTGGAAGCACACGGGGTTTCCCGCGGGCAGCTATACCGCCTCGTCCGGAAGGGCCTCGTCGAGCGGCGGGCCCGGGGAATCTACGTCGCGAGCCGACACGCCGTCACAGCCGAGCACACGCTCGCGCAGGTTGCGAAGCGAGTGCCGGGCGGCGTCCTCTGCCTGCTCACCGCGCTGCGCTTTCACGGACTGACCACCCAGTCGCCAGCCGAGGTGTGGATCGCGCTGCCCGAGAAGGCGCGAAAGCCGCGGCTCGATTATCCGCGGCTGCGGGTGGCGCGTTTCTCGGGGACGGCGTTCACCGAGGGCATCGAGACGCATCGGCTGGAGAAGGTCGACGTCCGCGTCTACTCGGCGGCGAAGACGGTGGCCGACTGTTTCAAGTACCGAAACAAGGTCGGCATCGACGTCGCGGTTGAGGCGCTGCGCGATTTCAGCCGCCGGCATCGCGGCGGCGCGACGGAGCTCGCCCGCTTCGCGCGCATGTGCCGCGTCTCGCGCGTCATGCAACCCTACCTGGACGCGATCGCATGACCGGCCAAAAGAGCAATCTTCCGGCGTCGGTCGCTGCGAGGCTGCTCAACCGGGCGAAGCAGAAGTGATTGCAACGAGAGAGTTGGCGCCGAGGTCGTCGGTGCGGCGACGAGTGCCTCCTCCCCACAAAGTCATCGTCTGAAAGCGAGACCGCGGACTATAATCGGTCATGGGGCGCAGAAGCCCAGCGCCCGGTGGAAGGAGAGTCTCCGATGTCGAACACGCGTGAACAATTTGTAGTCGACGCGCACGGGAAGAGGACCGGGATTATTCTGTCCCTCAGGCGGTACGAGAGGCTCATCGAAGATCTCCACGATCTTGCCGTCGTTGCCGAGCGCCGATCTGAGAAATCGATCTCGATCGGAGAAATGAAGCGCCGCCTAAAGCGAGATGGCGTCCTCTAAGATCGTCATCAAGCCGTCCGTGGCCAAGGATCTTCGAAGTCTTCCTGCGACACTTGTGCCCCGAGCTTGGAAGCTCATCGAATCATTCGCGAACGACGCTTATCCTCGCGGCGCTATCAAGCTCACTGGGGCTGAACAGCTTCGTCGTCTCCGCGTGGGCGAGTACTGAGTCATCTACGGCATCGACAAGGACGCAAGAACGGTGATCGTTCATCATGTGCGGCATCGGCGCGAAGTGTATCGCTGAGAGGCTGACGAGTAGGGCGTAGTCATTGCCCGCTGATCGCCTCCGGTTGCACCAATCCCCACCCACTCCAACCTTGACTCCCCATCGCCAACGCGCTACAAATTCCCCATTCCCCAACCCCGGAGGCTATCGACAATGAAGCGGAAGTCGCGGAAGCGGATCACCAGGACGGAGCGCGCGCAGATCATCGCGCAGGCGAAGGCGAAGGGCTGGACGGCGGAGCAGGTCGCGAAGAAATTCGGCGTGTCGAAGTGGACGTACTACGGCTGGCGGAAGAGCCGCGCGGGCGGGGCGAAGAAGGCGGCGACGAAGGCCGCGGCTCCGGCGAAGCGTGCGGCGGGCGCGAAGACGGCGAAGCGATCGACGGGCGGTCGCGTGTCGCGATTCAACCGCGCGGAGATCCTCGCGGAGATGAACTCGAAGGGCCTGACCGCGGATCAGATCGCGAAGAAGTACGGCGTCTCGCGCTGGACCGTGTACGGGTGGCGGAAGCGGAAGTCCGGCGGCACGGCCCGCGCGGCCAAGCCGGGTCGCACGGCGATGGGCAAGACGGCCGGCGCGTCGATCTCGACCGCGTCGCTCCGCAATGAGATTCGCGCGGCGCTCCCCGAGATTCTTCGCCAGGAGATCGCGCGCGCAATCATCGAGATGGTCGGAACGCGGACGAAGACGAAGCGGAGGCGGCGCGGGAAGAAGTAGCCTGGGAATCTGATCATCCACGTGCGGGGGCTGGCATGGAGATCCTCAGGACAATCGTTCTGTACGTCGAGGGGAAGGACATGCCGTTTGCGGTGATCGGTGGCCACGCGGTCAACGCGTACGGGATCGCCCGCCATACTGCCGACCTCGATCTTGCCGCGCGAAGCAGCGATCGCGACGCGTGGTTTACCCTCATGGGCAAGCTGAACTACACGGTAGGCCAGAGTGACGGCCAGTTCGCCAAGTTCTCGCCCGGTTCGCTCGCGGCCTGGCCGATCGATTTCATGTTTGTCGACGATGACACGCTCTCGAAACTTCTCGACGATTCAGTTGAGACGACGTTTGGAGCCGCGCGGGCGCGCGTTGTTTCCGCGCGCCACCTGGCGACGCTCAAGATTCATTCGCTGCGGCATTTCCAAGCACACCGGTACGCGAAGGACCTCAGCGATCTCGTGAGCCTTCTCCGCTCGGGGAACACGGGACTTTCGGATTCCGACCTCAAGGATCTCTGCGTCCGGTATGCCGATGTGACTCTGTACGAAAGGCTCAAGCAGGAGTTGCCGCTGCGATGACCCTCCGTGATCGTGATATTTTGAGTCTCCCCGATGCTCCGGACTTTATCTCGAAGCCGCCGCAGTACACGCTCGAGGAGATGATACGGATTTGCGAGAAGATGCTTCCGTATTGGAATGCAGAGCGAGCCTCCAAGCCGGAGCCGAAGTTTCTCGGGGAAACCTTCAAGCTGTAAGCGGTCGGCGCGTCACCTCCGCCTCTCCTCAACAAACTGCAAATGCGTCGCGCGCCACGCTTCGAGCGCGTCGTCGGCGCGGATGAAGAAGCCGAGGATCGAGCCGTCGCGGCTTCTGTAAATCGTTTCGATCTTGGGCGTCGCGTTCTTGACCACGCGCTCGAGGAACCAACTTCCGTCGCGGTCCGGGTCGAGGATCGGTTGCACCTGCGCGCGGACTGCCTCATCGACCGGTAACTTCAGAAAGTCGAACGGGGTCAGATACAAGAGCGTGTCGTGCGTGTACTCGGTCGGGCGCCCGACCCAGAACGCAGGTCGCTCCCCGGCGAGGAACGCTTTGGGATCGAACCGCGACAGGAACGCGATGGTGTTGTCCATCGCAAGGTGCATCGGCGAGGCGAGGACGCGCGCGCAGCGGCCGGACGCGAGCGCGTCGAAACTGTACCGGATGGCGAGCGGCTGCTCGAACGCATACGACTCGCCGTGCTCGCGCGGGAAATCGCGAAAGAGCGCGACGAAGTAGCGTGGGACTTGCGCGACGGCGAGCGCAGCCACGAGCGCGAGGGCTGTGAACCCGGCGAGGGGCGCGCCGCGGCGCCCGCGCGACGAAGCAGGCGCGGGTGACCCCGCGCGCGCGCCGAGCGCACCCCGCCAAGCGCGCCAGCACGCGAGCGCCCCGATCACTTCGATCACCTGCGGCAGCGGCAGGATCGACAGCGCGCGGATCGCGTTCGGCGTCGTGGCCGTCAGCGCGGCTGGGATCGGCCAGACGACGGCCCAGATTGCGAGGAACTTCGCCCACGGCGCGCGCGTGAGATTCCGTGCGACGGCGACCGCCCCGACGATCAGGAGCACCGCTTCGAACCAGTAGAGCATTCCGAACCCAGGGACGGCGTGGCGAGGGTTTCGGTCGCCGCGCAGGAATAGAAACCGCGGCGAGTAGCTTCCGGCGTACGCGGCGAGCGCGCATCCGAGCGCCGAGTTGTACGGCCAGCGTTCCGCGAGCGCCGCAGCGTCGTTCGGCGTGCCGCGCAGCTCGGCCTCTCCGCGCGCGACCACGCGCCGCGCCTCGGCGTTGAAGATCGAGATGTCGTGGAACCGCGTCGCGACGTGGCGCAGGTTGAGCGCCATCGGAAGCGCGACGAGCGCCGCGATGCCGACCCACGCAAGCGCCTGGCCGCGCGTTGCGCGCACCGCTCGCCAGTTCGCCGCCGAGAGCGCGATCATCATGAGCGGCGCGAATAGTCGCGCGATCGAGTAGCCGTACAGCGCAACGCCGAACAGCGCGCCCGAGGCGATCCACCAGAGCGCCGGCGACCCGGCCCGCGAATCCGCGCGCGAATCGGCCCGCGGTCCCGCCCGACCCCGCTCCACCCCACGCAAAAACGCCCACGCCCCGAGCGTCGTGAGCGGCGCCATGCACCACCACTCGATCCCGAGGCGGCTCGTGTGCACCGCCCACGGCGTGATCGCCAGGAGCGCGCTCGCGATCAGTCCCGCCGCCGGGCCGAAGATCTGCGCTGCGAAGAGATAAGTCGCCAGGACGGCGAGCGTGCCGTACGCCGCCGCGGTGAACCGGATCGCGAACGGCTTCGACCCGAACGCGGCGAGGCTCGGAACACACGAGTAGATGAACAGCGGGCCGCGATAATCCGAGTACTCGCCCGGCGCGTCAGTGCTGAAGTCGTACCGCGGAATCGTCGGAAAGAACATCGGGAGGCGCGCGCCGTATTGATTGTGCCCGGTCTTCCAGATGCAGGTCGCATCCCAACCGATCGCGGCCTCGTCGCAGAAGAGTCCGGGCGGGTTGTGCGAGAGGTCGATCGTGCGCGCGCCGAGCGCGACCGCGAGGATCGCGAGGAGAGCGAGTCGGCGGCCCGTCGCGGCGGCCACCGCCTAGCGCGAGCGCCTCTCGTTGGTCGCGCGCCTCTCGGGTGCCGCGCGCCTCACGAGGTCGCGCGCTTCGCGGCGACCGCGCGCCTCTCCCCGCGCGTCAAGCTCCACTTGAGCGCGGGCGGCGTCGCCATCGTCGTCACGATCACCATCAGAACGACCGCGGCGTACGTCGAGGCGTCGATGATCCGCTCGCCGGCGACGGTTAGCCCCGCGCCGATGCTCGCGAAGATGAGGCCGACCTCGCCGCGCGGAATCATCCCGATCCCGACGGAGAGCCGGTCGAGCGCGCGCCCGTCGGCGCCGCGCCCGAACGCGCCGAGCGCGCACGCCTGCTTCCCGAGGATCGCCACGAGGATGAGCGCGGCCGCGAGCCCGGCGATCCCCGGTTGCGCGAAGCTCGCGAGATCGACTCGCATCCCCATCAGCACGAAGAACACGGGCACGAGGAAAGACGAAATCGGCCGGATCAGTTCTTCGAGAGAATGCTCGCCGCGGTCCGTCAGGTCTCGGTAGTGGACGCGCTCGAGGATGAGCCCCGCGGCGTACGCGCCGACGATCGGCGCGAGCCCGATCCGGCTGGCGAGATACGCGAGCAGAAAGCAGAACGAGAGGCTGACCGCGAGCAAGACGCCGGTGGCACGCAGCCGCGACGCGAGTGCGAACAGACGCGGCGAGAGCCAGAGCCCGAGGACGAGCGAGCCGACGAGGAACACGCCGGCTTTCGCGAGGATCGCGCCGATCGCCGCGTACGAGAGCGCGGCGCCCTGGTCGGAGGCGAGGATCACGCCGCTGACGATCGAGAGGATCAAAAGCCCGAGCACGTCGTCGATCACGGCGGCGCCGAGGATGATCCGCGCTTCCGAACTCTGCGATCGGCCGAGGTCGCGCAGGACGCGCGCGGTGATGCCGACGCTCGTCGCCGTGAGCGTCGCGCCGAGGAACGCGTGCACGTACACGGAGTGATCCGGCAGGAGCACGGCCCCGACGCCCCAGCCAAGCGCGAACGGCGCGGCGACGCCGAGGCACGCGACGAGGAGCGATGGCAGCCCGACGCGCATCATCTCGGTGACGGTCGACTCGAGCCCGACCTCGAACAGCAAGATCACGACGCCGAGCCGCGCGAGCAGATCGAGCGACGCGTCCGCCTCGAGATGCTCGAACCCGCCGAACCCGGCGAGCGAGAGGTTGCCGATCAGTACGCCCGCGACGAGTTCGCCGAGGACGGCGGGCTGGCCGATCCGGATCGCGAGATCGCCGCCGAGCTTCGCCGCGATCAGTACGAGGACGAGGCCGAGAAGAACGGATGCGACGGGGTCGGCGTGGGCGACAGCGTTCGCAGCCGCGCCCGACGCGGCGGCGAGCGTTACTGGTAGATCGCCCACACGCCGTTCCTGCCGCGCGTGAGGGAAAGGCGGATGCACGGACCGTCCGGCGCCTCGATCGTTTCGCCCGCGGTGGTCGCGCCGTTGAAGAGAATCTCGCGAAGCGTTTTTCCGGCCGCGCTCACCGGAAGGATCAGGGCGAGTCCGTCGATCGACGGCTCGCACTCGACGCCGAGCCGCGTGCCGTCCCACGTCGATGTGAGCGGCGTGCGCGATCGCGCTTCCCAGAATCGGGCGTACGCGTCGATCCGTGTCAGCCACGTTCGCGATTTGGATGCGTCGGTGAATGGCGCGAGCCAGCTCGTGTCAGTCGCTGCGGTCGCGGTCGTCGCCGCGGACTTCGCGGACTCCGCGTCGAGCGGGCCGGCATTCGTCACGGGAACGACGAGAAGCGGTAGCGGCCCGCCCGCGCGGTCGGTCGCTTGATGAGGCGCGGCGGCCGAGAAGAACCACTCCGGCGGTTTTCCTGATGCGGCGACGAGACGAACTCCCGCGTCCGCGAGCCGGCGGCTCACTTCCGAGCGAGGCGGCGTCTCGGTGTAGACGATCGACAGCTCGTCCGCGTTCGCGCCGAGGTGGCGCATCTTCTCACGCGTCTTTCGCCAGCCGCGCCAGAGCGCCTCTCGCCGCTCGGGCGACGACTCTCTGTCGAGCGCGCCGCCATCGAACCAAGATCCGAGCGCGGCGCCCGCGCGTCGGATTCGCTCGAGGTCTTCGACGGCGATCTCGGCCTTCGCGACGAACGCGCTGACGACGATGCCCGACGCGGCGGCCTGCTCGCAGCGTGCGCCGAGCGTCGCGGCGGGGCCGGCGATCGCGAGAACGCAGGTTGCAAACCGCCCCGCGGGATCCTGCGCCAGTCGTGGGAACGGCGTCGCGGCGCTGAGCCTCGCGACGATCTCGCTCTCGGTCCGCTCGTTCATCAAGAGGATGACGCTCGCGCCGTGCCAGATCGTCGCGATTCGTCCGCGAGATTGCGTTTTCGCGGCGGCCTTCGACGACGGATCGACGAGGTCGACGATGAGTAGGATGCGGCCCGAGTCCACCTGAGCCAGCGCGCGCCGCGCGAGCTGACGGTTCTCGGCGAGCGCGAACGGCACGACGAGGATTCGCGAGAGCGCGAGCGATTCGGCCGGAGCGTCGGGGCTCACGACGCGCACGGGGCCGATCGTCCGCGTCGCGATGTTCACCCAATCGATCGCCGAGCGGGGGCGGCTCGTCTCGTGGGCGCCGCGCGGCGCGCCTGGAGGATCGCCGAGCAGGACCGCGACGTCGGCGGGCGCGCCCGCGAGGAGAGGCGCCGGGGCGGGCTTTGCCGGTTTCCGCGCGCAACCCGCCGCAAGGGCGAGTGCGAGGCCGAGGGCGAGCGCGCGCGTGACGCCGGCGCGCCGCATCGTCTACAGGACCTCCTCGAGACGGAATCGCGCGCTGCGCGCCGCGCCGTCCCTCTCGTAGCGAACGCCGACGAGCGTCCCGGGCTCCGCTTGGAGCGCGCGCGCCAGCTCGAGGTCGTCCCAGTCGGCGGAGGCGCGGCCGTTCACCGACACGATCCGGTCGCCGGTGCGCAGACCGGCGCGCCACGCGGGCGAGTCCTCCTCGACGTGCACGGCGCGGCGCACGCCGCGTTCCGTCCAGCACGCGATCCCGCTCCGGTCGAACGTCTCGCGTTCGCCGAGGCGGTCGTTCGGCTCGAGGCCGATTCGCGCGTGCTCGTAGTCAAACGTGATCGTGAAGCGGCGGAGGATTCCGCCGCCGATGTTGCCGGCGCTCCGCTTCGTCGCGAACGCGCCCTCGGACGATTCGGAGAGGCCGACGATCGGGTCGCGCACGACGAACGGTCCGAGTGCGAAGCTGTCGAGCCGCGCGACGGCGCCGAGCGACACGCCGCCGATCCCGGCGAGCGGGCGGTGCGCGACGCGGCGCGCCGACGCGATCAAGTGATTCTCCGCGACGAACGGGCCGTGCAGGTCGAGCGTCGATCCGCTCCCGGTGTCGATTCGAAACTGCCCTTCGAGCCGGCCGTCGACCGTGCCCGCGACGGACGGGACGTTTCCCTCGAGCGAGATCGGAAGGACGGTCGCGCCCGCCGGTGGCTCGTACGTTCGCGGGTCATACAGCGAGAGCGTCTTCTTCGTGTAATCGATCCGCACGACGAAGCGCGAGAAGAAATCGTAGCCGAGGATTCCGGAGTATCGGCCGTCTTCGCTGCCGGGGAGTCCGGCGAGCGGGAGCGCGACGAGCCGCTGCGAGAGAAGCGTGATCGGGCCGACGCCGAGCGAGTCGACGCGCACGGTCGAGACGGTCGTGGTGCCGGTGACGCCCTTCGCCTCGATGGCGCCTTCGCGCGCGAGGCCCAGCTCGCGCGCGAGCCCCTCGTCGATGCACGACGCGCCCGCGCCCGTGTCGAGGAACATGCTGAACGGGCCGCGGCCGTTGACGCGGACGCTCGTGAAGACGTGCGCGCCGAACATCGTGATCGGGATCGTCTCCGCGCGGCCGCCGGAGGAGTCGGCGCTGGCGAACCGGACGTCGCGCGCGTCGTCGGCGGGGCGCTGGAAGCGCGCCGGGTCGATCGGCGCATTGCGTTCGATCCGATCCAGCTCGATCACGACGTCGTACGTCGAATCGCCGGTCGTCTGGCGCATCCGGAACGGAAGCGTGAGGCCGTCCACCGTGCGGTAGTCCTCGTAGTACGCGGTCAGCGTGTCGGTGTCTTGAACTTCGATCGCGCGGAGGAGGCGATGCGATTGCGAATCGAGGACGAGCTGGCGGCGGCGGCCTCCGTGCGGAGTGACTGAGACGGTCCCCGTACTACCCGCGTCGATCCAGGGGAGCGAATCCGTCAGCGAGATCCATGCGCGCGCCGCTCCGAGCGCCAGACCGCCCGTGCTCGCGGAATCGCCCGCACCGACGTACGCGAGCGATGAGAACCACGCTTCGGTGACGAGCGCGAGCCGCTCATCGCCCTCTAGCGCGCGCACCTTGCCGTTCGCGTCGATGCTCCACGCGTCGCGTCCGCCGGACAGGCCGGTCGTCTGCGAGATCGGGCCGAGTTCGAGCGACTGCACGATGTCGTTCGGTCCCGCGACGAGCGTTTCGGTGCGGCCGCTGAGGCCGTAAGCGCGCACGCGGCCTTCGAAGCGGAGCGAGCGCGTCTCGCGGATCGTCTCGATCGTGCCGATCGCGGACCCGTGCGCCTTGAGAAACTCAACGAGTTTGGGCGGGAGCAGGCCCGCGGTCGCACGAGCGGCCGGCGCGGCGATCCCCGCGAGCAGCGCAACGAGCGCAACCCATCCCAGCGCACTTCGAATAGGGATTGCCCGTCGATCGACCATGAGATCGCCGATGATACGGAACCGTCTCGCCTGGTACAATGGAATGCGCTCCGCGGAATGCGCACCACAGGAGGTCGCCCATGAACCCCGATCGCCCGGATCCAGGCCTCCGCCCTCGCCAGCGCGACCGCGCCGGGTTGCGCGCCCTTCGGCGCGCCGCGCGCCCGACCTCGCGCCTCCTCGATGCGGCCGCGCGTCTCGCCGTCGGATCCGCTCTCCTCTCCGTCGCGCTCGTCCTCACCGACGCGCCGCGCCAGGCCGGGCGCGAGGAACCCCGCGAGCACCACCCGCCCGACGCGCCGACCGACTTCTTCTATATGCAGCGCGTCGGCCCGAGCGGCACGATCAACGTCGCCGCGCAGCGCGCCGCGTTCGCGCAGGCCCGGGCGCTCCGCGAGACCGCTTCCGCACGAGGCACCGCGTCCGGGAGCGCCGCGTCCGAGAGCGCCGCCGGAAAAGCCAACGCGGCGCCGTGGATCGCGCTCGGACCGACGAACATCGGCGGGCGGATCACCGACATCATCGCAGACCCGGCGAACCCGGACATCGCATACGTTGCGGCCGCATCGGGCGGTGTCTGGAAAACGACGGACGCCGGCGCGAGCTGGGCCGCCCTGTTCGACGACGCGGGGAGTCTCTCGATCGGCGCGCTCGCGATGGACCCGACCGATCCGGCGATCGTCTACGCCGGCACGGGCGAAGCCAACCCGGGCGGCGGGAGCGTCGCGTACGGAGGCGACGGCGTATGGAAGACGACGGACGGCGGCGCGACGTGGTCCCAATCGGGGCTCGACGCGACGAACGCGATCGGACGGATCGTGATCGACCCCGCGAACCCGGCGCGCGTGTTCGTCGCCGCGTGCGGCACGCTGTTCGCGCCGAACGCCGACCGCGGCGTCTACCGATCGACCGACGCCGGCGCGAGCTGGACGCACGTCCTGTTCGTGTCCGATTCGACCGCCGCCGTCGATGTGGCGATCGACCCCGCGACGCCGTCGAGGATTTACGCCGCGATGTGGGAGCGGATGCGCAGGCCCGGCTCGCGCCGCTACGGCGGCACGACGAGCGGGCTTTACCAATCCACCGACGGCGGCGACACGTGGGCGCTTCTCACAAATGGGCTTCCGGCCGCCTCGACGAAGCCGGGGCGGATCGGCGTCGCGATCGCCCCGGCGAGTCCCGCGACCGTCTACGCGGTTTACGCGGACTCGACTGGTTTCTTCGCGGGGTTCTACCGCTCGACGAACTCCGGTGCGAGTTGGACGCGTCAGCCGGACGGGATCCTCACCGGCAGCTCGTTCTACTCGTCCTACGGATGGTGGTTCGGCCGGTTGTACGTCGACCCCGTCGACGCCAACAAGGTGTTCGCGTGCGGCGTCGATTTCTTCCGCACGACGAACGGCGGAGCGACGTGGTCCAACATCACAAGCGTCCTGCACGCGGATCAACACGCGATGTGGATCCAGCCATCGAACCCGAGCCTCGTCTGGCAAGGAAACGACGGCGGCGTCTATCGGTCAACGACCGGTGGCTCGCCGTGGGTCTTCTCGACCGGTCTTCCGATCACGCAGTTTTACACCAACGAGGTTCATCCGATCGAGCCGGCGCGCGTGTACGGCGGATCGCAAGACAACGGCAGTGTCCGCACCCCGAGCGGGCTCCCCAACGGGTGGTCGATGCTGCTCGGCGGCGACGGCCACTACATCATCGTCGATCCCAACGACACCGACGTGATCTACGCGGAGTACCAGTACGGCGCGTTCTTCCGGTCGACGGACGGCGGCGGCACGTTCTCGGGCGCGACCGCTGGCATTCCGGGAAGCGACCGCAAGAACTGGTCGACGCCGGTCGTCGTCGACCCAGCGAGCGCGGGCAAGCCTGCGACGACTCTCTACTACGGGACGCACCGACTGTTCCGTTCGACAAACTCGGCGGCGTCGTGGAGTGCGGTGAGCGGCGATCTGTCGGACGGGATTCCCGGCACGAATGGCGTTGTTTACGCGACGATCACAACGATCGCCGTCGCGCCGACGGACTCGGCCACGATCTACGTCGGGACGGACGACGCGAACGTGTGGGTCTCGACGAACGCGGGGGGCGCGTGGACGAAGGTCGACGGCGCGCTCCCCGAACGATGGGTGACGCGCGTCGCTGTCGACCCGGTGAACGACGCGGTAGCCTACGCGACGCTCTCAGGATTCCGCGAGGCAGAATCCCTTCCGCATGTCTTCCGCACATCGGATTGGGGCGCGACGTGGGCCGACATTTCGGGGAATCTTCCCGAAGCGCCCGTCAACGATCTGGTCATCGAATCGACGAACCCATCGGTCCTGTACGTCGCGACCGACGTCGGCGTGTTCGTCACGCAGGACCAGGGCGCGAGCTGGGCGCCCCTCGGAAGCGGGCTGCCGATCGCGGTCGTGACGGACTTGAAATCGATCGGCGGCGCGGCGCCCGCGCTGTACGCGGCGACCTACGGACGCTCGATGTTTCGGTGCGACGTGAGCGCGGGAACCCGTGTTGCGGGCCCGGCGGGCGAGGGCGCGGGCGGCCCGAGCGGTGCGGCGGCGGCGTCCCGCCCGCTCCTCGAATCGAGCGCGCCCAACCCGATGCGCGACGCGACGCGGATCGCGTTCTCGCTGCCGCGCGACGCCGGCGTTCGACTCGACGTCATGAACCTCGCGGGCGAGCGCGTGCGGACGATCGTGGCGACGTCGCTTCCAGCCGGCCGGCACGAGGCGATTTGGGACGGACGCGACGCGCGGGGCCGCCAGGTCGCGAGCGGAACGTACGTCGCCCGTCTCGACGCGGCCGGCGAGGTCGTCACGCGGAAGCTGATCGTCGCGCGCTGAGAGCCTCGGGCCGCGCGCTCGCCGCGTCAGAGCCGTCTCGGCTGCGCCCGCGCCGAAATCGTTCACTGTCGGTCCGCATCCGTTCCACTTCGAACACTCCGCCGGTGGGCCGCCCGCTCGCGCGGTGACTCGGCCGCGCGGCTGGGCCCCACATCCGCCTGTCCCGCCTGGAGACGCGCTGTCTCCGAAGGGGGGCGCGCCGGCCGCACTCGTTCTGCGCCAATCGGTCGGCGCCTCGGCGGAGTGTCCTCGAAATCGTTCGCGGCTCCGGTGAGCAGCCCAAACGGGTTGCGTGCGCCGCGACCGTACGCGACCGCCCAAGGCCGCCGCGCTCCGGGCAAGGCTTATGCAGTAGAGCTGGCCCGAGGGCAGTGAGGCAGGAACCCCGGAAGGAGTCACGGTCATGGAACGCGGAGCGAGGGTTCGGACGGGTCGGCTTCAGAGGGGACGGTTTGCGGCGACGCTCGCGCTCGCCCTACTCGTCGGCGCGGCGAGCGTGGCGCCTGCGAGCGCGGAGAATCGCTCGCGCGGCAGGAACGACAAATCAGGTCGGAGCGAATACAAGAGTCAGAAAAGAGGGCGCGCCAAGAGCCACGTCGAAGTCCGGCGCGTCGAGCCGCGGCGGAACGACACCCGCGTCGTGAGGCCTCGAGTCGTGAGGCCGCGAGTCGAGACGCGGCATTGGGACGCGCCGCGATGGACGGCGCCGCGGTACGAGGTGCGCCGGCACTTTCCGACGCCCCGCGAACGCGTCGTCTACTGGCGCGAGAGGCCGTACTTCTGGAACGTCAACGTCGGCGTCTACGTGCCCGAGCTCTGGGTCAACGTCTCGATCGGCGACGCACTGCCTCGGGGCGCCGTGTTCGTCGATCGGTACTGCGGTCGAAACTACACGTCGCTCGTCGAGTATCACGACCACTGCCGCGGCGATCGGCACCCGTTAGTCGTCGACGTCGTCTACAGGGACGACTCGTACGACTACGAGCCGCTATGGGCCGGCGACTACGGCTCGCGAGGAGGGTGCGACTACTAATCGGCTGAGCGAACAGATCGGAAGCGGGGAAGTTTTCACCGGGCCCGGCGTGGGAAGCGTCGGGCCCGTTCGTTTTCACCGCGCGTTTTCGCCGCCCCTCGTCTCCGCGGGATCCCCGCCTAAAACTCCCGCGCCCGATGAAACGCGAGCACCTCGTCGACCGACAGCCGCGGCTGGCGCGGCCAATTCCCCGGCGCCGGGTAGCCGACGGTCAGGAGCATCACCGGCAGGTAGCGCTCGGCGATCGCGAACTCGCGCGCGACGGCGGCAGAATCGAAACCGATGATCGGCCCGGACGCGAGGCCCTTCGCTTGCGCCGCGATCATCAGGATCATCGCGGCGAGCGACGCGGACCGGATCGCCTCGTCGCGCGCGAGCGCCGCGTTCTCGCCGTACGCGCGATCCGCGTTCGCGACCCACCGGTCGCGCGCGGCGGCGTCGAGGATCCCCGCCGCGACCGAGCGATCGAGGGTCACGCCGAGCCTCTCGTGCGCGCGCACGTCTCCGAGGATGATGAACACGACGGCCGCCTCGTCGACTTCTCTCTGATTGAAGGCCGCCGCGCGAAGGCGGGCCTTGTCCGCAGGCCGCACGATCGCGACGAACCGCCAGTGCTGGATGTTGAACGACGACGGCGCCTCCGTCGCGTAGGAGATCAGCTCGCGGATCTCGTCCTCCGAGAGCGAGCGCGACGTATCGAACCGGTTGGCGGAGGTGCGCGCGCGCAGCGCCGCGAAGACGTCCATCGCTATTTCTCGAACACGATGAAGTACTGGTAGGGGAGAAATGTCTCTTCGCGCGAGAACCGGAAACCGGCGGCGGTCATCTCCGCGGTGATGACGTCGGACGCGATCCGATGCTCCGGCGGTGGACCGACGGGGATGTCGCCCATCTTGAAATCGACGATCGCGACGGCGCCGCCTTTGGCGACGATTTCGTGCAGTCGCGCGAAGTAAGCGAGTCGGTCGTCGAGGTGGTGGACTGTGTCGCAGATGAACACGACATCGACCGGCGCCGGGACGCGCGGTTCGTCGAGCGGGATGAGGATCGGGAAGACTTCGGGCGTCCGCTCGCGTCGCGCGCGTTCGAGCATGTACGCGACGAGGTTCGGCTCGACGTCGGCGGCGAACACGCGGCCGCGCGGTCGGACGCGCGCGGCGAACGCGGCGTTGAAGTAGCCGGTGCCCGCGCCGATGTCGAGGATCGTCCGGCCGGGCGCGAGCGGGAGCGCCGCCGCGACCGAGTCGGGCATTTGCCACGCCGCGCGCGACGAATCGTCGAACACGGCGACCCAGCGCTCGACGTCTTCGAACGAGTGATGAACGGTCGCGTCGTGCGCGCCATGCGCGCCGTGATCAGCGGCCGGGTGCGATTCGTCGGTTGCGGTCATCGTGGCCGCGAGGAGGACGGCGGACAGATTGGAGAGGAGCGTCGTGACCATGATCCGTTGGATGAGAGCGTAATCGAATGCGTGCGAGGACGGAAGGGGCGGCGTGAAGTCATTCGGCGTCGAGCTCAGTCAGCGGCTCGCGGCCGCCGCTCTTCCCGCGCTTCGCTTCGAGCGCGTCGGGCCGCACGAAGATCGTCTTCTCGCGCTCGCACGTGACGAGGCCCGCCGGCGCGCGCCGCGGCTTGCGGACGTAGCGACGCTCCGTGTAGATCACCGGCACGAGGCCCGCGTTCCGCGCCTTCGAATAGTGCGCCGCGAGCGCGGCCGCCTCGAGCAGCGCCTCCTTCGGCGGCGACGCCTTCGCGCTCCCTTTCACGAGCACGACGTGTGAGCCCGCCGACTGTCCCGAGTGAAACCAGAGATCCCACGGCCTCGCGATCTTGTGCGTGAGGAGGTCGTTGTCGGAGTCGGCGCGGCCGACGAGGACGGTAAACCCGCCGGTGACTTCGTAGCGGTAGAGGCGGGCGCCGAAGAGCGGATCGTGGCGGGAGTCGCGGCGGCGGCCGCCGGGCCCGCGCGACGGTTCGCCGGCGCCGGCACTCCCACGCGCGCCCGCGCCCCCGCCGCCTTGCGCGCCCGCACCGCCTCGGGCGCCCGCGCCCCGCCCCGCGCGCGCTCGCGGCCCGTCACCGCGCGCGCCGATCCCCTCGATGCGGAGCCCCGCCGCGCGCGCCGCCGCCGCCATCTCGTCGATCGTCGCGGCGTCGCCCGCATCGTCCGCCCACCGCGCCGCCGCCTCCTCGGCGCGCGCGTGGTCGGCGCCGACCGTCTCGCGCCGCGCGACCATCGTCGCCCGCCCGCGCGCCCCGCGCTTCGCGTCCTTGAAGAATCGATCCGCGTTCTCCTGCGGCGTCTTCGCCGGGTCGAGCGGGATGACGAGCGTCGTCGCCGCGTCGTGCGGGTCGGGGACGCGTGCCTCGGATGCGCCGCGACGAAGGAGCGCAAAGCTCGCGACGAGCGCCTCGCCCGCGCGCCGGAACTCGTCGCTCCGGTCGGCGCGCGCCAGGTCGCGGTCGATCGCGTCGAGGGCGCGCCGCGCGCGGCGTTCCGCATCGCGCCAGTGCGCGCGGAGCGCGACGAGGAGCCGCGCGTGCGCGTCGCGCGCCACCATCGCCACGCCCCACGCGGCGGAGGCGAGCGCGAACGACGGGAAGCGCTCGACGCGAGCGCCCGCAATCCGCGCGCGCGCGATCCCCGCGCGCTCGAGCGCCGCGTCGTCGGGCGCGAAGTGCGAGAGTCGCGGCGCGCCCCGCTCGGCGAGATGGACGATGCACGGTGCCGCGGATTCCGCTGGAGCCTCGGCCGTGTCTTCGGCGTGGCCCGCCGGCGGCGCCGGGTACGGCGCGCCGACAACGATCGGCCGCTTCACGCCCGGCTCGCCCGGCGCGTACGTTCGCAAGCACGCGACGATCGTCCCGTTCTCAACGAGCACGACGTTCGCGCGTCGTCCGAAGTGCTCCCACACGAGCCGCTTCCCGTCGCCGAAATCGAGGTGCACCCATCGGTCGCCGTCCGGCTGCTCGATTCGCTCGAGTTCGCGGCCGGAGAGGAGCGCCTCGGCGAGTGTTGCGAGCCTCGCCGTCGATATGTCAGATCTGACATACGCGCCCGCGGAGTCTCGAACGCTCGCGGCGTCTCGATCGCCTCCACGCGCGCCGCTCCCGCCGCGTCCGCGCTCCTCCCAGCCGACCCGCGGCGCGATCGCGCCTGCGTCGAACACAATCGCATCATCTGTTCGGCGCAGCACGATCCGGATACGGTCGGCCGTGCTTGCGACTACGCGGTCGAGGCGCCGTCCCGTCGTCGCGCGCTCGATCTCTCGCAGCAAGTGCGCGATGAACGATGCGCTCATCCCGATCATCGTGCGGCCCCCATCCTCATGCGCCGCATGGTAGATGCCACGCCGAGCGCGGTCAACGCGACGACGGCGCGCGACGGTGGCGTTCGGCGACGGCGCAGTGGGCGCCCGCGCATCCCCGTTCCCGCCCGGCTCCCGCTGCCGTATACTCCCCTCTCCGCACACGGAGGGTATCCATTGATTGCCAGCATGACGGGTTACGGTCGGGCGGAGTCCATCAAGGATGGCGTCCGGCTCGAGGTGGAGTTGCGCGCTGTGAACAACCGGTTCCTCGACCTCGCGATTCGCTTGCCGCGCGCGCTCGCGCCGCTCGAGAACCGCATGAAAGAGATCATCCAGGCCGAGGTCGCGCGCGGGCGCGTGAACGTCTCGGTGAGCCTCGACGAGAACTCGGCGAGCGCTGAGGAGATCGACTTCGATCCGGCGGTCGCCGAGGCGACGGTCGCGTTCCTCAAGAAGATGAAGAAGCGCTTCCGGCTTGCCGGCGACATCGAGGTCGGGACGCTCGCGTCGTTCCCCGAGATCGTCAAGCGCCGCAAGAAGGAATGGTCGGAGGAGGAGCTGTGGCCGCTGACCGAGAAGCTCCTCAAGAAGGCGCTGAAGGATTTCAACTCGATGCGCTTGGCGGAGGGGAAGGCGCTCGCGACCGACCTGCGCAAGCGGATCGCGATCCTCGAGAAGGAGCTGGAGAGGATCGAGAAGCGCGCGCCGAAGAGCGTCGCCGAATCGAAAGAGGCGCTCCGCCGCCGCGTGAATCAGCTTCTCAGCGGGGAGAATATCCAGATTTCGGACGAGCGGCTCGCGATGGAGATCGCGGTCCTCGTCGATCGGCTCGATTGCACCGAGGAGGTCGTCCGCTTCCGCTCGCACAACGCGCAGTTCCTCGCGTGTCTCGACGGCGGCGATGCGGTCGGCAAGCGCCTGAACTTTCTGCTTCAGGAAATGAACCGCGAGGCGAACACGATCGGCTCGAAGGCGAGCGACACGGACATCGTGCGCGGCTCGATCGTCCTCAAGGAAGAGGTCGAGAGGATTCGTGAGCAGATCCAGAATCTCGAGTAGCGGGGCGCGGCGGGCGCGGCCGGCTGCGCGCGCGGGCGGGGCCGTTCAGGCTGCGGCGCGCGGCGCGCGCGCGGCGACGCGCGCCGCGACGCCCGCGCACGACCCGCTCGCCGGCAAGCGCATCCTCGTCGGCGTGACCGGGAGCATCGCCGCGTACAAGGCGTGCGACGTCGTGCGCGAGTTGGGCCGGCGCGGTGCGACGGTCGTCGTCGTGATGACGTCGTCCGCGAAGGCACTCGTCACGCCCGAGACGTTCCGCGCGCTGACCGGACGCGAGGTCTACTCGGAACTATTCCCCGCGCCGCCGGAGCGGACGCTCGGCGAGCCGTTCGCGCCCGCCGATCAGCCGATCCACATCAAGCTCGCGGCGCAGGCGGACATCGTGCTCGTCGCGCCGGCGACGGCGAACGCTCTCGCGAAGATGGCGGTCGGGATCTCGGATGATCTCTTGACGACGCTCCTTCTCGTCGCGCGCTGCCCGATCGTCGTCGCGCCGGCGATGAACCCGTACATGCTCGACCATCCGACGACGCGCGCAAACCTCGCGACGCTCGCGGCACGCGGCGTGCGGTTCGTCGACCCGGACGTCGGGCTGCTCGCGTGCGGATACGAGGGCGAGGGGAAGCTCGCGTCGGTCGAGGCGATCGTCGCGGCGGTCGAGCGCGTCGCGAGCGCGATGCCGCCCGGGCCGGGGACGACGCTCGGGGCACCGGGCGACGCGGGCGCAGGCGGTGGCTCGGGTGCACGCGGCAGCTCGGGCTCAAGCGCAGGCACCGCCGCATTCGGTCCCGCCGCGCCGCAAAGCCCGCTTGCCGGCCGCCGCATCCTCGTCACCGCCGGCCGCACCGAAGAAGCGATCGATCCGGTACGCTTCCTCTCCAATCGCTCCAGCGGACGGATGGGGTTCGCGCTTGCGGCCGAGGCCCGCGACCGGGGCGCGTCTGTCATCGTCGTCGCGGGGCGCACCGACGTGCCCGCGCCGCTCGGCGTCGAGGTCGCGCGCGCGGAGACCGCGGCCGCGATGGCCGACGCGACGCGCGCGCGCGCCGCCGACGCCGATGTCGTCCTGATGTGCGCCGCGGTCGCCGACTGGACGCCCGCCACGCCCGCCGCCGCGAAAATGAAGAAAGGCGCGAAGCGCACTCTCTCGATCGACCTCGTCGCGACGGAGGACATCCTCGCCGGGCTCGGCGCCGCGAAACGGAACGGCACGCTCCTCGTCGGCTTCTCGCTCGAGACGTCGGACGCGCTCTCCGAAGGAAAACGAAAGCTCCGCGAGAAGCGTCTCGACCTTGTCGTCGTCAACGGCGCGGGCGAGCGCGGCTCGGGACCCGGCGCCGATTCGAACCGCGTGACGCTCGTCGATCGCGCCGGCCGCGTGCGCGCGCTGCCGCTTCTTCCGAAGCCCGAAGTCGCCGCGCGAATCCTCGACGCCGTCGAAGCACTCCTCGCGCCAAAGCGCGCATGACGCCGCCGTGACGCCCGCCCCCGCCCCCGCCCCCGCCTCGCTCCCTCCCGACCTCCTCGCCGACTGCCTCACGTTCCTTCGCGCACGCGCCGAAGTCGAGCGCCGCGTCTTCCTCCCTCGTGGTGGGCTGGCAGGAAAGCGCGCCGCCGCGGATGAGGGTGCAGTGGAGGATGGGGCTGCGGGCGGTCTCGTCGGGACTGCGGGCAACAGGGTTGGAGCTGCGAATGCGCAACCCGTCCCAGGCGGCGAGGCGAGCGCTTCCTCTCGCGGGCCCCTCTCGACTCCGCCGGGCACCCGTAGGCGCGCGCCGGAGGCGCGCGTCGTCACGGGCGGCGGAGCGAGCGGGAGCGAGGCCGCGAGTAGCGGCCGGAGCGTGCCCGCGAAGGAAGCGCTCGCCTCGCCGCCGCGAGAAGACTCAGCACATGACAGCCCGCTCGACCGCTTCCACACCGAAATCCAAGACTGCGTCCGCTGCGCCCTCGGTCCAACCCGCACGCGCTTCGTGTTCGGCGTCGGCAATCCGCACGCCGACCTCATGCTCATCGGCGAGGCGCCCGGCCGCGAAGAAGATCGACAAGGAATCCCGTTCGTTGGCGCCGCCGGCGAGTTGCTCACGAAGATTCTCGCGGCGATCGGTCTCGCCCGCGACGAGGTGTACATCGCAAACGTGCTCAAGTGTCGTCCGCCGAACAACCGCGACCCGCTCCCCGAAGAGATCGCGACGTGCCGGCCGTATCTCGAAGAGCAGATCCGCTTCATCTCGCCGCGGGTCCTCTGCGCGCTCGGCCGATTCGCCGCGCACCTGCTCACCGGAGAGGAGGCGCCGATGTCGCGCCTCCGCGGGAACACGTACGCGTTCGGCGGGGCCGTCGTCATTCCCACGTACCATCCCTCGGCCCTTCTTCGGAACCCGAGCCTCAAGCGACCGACCTGGGAGGACATGAAGCGCGTCCGGGCGGAGCTCGACCGGCTCGGGCCCCGGTGACGGTCGCGAGAATCGGAGGCCGCATGCCCGACCGAGTCGCCGCGCTCGACAAAACGCTGCCGCATTCCGAGGAGGCCGAGATGGCCGTCCTCGGCGCGATGCTGTTCGACAAAGAAGCGGTCCCGCGCGTCATCGAGATCCTCGAGGAGGGCGCGTTCTACAAGGAAGGCCACCGGCAGATCTACAAGGCGATCGTCGCGCTGTTCGAGAAGAACGAGCCGCCGTCGGGGCTCGTCGTCGCCGAAGAGCTGCGCCGCCGCGGCGTCCTCGAGGGCGTCGGCGGCGCGTACTACCTGTCCGTCCTCGCCGACAGCGTCGCGACGTCGGCCGACGTCGAGCGCCATGCGCAGATCGTGTTCGAGCGCGCGATCCAGCGGCGAGTGATCCAGGCCGCGACGCAGATCGTCACGCGCGGCTACGAGGGCCAGGAGGAAGTCGGCGAGCTGCTCGACGCCGCCGAGCAATCGATCTTCGAGATTTCGGAGAGCCGTCTGCGAAAGGGATTCGTCCCGATCCGCGAGATCCTGCGCAGCACGTTCGAGACGATCCAAAACCTCCACGACAAGAAATCGCACTTGATGGGGCTCGCGACCGGGTTCTACCGGCTCGACGAGCTGACGTCGGGGTTTCAGGCCGGCGATCTCGTGATCGTCGCGGGGCGCCCGTCGATGGGGAAGACGGCGTTCGCGCTGAACATCGCCGAGCACGTGGCGATCGAGTCGCAGCTTCCGGTCGCGGTGTTCAGCCTCGAGATGGCGAAAGAGCAGCTCGTGCTGCGGCTCTTGTGCAGCCAGGCGCGCGTCAACTCGCACATGCTCCGCACGGGGCACTTGCGCGACGACGACTGGGACGTGCTCGGCCACGCGGCGAGCGTTCTGTCCGACGCGCCGCTCTACATCGACGACAGCCCGACGCTCACGATCCTCGAGCTGCGCGCGAAGGCGCGGCGGCTGCAAGCCGAAGCGAAGCTCGGAATGGTCATCGTCGATTACCTGCAGCTCATCCGCGGCCACGCGAGAGCGGAGAACCGGCAGCAGGAAATCTCGCAGATTTCGCGGAACCTCAAGGCGCTCGCGAAGGAGCTGAACGTGCCGGTCGTCGCGCTCTCGCAGCTCCGCCGGCCGGTGCCGTCGGACCGCGCCGGAAAAGACGAGCGCCCGCAGCTCTCCGACCTCCGCGAGTCGGGCGCGATCGAGCAGGACGCGGACGTCGTCCTGTTCGTCTACCGCAAGTGGTCGAACGATCCCGCGAAGAAGGTCGACGACCGCGTCGCGGAGATCATCATCGGCAAGCAGCGTAACGGCCCGATCGGAACGGTGAAGCTCACGTTCATGCGCGAGTACACGCGCTTCGAGAACTACACGCCGCAGGCGGCAGGGCCGAGCGTGCCGGGCGTCGGCGCCGCGGCCGCCGGCGAGGATTCGTAGCGAGTGGCGACCGCGGGGCGCGCGGCGCCGGAGGCGGACGCCGCGCGCGAGGCGCAACCCGGCGGGATCGTCGTCGACGCACTCGCCGCGATCGGCCGCTCGACCCTCTCGGCGCTCGAGCTGCTCGGCGAACTCGGGATCATGCTGCGCGCCTTCGTCGGCGCGCTCCCGCAGCTCGGCCGGAGCATTCATCTCACGGCCGCCCAGATGCTCACGATGGGCGTCAACTCGCTCCCGCTCGTGATCGTGACCGCGGTGTTCACCGGCGCCGTGACCGCTGTGCAGGCCGCATACCAGTTCGAAGGCTGGATTCCGATGCGCTATCTCGGAACCGTCGTCGGCCGGTCCGTCGTGATCGAGCTTGGGCCCGTCCTCACGGCGCTCGTCATCGGCGGGCGCGTCGGCGCGAGCGCCGCGGCCGAGCTCGGCACGATGAAGGTGACCGAGCAGATCGACGCGATCGAGTCGCTCGGGATCGACTCGACGCGCTACCTCGTCCTGCCGCGGATCGTCGCGATGGTCATCATGCTTCCGATCATCACCGTGTTCGCGGACGTCGTCGCGATCGTCGGCGCGTTCGTCGTCGCGTACGCGACGCTCGACGTCAGCCCGCACATCTTCACGTCGGGCCTTCGGTTCTTCTTCAAGGTTCAAGACGTGTACGGCGGCCTGATCAAGGCGGCGTTCTTCGGTTTCACCATCTCGCTGATGGGCTGCTTCTTCGGGATGCGGACCGAGGGGGGCGCCGAGGGCGTCGGCCGCTCGACGACGAGCGCGGTCGTCGCGTCGTGCCTTCTCATCCTCGTGATGGACTACTTCATCGCGTCGGTCCTGTTCCGGCTGATTTTCGTATGACGGACGCGCAGGCGCGCCGGCGGGTCGGCGCATGATCCAGATCGAGGGCGTGCGCAAAGGCTTCCGCGGGAAGGAAGTCCTCCGCGGCGTCGACATCGAGATCGCCGACGGCGAGTCGCTCGTCATAATCGGGCGAAGCGGCTGCGGGAAGAGTGTGTTACTCAAGCAGATCATCGGGCTACTCAAGCCCGACTCCGGCCGGATCCTCGTCAACGGGAGCGACGTGACGCGCCTCGACAAGCGCCGTCTGTCCGAGATGCGGAAGAGGTTCGGGATGCTCTTCCAGGGCGCGGCGCTGTTCGACTCGATGACGGTGAAGGAAAACATCGCGCTGGCGCTCCGCGAGCACACGAAGACGCCCGAGGCGGAAATCACGAAGATCGTCGCGGAGAGGCTGTCGTGGGTCGGCCTCGACGGGGTCGAAGCGCTCAAGCCCGCGGCGCTCTCGGGCGGGATGAAGAAGCGCGTCGGCCTCGCGCGCGCGCTCGCGATGAACCCCGAGATCATGCTGTACGACGAGCCGACGACCGGGCTCGACCCCGTCAGCGGCGACATGATCAACGACCTGATCGTCGAGCTGCGCGAGAAGCTCAAGGTGACGTCGATCGCCGTCACACACGACATGAGGAGCGCGTACAAGATCGCCGACTCGATCGCGATGCTTCACGAAGGGAAAGTCATTTTCCGCGGCACGGTCCAGGAAACGCAACAGACCGACAACCCGATCGTAAAGAACTTCGTGACCGGCGAAGGGTGGGGCGGGTCGCCCGATCGGTAGGCGGCGGCCCGACGATGCCGAATTGGATCAAGAACCTCGCGCTCCTCGCGGTCACGCTCGGCGTGATCGTCGCCGCGGACCGCGCGCTGTACAGGCGGCTCCGCCAACCGCTGTGGGAATCCGACCCTGTCCTCCACTACAAGCACCGCCCCAACGCGGTCTCGTACTGGGGGCGGGAACCGGACGCGAAAAAGATCCGGATCAAATCGCTCGGCCTGTACGACGACGAGTTCCCCGTGACGAAGCCGAGCGGCGAGCTGCGCGGGCTGATCATCGGCGACTCGATCGTGATGGGCCATCGCGTCACTTCCGCGGAATCGTTCGCGAACCGACTCGAGAAGGTTCTCGCCGGCTCCGTACCGGGCTACGCGTCGTACCAAGTGATCAACGCGGGCGTGCAGGGCTACTCGACGTTTCAGTACCGCGAGGTCCTCGAACGATCGCTCCGGTTCGCGCCCGACTTCGTCGTCGTCTGCTTCTGCATGAACGACGTGTCGGAGCCGTACATCGTCAACCGCAAGTACGGCGGGTCGGGCCAGGACTACCACGGCGTCTACCAAGTGTCGGACGCGTGGCTCGACTGGCTCGTGAACCGGACCGGGTTCGGCAACCTCGCGGTGAAGATTCGCGGCCAGATGGTCCGCAAGCGGGCCATCGCGCGGTACCAGATCTACGGCGTCAAGAAGATGGCGAGAGGCTCCCGCACGGAACCGGTTTTCATCGACGCGTGGCGCTCGGCCCTCGCCGATTTGAGCGCGATGTACGAGCGGTGCCGGGCCGCCGGCATCCCGATTGCCCTCGTCATTTGCTCGCACCGATTCCAGATCGGCGAGCCGGCGCTCCAGGAGCCGCAGAAGATTCTCATCGAGCATGCGCAGTCGAGCGGCATCCCGGTCCTCGATCTGACCGCGGCGATCGATTCGTCGGTCGCGCGCGGCGTGGCGATCGACGAGCTGTTCATGGACGAGGATCACTACACGGTCAACGGCCACATCTACGTCGCGCGGGCGCTGCTCGAGTTCCACAAGGTGCGCGGCGTCGTCGATCCGGGATGACGGTTCGTGCCGACCGTTCTGATAGCGACCGGCCCGCGCACCGGATATACTGTCCCGACTCGCGCGCCGCGGTGATCGCGGCTGCCGGAGAAGAGGTGCCGTGGATCGCTCGGTAGAGATTCGTGTCGGCGTCGTGATGCTCGTCGCGATCATTCTGCTGGTCGCGGGCCTGATCTGGATCACGGAGACGAAGGTCCGCGACCGCGGCTACGCGATCGAGGCCGCGTTCGCCACCGTCGGCGGGCTCGCCGCCGGAGACCCGGTCCAGGTGGCGGGCGTCGAGCGCGGGCGCGTCAAAGACGTGACGCTCCGGCCCCGCGACGTCCTCATTTCGATCTGGCTCCCCTCGGACGTCAAGTTGCGTCCCGACGCGCGCGTGAGCATCGAGAACCTCGGCATGATGGGCGAGAAGTTCGTCTCCGTCACGATCGGCGATAGCGCGGGGACACTCGCGCCGGGGAGCATCGTCGCTGGCCGCTACTCTCCCGGCATGACCGAGACGATGAGCCAGGCGAACGTGATCATGGAGGACTTGGCGGCGATCGTCAGCACGCTCCGGCAGTCGGTCGCGAACGACAGCTCGCGCGCGATGCTGATCCGGACGATCGAGAACACCGACCGGCTGGCCACGGAGATGACGGGCCTGATGCAGCGGTCGCGCCCGCAGGTCGAGAGCGCCGTCGGCGATTTCGCGGCGTCGGCGAAGGGGCTTCGCTCGCTCGTCGACGAGAATCGCACGCGCGTCGGGAAGAGCCTCGATCGGATCGATTCGGCGACGGCGGGGATCGATACGCTCGTCGCTGAACTCCGCACGACGTCCGCCTCGCTCCGCTCGATCACGGCGCGGATGGACGCGGGCGAGGGAACGCTCGGGAAACTCTCGAAGGACGAGGCGCTCTACACGGAGCTCCGCGCGACGCTGACTCAGCTCGACTCCCTGCTCGTCGATTTTCAGAAGCATCCGAAGAAGTACGTCAACCTGTCGATCTTTTGATGGCTGCGGAGTCGCACCCGAACGTCGTCGCGATCGTCGTCGCGGCCGGAAGCGGGACGCGGCTTCCCGGAGCCGTCGAGAAGCAGTTCGCGCCGCTGGCCGGACGGCCGATCGTCGTCCATGCGATCGAGGCGCTGAGCGCGGCGCCGGCCGTCGGCGCGATCGTGCTCGCCGTCCCGCGAGGGCGCGAGGAGTTCGCCGAGCGCGAGATCGTCGGCGCGTTCGGGCTCGCGCGCGTCACGGCCGTCGTCGCCGGCGGCGCGACGCGCGCGGCGTCGGTCGTGCTCGCGCTGGCCGCGGTCCCCGCGACGACCGACTGGGTGCTCGTGCACGACGCGGCGCGCCCGCTCGCGACGCCCGCGCTCGTGGCCCGCGTGCTCGAGGCCGCGCGCGAAACGGGCGCCGCGATTCCGGCGCTTCCGCTGGCCGACACGGTGAAGCGAGTCGCGGCGGCGGGCTCGGCGGGCGCGGCGGGCGCGGTCGCGCGGCGCGCAGCCGGCGCCGTCATCGAAACGGTCGACCGCGAGGGTCTCTGGGGCGCGCAGACGCCCCAGGCGTTCGGGCAGCGGCTCTTGCTGGAAGCGCATCGCCGCGCGGAACGCGAAGGATGGGACGCAACGGACTGCGCCTCGATCGTCGAGCGCGCGGGCGGAACGGTCATGGTCGTGGAAGGAGAACGATGGAACATCAAGATCACGGAGCCGGGGGACCTCGCGATCGCGGAGGCGATCATGGCGGCGCGCGAAGCGGCGGCGAGGGCGCGATGATCGCGCGCGGGCCGCGTTGCGAGAACGCCGCGTGAGCGCGCGCGGAAGCGGTGGAACCGGCGGAAGCGCCGGCCGCGGTCCGGCCGTCCGCGTCGGAATCGGCTACGACGCGCACCGATTCGCCGAAGGGCGGCGGCTCGTGCTCGGTGGAGTCGAGGTCCCGTACGACCGCGGTCTCCTCGGGCACTCGGACGCCGACGTCGTCCTCCACGCGATCATGGACGCGCTCCTCGGCGCCGCGGGGCTCGGTGACATTGGGTGCCATTTCCCCGACACCGACGAGACGTTCCGCGGCGCGTCGTCGGTATTGCTCCTCGCGGCGACGTGCAGTTTGCTCGAGGCCTCGGGGTTCTTCGCCGCGCAGCTCGACGCGACGGTCCTTGCTGAGGCGCCGCGCCTCGCGCCGCACGTGCCGGCGATGCGCGCGCGAATCGCGGAGGCGCTCGGCATCGACGAATCGTGCGTCTCGATCAAGGCGACGACGAACGAAGGGCTCGGTTGGGTCGGCCGGGGCGAAGGGATCGCGGCGTTCGCGGTCGCGCAAGTCGACGTGATCGCCGGCGCCCGGCCCGCGGTTCCGCGCGCCGCGCCCGCGCGACGCGCGAAGGCGCCGGTGCGGTCGCGCGCGGTCCGGAAGCGCCGCCCGCGGCCGCCGGCCGCCGCGCCCCGCAAGCGGCCCCCGCGGAAGCGCCCGCCGCGCCGCTAGTCGCGCACGGGGACGCGCCAGGCACGCACCGCGGACGCACACCGGTGAAGCGCCGCGGACGCACCGGTGACGCGCCGCGGACGCACGGGTGACGCGCCGCAGACGCACCGCGGCCTCATCTCCGGATGACGGCGACCCTCCGGCTCTCGGAACTCCGCTCAGATTCGATCCGCAAGAAATAGATCCCCGACGCGACGGGACGGCCATTCTCTCGCAGGCCATCCCACAGGAACTCGTTCGGTCCCGCGCGTAGGAACCCGAGGCGGATTCGTCGGACGAGACGGCCCTCGACGTCCTCGATCCAGAGCGTCGCGGGCGCCGCCCGCGGCAACACGAAGCGAACGGCCGCCGCCGCCGCGGTCGGGTTCGGGATCGTCGAAACGATGATCGGACGCGCGGCGCCGGCCGGTCCCGATGGCAAGCCTCCCGCGTCGTCGGCTCCATCGATCCCGGTGCAGTCGTACACCAACGAGAGCGGGAACTTCCATTCGGGCCCGAGCGGAAGCTCGAAGTCCTGCGTGAGCGTGCGGGCGGGATCGAGCGGGTAGTAGGAATTGGGCGCGACGTCTCCGCGGGCGCTGACGTGATCGATTCGCCAGGCGCCCTTCGTGTCGACGCCGCCGATCGCGCCTTCATCGTCCCAGATGAGATCGCTGGTGAACAACCACCGAACGAAGAGCCGGTCGGCGGTGTTGTTCGGAACGTCCGCTGCGGGAATGACGACCTGGAACGGCGTGTAGCGAGCGCACAAATAGGGCTTCGTCGGCCAATCTGGGCAGACAGTCGAGTCCGGGTTGGAGATCCCGCTGAACACGGCGACCTCTTTCCAAGTCGTGATCGTGTCGGGTAGGAAGCCGATGCCCAATTCGATCCGGCACAGATCGTGGGCCTTCTCCGAGGAATACAACTGGACGCCGCCGAGTGTCATCCCGCCGGCTGCGCTGAACTCGGCCTGCGTCCCGAGCCGAAGATAGACGCTCGCGTCCCAACAGGAGCCGTAGCCCGGGGCCGCGGCGTACCCCGGCGAGGAATGGACACCGCACCAGAGCGATTTGAGCTCCACAGGCGCGAGGTAGGCGTCATAGAAAGACACGCTCCAGAGTGACGGCACGGGGAGGGGCGGACATGAAGGCGGGTTCGTCGTGTGGCAAGCCCCTTGGAAGATCGCCTGGCCCGTCGCGGTGACCGTGTCTCCGGGCACGACGATGTTGTACGTGATCGTGTTCATCGTTCCGTACGGGACGCCCCCGATCGGGACCGACACGGTGACGAACGTGTTGAGCGTCGAGCTGAGCGGGCCGACGATCACGCCGGACGCGGGGCTCACGTCGAACAGATCGCCGGGTGTTCCAGGGTCGGGGTTAAATCGGGTCACGAAGAACGGATAGGCCGGTAGGCGGCCTTTCTCCAGATTGGGATCACTCGGTGGTGAAGGGACCGGGCTGGCCGGGATTCGGATCGTGATCGGCTTTTGCAGTGGACTGTCCACGTAGATGAAGTCCTCGACCGTCTGGACGCCATGGCGGTTGAACGAATCGACGACACGGATGTCGAGCGATGCCGTGATGACTTCGAACGTTTCGAGCTGTGTGAGTGTGATGGAGAAAGTATGACCTCCGAAGGAAAACAACTCGTCCGTGGCGCTCTCGACCAACTCGTCTTTCAGCCGGGGCACCAACACCGTGCCGCTCGCGCTGAAGGCGGGGCCGGAGATCGTCCAACTGAACGGCGCGTCGGAACCGGTGTTGTTTTGGATCCGGAAGAGGAGAGCCGTGCTCTCGCCGAAGAAGATCGCGCGGTCGGCCCCGTCGACCACGTAGCGCGATTGCTGCGCGCCGGCCGATCCGACCAAGCCTCCGACGAACGCAGCGGCGAGCGCGGCGGCGAGCGCCGCGACGAGCAATACATGAGGTCGGCGGTGAAGCATGGTCAGTTCCTCGAATTCCGAGGCGAGTCGCGAAGCGATCCGGATTCGAGCGTCGACTCTACCCAAACAGGCGAGGAGGCACAAGGCGGCCGGGTCATGCTAACCGCCGCATCCCATCGCGACCGCGCTCGACCAATAGAAGGGATGGGCGCGGTGGTCGCTTGCGCGCGCCCACCGACGTTGCGTCCGCGCGAGAGCGCCGATCGGGTCGAACCCGGCGAGGGCCGCGTGGAACTCGACCATGAAGTCGGCCGCAGCGCGATCCCGGACGGGCCAGAGCGTCGCGACGACCGTCCGCGCGCCGGCGGACAGGAACGCGCGCGCTAGCCCGACGATCTCGTCTCCCGGCGGAAGGTCGGCCGCGTATCCGCTCGCCTGCGCCGTCTCGCAGCCGGAGAGGACCGCGACGTCGGCGCTCAGGTTCAGCCGCAAGATCTCGTGAACCTCGAGGTGGCCGTCGTCGTCGGATGACGGACTCATCTCCAGCGACGAGAAGAGCGGGCTTCCGCGGGTGAGATGACTGTGCGTCGCGATGTGGATCAGTCCCGCTGCGGGGGCCGCCAGCTTCCACGCCGTCTCGTCGGCCCGGCGTCCGGTCAAGAGAGTGGCGGGGCGGAGGTTCGCGGAGGCGTCCGCAATCCGCGTCACTTCGTTCTTCGAGAACGGGAGAACCACGCCGCGATCCGCCGCGACGCCGCCGAGCGCGAGGAGCGGCCCGGGCGACGATCGCGCGGCCGCGTTCCCCGCGGCGGCGCGGACGACCAACAGGGACGCCGACGGCAACACCGCGACTTCGCACATGTCGATCAGCCGGCTCGATGCGCGCGCGACGGGAAGCGCCGCGAACGGCAGGAGATGCAACTCGGCGTGCGGCACGACGAACAGGCGAGTGCACCGATCGAGAACTCCGTCCGCGAAAAGCGTGTCGAGAAGCATGCTCGAGACGCGAACGAGGAGAGGATCGAGACGGCCCCTGTCCGAACGCGGGTCCTCCGCGAGCGCTCGCGTGATCCGGATCAAGTCCGCGGTCTCGCGGCGCGTTGTTCTTAGGTCGAAGGTCTTCAGCGCGGTTCGCGTCGCGACGAACGCGACGAGACCGTCGCGCGCGAAGAAATACTCGACGAGCGCCGAACCTCCCGGCAAGGCCCGCCGGATCGACGCGGGATCCGCCGGCTCGGCTCCCGCAGTCTTGCTGACCGCGCGGAGCGCCGGGCCGACCGTTCGCTCGTAGTCGGCGTACGCCGCGTGCAGCTCGATTCCGAGCGCGGTCGCGGCTTCGGTTTCCTCCGAGAGGATGCCTCCCTCTTCGAGCGCTTCCCAGCGCGTCACTAGCGCCGCGACGCGCTGCCGCGCTGAGCGCAGATCCTGGGCGTTTGCGGACGCGCCGCGCACGAGCGCTTCTCCGGAGCCCGCCGATGCCAGGTCGAGGAACCCGCGCGCCCGCGCCCGCTCCGCGATCGCGAACGCGTCTTCCGCGCGACGGAGCGCGAGCAGGAGCGAAACGGCGGCGTGGTAAAGCACCTCCTTGTCCTCGACGTAGCGCGACCGCTCCCGATGACCGGTGACCCCGCGCCGAACGTCCTCGACGATCTCGATTCCCGACGCGAGATGCGCGAGCGCTCCGGTCGTGTCGCCGGCCCGCTCGGCGACGTCCGCGCGCGCGAGCTCGATCTGCCAAGCCAGGTCCTGCTCGAAGTGAGGGGGTAGCTTCTCCGCGGCGCGATCGAGGAGCGTCCTCGCCTCGTTGAGCCGGCCGCGCGCGGCCGCGATGCGCGCCGCAACCCACAGGGTGCGCGCCCCCTCCGTGACATTCCCTGCGCGGGAGGCGATCGCCTTCGCGGAGTCGGCGGCCCGGTCCGCCGCGAGGAGGTCGCCGGCGAGCAGCTCGGTGTTCGCTCGCAGGTTCTCCGTCTCGAGAAGCCGGAGGACCTCGCCGGTTTCACGGTGGGCCGCGGCCGCCGCGGTGAGGAGCTCACGCGCGGACACGAGGTCGCCCCGGAGCGCCTGCACGGAGCCGTGTTGCCCGAGCGCCTGGCCCTCGGCCGCGCGATCGCCGAGCCGTCGCGCGGCGACGGCCGCGTCTTCGAGCTCGCGCGCCGCGTCGTCGAGTTCGTTGACCTCGCGCGCGATCGCCGCCTGCGTGAGCCGCAGGTAGATCCGCTCGCGCTCGAGCCCGCGCTCCTCGCACAGCCGGATCGCCGACGCGATGGTGTCGGCGGCGCTCGAGTAGTCGCCGCGGGAGACGAGGAGGCGAGCGAGGTTTTCGAGGTCGACGACGAGGGCGCCCGCGTCACCGACGGCCGCGTCGTGTGCGAGCGCCGCCCGGTGAAGGCTGTCCGCGCGCGCGGCCTCGCCGAGCGCGAAGAGAACGTTCGCGAGGTTCGACTGCGCGTGAGACGCGAGCGGCGCGTCGTCCGTCGCCCGCGCGACGGCGAGGCACGCCTCGAGCGTCCGGCGCGCGCCCCGCATGTCGCCGAGCATCTGCTGGATGATCCCGAGGTTCTGCAGCGCGGCCGCGCCGAGCGCCGCATCCCCGACCGACTTGTACAGCGCGATCGACTTCTCGTACTCGGATCCCGCCTGGCGGAATCGCCCCCGTGCGAGGAGGAGATTGCCGAGGTTGTTCCGGAGTTCCGCCTCGCGCCCCGGCTCCGCCGAATCCGTGACGGCGCGGAGCGCGTCGGCGAACAAGACCTCCGCTTCCTGGTAGCGGCCGCTTTCCGATTCGACGGCCGCGAGATGTCCGAAAGCACGGCCCTCGCCGCGCCGATCACCGATCAAATCGAACGCGCGGATCGCGGCACGGAGCCGTGCGCCTGCCTCCGGAAGTTGGCCCAACTCCGCGAGCGCCAAGCCTGCGTTCATCTCGAGCGAGCCGATCCGATACCGATCGCCGATCTTCCGGTAGGCCGCCGCGGCGTCGTCGAAATCGCGCCGCGCCCCATCGAATTGCTGCGCCGCATACGCCGCGTACCCCGAGATGTAGAGCGATTCGGCGCGCGCCTTCTCCCGTCGCTCCGCCGGCCCCCACGCCGACGCGATCGCCCAGACCGAATCGACGATCGGGTCGACCCGCTCGGCGCGTGAGATCGCCGCGAAGGCGGCGGCGGCTGCGTTCCACAGTTCGGCGTCGGCGCGCGACGCCGGGTCCGCGGCGCGCTCGGAGCGGACCGCGGCGCGGATGAGCGCCGACAACACGTCGGGTGCGCGCGCCGCGGTCTCGACGACGAGCGCGCTGGCGGAATCGTCGCCACTCAGCACGTACAGGTCGCGGAACGCCGCGGCGATCTCGTCGTTCGACGCGGCGCGCGCGGGCCGGTGAAGCACGAGAACGATCGATGTCGCGGCGAGGAGGGTGCAGGGGAGCGTGCGGAAGATTCGACGGATGCGCGTCGCGGGCATCGGGGGATCTCTGCCGATCACCGCAGCGCGTAAGTTCGCGTCGCGGAGATCGCTTGCCGTCCGCCGGAAGACGCCTCGACCCAGAAGAGGATCCGATCCAAGCTCGAGATCCGATCCGCGTCGATCTGCGGCGTCCACCGAGCCTCGACTGTCTGCGCGTCGAGCAGCACGGTCCCGTCGTCGCCGGCGATCACCGCGCGGTACGTGACCTTTCCGGGGAGCGCCGTCCACGCGAACGGAACGCGCCCGGCGGCGAGATCCGCGCGCGACAGCGCATTCCCCTCCGGAAGCGTCGCAACCGGCCGTCCGCCGTCGGGTCCGTCTCGGATGTCGCCCTCGTCCGGTCCCCCCTCCGGATTGAGGAGAAGCCGAGGGACCAGTGCGACGGCGATCAGGACGCACGCCAGCGCGGCGGCTGGCCGAAGCCACGCCGTCATTCCCTCCGACGACGGAAAGAGGAAGCGCGCGATCCGTGATGCGAGCGAGGCTTCCCTCGACGCTTTCGGGGCTTTCGGGGCATTCGCCGCGCCGACAGCGAGACCCTTTCGGAGAAACTCGCGGGGGACCGGCTCGATGGCCAGGTCGCGGAGATCCCGCGCATAGTCGGAGACCGCGGCGCGACATTCGGCGCACGCAGCGACGTGCCCGAGGAGCGCCTCGCGCCGAGTCTCGTCGAGGCCCCCTTCGACGAACCGGGCCAGATCGATCTCGTCCGGGTGAGTCCCGATGGAGCGGCCGAGGCCCGGTTGCGGCGATCCGCTCGCGGCGCCGCCGAGCACTCCGGCCGCCGCCGCCGCCGCAGCAGCAGCCGCCGCAGCGCGCGCCATCCGCTCCTCGGATTGAGCGATCGCCTGACACCGCGGGCAACTCTCGAGGTGCCGGGCGATCGTGTCACGCTCGGGCCCGCGGAGCGACCCTTCGGTGAGAGCCAGCAGGTTTTCGACGCTCGGGCAGTTCATCGCTCTCCGTCCTCTCGAATCACCATACGAATCACCATGACGGCGCCGGGCCCTCGGTTTCCCCGGGCGAACCGCTGCGTCGAGGAGCGCCTGCCGTGGGCGGTCGTGCGGTCCCGTTCGATGCCGAAGCCGGTGAGGCCTTTTCCCGCAGCCGCTCGAGCAATCGATCGAGCCGCCGGTAAACCGCTTTCGCGCTCCCCGCTCCGATGAGCGGAGCGATCTCGGAGGCTTGCAGCCCCTCTCCGTAGCGGAGCGTGACGAGGGCTCGATCCGGCTCGGTCAGGTCCGACAGGAGTTCGGCGACCCCGCGGTCGTGTCGCGCCTGTTCGAGAATGACGTCGGGCGCCAGGGGAATCGAATAGCCCGCGGCCGCGACTGCCGCTGTCGCTTCCGCCTCGAGCCCGGGGGCCGAGTAGGTGTCATCGAACGAGACGGCCCGAGCCGTGGAGGGCCCGCGGCAGCGTGAAAGCCGGAAGCCGGCCCGAGAGAGCGCGGAGTGGAGGGCGTCGGCCCGGTCCGCGATGTCCCGGATCGTCAACTCCTGTTCGCCCCGCGCCCGCACCTCCTCGAGCGCCTCGGCATAGGTCGATCGGTCCCAGTAGAGACAGCGGAATAGGAGTCGGTCGGCCGGATCGCGCCGCGCGATCACTTCGGGCTCGGCGCGCCGCCCCGTGTGGCGCCGCAGCATGTCGAGCGCGGCATTCCGCGAAACGAGCTTCAGCCACGCGGCGAACGGGACGGGCTCCTCCCGCGCCTTCTCGACGAATCGGTGGAGGTGGCGGAATCCATCAGCTCGGAGTATTTCGAGGACCGACACGTAGCCGTCCATGCGCAGGTCGGGATCGGGGAGATAGCGCTCCAGCGTCGTCAGCACGACCCCGCTGTACTCGGTGACGAACGCCCGCCAGGCCTCTTCGGGATCGGAGTCGAGGGTGTCAAGGAAGGGCGGGTGGGGCACCAGGGTCCTCCTGCGGCCACGCGGCCCTGAAGGGATCCTCAGTCTATCAGCCGCATGTCGGCGCCCACAATCGGGGTTTTCTCCGTGTCCGCGCGGCGGATTGGGGTTTCGCAACGCCAACTTGGGGCTTCGCGCCGCCGCCGAGGGGAATCCGCGGGCCGCCCGCCGTCATACACGGTCATGACGATGACGGGCCGCCCGCA
>Ga0247727_10003567_pt1 | contig 34234 bp, 32 predicted proteins | sample WisWelCaveWW1625_FD_202498 | JGI IMG/M metagenome (GOLD analysis project Ga0247727, IMG submission 202498) | Biofilm microbial communities from Wishing Well Cave, Virginia, United States - WW16-25 | ecosystem: Environmental > Aquatic > Deep subsurface > Groundwater > Cave microbial mat | place...
GTCCGCGGGGAGAGCGGGGATCTCGGCGCAGGAGCTCAGCCGGCCGGGCTTTGCGCCTCTCCTGTCGCAGAACCGCCGGTACATCGACATGCGCTCGTACTGGAAGGCGAAGACATCGAGCGCGAGAGCCGCAAACTCTTCGTCGCTGCCCGGGCGGCGGATGAACTCGAGAACGCGCGCCTCGATGCTCACGGCGCGAGCGTGGCTCGCGGCCGGCGCGCGGCTTCGGCATAGTCGCCGCCGTGGCCGGCGACGAAGACGCGAGCGAGGTCGAAGAGCTTTTCTACGAAGGCTCCGACCTTCAGGGCGAAGGGCGCAATGACGAGGCGATGGCCTGCTTCGACCGTTGCCTCGCGATCGATCCCGGCTACGCCGACGCGCTGCTTGGGAAAGCGATGGTCCATGTAGCGAAAGGTCAGCTCGACGCGGCCATCGCGATTGGACAACGGCTCGCGGAGCTCCAGCCCGACGACGTGCTGGTCTACACGAATCTCTCGATGTTCTATCAACGTGCGGGGCGCATTGCGGAGGCCGAGGAAGCGGCCGCCAAAGCGCGCATGCTCGACTGGAAGCGCCAGCTCGCCGAGGACGATTCGAAGTCTTGAAATGACGGTGCCCCCGAGTCGGCGCGACCCGGAGGCACCGCGGCAAGTCGGTTGCTTCGGTTCGGGGCTCAGCCGCCGGCGCCGTCCGCCGCCCCCGCCGCTGCAGCGCTCTTTTTCACTTCGTCGAGCTCTTTGCGACAAACTTCTTTGTCGCGCTGCTCGCGAGCGATTCGAGTGCTCAAGGTTTCGCGCTGATTCTTCAGGTCGACGATTTGGTCTTCGATCTGCTTTTTCTGGTGCCGAAGCTCCGCCGCGTCTCCCCACTGGAAGTAACCGCCGAGATAGCCCGCGCCAAACAGGACCAACGTGACCACTGCTTTTTGGCCCCAGCCCCACACTGCCTCTCTCAGCTCGTCTTGCGCCGTTTTCTCTTGCTCTGCCATTGATTCCTCCTCTTTCCGACCGTCGACCCTGAGCAAAGTATCGTTCGGCCGGTCGCGAGCCGGGCGAGGCTATCAAACCGGTTTCGGTACGTCCAAGGCGGGTTTAGGCGGCCGGAGACCGAGCTTGCCGCCCCTTCCGCGCGCCTCTATCGTGCCTGCGATGACCTCGAAAGCTGCCGCTGCGGAATCGAAATGGGCCTTGGTGCTCGGGGCCTCCAGTGGCTTCGGGGCCGCGGTCGCCCGGAAGCTCGCGACCGACGGCTACGACATCTGTGGCGTTCACCTCGATCGGCGCTCGACCATCGCGACTGCCGAGGAGCTCGAGCGGGAGGTAAGGGCCGCCGGTCGCCTCGCACTTTTCTTCAACGTAAACGCTGCCGACGACGCGAAGCGCGCCGAGGTGTTAGACGGGCTCGCTCGGGTGGCCGCACCGGGCTCCGTCCGCCTTCTGTTTCACTCGCTCGCGTTCGGTTCTCTCGCCCCACTGGTCGCGGCCGACGACAAGTCGTCGGCGCGGAAGTCTCAAGTCGAGATGACTCTCGACGTGATGGCATCGAGCCTCGTCTACTGGGCGCAAGCGCTCGTGTGGCGCGGCCTCATCGCCGAGGGCGGGCGCATCCTCGCGATGACGTCGGCCGGGTCTCATCGCGTGACGGCCGGATACGGCATGGTCTCGGCAGCGAAGGCTGCGCTCGAAGCCTACGTTCGCCAGCTCGCGTTCGAGCTTGCTCCGCGCGGCATTGCCGTCAACGCGCTCCGCGCCGGCGTCACCGACACGCCGGCACTTAGAAAAATCCCGGGCTGGGAGGAGATCAAGGCGCGAGCCGAACGCGTGAATCCCGGTGGAAGGGCCACTAACACGAAAGATGTGGCCGATCTCGTCAGCTTGCTCGTAAAGCCCGAGTCTCGTTGGGTCACGGGCAACGTGATCGGTGTCGATGGCGGCGAAGACGTAGTCGGCTGAGCGCCGGCGCGCTAGCAACTAGCGATCTACGGCAATCACGCCCACGTCGAGCTCGTCGATTCGCTCCGGGGCCCGGCGGGCAGCGGCGGCGGTTCGTACTTCGAGCGCGATCGGGCCCTCGGCGTCGGCAGGGTCGACTTCCACCGTGAGACGGAGAGGCGAGCCGGGCCAAACGAAGCAGAGCCGGCCGTCCAGATTCTCGACCTTGGCCCCGAGCAGATCCCTCCACTGCGCGAGCGCACGCTCCGCGGAACGAGCACGAAGTCGAAGCCCGAGCACCTGAGGACGCGAAATCGCCGGCTCCGGGCGGGGATAGGGCCAAGCCGAGGTCCACCCGTCGTCGCCGATCTCGGGGTGAGACTCCGCGAGCTGGACGACGATGCCTTGGGCTTCCTTCGGATGGAGGAACATCTCTTTCCAGCTGGCGAAGACGTCGCTCCAGCCGACCACCGTGAGGCCAGCGCCTTTGACCGCAGCGGCTGCGGCGTGAATGTCCTCGACCTTGAAGGTCACGTGGTGGATCCGAGACCCACGCCCTGAGAGAAATCGATCTAGAAACCCGGCGGACCCCCCGTCCGGCTCGATCGCTTCGACGCGGCCTTCGCCGGGTAGGGTCCACTGGGCGCCGTTGAATCCGATGCCGGGACCCGACTGAAAGGGAACGGCCCCGAGGCGACTGCAGAGAATGGTCGAGACCTCGGCGATGCTCCGTACACCGAAAGCCACGTGATCGAGAGCAAGGACCCCGGCTTTCCCACGGCTTGACGCCTCAGACATCCAGAGACTGCTAGCGGCTTCGCCCCCGCGTTGCCAACTGGCGCGGGAGACCGCAGTCCCCCTCGAACGGGGGGCTGCTCTGTCAGAGTTCAGTCAGGCGTTGCCGGTCCGCGCAAGGCGCCTTGACGCTGGTTTTCTTATCGTGAGATAAAAGCCCAGTCTCGCGTCCGCTTCCGAGTCCGGTGAGTCCCGAATGACGAAAACACGCCTGTTCGCCGCAATCCTAGTATCAGGGTTTTTACTTAGTGCGACGAGTGCGAGCGCGGTGCTGGTTGCCGGCGGCGGCAGCAAGACCACGGACTGCATGGCGGTGTTCGAAGCGCCGGGGGCGAATCACCCGGCTCCGCCCAAGATTCCGAAGAACATCGACTGCGTGGACGGCGACGTCACCTGCGACACGGACGGGCTACGGAACGGCGAGTGCGTGTTCGGTCTTCAGGTTTGTCTCAACTCGACGGCTCTCGCGGAGTGCGCTGCCGACGAGGTTTTGACGGCCGAGGTCGATCACGCCGACGACGACGGCGACCCGAAGTTCGATCCGGACTTTCAAGCGCTCGAGATGCGCATTTTGTCGCTCGGTTTGCCCACCTTCGACGCGGACGCATGCACGGTGAGCAGCAGCATCAGCGTACCGCTTCGCGCGCCTTCGTCCGGGAACGAGTACCGGAAAGCGAAGAAGAAAGTGAAAGTCACGCTGACCGGTAATCTCGCCTCGAACAGCGACGTCACCGACAAAGACAAGATGAAGTTCACCTGCCGCCCCGAGGGCGACGGGATCTACCTGCCGATCGATCTCTTCGAGGGCACCTTCGATCGAATCCGCGAGCAAATCTTCGCGCAGAGCTGCGCACTGTCGGGCTGCCACGATTCGGAGAGCGCGACCGGCAACTTGATCCTCTTGTCGGGCGCCGCGTACTCCCAGATCGTCGGAGTCGTGCCGGACAACGCGGGCGCGGCTGGCGCTGGCTTGCAACGAATTTTCCCGGGCGATCCGGACCTGAGCTTCCTCTACAGGAAGGTCATCGACGATCTCGAAGCGGGATGGGGTGGGTCGATGCCGGATGGCGCGGCGCCACTTTCGCCGGACCAGACAGAGATCATCCGACTTTGGATCATCGGCGACGGTATTCTCGGGCCGGCGCCGGAAACGGGCTGGGTACCGGGCACCGATCAGTAGAAGCAGAACGACGTAGACGTCGGAGAGGGAGAAGTCGCATGGCTGTAACGTGGGACTATGAAAATGCCGCGCACTTGTTGAAGCGCGCCGGGTTCGGCGGGGCGCCGGACGATATTCAGGATTTCCTCGATCGCCACGGCGACGTAGACGGCGCGGTGGCGGAGCTGCTCGGTCACGCTCCTTCCGACAAGAAGCCGCCGCCGAAGAAGGATCAGTCCTTCGAGAGCAAGCTCAAAATGCAGCGCTGGTGGGTCAAGACCATGTTAAAGGCCCGGAGCCCCGGCGATCAGTGTCGCGAGAAGCTGGTGCTCTTCTGGCACAACTTCCTCGCGAGCGGTGCAAGTAGACAGCCCGAGCTGCGCTTCATGTCGTACCAGAACCGCCTGTTTCGGATCTTCGCGAAAGGAAACTTTCGCGACCTGCTGCGCGAGTTCAATCGCGACCCGGCAAATCTCTACTACCTGGACGGCATTCTCAACAACTTCGGCGAGGCGCAAGAAGGCCTCCCCGGCTCGGGCGTGCCGGCGGTAAACGCCAACGAGAACTTCGGCCGCGAAGTGCTCGAGCTGTTCGCGCTCGGACCCTTTCAGTTTGCGGCCGACGGCCTCGACGATCCGGCCAAGCCCAACTACACCGAGGACGACGTGCACCAGCTCTCGCGTGCGCTCTCGGGCTGGATCGACATCGACGGCGAGATTGGCGTCTGGAATTCCGATTCTTGGGATGGCGGCCAAGGCGACGACACGAAGCCGCCCGACGGCGTGCCGGATCCCGTCGTCATCTTCGGCGTCAGCAACGACAATTTCCGAATCGACGATGCCGTTGTCGGGACGAGCGACGACGTGCTCCCGCTCATCCTCGACCAGCTCGACGATGACGGAAATCGCCAGGCGGCCATGTTCGTGGCCCGGAAGTTCTGGGAATATTACGCGTACCCGGCGCCCGCGACCGGGCTCAAGGTGCTGCTCGAAGGCTTCGCAGCGACGCTCTACGGCAGCGACTACGAGATCGAGCCCATGCTCCAGCAGATGTGGACCAGCGACGAGTTCTACAGCGCCGAGGCGAAGAGCCGGACGGTGAAGAGCCCGGTAGAGTATGTGCTGCAGGCGCTGAAGGCGTTGCGTGTGAGGAGTAACGGCAAGTACATCGGCGACGGCGATGTCGAGCTCGGCGAGCACCTCTCGCGAATGGGCATGGATCTCTACGAGCCGCCGAACGTCGCGGGCTGGCCCGGCGGAACGCGCTGGATTACGAGCTCGACGCTGCTCGAGCGAGTGGAGTTCGTGAAAGATCTTGCCGATGCGGACAAGGGCTCCGGGCGAATTCGAGGTAAATTCCTCGAGCGCGTTCAGCTGACCGGTGTACGCCAGGCGGACGAGGTGGTGGACGAAGTGATCGCCCAGCTCGGACTGGACATCGGCGTGCTCGGCCTGACCTCCGTCGAGCGCGATGCCCTGATCGCGTACGCGACCAACGACGGTGCCATCACCACGCTCGATCTGACTTCGGATCAAACCGAAGACTTCCGACTAAAAGTTCGCGGCATCATCGGCTTGGCGCTTCAGGCGGCCGAGTCCCACGTGCACTGAGGGACGACACCATGAAGAAGCTCACACGCAGGCAGTTTTTGAAGCGCGGCGCGGTCGGTGCGGCCGGGGCGGCGATGGCGCCTCACCTCCGTTTCCTTCCGGGAACCAACGTGGCTTACGCAGCCGGCCCCGCGGATGCGATCGTCGTGGTGGTGCAGCTCGACGGCGGCAACGACGGGCTCAACACCCTCTATCCGCTCACCAACAACGGGGATTTTCAGCGCGATCTCTACGAAGAGTACCGACCGACGCTCGGCCTTCCCAACACGAACGTCGGCGTCCAGAACTTCATGGGTGTGGGGTTCAACAGCGTGTTCCCGGACGCGACCTCCGTGCTTTCGCTCGGCACCAACGTCGACGGCGCCGACTATGCACTTCACCCGGCGATGACGGGGCTTCACAGCCTCTACCAGGCCGGAAATCTGGCCGTCGTTCCGAGCGTGCACTACCCCTTCCCGGACCATTCTCACTTTCGCAGCGACGAGATCTGGAACACGGGCGATCCGCTCGGGACGGGCGGGCTCGGCTGGTTCGGAAAGTATCTCGACTACGCGGGCTTCGGCCCTACCGACGTTCCTTGCGTGAACCACGACGACAGCATCAAGCCGCTGTTCACGCCGACGGACACGAGCATCTTCGCATACCGCCGCTTGTCGGATCTCCAGTTCCCGGCCTCGGACGAAGCGACTCTCAAGCGAGACAAGTTTCTCGATCTCTACTTGGAAGCCGCGGCGAGCGACCCGGGCTTCTATCCGGAGCTCCGAAAGATCGGCGAGACTGGAGTGGCGACCATCAACACGATGGAGCTCTACTACAAGCCTGGTGCGAACAACTCGGGCAAAGTCGAAGCGCTGTTGATCGATCCGGTCGAGGGCACCTACGACTACAACAATGAGCTCATCTACGGCTCGCCTCTGAACGATCCGAACATCGGCAACACGCGCTTCATTCGCGACATGCGGCACGTGGCGGCCACGATTCGCGCGGACGTCGGGGCGCGCTTCTTCCATGTGAGGCTCGGCGGCTTCGATTCACACTCGAGCCAAGAGGACGGGTTCTATCACTCGTTCTTGCTGCGCGAGATCAGTGACGGAATCGCGGGTCTCTACAACGAGTTGAACCAGAGCGTGACACTGCCGGGTGGATACTCGGGCTATCAGACCGGCAATCTCGCGAACAAAGTCATCATCGTCACGTTCTCCGAGTTCGCGCGCACGATGCGCCAAAATGCTTACGGAGAAAACGCGGCGGGCACCGACCACGCGACGAGCGGAGTGCAGTTCGTCGTGGGCGGTGCGGTGCTCGGGGGCCAGTACGGCCCGCATGCAGTGCTTGCGGACCCGAGACCGGACAACCAGGACGACTTGAAGTTCACCTGGGACTTCCGCGACCTCTACGGCACCATCCTCAATCGCTGGCTGAACGTGCCGACCGTGGACCTCGTCGGTGTCGGAAAGATCTTCGCGCAGACTCCGAGCGGAGACCCCGAAGAGCCGGCGTATCTGAGCCACACGTCGCTCGGGTTCCTCGCGCCGTAGGAAAGGCCTCGGACCCCGAAAACGCGACGCGTCAGCGCGAGGTTGTCATGCTGCGGAGCTCCTCGAGCTCGGCGGCAGTGAACCCTGCGCGCGAGCGATCTCCTTCGTTGAGCGGCCCCTTGATACGGCCGGCGAGCCGCGTTCGGACGAGGCGGATGAACTCGCGTTCGGGATCGAGGCCTCGCTCTTCGCAGAGATAGCGAAACCACCGCGAGCCGGCTGCGACGTGCGCCACCTCTTCGCGGAGGATGAGTCGAACGACGTCAGCGGTGGCCGAGTCCCCGCTCCGCTCGAGACGCTCGATCATCGAAGGTGCGACGTCCAGGCCGCGGGCTTCGAGATAGCGCGGAACGAGCGCCATCCTCTCGAGCAGGTCGCCGGCAGTTTTCTCCGCCATCTCCCAGAGCCCATCGTGAGCCGGAAAGTCGCCGTACTCGCAGTCGAGAGAGTGGAGGCGCGCTCTGAGAAGGCTGAAGTGCTCGGCTTCGTCGGCTGCGATGGCAACCCAGTCCGAGTAGTAGTCGCGGGGCAGGCCGCGAAACCGCTGGACGCAGTCCCAGGCGAGGTGGATCGCGTTGAACTCGATGTGAGCGATTGCGTGAATGAACGGCGCAGCCCCGCGACGACCGCCGAGGCGGCGTCGCGGCACCTCGAAGGGCGACACGAGCACCAGGCGCGCCGGAAGCCCCGGCCTTTCATTTCTCGTTCGGCAGGCGTCGGCGTCGAGCGTGAGCTCGCCCCGACCCCACGCCGCCGCGACCTCGCGCGTCTTCGCGATTTTCTCGTCCGGCTCGCTCGCTGCTATGCAGTCTGAGGCGGCTTCGAAAACACTTCGCATCGGGCGGCTCACGTCGATCGGGGAACTACCCGAGGGTAATCGGTGTATACCCTGACTGAGACTCGACCCGCGAGAGCCAGCGGCGAATCGAAGGGAAGCGGGATAGATCGAACTCGCCCTCGTCGGCCACGTGCGTGTAGGCGTAGAGGGCAATATCAGCGATCGAATAGCGCGTCCCGACGAAGAAGTCGTTTTTCTCCAAGTGACGCTCCATCACATCGAGAGCGGCGTAACCGAGCTCGCGGCGCCGAGGGATCTCGGCGCGACGCGGCGTGTCGGGAGGCAGATGAGTCAGAATGAAGCGCGTTGTCGCGATGTTGGGCTCATGGCTGTACTGCTCGAAGAACATCCAGGCGAGCAGCTGCGCTCTTTCGAAGCGCTCCCTCGGTAAAAAAGCCGTACCCTCGGCCAAATAGAAGAGAATCGCGTTGGATTCCGGGAGGGTGCGGCCGTCATCGATCTCGAGCACGGGAATTTTGCCGTTGGGGTTGCGGGCCAAGAATTCGGCGGTTCGGGTCTCGTTTTTCATGATGTCCACTTCGATGCGCTCGAAGGGAATGCCGAGATGACGCAGCAGTAAACGGCACTTGTAGCCGTTGCCCGACTCCAGAAAATCGTAGAGCTTCATGGCAGCACCTCCTCGGCGGATCCTCGCCGAGCGTCTTCACACGAGCAAGTCATCGATACCGCACGTCGCGCGGTGCGCAGGCGCGTGGAGTCGTCTCCGTAGTGGGGCTACGAACGGACGGGGTTAGGGAAAAACCGAGTGGCAGAGCGGCAAAAACCGCTGTCGGAGGCTGAAATCGTGCGCGGATTGGCCGCGGCGCCGGGTTGGCAGCTTGTTGCCGGGCGGCTTCGACGCGACCTTCGGTTCGGAGATTTTTCCCGCGCGTTCGCGTTCATGACGCGAGTGGCTCTGCTCGCCGAGAAGCGCGATCACCATCCCGATTGGTCCAACGTCTACGACCGCGTGACGATCGATCTTTGGTCTCACGACGCCGGTGGAGTCACCGAGCGCGACCTCGAGTTTGCACAGGCGGTCTCGCTTCTCGTCGATAGCGCGTGATCCGCATTTTCGAAATGTTGCGCTTTCCCGGCCGGAAAGCTTGAAACTTCGCGCGCGATGTTAAAAATACCCCATGATTCGTCGAGCGGGACGATCTCCTTCGCGCGCGGAAGCGCAACGGTGCACGGGTGCCAGCCAGTGCTGGCCGAGCTGAGGAGAGCGGGCGTCGCCTGAGCGAACAACGCAGATCGAAGCACCGATCTAAGATGGGAGAGGCAAATGGCTAAAGCGAAAGGACCCGTAAAGAAGGCGTTGACGAAGTCGGAAATGTATCGCGACATCTCGGAGGCTACCGGCGTTCCGCGCAAGAACGTGGCGGCGGTGTTCGACGAGATCGGGGTGCTGATCGACCGTCACATCAAGAAGGGGGCGGTAGGGCAGTTCACGCTCCCCGGTTTGCTGAAGGTTCGCACGATCAAGAAGCCGGCGCGCAAAGCCCAGAAGGGCGTTCCGAACCCGTTCCGTCCGGGCGAGCTGATGGACGTTCCGGCCAAGCCGGCAACGACGGTGGTCAAGATTCGTCCGTTGAAGAAGCTGAAAGGCATGGTGAACTGACGGCCTGCAGGCCGTCGAGCTTTCTGTAACGCGCCGTGCTCCGGACTGCGCTCTGTGGTCCGGAGCACGGCGTGTTTGATTTCAGCCCCGCGCCAACGCCGCTCTGAGCTCGTCGGCGGTCTTCGTCGAACCGTCCGGGCTCCATCCGGGTGGCATCAGCAAATAGCCGAGCTTGTCTCGCCACGACTCCGCGTTTCGCAGGTCTCGCGCGAGCGCCTTCCACTCGTGGAACGCGATGTCCACGAGTCGGTAGCTCTCGATGTCTTTCGTCAGGCCGTAGACCGGCGCTTCGCTCTCCGGCTCGAAGGTTCCAAAGAGCCGATCCCAGCAGATGAAGAACCCGCCGTGGTTCCTGTCGAGGTAGCGGACGTTCTTTGCGTGGTGCACGCGATGATGCGACGGCGTGTTCATAAACGCCTCGAAAACACCCATTTTTTCGATCGTCTCGGTGTGAATCCAGAATTGGTAGAGAAGGCTCACCGTCTGCACGGTGAGAATCATCGCGGGATCGAAACCGAGAAGCGGCATCGGTGTCCAAAACCAAAAGGTCGTGAACGGAGTCGTCCACGATTGACGGAGCGCTGTCGAGAGGTTGTAGGCTCGACTCGAATGGTGATTGACGTGCGCGGCCCAGAGAAAGCGCACTTCGTGCGAGAGACGGTGAAACCAGTAGTAGCAGAAGTCGTCTGCGACGACGGCGGCGACCCAGATCCACGCGCCAAAGCCGAGCTTCCACGGCGCGAACGAATGGAGAGCGGAGAAATACGCGAAGACCACCGCTTTCCATACGAGGTTGATTACCACGTTGACGATGCCCATCGCGAGACTCGCGCGCGTGTCGCGGGCATCGACGTAGATTCTACGGTGCAGATGGGCGGCGCCTACGGTCGCTTCGAGGAGCATGAGGGCGATGAAGCCGGGTATCGCGTAGTGGGTGGGATCCAGCATGGGGCTAGCTACCTCCCCGAGCATCGTTGGAGTTGCGGATCACGTGCAACGCGAGGTCGGTTGCGAGCGTCACGAGCGCCGCTCTCTCGTCGCGCCGTGCCGCCAAGTTTCCGAGTGCGGCACCTTGAAACGCGGCGATGATGAGATCGACGAGCGCGTCGAAGCGCGAGAGGTGACCGACTTCGGGGAAGAGATCGCGCGCGAGCGCGTGGAGGTTCGCATGGTGCTCGGTGGCCACCGGTTTCAAGCTTCGCGCGAGCTCGGGATCGGTTCTGGCCGCCACGTAGAGCTCGAAGGCAGCGTGCATCCGCGTGGTTTCGAAAAGGCTCCAGAGCAGGTCGATGGCGGCGGCGAACCGACCGTCTCCCCCGGGCAAGCGCGCGAATTGTCGCCGGTAGTCGGCGACGAGCTCCGCGAAAAGATGTCCAGCCGCTCCACTCATGAGCGCTGCCTTGGTCGCGAAGTGCTTGAACAGGGCTCCTTGCGATACCCCGGCCAGGCGACAAACCTCCGTCGTCGTGGTGCGGCCGTACCCAAGGGTCTCGAGGCAGCGAACCGCGGCGTCGAGCAGTCGCTCGCGAGTCGCAGCGCGTCGCGCAGCCTGGGTTCGTCGCGGCAGAACAGCGTCCGTCGTTTCCAAGGACTCTCGCATCAATGGCCGCGATAATACTCTAGAATAAAGATAGTGACAAGTCACTTTCTAAAATTATGCGAGCTACCTAGGAGGAGCGAGTGATGGTCGACCAAACCTGGGATCCCGACGAGTACGCCAGGAACGCTCGATTTGTCGCGGACTTAGGCGAGCCCGTGCTGGCACTTCTGGCCCCCAGGGCCGGCGAGCGAATCCTCGATCTTGGCTGCGGTGACGGGGTGCTTACGGCGAAGATCCTTGCTCTCGGCGCCTCTGTGGTAGGGATCGATTCGAGCGCAGCCCAGGTTGCGGCGGCGCGCGAGCGAGGAATCGACGCGAGGGTAGGCGAGGGCACGTTGCTCGATGTCACCGGGACCTTCGACGCCGTGTTCAGCAACGCTGCTCTCCATTGGATGCGTCCACCGGAAGCCGTCGCCGAGGGCGTCGCGAAAGTCCTCGAGCCCGGCGGCCGCTTTGTCGGTGAGATGGGCGGCGCAGGCTGCGTGGCAAAGATCCGCCTCGCGTTGCATCGCGGGCTCGAGAGCCGCGCCATCGACCCGTGGGCTGTCGACCCTTGGTACTTCCCGTCAGACGCCGAGTACGCTTCGGTGCTAGGCGGCGCCGGCTTCGTGGTCGACTCGATCGCGCTCATCGATCGTCCGACGCCGTTGCCAACCAACGTGCGAGGCTGGCTCGAGACTTTCGCCAAGTCTTTTACCGGCGCTCTTCCCGAAACCGAGCGATCGAGCTTCCTCGACGAGACAGAAGCCGCGCTTCGCGGCGAGCTATGCGACCAGAGTGGCGTTTGGGTCGCCGACTACGTTCGGCTTCGCTTCAGCGCTAGAAAGCGTTCCGTGTAGGAGGAGACCCATGAGCACAGTCGCGGTGATCGTCGTTTGGTGGATCGCGTTTGGTGGAACCCACACGCTATTGGCGAGCCGGTCGCTGCGCCCGCAGCTCGTCGCGAGGCTCGGAGCCGGGCCGTTTCTCGGCGTTTACTCGATCGTATCTTTCCTCACCTTCGTGCCTCTCGTTCGCGCGTATCTCTCGGACCGGCACTCGGGCGATCTGCTTCTACCTCTCGCCTCCCTGCCCGGCGTACACACGATTGCCTTGCTCGTTGCTTGGGCGTCTTTCGCGACCGCAATCGGCGGTCTCTTCCAACCGAGCGCGCTCTCGATGATGGGCGGTGAGGTTGTCGAGGCGCGTGGTCTCGGCCGCATCACGCGTCACCCCCTCTTCATGTCGCTAGCCGTGTGGGCGTTGGCGCACTTGCTCGTGAACGGATTCGCAACGGACCTCGCATTCTTCGGCGGTTTCGTCGTCTACAGCGTGCTCGGCTGCGCTCACCAGGACGCGCGAAAACGCGAGGCCGAGGGCGCGCGTCTCACAGGCTATTTCGCCGAGACTTCGCTCTTGCCCTTCGTTGCGATCGCGACGGGACGCAATCGGATCGTCGTCGCCGAGCTACCGTGGCTCGGGCTCGCGGTGGGTGCCGCGCTCTCGACGGCGCTCTATCTCGCCCACCCCTGGATGTTCGGGTCCTGATCTCAGCTCTTGGCAAAAACTGACTCGGAGCGTCATCCGCTTCAGTAGACTGGAAACTTGGACCCAGGGATGGAGATCGTTCTCGAAGAGCCGCGTTTCGGTGGCCGTCGGCTGAGTGTGCGCGCTGCGGGCGTGCTCGGAAGGCCCCAGCTGCTGGTCGACGGTGTGGTCGCGCCCGAATCGAGGGGCCGCTACCTCATTCCCGACGCCGAGGGTCGCGAAGTCGAGGTCCGACTCCTTCGCCACGGCGACGACCCCGTACCTCTCGTTTTCGTGGACGGGAGCCCGCTACCGGAGCTCGTCCCGCCCCTTCGCTGGTACGAGGAAGCGTGGCTTTGGCTGCCGTTTCCGCTTCTCTGTTGGCTCGGCTTGAAGGGCGCTTTCATCGGTGCGCTCGCGGTCACGGTGAACGCGACCGCGTTTCGCTACGCCCGCACACCGCTCGGGGCCTACGCCTCGACGGGACTCTCGACGCTCACCGCGGTCGCGCTGGGATACGCGGCCGTGCACGCCACCACCGCCGGTTGGTACGCGGCCTTCATGCTCTGGCACGTCGTAGTCGGCTAGTCGAAACGACGAGCAACGCGGCGCTCGAAGCCACGAAAATCCACGCCAGCACGTCTCCCCACGTCGAGTAGGGCGCTGGGACCCGAACCGGTCGAATCTCGCGAACGATCACCTCGGGGGTGAATGTTCCGGTTCGCGCGATGATCACACCGCGCGCGTCGACAATGGCACTGATTCCGGTCGTTGTGGCGCGGAGCAGGGGTAGCCCGTGCAGGGCGGATTGCGCGGCCGCGAGCATCAGGTGTTGGCTCTGCTCGGACGTGTCGCCGTACCACGCATCGACCGTCACGTTGACGATGAGATTGGTGTCGTCGCCAAGCGCTCGCCGAACGAACGTCGACCGGATCGCCTCATAGCAGATCAAGAATACGAAACGGGCAGGCCCGGACACGTAACGAGGAACGCCGTCGCCACGCTCGAAGCTCGCCACCGTGGGGATCCGATCGAAGCCGGGCACGACGCCCTCGAGCGGCACGTACTCGCCGAAAGGGACGAGAATGTTCTTGTCGTAGCGCCGGTCGAGCGAGCCGTCGCCGTGGATCCGAAACGCCGAATTGTGCGAGACACTCGTCCCTTTGAGGCCGATCTCGTGGTGATTGGCCCCCGTCCACACCTCGGAGCCGCTCTCGCGCACGAAATCGCCGACGCTACGATTGAATACCTGGCTCGGGTCCGCGCGTAGCGCCCCTTCGGGCCAAACGAAGACATCGATCCGCTCGCCAGCGGCAGCGGATTTCTCTCTCGCGGCGCGGGAGAGCGCGAGCATGTCGGCCGCGAACGCTTCACGCCCGAGCTGCTGCAGCTCGCGGCGCCTCTCGATCGTGTGATTCGGCTGGACGAGCGCGACTCTGAGCGGAGCGGCGTCGCGCTCCGCTCTCTCGATGGCATCGAGCCGTGCGCCCGAATAGCCGGCGGCCGTCACGAGGAGCGCAACTAGACCGGCGGCATTTACGAGCAGCGCCCGTCTCGTCTCGCCCTGCTTGCCGCGCGCCACTTCCAGGGCTTGGAGCGCGACCGCGTTGCAGAGGATGACGAGGAAGCTCACCCCGCTTACGCCGGTCACGGCGCTTACGAGGAAGAGCTCCGGCACTTGGTACCAGGCTACGCCCTGCAGGTAGCCGAAAATCTGCGGGTTCAGGTACTCGACTGCGGCAAACCAAACCGCCACCGCGAAAGGCCAGCGCGCAGCGGCCACGCGTCGCACGCGCGCGAACCCCCACGCGAACACGGCGGCGTAAAAGCCTGTAACCGCCGCGAAAAGCAGCAGGCTCAAGAGCGAGAGCGGCAGCGGGATGTCGCCGTAGCGTGTCACCGTAGCGGCGAGCCAATGAAAGATCGCGAGCTGAGCGGAGGTGCCGACGATCCAGCCCGCGAGAAGCGCGCGCCGCCCGCTCGAGTGTGAGAACACGAAAAACGCGGGCACCCAGGCGAGCGGGTGCAGCCAGATCCACCCGAGAGGAGGCGAGATCGCCGCCTGGACGATGCCGGAGAAGAGCAAGAGAGCGACGGGGATCAGGCAGCGCCCGGCACTACGTAAGCTGCGAAAGCCACGAAGTGTACCGCGGCTGCGACCACCACCAGCGCGTGAAAGATTTCGTGGTAGCCGAAGATGGTCGGTAGCGGATCGGGTCGCTGCACGGCGTAGATGACCGCGCCGGCGATGTAGATGAAGCCGCCCACCGCGAGCAACGTCATCGCCGGCGCTCCGACCGAGCGACCGATCTCGGGCGCGAACCAGGCGCCGATCGAGCCGATTGCGACGTAGATCGACGACCGCACCCACTTCGGCGCGTGGGTCCAAAATAGCTTGATCACGATGCCGGCTGCCGCGCCGCCCCATACGAGCGATAGCGCGAGCGTCGAATGCGGGGGCTCCAGCGCGAGGAGCGCGATCGGCGTGTACGAGCCGGCGATCAATAGATAGATCATCGCGAGGTCCAGGCGACCCATCCAAAGCCGCGCTCGCGGTGACCAAGTGATTCGGTGGTAGAGAGCGCTCACACCGAGCAGCGCCGCGAGGCTCGCACCGTAAATGGTCGCTGCGAAGGCCGCGCGATCGGTCGGCGCTGCTTTGACCATGAGAACGATGGGAACGATCGACGCGAAGAACGCGTACTGGTGAAGGATGCCGCGCCATCGCGGTCTTTGCCGCAGAGCGCTCGGGGGATGATCATGCGTTGCGGTCACGAAGCGAGTTTACCGAGCTGCGAGGAAAATCGTGGTGGATCGAGTGGTTCGCCGATCCCTGAGCCCACAACACTCCGACGATCCGGCGAATCATGCGCCGCTCTTTGGTGGTTACGGGAAATCGGATCAGGGAACAACAGGGAACAGGCGGGGAACGCGAACTGCCAAAGTGCACTGGTACCCAGCGCTCTTTCGCCGATGGAGACATCGGATATTCGAGGAAGGATAGAGGATGGTTCGGACGACAACGGCCCGGAGTGGACAGGTGATTCAAACGCCGTGTTTGCGCGTCCGGTAAGAACCCCTATGTCGACCGCGCTGGCTTGACGCCCCAGTACGCGAACGGGCACGAGTGCGGCGCCGGCGGAGATGGATCCACCGGCGCCGCACTCGGCTCGCTCGGTCAGCCCTGCTTGCCGCCCTTGGCCTTGCAGTCCTCGGGGGTGGTCTCGGTGAAGCCTTGGCCCTTGCAGGCGTTTTTGCCGGCGCAGCCGTGGCCCGCTCCGGTACACCCGCCCTGGCCCTTGCACGCGTTGACGCCGTAGCACTTCACCTTGGTCGTCTCGGCCGTCTTCGCGCCGTCGGCGGCGACCGCGTTCTGCGCCATGACCAATCCGGCCACCGCAGCTGCGAGCATGATCTTCTTCGTGTTCGAGTTCATCGTCTGGTTCCTCCTCGGTTCGTCGGCGTCATGCGCCTTCGTGTCGTTGGTTTTGTGGATCGCGGTACGCCCGTCTCAGGGCGCACCACGTACGCCAGCCATCTCCCGTGACCGGGCGAAGCCGTCGCTCGTACGAACGCTCTTACGGTTCTCCGACATGCGCCGCCCCAGAGCGTCCAGGGACAGCGGGCCGGGCCCCGCGATCGCGAGCCAGACGAACAGCACGATGTAAAGAGTCTCGACGAGACCCAGGAGGTCGGACAGTGTCTCGACCTGTGGCCATTGTGCGGTCGCGATGGCGACGATCATGGTGGCGATCAGCGGCACGGCGGCCGCGCGAGTGAAAAAGCCGGCGAGGAGCAACGCTCCACAGACCAGCTCCGTGCTCGCGACGAACGGTGCCTGAAGTTGCGGAAACGGAATGCCGAGGTCGGTGAAGAACTGGATCACCGGCTCGAGGTTCTGAAGCTTGCCCCACCCCGTGCCGACGAAGACCCAGCCGACGGCGATACGTGCGAGCGTCGGCGGCAACCAGCGAAACGGCGTTGCCAAGCGTTCGGTGAGATCGAGTAAGAATCGATACGTGCCCATGGAAATGCTCCTCGGTGTTGCCGCATCCGATGCCGCCGCGCGCTGCCGGTTTCACGGGCGGCGGGATTTCTCGCCGAGCGCGCCGCCGGGGGCCCGGCCGGCTGTAACCGGAACTGGCGCGCAACATCTAAGGCGGTATGGCGTTCGCGCGTCCCCGACTCGGCTTCGGCGCCGGACTCCGGACGGAGCACTACGAGGACGTCGAGGCGACGCTCGGGCGGCCCGGCGCCGGCGCGGCCGGAATCGAGTGGTTCGAGGCGATCAGCGAGAACTACATGGATACCGCCGGCCGGCCGCTGGCCGTGCTCGAGCGCGTTCGCGCCCACTACCCGCTCGCGCTTCACGGCGTGGGGCTCTCGATCGGGGAAGCCGCGCCGCTATCCCGGCGCTATCTCGCCAATCTGAGAAAGCTCGTCGATCGCATCGAGCCGGCGCTCGTCACCGACCATCTGTGCTGGACGGGACTCGGCGAGACGCGGCTCTACGACTTGCTGCCCATCCCTTATAACGAAGCCACGCTCGCCTACGTCGCCGAGAGGGTGCGCATCGCGCAAGACCTGCTGGGCCGTCAGATCGCCCTCGAGAACCCGTCGCGTTACGTCGAGCTCGCCGCGTCGACGATCCCGGAGTGGGAGTTTCTCTCGGCGCTGTGCGATCAAGCCGACTGCGGGCTGCTTCTCGACGTCAACAACGTCTACGTGAGCGCGCGGAACCTCGGCTTCGACGCCGGGCGCTGCATCGACGCGCTCCCCGCCGAGCGCGTTGCGCAGATCCACCTCGCCGGCTTCACCGACACCGGCGCCTACCTCTTCGACACCCACTCCGCGCCGGTGCACGACGACGTTTGGCAGCTGTATGCCCGCGCGCTCGCGCGGACCGGAGACGTCGCGACGATGGTCGAATGGGACGCCGACATCCCGTCGTTCGCGAGGCTGGGAGCCGAGGTCGAGAAAGCGCGCGTGATCGCAACGAGAGGGAACCATGAGAAGACACGCAAGATGCCCGTCGAGCCTGCGCGCGGCCCAGACCGAGATGGCCGGGTTGATCCTCGCGCCCGAGCGGCTTGAGTCGGCCGCCGGCCGCTCGACGCTGAGCCGACTCTTCGACGACTCGGTACCGGTCGCGCCCGCTGTCGGCCTGGTCGCGTATGCCGGCGGCTACCCCGCAAGGCTCCGTGAAGCCCTTGCCGACACCTTCGAGGCGGTCGCGCGCTTCGCCGGCGAGGAAGGGTTCGCGGCGCTGGCCGCGCGCTACACGGCCGCGTGCCCACCGGCCGCCTACAACCTGAACGACATCGGCCGCAGCCTGCCCGGCTTCCTACGCGCGGACCCGCTCGCCCGCGCGCTGCCCTTCTTGCCCGATCTCGCCGAGCTCGAGTGGAAGATCTCCCGCGCGTTTCATGCCGCGCTGCTGCCGCCGGCCGACACCGCCCGCTTGGGCGCGCTATCCGACGACGAGTGGAGACGCGTCACGCTCGAGCTACAGCCCGGCGTCGCCGCGCTCGTGTCGCGGTGGCCGGTGCGCGCGCTTTGGGAAGCGCGCCACGATGCGCACGCGCCATCGTGCTCCAACGCAGGCGCCGACGGCGAGAACGTGCTTGTCTACCGCCGCGACCTCATCGTCCGGCTCGAGCTCGCCGACAAGGACGAGGTGGGCGCGCTGCGCGCCGTCGCCCGCGGCAAGCCCCTAACGGCCGTGCTCGAGCAAGCGGTGCGGCGCGGCGTGGCCGCTGGCGAAGCGGCGGCCTGGCCGGCGCGCTGGCAGCAGCTTGGCCTCCTCTCGGGGTGGGGCGTAGCGGACGCCCCGTGAGGGGGCCGATTCGCTCGAATCATGCCGAGCTTCGTTCTACGATGCCGCGGAGCGCCGGGCGCGTCGCGCGGCCTGCTATGAGCCGCAACGGGAGCCCTTCTCTTGCCAAATGGAACGCCGAGCTGGCGTTTCGCCCGGTCGTCGAGGCCACGGCCGACAAGGCCGGCCTCGACTTCCTGCGCCACCTCGTCAAGAACCTCGCGCAAGCGTTGGACGTCGAGCACGCCTTCGTCGCGGAGTTCGCCGGCGCCGCCGACACCGTGCGCACGATCGCATTTTGGAGCGGCAAGGATTGGCGCTCCAACGTCACGTATGCGCTGGCCGGCACGCCGTGCGAGCGCGTGCTAGCCGGCGAGTTCTGCTTTTACAAGGACGACGTCCAGCGGTTGTTCCCCAGCGACTCCGATCTCGCGACGCTCGGAGCGCGCAGCTACCTCGGCGTGCCGTTGCGCGGCGCGCAAGGCCAGACGCTCGGCCATCTGGCGGCCTTGGACACGCGCCCGATGCTCGAGGATCCGCGCGGGCTGGCATTGTTCGAGGTGTTTGCCAACCGCGCGCGCGTCGAGATGGAGCGCCTGCACGCCGAGAGCGTGCTTGCGCGGGCCCACGACGAGCTGCAAGTGCAGCTCGACACCACGACGAAGGATCTCGCCGCGACCAAGGAAGATCTGAGTCTCGCTTACGGGGAGCTGCAGGCGCTGCTCGAGATCAATCAGTCCTCGACCCGGCACTTGCGGCGCGAGGCTCTCTTCCAAGCGCTCGCGCAGTGCGTGAAGCCGATCCTTCCCACCCATCGCTTCGGCATCGAGCAGCCGACCGGGCCCGAGATGTTGCGCGTGTACGTGCTCGCCCTCGATCAGCCGGCGCGAGGGCCGATGATCGAGGATTTTCCCTCGGCCGGCACCGCGTGCCGCTGGGCGCAAGAAAACCGCCAGTGGTACGTCGCCTCGTCCCGCGAAGAGCTGCGCGAACGCTTTCCGATGACGTTCGCGGTCATGGAGCGCGAGGGCATGGAGTCGCTGTGCGCGCTGCCGCTGCTGCGCGAGGACCGCAGCTTCGGCGCGCTGTTCTTCATGTCCACCGCGCGCGCGGCGTACCGTTCGATCCCGGTGGCGCTGCTCGAGCGCGTGGCCAGCGCCGTGGCCGTCGCGGTCGACAACTGTGCTGCCTACGAAGAGCTCGCCAAGCTCCGCGACCGTCTGAAGGCCGAGAACGCCTACCTGCAAGACGAGATCCGCGAGGAGCACAACTTCCACGAGATCGTCGGCCGCAGCCCGGCGCTGTCGCGGATGCTGACGCTGGTCGAGCAGTGTGCGCCGACCAACGCCAGCGTGCTGATCCTCGGCGAGACGGGAACCGGCAAGGAGATGATCGCCCGTGCGATCCACGCGCGCAGCACGCGCCCGGAACGTGCACTGGTGAAAGTGAACTGCGCGGCCATCTCCGCAGGATTGATCGAGAGCGAGCTGTTCGGGCACGTCCGTGGCGCGTTCACCGGGGCAACGGGTCCTCGCATCGGGCGCTTCGAGCTCGCCGACGGTGGCACCCTGTTTCTCGACGAGGTCGGCGAGCTGCCGCTCGATACGCAGGTCAAGCTGCTTCGCGTCTTGCAGGAGCAGGAGTTCGAGCCGGTGGGCAGCAGCACGCCGAAGAGAGTCGACGTCCGCGTCATCGCGGCGACGAATCGCGATCTCGAGAACGAAGTCGCGGCCGGTCGCTTTCGTGCCGACCTCTACTTCCGTCTCAACGTGTTTCCGATTCTCATCCCGCCGCTTCGCCAGCGAGCGGAGGATCTGCGGCTACTCGCCTACTTCTTCATGGATCGGTTTGCGCGCGAGATGGGAAAGAACATCGAGGGGATTGCCCCCGCGGCCATGGAACAGCTCCAGGCGTACAGCTGGCCAGGCAACGTTCGTGAGCTGTCGAACGTCATCCAACGTGCCGTCGTGCTCGCGCGGGGACCGGTGCTGGACCTCGCCGGCGAGCTCGTGGGCACTGCCCCCGTCGATGGGTCACTCCGCGAGCCGGAGACGGCTTCGAGCGTGACGTCGGCCTCCGGCGCCAACGGCGGGACCCTCGAGGAGATCGAGCGCGAGTACATCCTCGACACGCTCGAGCGCAGCGGCTGGGTGATCGACGGGCCGCGCGGCGCCGCGGCCGCGCTGGCGATGCGTCCGAGCACGCTGCGAAGCCGCATGAAGAAGCTCGGGGTCGCCCGACCGATCTAGCGTCCTAACGCGCCTCCGCACCCAACTCTTGCTCGATCAGCGAGCGAAGCGCCTGGCGCGCCCGGTGCAGCCGGACCTTGACGGCGTTCGCCGTCACGCCGAGCACGTGCGCGACCTCTTCCGTATCGAGCTCTTCCACATCGCGCAAAACCAGCACCGTTCGATAGCTCTCGGGAAGCTTCGCGATCGCCGCACGCACCATCGCACGCGACTCCTTGCGCTCGAGCAAATGGTCGGCGCTCGCTCCCCAGTCGCTCGGAGGCTCGGCGAAGTGACCCGTCTCGTCGAAACGCGGCAGCAGATCGTCGATCGACTCCTCGCGACGGCGACGCCGCGAGCGCAGTCGCATGAGCGCGGCGTTGACGACGATGCGGTGAAGCCACGTCGACAGCCGCGCGCCGCCGCCGAAGCGATCGATCGCGCGAAACGCGGAGAGGTAGGCCTCCTGCACGACGTCGGCCGCTTCTTCCTCGCGCTTCACCAAGCGCATCGCCGTGGCGAGAAGACGCGGCCCGTAGCGGCGCACCATGGTCTCGTACGCGCCTTCGTCGCCAGCGCGCAGCGCAACGACGAGCGCCACTTCCTCGGCGTCGACGCCCGCGTCACCGTCGTGGGACGCCTTGCCCGTCGCGTTCTTGCCGGCGGGTTTCGCGTCGTCGCCGGCGAGAAGCTCGCGCAAAAATGGCGACGGCGCGTACAGCTCGACGCCGCGGCGTGGGAGCGCACGCAGCCCATCGAGGGCCGTCTCATCCGCAAACGGCACCCCGGCCAGATCCACGACTACGTGTTCCGATTGAAGCCCCAACGTTTCGAGCTCGCTGCTGAGTTGCTCCATGGTCTCCCCCAGGAGCCGCCCTTCGATCTTCATGCGGACGATCGGCGGCTCGGACTCGCGATGCACAGTGATGCGAAGCATGACTGGCAACACACAAAGCAACACGCGTGCCGAGCCGTAAGTATCTGTATTTCTTAAGGGTCCTGGTTCTTGGCACGAAATCTCGTGGCCTGTCCACGACTTCGCGGGGGTTGTCCCGCGAAATGCCGTGGGCCTTATTCTCCGGCTTGCTGGAGAAGCTTCGCGACCAGCGCGGTCCAGCCGGTTTGGTGGCTCGCGCCGATGCCGGCGCCGTTGTCACCGTGGAAGTACTCGTAGAACGGCAGGTAGTCGCGCCAGTGCGGATCGTTCTGGAAGAGCGCGTTGCCGCCGAATACGGGCCGCTTGCCCGAAGCGTCGCGCAGGAAGATCCGCGTGAGCCGCTTGGAGATCTCGGCGGCGACCTCGGCGAGGTCGGCTGTGCGCTGCGAGCCGGTCGGCAGCTCGACGCGCACGCTGCCGTCGAGAAAGTAATGCAGCTTCTGCAGCGACTCGACCAGCAGGAAGTTCAGCGGAAACCAAATCGGCCCACGCCAGTTTGAGTTGCCGCCGAACAACCCGGTCGACGACTCGGCCGGCTCGTAGTCGACGCGATGCTCGACGTCGCCGACGCGCAACGTGTAAGGCGTATCGTGATGCACGCGCGAGACCGCGCGAATGCCGTAAGGAGAGAGGAATTCCTCCTCGTCGAGCAGGTAGCCGAGAACGCTCTGAAGACGGTCCTTGGGCACCAGCGAGAGAAAGCGGCGAATGCCGTGCTCCGGGTCGCTCTTGATCTCGATGTGCGCGGCGAGATCGGTGCGGTTCTCGATGAGCCACTGCATGCGTCGCTTGAAGCCGGGTAGCTCGTCGACGACCGCAGAGTCGAGAGTCTCGACCGCGAACAGCGGGATCAGCCCGACCATCGAGCGCACCTTGAGCGGGAAATGGCTGCCGTCGGGCAAGTGCAGGACGTCGTAGTAGAAGCCGTCGTCGCGATTCCAGAGCTCGATGCCCTCGCCACCGAGATCGTTCATCGCGCGGCAGATCACGATGAAGTGCTCGAAGAACTTGCTCGCGACGTCCTCGTAGGCGGGATTCGTCCGCGCGAGCTCGAGGGCGATGGAGAGCATGTTGAGGCAGTACATGCCCATCCAGCTCGTCCCGTCCGACTGCTCGATGTGGCCACCGGTCGGCAACGGCGCCGAGCGGTCGAACACCCCGATGTTGTCGAGGCCGAGAAAGCCGCCCTGAAAGACGTTGCGGCCGTCGGCGTCCTTGCGGTTCACCCACCACGTGAAATTGAGCAGCAGCTTCTGGAACACGCGCTCGAGAAAGCGTACGTCGCCGGTACCCGTACGTTTCTTCTCGATCTTGTAGACGCGCCAGGCGGCCCACGCGTGCACGGGCGGATTCACGTCACCGAAAGCCCACTCGTAGGCGGGAATCTGCCCGCTCGGGTGCATGTACCACTCGCGCAACATCAGCAGCAGCTGGTCCTTGGCGAAGCGGCTGTCGACGAGGGCGAGCGCGACGCAGTGGAAGGCGAGGTCCCACGCCGCGTACCATGGGTACTCCCACTTGTCCGGCATCGAGATGATGTCGGCGTTGTAGAGGTGCGTCCACTGGCTGTTGCGCCCGCGTCGTCTCTCTCTCGGCGGCTCGGGGCCTTCGTTGTCCCCGCGCAGCCAGCGGCCGACGTCGTAATGGTAAAACTGCTTGCTCCAAAGAAGTCCCGAGAGCGATTGGCGCATCACGCTCTTGGCATCGTCGCTGAGCGCCGACGGCGTGATCTCGGCATAGAAGGTATCGGCCTCGCGCTTGCGCGCCGCGAGGATCGCGTCGAAGTCGCGCGTGAAGACGCGTCGCTTGCGCTCGGGGGGACGCTGGTCGGAAAGACGCAGCCTCAGCGTGTACGAGTCGCCAGCGGGGATCGTGACCACGTAGTGCGGCGATGCCTTGGTGCCGTAGCCGTCAGGATTGATGGCGTCGACCTTGCCCGCGACCACGTAGTCGTTGATGCCGTCTTTCACGTAGGGGCCGGCGTTCTCCCCGCCCCACAGCCGCGCGGTGTTGGTCTCGTTGTGCGTGAAGAGCAACGGCGCGGTGCCCTCGCAGTAGAGCCAGCGGGTTCCGTAGTAAGCGTGCTCGATCTCGATCGTGCAGGCGTCGGTCGCGCCGGATCCGACGCTGAGTCGCGGGCGCTTTTGCCCGGGCGTCCACGACCAGGTGTTGCGAAACCATACGGTCGGCAGCAGGTGTAACGTCTCGGCTTCCGGCCCGCGATTGTGCGCCTCGATTCGTACCAGGACGTCGTCGGGCGAGGCTTTCGCATACTCGACGAAAACGTCGAAGTAGCGGTCGTCGGCGAACACGCCGGTGTCGACCAGCTCGTACTCGAAGTCGCGCCGCCCCCGCCGACGGTTCTCCTCGACCAAGCCGGAATATGGGAACTCCGCTTGCGGGTACTTGTAGAGGTACTTCATGTAAGAGTGTGTCGGCGTCGAGTCGAGATAGAAGTAGTATTCCTTTACGTCCTCACCGTGGTTGCCCTCACTGCCGGTTAGCCCGAACAGCCTTTCCTTCAAGACGGGGTCGCGACCGTTCCACAGCGCGAGCGCGAAGCAGATGTACTGATGACGGTCGGAGATGCCGGCAATGCCGTCCTCTCCCCAGCGGTACGCGCGCGAGCGGGCATGGTCGTGGGGAAAGGCATCCCAGGCGGTGCCGTGCTCCGAGTAGTCCTCGCGCACGGTGCCCCACTGGCGTTCGCTCAAGTACGGCCCCCAGCGCTTCCAGTTCTTCTCGCGGCGTGCGTCTTCCTCGAGACGAGCGCGCTCGGCCGTGGTCTCCGTGCTCTGCGTGTTCTGCGTATTTGTCGGCGGCGGTGCGTCGAACACGGCCGTGACTCCTCAGGGCACGCGCGAAGGGCGCGCGGTGGTCAGCTGGACAAGGTCCTTCGAGAAGAAGAGGTCGAGCGTCCAGTCGAGGGCGACACGGATCTTCTTCTCGGCACGCGGCAGCTTGGCGAGATAGATCGTCCGCCACAGCCACCAAGCGACGAAGCCGGAGAAGTTGACGCCGAGCACGTTGGCGACACCCGTGCGCCGACCGATCGTCGCGAGCTGGCCGACGGTCGCGAAGCGAAACGGCTTCTTCTTGCCGCTATCGATGGCGGCAAGCACGTTGCGTGCAAGCACGCGGCCTTGCCTCAGCGCATGCTGCGCCGTCGGCGGACATGCCCGCCCGGTCTTGCCGTCGGGGACCACGGCGCAGTCGCCGACCGCCCACACGCCCGGGTGGTCCTTTACCTCGAGGTGCTCATCGACCACGATGCGCCCGCGCTCGCTCGCGCACGGCAGCGTAGAGAGCAGCGCATGAGGCGCCGTCCCTGCCGTCCACACGAGCATTCGGGTTGCGAGGGTCGAGCCGTCGCTCAGCTGCACGCCGGCGTCGCTCATGCCGGTGACGCGCGCGCCGAGGCGCAGCTCGATGCCGCGTTCGGCAAGCTTGCGAGCGGCGTAGCGTCCGAGCTTTTCGGAGAGCTCCGGCAAGATGGTCTCGCCCGAGTGCACCAGCACCATGCGGATGCTTTCGTTGCCGAGGTTGGGGTAGAAGCGGATGGCGCCGCGCACGAAGTCGTTGATCGCGGCGATGGTCTCGACGCCGGCAAACCCGCCCCCCGCCACCACGCACGTGAGCAGCGGCCCGCGCGCGCAGGCCTTGGCCGCACACTCGGTGTCGGCTTCCTCGAGGTGCTCGATCAGGCGGTTGCGAAGCCCGCTCGCGTCCGCGAGCGACTTCATCGTGAGTGCCCGCTCCTCGAGCCCCGGCAGCCCGAAGAAATTGCTGGTCGAGCCGAGGCTCAAGATCAGATGATCGTAGGCGAGCTCGTGAGTGTGGCGCTCGAAGCCATGCGCGACCGTGACCGCTCGACGGTCGAGATCGACGGACTCGACGTCGCCGAGGAAGAAGCGGACGTGCTTCAGCATTTTCCTCACGGGATTCACGATGTGGGTGACGTCGAGATCGCTTGCCGCGACCTCGTGCAGCATCGGCGTGAACGAGAAGAAGTTCTCGCGGTTTACCAGCGTGACCTCGACGTCGTCGCGCTTGCCGATGTGCTTGTCGAGCTCCAGCGCGGCGTAGAGACCGCCGAAGCCACCTCCGAGAATGAGTACTCGCTTCATGACCTGCTCTGATGCCGCGCCGCTCGCGAAGTTACCGCTCGATCAGCCTGAGCACGTGGCCGTCGGGATCGCGCGCCGTTAGGCCGCGGAGAAACCCGAGCGTGCGATCCGGCAACGTCACCGGGCCCGGCGAGACGAACGCCGTGCGCCTCTCACGCAGCGCTGCGTACCCGGTGTCGGCGCTCCCGCTCGCAAACGTCGTCTGCCAATGCGCGAGGTCGCTCGCGTGCTCGTCGGCGGGGATCGGCCGGCCGTCGCTCGGGGCAAGATACTCGAGCAGCTCGACGCCCGGCCCGCTGCCCGTGCGCAGCGCCGTGATGCGCAGACGCGCTGCGAACACGGCGTTCAGCCTCTCCTGCTCCTCGCCGTGGTTCTCGCTCTCGCCGGCTACCGTCAGCCCGAGCACATCGCGATAGAAGGCAAGGCTCTTCTCGGTGTCGATGACGACGATCGCCGTGTGGTCGATGCCGAGAAACAGCGCGTCCTTGCGCTGCCAGCGCGGGTCGCCCTTGCCCAGGGGAAACGCGAGAACCTCGAGCACGTGGCCGTCGGGATCCTTGAAGTAGAACGCCTCGATGCCGCCGGCCGCGGGGTTCCAGTCGGGCAGCCGCTGTGGCCCCGACGAGGCGTGGTCGACGCGGTGGCGACGAAGGTGGGCGTAGGCCTTCTCCATGTCCGAGACGATGATGGCGACGTGCTGGAACCAACGGTCGTTGCTGCGCGAATCGACCGGAATCGGCCGTCCGCGCGGCGCGAGGTACTCGGTGAGCTCGAGGGTCTCCGTGCCAAGCCGCAGCCGCACCACCCGCATGCGGAGCGGAAACACACCTTGCAGCCGCTCGTACTCGCCGCCCGTCACCTCGACGTCGCTCACCTTCGCGAACGCGAGTACGTCTTCGAAGAACGCGATCGATCGGTCCATGTCCGAGACGGTAAAGCCGACGGAATCGACACTGCGTGCGAGCGCCGCCGCCGATGCCGTCGCGCTCGGTGCCGCCTCGGCCACCGCGACGCGGATCGGAGACTCTGCCAATGCGACCGATAGCGCCGACGCCACTCGCGTAGCGAGCATCCCCGTCACCGCAAGCAGCAGTGTTGCGAGGGCGATTCGTCTAACGACTCGCATCACGCTTTGCGAAGCCTCGGTCATCGATCAAGACCCGCGACTTTGCTCAGCCGAGCCGCGCGGCCAAGTGATCACCGACCCGCAGCGCATTGGCCATGATCGTCAGTGCCGGGTTCACCGCACTGCTCGACGGGAAGAAGCTCGCGTCGACCACGTAGAGGTTGTCGACCTCATGAGCCTTGCAGTCGCGGTCGAGCACGGAGGTCGCGGGATCGTCGCCGAAGCGCACGGTGCCGTTTTGGTGGGCGACTCCGGCCAGCGGAATGCGCGCTGGGATGTAGGCCTGGAGCGGGATCAGGTGATCGTGGCAGCCGATTTTCTTGAGCATGGCCTTCAGCGTGTTCGACAGCCGCTTGTGCCCTTCCTCGTTGTTGGGCGTGTAGCTCAAGCGAATGCTGCTGCCGTTGCCGTTCAAGCTGACGCGGTTGTTCGGGTCGGGAAGATCCTCGGACGTCAGCCAGAAGGACAGCGCGTGGTCGGCCATGATCTCGAGCGTCATGCCCGGCACCAGGCGCGGTGCGCCGGCGCGCAGGATGCTCGCGTCGGTGCGGCCGATCATCGAGATGTGGCCCATCGGCCACTCCCACTCCTCACCGCCATAGTAAAAGTCGTTGAGCCCCCAAGTCTTTTGGAACTTGGTCGGGTTGGGATCGCGCGAGAGCGCGAGGAACATCGTGTTGAGGTGGCACATGTAGTTGCGGCCGACCATGTCGGAGCTGTTGGCGAGGCCGCGCGGATGCTGGTCACTCGCCGAGCGCAGCAGCAGCGCCGCCGAGTTCACCGCGCCGCAAGACACCACCACTACCTCTCCGCGGTACGTGAGCGACTCTCCTCGGCGCTCGACGTGGACCTCGGTTACGCGCTTGCCCGTCGCGTCGGTCGCGAGCTTGGAGACGTAGGCGTCGGTGACCAAGGTCACGTTGCCGGTCGCGATCGCCGGATCGACGCAGATGACCTGGGCGTCGGCCTTGGCGTTTACGAGACAGGGAAAGCCGTCGCAGGTGCCGCAACGCACGCAGGCGCTGGTGCGCGGATTGGCCTCGTCGATCATCACGCCGACGGGCATCGGAAACGGCTTGCGGCCGAGCTTGGTGAGATCGTCGACGAGCTGGCGAATGCGCGGCTCGTGGCTCATTGGCGGAAAGAGGTACGGAGCGCTGGCCGGCGGCTCGGTCGGATCGACACCGCGCTGGCCGTGCACACAGTAGAGGTGCTCGGCCTGAGTGTAGTACGGCTCCATCTCGTCGTAGCTGACCGGCCAGCGTGGCGAGATGCCACCGTGATGGCGCACCTCGGAGAAATCGCGCTCGCGCATGCGGATCAGCGCGGCGCCGTAGAACTTGGTGTTGCCGCCGACGTAGTAGTGGGTGCCCGGATGGAACTCCTCGCCTTTCTTGTCTTGCCAGGCCTCCTGGACGTGGTAACGATTCTCGACCACGACGGCGTGCGAGTCCCAGTTCTCGGGCTCGCGCGGCACGTAGCCGCCGCGCTCGAGCAGCACTACCTTCTTCCCGGCCTTCGCGAGCCGCCATGCGAGCGTTCCGCCGCCCGCGCCGCTGCCGATGATGATCACGTCGTAGCTTCCGGTTGCGTTGGTGGCCATGAAGGATCTCCGTCTAGGCTTTACTCGCGGGCGTCGCGCTCACGCGGCGTGCTGGTAGTCGCAGAAGATGCAGCGGTAGTGGTTTCGGTGGTGAAGCTTCGCGCACTCGACGCGCCGAGCGTTCAGCAGCCTGAGCTCCGCCGCGGCGAGCATGCCGATGGGCGGCGCGACGAAGTAGACCCACAGCGCCGCCCACAGGTTACCGACAACGGCCGGGGCGAGGCTGCGCGCGGGGTTCATGCTCATGCCGGACACCGGCGCTTCGATGGCGATGTAGATCGCGACCAACGCGCCCGCGAGCACGCCGGTAAGCGGCGCGAGACGCTCGTCGTTCGAGGCGAAGAGCACGACGGACATGAGGCCGAACGAGATGCCCACCTCCGAGAAGAATGCGGCGAGCGTGCCGTAGGCACCTGGCAGCGTGGCGACGTAGTTGACTCTGGCATCGCCGATCACGTGGGAGCCGAGCAGAGCGACCGACAGCGCCACGCCGGCGACCGCGCCCACGGCTTGAAAGCAGCCGTAGAACAGCGCGTCCCAGGGATCGATCTTGCCGAGCCGCCAGAATGCGAGCGTGACAGCGGGATTGAAGTGGGCGCCGGAGCGCTTGCCCCACGGCGAGTACACGAGGGCAATGGCCGTGAGTCCCATGGCGACACCGACGAGCACCCGGCGCAGCGTCTCGCTCGCGATCCGTGAACTCAGAGGCGACGAAGGATGCTCGAACGCCGCGACGACAGCACACGCCGAGATCATGAACAGGCCGAGCTCAGCGGCCTCCATGAAGTACTCCGGCCAATGTCGTCGCAGCGCGAGCAAGGCCTTCATGGCAGCTCAGATGCCGGAGCCCGCCGCGCGTTTCGGCGTGCGCAGCCGCGGGGTCGGCTGCTTGCGCTCGCGCCGAGCCGGCTCGGCAACGCTCACCCTGCGCTGCGCGCGCAGGAGCTCGCCGAGCGACCACGCTTGGAACGGACACCCGCGCGGGGTGTGCGGCGGCTCAGAGTCGAAGATCTCGGAGACGTGGCCGAGTCCGGCCTCGCCGAGGTGGGCGACGAGAGGCTCGACGAAGCGGCGCCGTGCTTCCTCCCGTTTCGCACCCGTGTCGCCGTGCACGTTCAGCCACGCGTCGACGAAAGGTCCGACGAGCCATGGCCACACGGTGCCCTGGTGATAGGCGCCGTCGCGCTCGTGCACGCCGCCTCGGTAGTGGCGGACGTACCCGGCTTCCCCCGGAGCCAACGAGCGCAGGCCGAGCGGGACGAGCAGCCGCGACTCGACGACATCGACGATACGCCGGGCGCGCTCGCCGCCGACGATCACAACCGGTAGGCCGCCGACGGCGAGGATCTGGTTCGGCCTCAGCGACGTATCGACCGTGCCGCGAACGTGATCGACGTCGACGACGTCGTAGAGGCACCCGGCAGACTCGTTCCAGAAGCGCTCGGCGAAGCTCGAGCAGGCACGCTCGTGGAGGTCGCGCCAGCGCTGTGACCTTTGCGCGCCGAAAGCGAGAGCGTTCAGCCATAGCGCCTGCACCTCTACCGGCTTGCCGATACGCGGCGTGACGACCCAGTCGCCAACTTTCGCGTCCATCCACGTGAGCTGCACGCCCGGCGTACCGCAGGCGAGCAAACCGTCGTCGTCAGCGCGAATGCCGAAGCGCGTGCCGCGCGCGTACCCTCCGAGGATGGCGTCGACGGCCACGAGCAGGCGATCTCGTACACTCGCGTCTGCCGGGCGACCGAGGCGCGCCGCGGTGTCGAGATAGTCCACGACCGCGACGACGTACCAGAGCGACGCATCGACCGAGTTGTACTCCGGCTCAGCGACGCCGTCGGTGAACAGGTTGGGAAGCATGCCCTCGGAGACGTGGCCCGACCACTCGACGAGAATGTCGCGGGCGTCGTCGAGCCGCGCGCCGCCGTCGATGGCAAGGCCGCGCAGCGCGATGAAGGTGTCGCGTCCCCAATCGGTGAACCAAGGATAGCCCGCGACGATGGTGCGGCCGCTGCCGCGGCGCACGAAGTACGCGTCCCGCGCGCGGGCGAGCGGATCCGTGGGGCGCCGCGCGCGCTCGGACCCGATCACGCGCTCGACGGCCTGCTTCACCGTCTCGCCGCTCTCGACGAAGGCTATTGCGGCGCCGCCCGGGCTCGCGACGAGCACCAGCTCGGCTGTGCCGGAGGAGAAATCCAGGCGGAAGATCCCCGGCGAGGCGAGGTCCTCGACGAAATCGAGCCCGCGCTCACGCTCCTCGTCGTACTGGAAGCCGCGATACCAGCTCGGCGCGTGCTCGTAGCGCCCGTCGAAGAGCGCGTGAATCGCGGGTAGGCCGTCATAAGGACGCCATCCCAGGCCGTTCTCAATCGGCGCCGGCTCGAAGCGAAACGCCGGATTCTCGTGATGGAGCGCGTGATAGTCGCGGCCGGACATCAACGGCCGCACGTAGAGCTCGAGCGGCGCCTTGGCCGCCTCTACGCGCCAGCGCAGCACGACCGCCGCACGCTCGTGGGGAACGAAGATCTCGTGATGGATGCGCGTGCCGTCGTCGAGCCGGTACGTCCAGCGCGGCCACGGATCCGACGTGAAGTCGACGATACGGGTGGCGCCGTCGGGATGCGTCACATCCGGTGTGTAGCGCTGAAACGAGAGCGCGACGTCATGCTCACCTGCGCGCACCCACGCATCGACGCCGTTAACGAGCACGACGCGGCCGGTGGGAGGGGTCGTCGCCGCGAGCAAGAGCGCGTGGTAGCGACGGCTGCGCATGCCGCTTGCGGTGCCCGATGCGAAGCCGCCGAGTCCGTCGGCCTCGAGCCATTCCACGGCCGTGTCAGAACGCGATGACATTCTTGATGCCTTGCGCGCGGCCGAGCAGGAGATCGCGATGGGCATCGAGGGGATGGCGCCCGGTGATGAGCGCGCCCACGGCTGCGGGCCAGCGCTCGAGGAACACGCCGAGGTCACGCACCGCGGACTCGAAGGCTTCGCGACCGGCGTTCACCGTGCCGAACACTACCTGGTTGTTGAGCACGATATTTCGCATCAAGAGATCGGTGTCGACGGGGACCGGCATCTTGCGTCCGGGCACCCCGGTGAAGACGAAGATCCCGTTGGTGCCGAGCGCCTTCATCATCTCGAAGGAGATCGACGATGCGCCGGTGGCTTCGTAAACGACGTCGATGTTGCCGACCATCTGCCGAAGATCGTCGACGGAGTGGTTCGCCGAGGAGACGTAGCGCGCACCGAAAGACTCGACGAGGTCGGCCTTGGGCGTGGGCTTCTCGTCCCGCGAGTACACGAATACTTCGAAGCCGCTCGCGGCGAGCGCCATTGCGCCGAGGATTCCGACCGGCCCGGCGCCGAGCACGACCGCCGAGTGACAGTGCTCGCGCGGCTTGCCGAGCTCGACCGGGCACGCCCATGGCAGCCGTTGCTGGACCTGCCAGATCTGCGCGAGCGCTTTCTCGGCGATCGTCAGCGGCTCGACGAGGACTGCCGCCTCGCGTAACCCCTTCGGCACCTCGACCATGTAGCCGGCCTCGTCGACGACGAAGTCGGTCATGAAGCCGTGCAGTCCCTTGATGCCGCGCTCGCGAAAGTCGCCCGTGTAGCAAAAGTCCTGACGGCCGGCGCGACACGCCGTGCAGTGATCGTGCGGGCACGGCCGCCTCACCATCGGCACGACCAGATCGCCCACCTCGAGCCCGTCCACCGCCGATCCGACCTCCACGACCTCGCCGAGAGACTCGTGGCCGACGACGAGATACGGCGACTGCGAAGGCGGCGCGCCGTACTCGAACGCGCACACCTCGCGGTCGGTTCCGCAGATGCCGACCTCGAGTATGCGCAGCTTGACGTCGGTCGGCGAATGCAGCGACGGCTCGTGCTCTTCGATCAGGCGAACGTTCTTCTCGGCGGGGAAGACGGCAATCGATCTCACGGTGGCGGCTCCTTGCGAGACAGCGCGGCGATTGCGACGGCCGCGGCTCGAATGATGCGTTCGATGCAGAAGACGCCGCCGGCGTTTCACGCGGCGCGAGCGTCGAGAGCACTCTGATACAAGTCGCTGTACTCGACCGCCGAGCTCGACCACGAGAAGTCGGCGCTCATGGCGTTGGCGACGAGACGCCGCCAGCCGTCGCGATTTCGGAACAGCTCGAGAGCCTGTCGTAGCGTGCCGACGAGCGTCTGCGCGCTGTACGCGCCGAAGCGAAAGCCCGTGCCCTCACCGGTTTCGGGCGAGAACGCTCGTACCGAGTCGCGCAGGCCGCCGGTCTCGCGCACCACGGGCACCGAACCGTAACGCATGCCGTAGATATGCGTGAGGCCGCAGGGCTCGAAGCGCGACGGCATCAGCATCATGTCGGACCCGGCCGTCACCCGCCGCGACAGCGGCTCGTCGTAAGGGATCGCCACCGACAACGTGTCCGGCATCTCGCGTGCCGCGGTGAGCAGGCGCTCGTGATAGCGCGGATCGCCTTCACCGTGGACGACGAGGCGCACGCCGCTGTCGCGTAGCGCGGGCAAGGCTTCGGTCACGATGTCGAGGCCCTTCTGCTCGACGAGCCTTGATACGAAGCCGACCACCGGCCGCTCCGCGCCGTCGCGGACGCCGAGCTCCTCGAGCAAATAGCGCTTGCAGACTTCCTTGCCAGCGAGATCGCTGGCGTCGAAGTTCGCGGGGATGTGCGGGTCGATCTGCGGATCCCACGCTTGCACGTCGATCCCGTTGATCACGCCCGAGAGATCGCGGGCCCGGTGGCGCAGGATCGCGTCGAGCCCGTGGCCGGCCTCCGGGCGCAGGATTTCCTGCGCGTAGCTCGGGCTCACCGTCGTCAGCTTGTCGGCGAGCAGGATGCCGCCCTTCAGAAAGTTGAGCGCACCGTAGAACTCGTAGCCTTCCATCGAGAACAGCTCGCCGGGGAGCCCGGTGACGCCGAACTCCCACGCAGCAAACGAGCCCTGGTACGCGAGGTTGTGCAGCGTGAGCATCGAGGCGCTGCGCGAATCGCGACCCGTCGATCTCAGCAACCCGGGGATGAGCGCGGTGTGCCAATCGTGGCAGTGGTAGATGTCCGGCACGACGCCGAGCGCCTCGACCGCGGCGACCGCCGCGCGACAGAAGAACGCGAAGCGCGCGCAGCTGTCGCCGTAAGCCTGTCCGTCAGCTTGGTAGATGCCTGCACGATCGAAGTAGTCGTTCTGCTCGACGAAGTATGTCGGCACCGCGGCCAGCGAATCTCGGCAAAGACGCGTCGGCCGCGACGGCAGCGGGCCGCTTACGGCGAGGCCGTCGACCACGGTCTCGAGCTCGCGACCGAGTGCCGCCATGACGTTGCGCGTGACGCGGTAGAGCGGCGCGACGACGACGACATCGTGGCCGCTGTCCTGTAACGCCACCGGCAACGAGGCGGCGACGTCGGCCAATCCCCCGGTTTTCGAGTACGGGGCAACCTCGGCCGTGATGAAAGCGATGCGCATTCGAGCGTCTCCGGCGGGCAGGCCGGGGTTTCGCGCTGCGGCCCGCCCTGCCCATCCGATGCCCGCGGCGCGCCGCCGTTACGCCGAGCCCTGCAAGATGCCTCCAGCGGGTAACCCCGGAGCGCTCGCGGCATCCAACGGGCGGTGAGCGCATCTTTAGAGAGTGGGGCCGGCGCCCTCGCGCCGGCGGGAGCGGCCGTACCGCTCGGCGTCATTCTGGCTTGCGGCGCCGTGCTCGCGACCGCCGCCATCGTCCACGTCGCCGCGACAGCACTGGTCCGCCCCAAGCGCGGGCGGCCTGTCCGCAAGCCCGACG
>Ga0247727_10003568_pt1 | contig 34211 bp, 24 predicted proteins | sample WisWelCaveWW1625_FD_202498 | JGI IMG/M metagenome (GOLD analysis project Ga0247727, IMG submission 202498) | Biofilm microbial communities from Wishing Well Cave, Virginia, United States - WW16-25 | ecosystem: Environmental > Aquatic > Deep subsurface > Groundwater > Cave microbial mat | place...
AAATTTCGCAGGTCATTCATTTGGCCGGCGTGACCAAAGCCCGAACGGAAAAAGAATATTTCCGCGCCAACGGTGAGGCGACGCGGCATTTGTTGGAATGGTGTAATCGCCATACGAAAAAACTTCAGCGCTTCGTCTATATTTCCAGTCTCGCTGCTGCCGGACCGAGTGCGGATGGTCATTTGGTGAGGGAAGACGAGACGCCGCGGCCGGTTTCGATTTATGGCCGCTCGAAATTAGCCGGTGAAGCGGCATGCCATGAATTTTCTCATGAATTTCCCATCACGATCATTCGTCCGCCCGCGGTTTACGGTCCGCGCGAAAAAGACATTTATCAATATTTCAAGCAAGTCAAAATGGGCGTGCGCTTGCGCCTCGGTTGGCACGAGCGCAAAGCCAGTTTCATTCACGTGCATGATCTCGCCAATGGGATTCTTCTTGCAAGCGAGCATCCAAAAGCAGTCGGCGAGACGTATTTTATGACGAATCCGCGGCCGTATGATTGGAACGAGCTTGGTGAAGCCGTTGCGGCGGCGATGCAGAAAAATCCGCTTTCAATAACGGTTCCGGAATTCATCGCGCCGGTGTTAGCGGCGTTCAGCGAGCTGGGCGCGAAAATTACCGGCAAGCCGGCGCTGCTCAATTTTGACAAAGTCAACGAGCTGCGGCAATATTACTGGGTTTGTTCCGGTGAAAAAGCCAGACAACAGCTCGGTTTTGTTCCCGCCATATCGATTCAGGAGGGCTTGCAAATGACGTGGCAATGGTATCGGGAAAATGGCTGGCTGTAATGACGAAATAAGCCGAAGCAAAAAAAAATGTCATTGGGAAGAATCCTTTTTCAATCAGAAAAGTTTAAGTCAATACGGATTACCTTGAACTTTAGAAAGATTCTGAAAGCTTTTTAACTGCCAACCGATAGATGAACCAACGAAAAACTTTTACAGTCGGGTTCATCTATTGGGAAACTGATTTTATGCTGAAAAATATTTCCTTTATACTCATTGTTCTTAGTTTGGGATTTTCACGATCGGCGTACACACAGAACGCCACTTCGGCAACCGGCGATTCGCTCGATGCCAAAGCGATGTTGAGCGGAGAAAATCAACAAACGCGCGAGCAATGGCGGCGCCGCCAAATTTTCGTCGACAATGTTTTGACCCAGGGCGCGATCAATACGAGCGACTCGACTTTGCTCTTTCGCATCAAACGGCAATCACCGTTGAGTTTGAATAAATCCGAGCTGAATGCCATTCCGCCGCGCACCGATCAAATCGAAGAAAAGATTCGGCGCGAACAGCTCGGCCTGCCGCCCATGTTCAACATTGGTGATCTCATTGGCAAAGGCGTGAAATATCTCGCAGAGAAATTCGGCGCTGGAGCTGAGAAAAATCCGCTCGCCGTCATCCCCTCTGAGATTGAAGTCGAAGTGATGAATGTTTTGTGGGAAAAGAATGCCGCGACTTCCGTGGAAATTTACGCCAATCTCGACAGCGTTCGACTCACCGCAGTAGATTTGCAACAAACTCTCGCCTTCATGACCGCTCGCGGTTTGCTGGACCGCCGACAAATTTCTCCGCGCCATGAATTCACCGTCTTAGGCGCCATCCCCATTGAGATGAGCGCCAAAAATCGCAAGAACCGCGAATATCTTTATCGCCCCCAGGTCACTCGCCAAACCATGCTCTCTTTCCTTGATGCCACCGCATTTTCCCACCGCCTCGTGGCGACCAATAATCACTCCCTGGTTTTGGATCATTTACGCAAACTCATGAACAGGCTGGTGGTGATGGATGAATAAAATATAATTTCCTTGTCGAACACAAATTACCCCCGTTTTTACCCTCTTTTATGGATATTACCTCTTTTTCGCCACGCTGCGCCAGGACCTCGGCCTAAGCATTCAACTTTTCCGGCTTTTTGTAGATCACGCAACACCCGGCGTACCATGTCGCGGCTGATGCCAGGGCAGGCGCGTTCGAGCTCGGCGAGCGTGAAAGACCCGGAAAAGGCATTTACAGCGGCATCAACCATTTCCGTCTTCGCTCCACGCGGACTCTTGATTTGCCCCAGCCGCTCTTCGAACTCTCGATAAGCGCTCTTGAGAATGAAGAGCGCATAATTGAGGTAGGGCCAGGGATCGTGTCGGCGTTCGTGCCAGCGTTGCGAGCTCTGTTCCAGCGTTTCGTAGTAACGATCTTTGTTCTGCTCGATTAGCCGTTCGAGACTGATGTAACGCCCGACCTCAAAACCGAGATGATAACACTGCAGGAGAAGCAATAGCCGCGAAACCCGGCCATTGCCATCTCGAAAAGGATGGATGCAAAGAAAATCCAGGTTGAAAGCCGCGAGCGCAGAAACCGCACTTTCGATCAGAGCGTGCTCGCGCAACACCTTGAGGCGTTGGGGCGTCTGGCGAGTGAACAACTCCTGCTTGCCGCGCGCTTCCGAGAGGTCGGCCAGATACCATGAGGTGCTTGCCGGAACGGTCTCCGGTTTAAGTGAAAATTGTTGAAGCGTCATCATTATTGACTATTTCTTTATTGTATGAAATAGATGTGAATTATTGCAAGCCGCTATAACATGGTCTTTTCATCATTTTTCTGGGAGAAACATTGAGGCGTAGCAAACAAAACAAGGAAGGCGGATAAAATGAATGTCGAAAACTTCTTGATGGAAACCAGCGCGCGCATGGTTAACCCATTATGATTAGCGTTTCGATGCAAATTTATATGAGACTTTGTTTAGTCCTCTGAATTAATTCGCGTATATTCTTTTTTTGTTGTTCAGTCAAATCTTCTTGAGCATCTTTATCATAAATAGCCAAAAATATGACACGATTCTGCAACATCAAAAAATAAATAACCCGAAATGAACCGCTCTTGCCTTTTTGTTTGTCCGAGCTTCTCATTCGAATTTTTTGTGCTCCTCCACAGTTGGAAATTGTTCTGCCTAAACGATGATCGAAATTGCGAAGGAAATTTTCAAAATCGCCATTCAAGTGGAGATACTTTTTTTGATACTTCTCAAATCGATCTCGAAAGGCATTAGCTAAAAAGAACTGATATTCACTTTCTGCCGAAGTATTCATCCAAATTCCCCTTATTCAGAACGATGTAATCTCCTCGCAAGTAATCTTCCAGGCTTTGAATCATCATCTCTCCGACGTTCAATTTTCTTATTTTAGCGCCATTTCTTCCGTTACGTTTGGAACTTGCCGCCTTTGATTCCAGCAGCTCCAAAACTTTCTTTCTAACTTCCGGATCCAGGCGGCGATAGAGTTTAATAAGTTTTTCTTCATGTTCTTTGACCTGGAGCATGGCAATATCATCCTTTTTAATTTTTACAAGTAATTTCGTTGATGCGATATAATAGTAATTTTGGGCAACATTATCAAGCAAAACTTACCGCACGATGACACACTTCTGTATTTCCTCCAATTTTCTCTCACCCGATTTCGCAATCAACTTGTAGAGATACACACCGTTCGCCAAAACATCGCCGTCGGCATCGCGGCCGTTCCAATGCGCGTGATTGAAACCCGCATTCGCCGGCGCATTTTCAATCATCGCAATCAAACGGCCGGAAAGAGTAAAAATTTTGATCGTGACTTCATCAGCGGGTTGCGTCAAATAATAGGTGAAATCGGTTTCGTCGCGGAAAGGATTGGGATAATTCATAATATCGCGCAAATGAAACTCGGTGTCGACTTGCACTTCGGCGCGATAATAGGCAGGATTGTTGCTGGCGTCGCGGACGAAAAATTCAATGAGATGTTTGCCGCCGCTCAATTGCGGGCGATACGTAATTTCAGCGCGAACCGGCCCGCTCGGAAAGCTGGCGAGCTGCAATTGCCCGGCATGGCCATAATCGACGCGCTGCTCATCGAGAAAAACCTGCACGCGGCTCGTGTCGCTGATCGGCAGCAAGCTGTTGTCAAAAATTTTGCAGAGAATTTTCGGTTGCGCCGCAACAAAATCGCCGGCCATGATAATTTGATCATCAAACGTGACTTCAAGCTGCGGCCTGGATTCATCGGTTCGCACAAAAACCGAAAACGTTGCCGAATTGTTAAACTCGACCGGTTCGGCAAACTGATTGTTCGGGTCGATTTCAACGAAAAACAGATTGGCACCGCGGCTTCCTGCCGAATTCCAATCAAATGTAAAACGCTGCGAGCTTTCCGGCGAAAGCATTGCATTGTATGTTGCGAGCGCGCGCCGGCCACGTTCGGCGCGCGCATCAAATTGCGAAAATACCACTTGCACATTTTCAGCGACGGCCGTATTCACGTTATTAAAATGAAAAACTTCTGCCGCAAGCCGAAGCTTTTCCCCTTCCAAAACCGAATCTGCCGAGGCGCTCACCACCTGCGTGCCGGTGGCGAAATCACCGCTCGGGTCAAACCCGACTGTCCAGCCCGTCAATATGGGCGCATCGATGCCATCATCACTTTGAAACGTCGCCTGCAAACGCAAATATGGAAATTGTTTGGCGTCAATATCGGCAAGAGAAAAGTCACTCGTCGCCAAATTCATCTTTAACGTTTTAAGTTCATTACTGAGCGCCTGACGTCCGAGCACGGCGATCTGCCATCTGCCGCTTGCCGCTTGCCACTTGCTGCTTGCCGCTTGCCATGACTTTGCCGGCCCGATTTCAACCGACAGAAAAGTTCCCTGTTTTTGCCCCGACACTAACGTCACGCCAGAATTTTGCTCGTCAAAAAATGTCTTTTCAAAAATGCCGCTGCGCAATTGCGCGCCGGTTTGCCGAAAACCAAATGTTGGAAATTGCGAATCAATTCCAAACGACGCAATTTGCCACGAGCCAACATGTTCGCCCTCCATCAAACGATGGCGCCAGAAATAGAGGCGATTCAACAAAGGCGAGGGAATTTGCCAACTGGTGCGCAAACGCTCTTCCGCAATCGGTGGCGAAGAAAATTTAACCGGACTATTGAAATCGGCAGTCGTATCGATCTCAAAAAAATAAGTGCGAGCGTTCTGCGGTTGAACCGATGGATTGTAAACGCGCAAAATCGGCCGGTGGTCTTTGAGCAAAGCAAAATCTGCCGGCGCCGCCAGCGTGATCGAGCTCGGCGCCATAAAAATCGTGCGTTCAGCCGTATTGTTGGTTTCATTGATTTCAGCAATTTTTTTAAGACGGTCTGCCTCACTTCGAATCCGAAAATCGCCGCGATTACCCCGACTCAACCACATTGCAGCGAGACTATCGGCCCAGCCAATCGGCGCGAGGCGCGCCAGTTTGCGAAATTTTTCTTCATTGTTTTCCGCCGAAGTCACAGCCATTTCGATATCGACAGAATCCGTCGTCGCTAAACCGAGATTGCGAACTTTGACATTAATCTGGGTTTGCAAATCATCTTCGGTCGGCGCATTCGGAGTGACGGTGATATTGGCCGGCGTCATCGCTAAATCCGGCGCGGTTGGCAAAGCGAGCTGCAAGGCCGGATCGCCCAGCAGCGTATATTGATCGATGGTATTAATGTTGATCGGCGAATTGCCGAGCGCTTTCCATAAACCAATTTTTGCCAGAGTTGTCGCGACGCCAACATAACGCACCGTATCGCGCGAAAAACTGGTGTATAAGCTGTCAAGCAAGATTCCGTCTTGAAAACTGAAGCCGTACCCGGACGTGCCCCAAAACGCAATCGCGCCCTTGTCCGGCGGCCGCAGAAAAGCCTCCCCAAAAGTATTTTGATCGGCATTGGCAAATCGCGCCGTGTGGCAAGTCATGCTGGCGATGAAAGGATGAACGTCGCGATTGCGCAGATCGGCCACATCGGCGTTCACGAACATCAGCTCCCAGTTTTGGCTCGCCGCGTGTCCGGAAAATGTCAACATCAAGGCGCCGCCATCGATAGCGCCGATAATCTCCGGCCGCAGCTCGCCAATCACGCGGTTCGGCGTGGTTTTATAAATTCGCACGGCGCGGCCGCCGATCGGTTTCGCCAAAACGTTTTGCGAAATCAGCGACTCGGATTGGCGGCGAAAAGTTTCCTGCTCGAAATTGTTGATGCCGCCGTTGAGAAAAATAAACGTTTTGTTCCAATCGGAAATTTCAGCGCGTTCGTAAGCAATAATTTTATCAACGAGGGCTTGCGCCTGCTCCGCAGTTTCAACGGAGAGACGGCCAATAATCATGTCCGGCAAAAAATCATTCGGGCCGTCGAAGCACGCCAGCCGATTATCGCTGGCCGGATTTCCCGAGGAAAAAATAAAATTGGTTTTATTGCTGCCGATCTGGTAAAGATTGGGATCCAAACTCGCATCGCCGAAAAGACCGGCAAAGGTTGGCGCCGGCTTTTGCCAGCTCGAATAGGCATATCGCAAAAATTCTCGCACCGCCTGGGGATGGGGAATGCCGAAGCTGAATTCATCATAAATATCTTCGACATTAATTACGGCGACACGCATACTGTTGAATCGATCTCTGGCATGACGGCCAGAATGCTGCCGGCGATATTCCGCCAGCCGTTTGGCAGCATCAAGAAAATCAGCCGGAGTAATTAAAATGTAATCTGCGGTATTGGCGGTGGAATGTAAATTTGAAGAAACCTCAAGCCAAATTTTATCCGGCGGGCGGCGGGCTTGCGGGGTGAGCGCAAAATAATCACGTTTAAAATTGGCGGAATCAATAAATGTCATTTGGAAAAGACCGGGAACGCTTGCAGTCACCGCCAAACCTTCGAGCCACTCGTTATTCCGCCGATCAAAAAGCCAGACCTCGCTTGAATTTAAATTATCAATTTTATAAACTGCCCAGGTTAAATTAGTATTTTGCGGCTCGCGAAATTTTAGAGCATTGTTGCTGGCAACGTATTGCCGCCAGTAATCGATTTCAATCCAATCGATATAAATTTGATTGATTTGCGCGCCGGTGTCATCAAGCGAGCGAATTTGCAAGAGGTTGTTATCCGCGCGCAGCCAGGCGCTCGGAAACGCGGCGCGGAAAATGTTTTCTTCGGCGTCGTCAAAATAAATTTCGCCGATGATATTATTATTTATCGTGAAGCGCAAATGATGGCTCGGCGTTGCCGGATCGATCGTCGTGCCGCGCACGCGCACGCGCAAACTGCAGGACGGCGCGTTCGCTAAAACCGGCGTGGGAATGGCGAGACTGATTTGAAACAACTCGCCGCCGCGCAATCTTTGCCATATCCAGGTTTCTCCGGGGGCGGCGGTTGAAGAGTAAATTTCCAAATCATTGTCCCCGTGATAGTATTCTTTTTCTTCTTCAAAGTGGAGCGTCTCCCAAAAATAATTCGCGGTATTGGGCGGCGGCTCAATTGCCCTCGAGACATTTCGTCTGGTGATGCGCCGGCCGCGCTCACTGATAAAGGTCAGCCAATAAATATTCTGTCTGGTAAAATGATTATAATAACTGTTCTCGCTCGCTAAGCGTTCGCCGAAAAATTCAATCGTTTCGCCGGATTCGAATTGTTGGTCGCCGTCATCCTGCAAAAGCAGCGGAATTTCCCGACCCTTGTTCCAAATTTGAAATGCCGCCGGATTCAATGTATTGGGATTGGCGCCGAGACTGTCGAGTTGCCGATAGGAAATCGTATAAAGGCCGTCGTTCTCAACGGCAATTTTAATTGCGGTTGAAGCAGCGGGAATTTGGCGAGGTGGCGCGGCTTTTTGCAATGGCAAGCCGGCGCGCCAATTTTGCGCAACATTAAAATTCAACGCCGCTTTTAAAACGAGTTGTTCGATATTCGCGAACGGCGAAGTTAACAATGGCGGTACGCTCGGGCGTGAAGTGAATTCAATCTGAATGTCGATGCTGGAAAAAAATTGCAGCGCGCCGCCCAAAATTTGCAAAGGAATAATTTCCAACCGGCCCAGCCGAAAACCGCGCCAGAGGCCGGTTTCAACCAATTGCACCGGAGACAAAACCATATTGGAATTTAAGGAATCGACAGCGCCAATAAGCTTCGAGGGCAGCAAATTTTTCCCGTGAAAACGCTCGCCGGCGGTTGTCGTAAAATGTAGCATGAAATTCCCTTCCGGCGGAAGAATGATAATATAACTTAAAATGGGAAGCGCCGGAGCCGCGGCCCGAGGTTGCAGCATAAATCCTTCGAGTTGAATGAGGTCGTAAGTCTGATTGGCGATTTTTTTTGGTGAAAAAGCCGGAGCAGGAATCGTTACTTTAAAACGCAGTTGCTGCAAAGAGTTCTCTTGAATGGAAAGTTTTGGAGAGGCCTCGGAAGAAAAAACAATGCAAGGAAGAGCAAGGAGACAGAAAGGAAAAAAATATTTAAAGCGGGCGAAAAGCAAGCGCAAAATGTCATCCATCGGCTTATTTATGCTTTTTTGAAAGATAGATAATACCAGAGCTGAAGTCAACAAAATTTTCTTCAGAGACTCCGCTGCACCGCTTCCCACACCGCCTCGACTTCCAATTTTTTCATGCAATCATGCGTCACGATTCTGCACGTCACACCGTTACAACCAAGACAGGGCAATCCATTTTTCATAACGATCTCATGGCCTTCGCCCCACGGGCCTTGCAAATCCGGCCGCGTCGGCCCGTAAATGCCGGCGACGCGCGTTCCCATGGCGGCGGCCAAATGCAGCGGACCGGAATCATTTGAGACAAGCAGAGTCAATCGCGACAATAGCGCGGCGAGTTGTTTGAGATTCGCCGGCGGCGCCAACAAAGACGGCGCGCGCATCATCTGCGCCAGCGCTTTCATCTCTTCATCTTCGCCCGGACCCCACAGCAATAAAACCACGGCATTCAGCTCGCGCTGCAAGCGGTCGCCGAGCTGCGCGAAATATGCGAGCGGCCAGCGCTTGGTGTACCAGCCGCCGGAAGCATTCAAGCCGATCACCAAACGATGCGCCAGATTATTTTCCTGCCAAAAATTCTCCGCAAAATTTTCGCTCCCGGCGTCAACGGCCACAAAAAGTTTACGCGTGACGATTGGAATCTTTAACGCGCGCAACGCATCCAGATTAAATTCCACTTCGTGCACGCGGTCGCCGCGCGGCTCGACTTTCACATTGTAAGCATATTTTCGAACGCGAAAACGAAAGCCAACTCGCATCGGCGCGCCGCTCAACCACGTCAACAACGCGCTGCGCGGATTGCCGAACAGATCGAATACCGCATCATAACGGCGTTGGCGCACCTGGCGAATGAGCTGCCAGCTCGCGCTGGATTGCCGGCGATCCAAAACCAAAATTTCGTTGAGCGCCGGATGTCCGGCCACAATCGGCGCGCACATTTTCTCGGTGAGAAAATCGATTTTCGCCTGTGGAAACGCGCGCCGCAAATTCTCCAGCACCGGCGTGGCCAGAATCACGTCGCCAATCGCGCGCAGCTTGATCACCAGAATTTTTTGAACGTGGTGCATGCTCAATAAACATACATGGCGCTTGCCTCAAACACAACCAAAATTTTCACCACCAATTTAATTTGGCGCTTGACATTCTGGAATGGAAGCTTTATATTGAAATACGACCAAATAAGTCCGGTTTAAAATAATGTATCGGTTAATCCAACAATATTGCTCGATCTCGCCTCTCCGCATTCGGTGCGTTTGTACCAGGCGGGGAAGCGCTGTCTGTTGAAATCCTGCCGCCGTTTTCACAGCAACTTGCCGAATAGCTTCCTCGCGCCTCGCCGCCGGTTGAATGATCATTTTCCCAATTAACAATCTTATTTGATATCATGCGTCGCTGCGGTCTGGCAACGGCGTGAATTTATATCTGGAGTGATATGTTTGCCAGGACTCAATTCGTCTCGCGACGGAATGTGGCGAGATCAAATCGTGCGTTTACCGCGCCGGCAAAAAATGTTTTTGCGCTCGTTGGACATACGCCCGTGTTGGATCTCTCGCGCTATTCGCCCAAAAAAACGGCGAAGATTTTTGCGAAAGCCGAATGGGCTAATCCCGGCCATTCGATAAAAGATCGTCCGGCGAGCCGTATTATTCGCCGCGCCAGGCAGAACGGTGAATTGACGCGCGACCGCATTTTGCTCGATTCGACCTCCGGCAATACGGGCGTGGCTTATGCGCTTTTCGGCGCCGCGCTTGGCTTGCGCGTGCGGCTCGTCGTGCCGGAAAACGTCAGCCGGTTTCAAAAAAATATTTTGCGCGCTTATGGCGCCGACGTGATCTGGACGAGCGCTCAGGAAGGTTCCGACGGCGCGATTCGTGGGGCGCGCGCCATGTTTGCCGAGAATCCGCGCCGGTATTATTACGCCGATCAATATAGCAATGCGGAGAATTGGAAAGCGCATTATCATACCACCGCCGTGGAAATGTGGCGGCAAACGGCCGGACGCATCACGCATTTCGTTGCCGGTCTCGGCACCACCGGCACTTTTGTCGGCGCCGGCCGGCGGTTGCTGCAATTCAATCCCGCCATCCAATTGATTTCTTTTCAACCGGATTCGCCGTTTCATGGATTGGAAGGATTGAAATATTTGCCGGCCGCTCTCGTGCCATCTATTTACGACGCGACGCTCGCCCACGAAAATTTGGAGATTCCGACCGAGGCCGCGCAACATTGGGTTCGCGAGCTGGCGCGACGCGAGGGTTTATTGATCGGACTTTCCTCCGGCGCCGCTTTGGAAGCGAGCCGGCGTGTCGCAGCTCAAATTCACCCCGGCGTCATCGTGACGATTTTTCCGGATGGAGGTTATCGGTATCTCGAGGATAGTTTTTGGGACTCTTAAACTCGCACTCCCTTTAAATTTTAAAAGCGCGAAAGAGTAGGAATAAGAGAATTTTGTAATCATGTCTATTATTTTTGAAAAATCTCATTTCGCAGAAATTCAACAACATGGCGAAGCGGCATACCCGCACGAGTGTTGCGGATTTCTGCTCGGGCGCCTCGAGGCGCACCGCTGCATCGTCAGGCAAACGCGGCGCGCGCAAAACCAGCGCGTTGATTCGCCGCAAAATCGTTATCAAATTTCACCGCAAGATTACCTGCAAGCCGACCGCATGGCGCGGGAAAGCGGAGCGGATATCATCGGCTTCTATCATTCCCATCCCGATCATCCGGCGCGGCCGTCGCAATTTGATCTGGAAAATGCCGCCTGGCCGGGTTTGGTGTATGCGATCGTTGCAGTAAAAAATGGCCTGGCCGGCGAACTGACGGCCTGGACATTGTCGGAAGATCGCAGCCGGTTTATCCGAGAAGAAATCATAACGCCGGCGACGTCTGCTGTTGAAAATTTTCAATTGTAAGTTTTCAATTTAAAATTTACAATTACAAAGGAGCAAATTATCATGCCACAGGTTCTCATTCCTTCGGCGCTGCGCGCCTTTACCAAAGGCCAGAGCGCGGTGCAAGTAAACGGCGCCACCATCGGCGAAATTTTGAATAATTTTGCCGGGCAATTTCCGCAAGTGCGCCGCCATCTTTATAATGATAGCGGACAACTGCGCAACTTCGTCAACGTTTTTCTCGGCGATGACGATGTGCGCTCCCTGAAAAAGGAGGCCACGCGAGTGGCGAATACCGACGTCATCAGCATCGTTCCGGCCGTTGCCGGCGGCAACGCCTCCGGCGCGAACGCGCCGGTTTTGAGCAATGAAGAGATTAGCCGCTACAGCCGGCATTTGATTTTGCCGGAAGTCGGGATGGAAGGCCAGAAAAAATTGAAAGCGGCCGGCGTGTTGATCATTGGCGCCGGCGGGCTTGGTTCGCCGCTCGCGATGTATCTCGCCGCGGCCGGCGTTGGCCGTCTCGGCCTGGTTGATTTTGACGTGGTGGATGCTTCGAATCTGCAGCGCCAGGTGATTCATTCGACGCGCAACGTGGGGCGCGCCAAATTGGACAGTGCGAAAGAATATATTCTCGGCGTCAATCCGAATGTGCAAGTCGATACTTATGAAACGCGCTTCACTTCAGAAAATGCGTTCGCGATCGCGAGTGATTACGACGTCATCATCGACGGCACCGACAATTTTCCGACGCGCTATCTCGTCAACGACGTGTGCGTGCTGCTCGGCAAACCGAATGTGTATGGCAGCATTTTTCGTTTCGACGGGCAGGCGAGCGTGTTCTGGGCAGGAAAAGGGCCGTGCTATCGTTGCCTCTATGCGGAACCGCCGCCGCCCGGCCTCGTTCCGAGCTGCGCCGAGGGCGGAGTTTTAGGCGTGCTGCCGGGAATCATCGGCTGCATTCAGGCGAATGAAGCGATCAAAATCATTCTCGGCAAAGGCGAGCTGTTGATCGGCAGGTTGTTGTTGTTTGACGCGCTCGGGATGCGCTTCCGCGAATTGAAATTGCGCCAGGACCCCAATTGTCCGATTTGCGGCGAGCATCCCACGATTCACCGGTTGATTGATTACGAACAATTTTGCGGCATACTTCCCGAAGAGAAGGCGGCCGATACATTTAATATTTCCCCAAAAGAATTGGCGAAGAAACTCGGCCGCACTCACGTTTTTCTGTTAGACGTGCGCGAGCCGGAAGAATATCAAATTTGCGCGATTCCGGGGGCGACATTGATTCCACTCAAACAATTGCCGGAGCGGTTGACGGAGATTGACGGCACGAGCGAGATCGTGGCCTATTGCCGAACCGGCAAACGCAGCGCCAAAGCCGTGGAACTTTTGCACCAGGCCGGTTACACTTCCGCAAAAAATTTGGCGGGCGGAACTCACGCCTGGGCGGATGAAGTGGATCCGAGCATGCCGAAATATTAAATAACAACACTTCAAAAATGTTGCTATCGCCGCTCGGCCGAGCTGGTGCCGTTCAACCGCAGCAGCAGACGATTGTCCTGCGAATACGCGGCCGGCGGCTGCTGCATGCGCCCATATAAATCGAACACGACCCAGGTGCTGCGCTCGTTGGGATGGTAGGCCATGCGGGCTTGCTGGAAATTGCCCTGATTCAGCACAAAGGTTTTCGAATCGGGAATATAAATTTTAGGGAATTTCAAAATCATGCGCGGCGGATTATCCAAAAAGCTCGTCATGTAATTGAGCCGGCCGTTGCCCACCACCGCGATGGAGGAGTCGCCGGCGATCCGCACCGTTTCGATTTTGGAACCTTCCGGCACCGCGGGTTCGTTGTCGCCGGTATAAAGATAAAATTCGACGCGGCGGTTGCGGAAGCGCGCCTGTTCGGTGCTGTTGTCGGTGAGCGGCTTCCATTCGCCGTACGGCACCGGCATGAAGAAGCGGTTGCTGCCAATGCCGTGGCGCGTGAGAAAATCCATGACGTTATTCATGCGCGCTTCAGAGAGTTTCATGTTGTATTCGTCCGTGCCGGTGTGATCGGCGTGGCCGGATATCCAAACGCGCGCTTCCGGATAGGTGTCCAGAATTTCCTTCACTTTGAACATGGTGGGATATTCGGTCGAGCGAATCACCGAGCGGTCGAAATCGAAATTGATGCGCAGGGTCATCAAGACATTGCCTTTTTCTTTCGGCTCGACTTCGATTTTGCCTTCGCTCGATTCGGCGATTTTCCTGGCTCTTTCCAAACGCTCGGTCATTTCCTTTTCCATCGCTTTCAAACGCTTTTCCGCTTCTTCGGCGGCAAGGCGCGCTTCTTCGGCCGCCTGCCGCGATTTTTCGGCCTCTTCGAGAGTCTGCTGCGCATCCAGCCGCGTCTGCTCGGCGGCTTCCAATTCGCGCGACATCATCTCGCGCATGCCGGCCATCTGCGTCTGGTCGGTTTGCACTTTGCCAAAATTAAAGGTGACCGAGAAACGATGGGCCTGCGTATCGAAGGCGTTCATCGGGCTGTACGCATAATCGAGCTCGGTGCGCGAGCCGCCCAGCCACTCCATCGGGATGATGACGCCGAAGCCGGCGCCCCAGCGCGACAACTCGGTGTCGTGAAATTTATAGCCGCCGCGCAAAGCGATTACTTCGGCAACGCGCAATTCCGCGCCGGAATAAACACGCGCTTCTTTATCGGCACGATCGAGCACTTTAGCAACGTCGGTGCCGATATTGAGCTTGTGCTTGCGATCGCCAACGCTTGTGGTCGGCCCGAACGGCAGCCGCAGCGCCACGCCGCCCCGCACGGTTTCCGGCAAGAGCGAGGCTTGATTGATGAATTGAATTTTGTTGACGGTGAAATTCTGCAGGGTGGCGCCGAAGTTCACGTGCTTGAAAACCAGCACCATGCCGAAATCGACGCCGCTGGCGCTGGCGGAAACGCCGCCCAAATCCTGGCGAATAAATTTGAAAGCGGCGCCGATCGCGAGCTTGTTGTTCAAAATTGGCAACGGCCGGCCATAACCGAACGAGAGCACGAGATCGTTGCTGGTCGTGGTCGTGCCGGTTTGCTGAAAGTCGCTGTTCAAATCCGTCACTTCGCCTTCGTCGAAATACGTCAAATTAAATCCCAACACGCCCAGCCGCCCCGGCAGCGGCAGCGCCCCTTCCAATGCGCCCTGCTGCGTGTCGTCGATCCATTGATGGAAATGCAGCGACAGCACGGTGTTGTTCTGCAAATTGCCGAGACCGCCGACGTTGTAACGCATGACGTTGATGTCGTTGGCCAATGCCGTGAAAGCTTCGCCCATCGCAACTTGCCGGGCATACGGGCTGATGGAGAGGAATGGCGCGCCATATTTGCCGAAACCGGCTTGCGCAAAAACCGCGGCGGACTGCAAAAAAATGGCAATAATAAAACTATAGCAAATATATCGTGGAGAATTTTTCATAATTTTTCGTCCTTGCAACTCCAACTTCAAAATCCAGGACAACAAAAAGCGAGAAATTTATAAGACCGGATGATTATAATTTTGTTTTTAATCATCCGGTCTTTTCGTCTGTCATTGCACGATAACGAATTTGCGCAAAGCCGTGGTGGCCTGCGTGGCTCCGGAGGTGCTATCGGTGAAGCGCACGTAAATTTTCGCCCAGTAGGTGCCGGAGGCGGCGAGGGCGCCGCTATCGTTGCGCAAATTCCACCAAAAATTTCCTTTCGGCGTTGCCGCCGCGCCGCCGCGCATGATCGTTTGCAATATAATATTCGCGCCCTCCAACGACCGCACGCGCTCGCCGGCGAGATTGTAAATCTCGATGCGTTGAATGGAAACGTCGCCGGTGTTGGCCACGACGGCGAGCCGCAACCCGTCAATGGCGTGCAGGTTGGAATTGTACGGATTCGGCGCGACAAAAATATCAAACGCTTTGTTGCCGGCTAAAAGCCGCAGCGTCGAATCGTCGACAACAAACGCCCGCACTTGAACAATCGCCTGCAGTTTGCTGTCGTCGAGGTCGATATATTCCACTCTCACCTGATCGCCGCCGCTGACTTGCAACTTGCCGTCGTTATCCGAGGCGCCGCCCCGCGCGACAATCGGAATGCCGGTGCGGCTGCGAAATTCGCCGGTATTGTTCGCCACCTCGATCAAAGCCAGGCTGTCGGAGTCCGAGCCCAGCGTGTTAATAAACCGAACGAAGACGGTGTCAACCGCCGGCGAAAGATCGCGGTCGGTCTCACCGCTGATGCGCACGAACAACGAATCATTAACCGAAACGGTATCAACCCTGACTCTGCCTCGATTCTCGACTTGAATTCTGCCTCTGACGTTTTGAATCAGCACGACGCGCGCCGTGCTGATATCGGTGGGATCGGTCGGATCGGCATATTGCACCGCTAATGAATCGCGCGGGGATCGGCCTTCAATAATATTGAGACGGCTCGGCGCGGCATTCGTCATCACTGCCGGATAGCCGGGGTTGAGAATGAAAAACCCGGTCGGCTGATTGGTGAGTTGCACGGTTTGCTGATCGCCGCTGCGGATGGCGCGGATTTGCAAATTCACGGCGGCTTCGATCGGCAGCAAATTCATGTCATCGAGCGAGAGAAAAACCGTGCCGACATTGGTGGGCGGATTGTCTTCAATTGCGGGCACGCGATAAAAATTCACCGGCCTGCCATTGGGATCGGTGAACGAGAGCGTGGAAGCGGTTGATCTGGTGTTCTCCCACTCCAACTGCCAGTCATTCAATTTGGGCGTCACCGCCGAGTTGTTCGTTTTCAACACCGCTTGCAGCCGCACCGCCTGTCTGCGGCGCAGCAAATCGACGAGGGATAAATCAAATTGATTGAGCGTGGCGGTCGTGCTCAACGGTTGGCTGAATAAAAGATTTTGGCCGGACTCATCGCGAATGTTCATCGTCACTTGAATCTGCGAGCGCAATTGGGACTCCGGCAGCACGGTATTGACGATCAATTTCTGAAAACTCGTGATGATGAGACGCGTGGAATCCCGAATCACCGTCGAGGTAATCAGGCCGGTAATGTTGGTATCAAAATAATGCGCCGAAATTCTTGCTCGGCGCAAAATCGGCGTGAGCCGCGGATCGCTTTGGCGCTGGGCATTGTCATCGTTTTCCAACAAGGCGCGATATTGAACAAAGCGCTGGCCGTCATGCACCGGATTGATGGCCGTGATCGGGCCGGTGTAAAAGTCGGTGGTATCTTTCGGGCCGTACCATTTCGCCGCCGCAAGATCGCCGGGGCTGTTGGCCGAACGCAATTGCAGGCGAATGCGCGTGCCAGCCGGAACATCAGCGAGCGCTCGCGGAAAGCCGAGGCTATCAAAATCGACCGGGCGGGAAAAATCCTGCGCCGCCGACTCAAAAGTCTGATTGAAGTAAGCCAGACGCAACGGCAGAACCAATGAATTGATCGGCTGATTGTTGGCAACGACGAGGGTTTTGTCCGAATCCGTTCCCTCCGTCAGGCGGTCCGCATCGCGTAGATCCGTCAATGCCGCGCCGGGCAGCGTCGGAAAGCGAAAACGAATTTCCCGCGTCGTCCGATCAACTTCCAGCACTCTTTTGTTTCCGGCGTCAGCGATGAGAATGTTGCCCTGCGCGTTGGCGATAATGTCGGCGTCGACCGGACTGTCAAGCGTGTTATCGGCGCTTCCTTTTTGTCCGGTGCCAAAACTCCAGTCAATCTGCCTGGTGCTTTGATTGATCAACATCACGCGATGTTCATCCTGGTCGGTGACCAGAAAAGCGCCGCTGTTGGCGGGATCGGGATTGACGTCAACCGGGCTCTTGAGCGTAACCGTGCCTGAGGCATTGTTAAAACGCAGGACGGTGTAGCTGGCGACGGTGTCTCTTCTGGCGGTATCGATCAGGATGACGCGCTTGTTGCCGGTGTCGCAAATGAGGGCCTGACTGCCATTATTAATGGCAACGACATCGGAGGGACTGGAAAGCTGATTCGGGCCATTTCCCGGTGTGCCGTCCCCGTATATCCAATCAATGCTATTGTCGATTTCATTAACCTGAATGACCCGATGGCGGCCCTGATCCGTGATGACAATTTTGCGATTGCCCGTGTCAATATAATGAAAAGCGTCGACGGGTTTAGCGAAAAACAAATCATTCGTCGGAGGACTGTCAACCCCGATTTCCTTGATCAAAACCGGGGCGGGTTGATCAGGACGGATAATATAAACTTTGCGGCGGAAGTCGTCGGTGATGAGATAGAGATTCAGTCCGGGAATTTTATCAACATCCTGAACTGAAATGAGGCTGGGCGCATTGTCGGGCGGAGGGTTGCTCGGATACCTCCAGTCGATACCGGAGAGAGCAAAAACTTCCGGGCTGGTCAACGAGGTGTCACGCGAGGTCAAACTCACCAGGGTGTCGGCCAACACCACATTCTGGGTCAAGGCCGGATCGATGCGCGTGAAACGGGGAAAGCCGTCACGAAACGTGCCTTTGCCGAGAGTTTGGGCGTTGGTGGTGGTGGACGCAAGACAGATAATGGCGAGAAGAAAGGCGGAACAACGAGGTTGCTGCAAATGCGCAGGGGTAAATCCTTTACGCATACGAGACTCATCCCTTTAGTCGGAGTTGTTTGCCGGCCGGCGGCCAAATTGTATCCGGGGCGCCGGGCGCGGAGTGGATAATTTGTACAACTATATTATATTAAGTTTTTTCAAAAAGTCAATAACTTTTTATTTTTTAAACAAAAAAACCGCTATCAGCTTCAGCACCAATAGCGGTTTTCCGATTGCATGCATGCTTCACCTCTTTTCGCTGATGCGCGCGGCCTTTCCTCTCAATTCACGCAAATAAAAGAGACGGGCGCGGCGTACTTTGCCTTTGCGCAGATGATCGATTTTTTCGATGTTGGGCGAGTGCAGCGGGAAAATGCGCTCCACGCCGATGCCGTCGGAAATTTTCCGCACGGTGAAGGTCGCGCCAATGCCGTTGCCGCGCCGCTGCATCACCACGCCTTCAAAAACCTGGGTGCGCTCTTTGTCGCCTTCAACAACTTTACAATGGACTGCCACGGTATCGCCCGGGCCAAAATCGGGCAAACTGCTTTTGAGTTGATTGGCCGTCAAGCCCTCTAGTCGGTTCATCGTCTAATCCTCCTTATCGTCGCGTCGATTAGTCAAAGGGGTTCTAAATTTCAAGGCAAAACAATTCCGGGCAAAACAATTAAACCGCGCTTTAAATTATTTCGTCGCAAAATCATTTTGTCATTATAATAAAAAAATAATTCAGTAAATATATTGCCGTTATCATTATGTTTCAAAAAGATCGCCGCGCCGCTCGCGCGTTCGGGTTTCGGCTTGCTCGCGCCGCCACCGGGCGATTTTGGCATGATGTCCGGAGAGCAAAACCTCCGGAACGCGCCAACCGCGAAATTCTTCCGGACGCGTGTAATGCGGATAATCCAGCCGCCCGCTTTGAAACGAATCGCCCGCCGCCGAGTCCAAATCCCCGAGCACGCCGGGCAGCAAGCGCACCACCGCATCAATCACGACCAGCGCCGGCAGCTCGCCGCCGGTCACGACATAATCGCCGATCGAGATTTCTTCCGCGGCCAAATATTGATGCACGCGCTCGTCGATGCCTTTGTAATGGCCGCAAAGAAAAATCAGGCCGGATTCCGGCGCCAGGGCGTTCGCCTTTTGCTGCGAAAACTTTTCGCCTTGCGGCGACAGCAAAATGACGCGCGCCTCGGTGAGATGGTATTGTTGGCGAATATGCTCGACACCGGCGAAAAACGGCTCCGGTTTCATGATCATTCCCGGGCCGCCGCCATAAGGGTAATCGTCCACGCTGCGATGCTTATCCGTCGTGAAATCGCGCAGATCGTGCACGTGAAACTCGACAACGCCGGATTGGCCGGCGCGTTTCATCATGCTCTCGCCCAGCGGGCTATCAAAGAACTTAGGAAAAGCGGTGACGATATGAATTTGCATCAATTTTAAAATTCGTCTTCATCCAACAACCCCGGCAACAACCCCGGCCGCGGCTCGATATGACTGATGACGTTTTAATGGCCACTGCCCTTCTACTCATCCAACAACCCCGGCATCGGATCGATGATCACACGCCGGTTTGCCAGATCGACCTTTTTCACGACCGTATCGATGGCCGGAATAAGCTTTTCTTTCTTGCCGTCGTGAATCACCCACACGTCGTTGGCCGGGTAAAACTGGATATCAACGATCTCGCCCACCGGCTCGCCGGTCGTTTTAAACACCGGCAATCCAACGAGGTCGAAACGATAGAACTGTTCGGGCTGCAACGGCAAACATTCATCGCGGGCCATCATCAACTGCGCGCCGCGCAAAAAATCGGCCTGGTGGCGGTCGTTCACGCCGCGAAATTTGACAAAAAAACCGTCGTTGCCGCTTTGCAGTTTCTCGATCACATACTCGCCGAGCAACTGCGCCTCGCGCTGCAACTGCACTTTTCGCAAAGAAGAAAATTGTTCCAGTGCATCGGCAACGACGCGAACCTTCACGGCGCCTTCCAAACCATGCGAGCGGACGATTTCACCGATGATCAGCAGTTTCGGCGCGTTCATTCGAGAATTTCTAACACCGCGCGTTTGCCGGCTTTGGCGGAAGCCGCGGCCAGCAGGGTGCGAATCGATTTGGCGGTTTTGCCGTGCTTGCCAATCACCTTGCCCATGTCGCCCTGTCCGACGCGCAGCTCGTAGACGACCGTACGCTCGCCATCGATCTCGTTAATTTGCACCTCGTGCGGTTTATCGACGAGATGCTTGACCATGAACTCGAGGAAATCCTTCATAAGCAAACCCTCCTTTCGGGTTTTTCCTTTATAGGATTCGTTCCAGGATTTGGCAAATAGAAACTCGTTCAAAAATCGGAAATCCGCTGAATATCCGAGTCCGTCAGCTAAACGTACGAGAATATTTTTAAAACTCAACTAGCTTTGCCAACTTTGCTCAGGTGCGCACTTCCTCTCGCCATCATCCGGCGCGCTTGTCGCTAACCGCCGCATCACGCGCGTTTTCACCAACGCTGCGCCTGGCCCAAATCTCTGGAAAACCCTTCCCGAGCGGAGACGCCAAAATCAAGCCGCCGCGGCCGGCGCCGCTTCAGGGCTGCTCGCGGCTCCGGTTTCCGCTTTTTCGACGCCAGCCTGTTTTTTGGCTTTACGTTGCTGCTTCTTCTGCTCGCGCCGCGCTTCCTGGCGCTTTTGCTTTTCGATCTGAATCACCTCCCACTTTTTTATTTCTTCGCCGATTTGCGCTTCATCCAGCCCGCGTTTCTGCAAATGCCAGCGCATCATGATTCCCTGCTGGCGAAACAGATTGTGCACCGTATCCGAAGGTTTGGCGCCCTGCCCGAGCCAATAAAAAGCGCGCTCGTTGTTGACCATAACTGCGGCGGGCTCCGTCCGTGGATTATACGTGCCGAGGTTATCGAGATATTTTCCATCACGGGCAACCCGAGAATCAATCGCCACGATGCGATAGAACGGCTGTTTCTTTTTGCCCATCCGGCGAAGACGAATGTGAACTGCCAAAACGGCTCCTTTCAATAATTTTTAAATTTTAGAGATCAAACGATTCTTTCAAAATATCATTCTGAAAGAATTTTTTTTGATGTTGGTATTGTTGGCCGCATTTAAAAAATCCTGCGAAATGACAATACGCTGGTTTAAAACGGGAACGGCAAACCTCGACGCCCGGGGCGTCCGGCCTGCTTCAACATTTTTCGCATCATGTCATATTGCTTGAGCAGGCGATTCACTTCCTGCACGGAAGTGCCGCTGCCCTTTGCAATTCGCAAACGCCGGCTGCCGTTGATGATATTCGGGCGGCGGCGCTCGGCCGGCGTCATCGAAAGAATCATCGCCTCGATGGCGACCAGGCCTTTTTCACCGATTTCCACGTCCTGCGGCAGGCGCGCCCCTAAACCGGGAATCATGTTGAGGAGCTGGCTCAACGGGCCCATCTTCTTCAAGCTTTGTAATTGCTCGTAAAAATCTTCCAGCGTGAAATCGGCCTGCCGCAGCTTTTTTTCAAGCTCGCGGGCTTTTTGCATATCGACGGCTTCCGTGGCTTTTTCGACGAGCGTGACGACGTCGCCCATGCCCAAAATTCGAGAAGCCATGCGCTCGGGATGAAATTTTTCGAGCGCCTCGATTTTCTCGCCCGTGCCGATGAATTTGATCGGCTTGCCGGTCACCGCTTTAATGGAAAGCGCCGCGCCGCCGCGCGCATCACCGTCCATTTTGGTCAGCACGACGCCGGTAAAATCCAAACGCTGCAAAAATGCCTGCGCCGTATTCACCGCATCCTGGCCGGTCATGCCGTCCGCCACGAACAGAATTTCGTTCGGTTTGGTCGCCTGTTTAATTTCTTCGAGCTCCTGCATCAACTCGTCGTTCACGTGCAAACGGCCGGCGGTGTCGAGAATCACGGTTTCGAGTGTGCGTTGGCGCGCTTCGCCAATCGAGGCGCGGCAAACCTCGAGTGGAGTCGAGCCGGGCTGCGAAAAAAAATCTGCGCCGGCGGCGGCGGCGACCACGCGAAGCTGCTCAACTGCGGCCGGACGCTGCAAATCCGCCGCGACGAGCATGGCGCGACGGTGGCGTGACTTCAAAAATTTTGCGAGTTTGCCGCAGAACGTCGTTTTGCCGGAACCCTGTAAGCCGACCACCATGATCACGGTCGGCGGCAAATTAGCTTCGCGCAACGGCGCTTCGGTTCCACCGAGCAGCCGCGCCAATTCATCATTAATAATTTTGACGACCTGCTGCCCCGGCGTAATGCTTTTGAGCACTTCGGCGCCGATCGCTTTCTCTTCAACCGCCGCGATAAAATCCTTTGCCACTTTGAAATTGACATCGGCTTCCAGAAACACGCGCCGCATTTCCCGCATGGTTTCGGCAATATTTTCCGGCGTCAGCTTGCCGTGGCCTTTCAGCTTCTGAAAGATGTTTTCAAATCGACTGCTAAGTTCCTGAAACATTCGGTCAGCTGCGTGACAGGCAAAAAATTATCCGCGCGAGGCGGATTTTAATAAAATGAGCAAATCTCCTCATTTGCTCCCAGGCGGATAAATTTAGCAAAATTTTAGCCCGGATGCAAGCTAAAATTTTTTTGAAAACGCATGCAACTTTTCTCAAAAATTTCTGTCTAATATAACAACAGTTGAAGAAAAAAAGAATCGTCTTCATTTTTTTAAAAATAATCGTCGTGCCTAAAATTTAAGCGCGACTTTAATCATATAAGAACCTCCCGCGTGACCTAAGGAAAAGGCGATCCGCGCCTGTGGATTGCCTTTTCCATTTTAGCCCGAAAATCTTCACGCCGAGACGCAAAGAATGCGCAAAGTTTTTTCTCTGCGGCTTTGCGTGCGCTTTTTCTTTCTGGTTGTGGCTCGTCCATATTGGGTTATCGTTCTGCGGTTGGTTCGGCATGCGACCCATTGCCGGCTCTGGGCAAAATAACCACAAGCTGGGTGCCTCCCTTAGGCACGAAATTAATTTCAACCGAGCCGCCGCTTTGCTGCACGAGCTGGCGAAGTTTCCACAGGCCCAGTCCAGGATGCGCCATGGTTTTGGTTTTAAAAAACGGCAAAAAAACCTTGCTCACCAGATCCGGGCTAATGCCGCGGCCGTTGTCGGTCAAAGTCAATCGCACGCGCGACAACTCCTCCAATTTTTCAAGAGTCATGACAACTTCCGTGGCCTCGGCTTCCCGCGAATTGCGAATGGCCTCGTCCAGGCCGGCTTTGATTTTGGGGACGGCATTCACCCACAGCGGCGCGGTCATTTCCGGAAGTTTCAACTTCAGGGTTTTATTCCAGCGGCGCTCTAAAGCGTGCAAAATATCGCGAAGATCGAGCGGCGCCGCTTGCACTTTTGCAATATAGGTTCCGAACTCAATCAACTGGCGCAGGATCGTATTCATTTCGCTTGCCGAGCTGTGCGCCCAGCCAATAACTTCAACCGGATTCACCGGCGTAATCTGCCCGGAATCTTCGCGGCGCGCCACGCCCATCGTCAAAGCGTTTTTCAACAAATCGAGATAGCCTTGAATGCCGGTCAGCTTGTTGTTCAAGATATCGCCCATTCCCGCTAAAAGATCGAGCAGCGCCAGTTGTTTCTGATTTTCCAGAAGATTCTGCTCGAGCTGCCGGCGTTCGCTCATGTCTTCGCAGGTCAGGATGACGTAACGTAAAGCGCTGCGCTCGTCTTCAACATTGCACGCATGCACGCGGCAGGGAAATTTTTTGCCATCTCGGCGCAGGCCTTCAATGTCGAGGCCGCTTTGATTCGTCACGTGCTCCAAATGCCCATTGGATGACGGTGTGGCGCGTTTTTCCTCGCGCAGCGCCGCCCACAGCATGTCGCGCGTCATCGTTTCGCCGGCCAGCAAATTATGAATTTCCTGGTCGTGCAAATCATCGAGCCGATAACCAAAAAGCTCCGCCGCCGTTTGATTCGCTTCAACGACAAAACGTTTATTGTCGATGACCAAAAGTCCCACCGGCAGCGACTCTTTGATGTTGGCAAGAAAATCGTGCGTTTCTTTCAAGCCGTGCGTTTTTTCTTCGATAACTTTTTCAAGCTCAAGATTGCGCTTATTCACATGCTGCAATCGCCAACGATGCCCGCCATAAATCAACCCGATGATTAAAATCAAACTGCCGATAATAAACCACGCGCGGCGATAGAACGGCGGCAAAACCTCGAAGTGAAGCTGCGTTGCGGCGTTTGAAGAAATTCCCAGGGCGTTGACGCCGCGCAAATGAAACGTGTATTTTTTCGGCGCCAGATTCGTGTACCGCGCCTGCTCTTCGTCGACAAAATCCAGCCACGCCTTATCGAATCCTTCCAGATAATATTGCGAGCGGGTATGCTTTTCGTTAATGAAAGATAACGTGCAAAAGTGAAAAACGATGGAATGGTTGGCTTTTAATCGTAGATTCTCGTGAACGGTATGAACTTGCCCGTCAACTTCGATTGATTCAATGTGAACGCGAGGCGCGGGAAGATTAAGCGGCAAACGCTCGGGGTAAAGTTTGGTGGCGCCCGACGCCGTGCCGAACCAGAGACGGCCTTGACGATCGCGCCACGTCGCATGCGCATTAGATTCATTGTCGGCTAATCCATGCACGGAGGAGAGATGAAAATACGGCGTAATTTTTTGCGAAGAATCGGCCTGTTGATGGCCATTGTTAGACTCCGCAATCTGGCGATCGAGAAATTCATTCAAAGCCGCCGCTGCAAAACCATCGACACCGGCATTCGTTCCGAACCACAAACGATTTTGGCGATCTTCGTTAATAAAATAAACCACGTCATTAGACAAACCATGCGCGGCATTTAAAAACGCAAATTGGCCGTTGGCATATCTAACCGCGCCGCCGCGCCGCGTGCCAAACCAAAGATTGCCGGCATGATCTTCAAGAATGTCATAAATATCTTCGGCAGGTAACGGCGACCCGCGCCGAAAAACCTTTTGCTCGTCGCCCTGTCGCAAAACCAAACCTTCGATGGTCGCTATCCATAAACGCTCTTCGCTATCCTGAAAAATCGTGCCAACCGTATTGCCTGGCAAGCCCTGTTCTTTTGTCAGCGCCGTAAAGTTGCCGTCTTTGTAACAAACCGCGCCGCCCAAAGCGGTTGCCAGCCAAACTTCGCCGTGAGGCGAACAATAAATATCATTAATCCGCTCGTCGGGCAATCCATTCGCTCTGGTAAAAATTTGCCATCGCGAAGGATCATTGAATAATTTTTCCGAGGGAATTCGCACGGCGCCGCCTTCGGTGCCGATCCAAATCGCGCCGGAAGGTTCGATGGCGAGGCCGTGAACGACATTATTCGGCAAACCGGAATTGGCGTCGCGCACCATCACGTCATGCCCGTCGACAACCGCCACGCCGCCGCCGTTCGTGCCAATCCAAATTCGGCCCTGGCGATCCTCGAGAAAACTATACACCGGCGCCGCCGGCAAGCCGTTGCGCGTCACATAATTTTCGAGGTAAGTGCCGAAGAGCTTGCAAACTCCGCCGCCCCACGTTCCTATCCACAGGTTGTTTTCATAATCAACGAAAAGCGTGGCGATGCGATCACTCGATAATCCGTTGTGGCTATCAAAATGAGAAAAGATTTTGGTTGCCGCCGATCCATTCGCGGCTCGGCTTGCATTCGAGACGACAGCCATCGTTTCGTTGAGAACGGCAGGTTCTATTGATGCCAGACCACTAATGGCGCCAAGCCAAATTTTTCCATGTTGATCCTGAACTAAATCTCTGATATCGAGATCGTACAATCCGTTTTTCTCATTGAATGTTCGCACCTCATCTTGATTGATGCGTGTCAATCCCGACTTTGTTCCAAGCCACATCACACCATCGCGATCACACAAAACGGCACGAACCTGATTATCGGCCAGGCCATTCTTTGTCGTCAATATTCGCACGCTGTCATCGCGCCAGACATTGACGCCCTCTGCAGTTCCCATCCAAATCGTTCCATCGCGCGCCAGCGTCATGGAAAGCACGTAATTGTTTCTGTCGCCGCGCGCGGTCAGCTTTTTGGCAAAACCAGAATCGCGCCAGTAACAGGCGCCGCCGCGCGTTCCGATCCACAGCGTGCCGCTCGAATCTTCGAGAAAACTGGTGATGAAATTATGGGGAAGGCCGTTATTCGTTGTATAAACATTGACGGTGGTGTCATTCTGCTGCGGATTGTAGACGAGCCGAACCAGTCCCTCCTCGGTGCCAATCCACATCGCGCCATGCCGATCCTGATAAATGCTGCGAATGGCGCCATTCAAAATATTGTCAGGGAATGAAATGCGCTGGAAGGTCCGGCCATCGTATCGCGCCAAACCATTCTCATAGGTTCCAAACCAGAGATAGCCGGTGCGATCCTGGTAAATCGAGATGATTTCGCTTTGCGGCAAACCGTCGTTGGTGCCGTAGGCGCGAATTTGCAGGAGCTGGGCGAATAGCGAAGACCAAGCGAAAGCGAAAACGAGCCACGCCCCTGTTAGCATGCATCGTGTCCTCATGCTTCACCACTCGGATAAATTCTTCCCTTTGGGCGGCAGTGATTTTTACAGCGGGGTCTTTGGAAGTCTTTCGTCTCGGTCAGGAAGTCGATCTAAAGGTGGCAAGAAGCAGAAAGCGGTTGTCGTGCGTGATCTCGGTGCTTTCTTCCAAAGGCTCAATTTCGGAGTGCAATGCTTTAGCATTGCAATGCAAAACTGAAGTTTTGCACTCCGCTCAACACTCCCTGAGCTCACAGCGATGTCATCAGGCCGGAGTAAATCTTGCGGGAAATTGCCGCAATGACGCGATTGGCCGTTTTTTCTTCTTGTATTCCTCTGGTTAATACCGCCAGCACATACGGCTTGCGGGCGGCGTTTGGCTTTTTTACGGAAACTTGATTTTCGGGAAACACAATGGCGCAGTCATGCGCGATGGCCGTAATCGAACCGGTTTTGTTGCCGACAACGATTTCTTTCGGCAAACCTGCCGGAATGCCGTCGCGAAATTTTTGCCGCGTGAGTATCGCCAGCATGCTGTCACAGGCAATCGGAGAAGCGGCGCGCCTTTCGGCAATCGCTTGCAGCGCCAACATCATATCGAACGCGTCGGTCTGGTTATTCAAGCCGAGATTGTAAGCTTTGCCATCTTCAACGCCGCGCCGAACCTGCATATTTCGAATGCCCAGCTCGCGCAGCGTCGCCATCACATTTTCGGCGCCGGCCAACTCGATCAGAATATTCGTCGCGAGATTGCTGCTCACCGTAATCATTTGCTCGACGAGCCGGCGAATCGTCAGTTTCGTGCCGATGGCGCGATACATCGACGAGTCGCTATCATCGCTCATATCCAATTGATACGGCGAGCCGTCGACAATGCTTTTGAATTCATTTTTGATCGGCAGCGAGTCATCAAGACGGAACCCGGGGGAATTGTCTTTCTCGGCCTGCCGAAAAACTTCGATCATCACCGGCACTTTCATCGTGCTGGCCGCGTGCATCATTTGTTTTTCGTTGAAGAAAAATTCTTTGCCGGTTTCAAGATCGCGAAATGCGACGCCGATTTCGGCGTGCACGCTGTCGGCAAGATGTTGAATGTATTCGTGAAGGGAAAGCCTGGAAGCCGGTGGCTGTGAAGCGCTAATGGAGTTGTTTATCGAGAATTGAAGCGGTGTTGAAAGGCGATTGGCAAGTTGTGGCGGCACTGGTTGGCTCAATTTCAAATGGCCTCCATTTGCCAATTGCAAGCTCGCATGATTTCCACGCGCGCGGCGCAGATTCGGCCAGCCGGAATGCCACAACTCATTCCAGCTGGCGAATCCAAATATAATCAGCGAAAAGAAGATAAGACGCATATACACAAATTACAAGACAAAATGATAAAAGGCAAAACAATTTTTAAATCATTTTGCCTTAATTATTTTGGCTGATAAATCTGTGAAATCCGGGCAATCCGTTGTTGTTAAAGCTTCTGCACGATTTCGCTCAACTCCGGGAAACGCCCCGTTTGCTTCTTCGAGAAAATCAGTTTCCCGTCTTTGGCGACTTCAAAAATGCCGCCGCGCCCTTCGATGAGCTCGATTTGGACGCCGGGGAAACGCGGCGCAAGTTCGGCCTTCAAACTGGAGGCACGCGGCAAATAGTTTCAAACGTCGCAATATTCAATGGTAATCTTCATAATTTAACCATTGTCATTTCGATCCCGAAGTATCGGGAGAGAAATCTGCTTCAAAAAAGATTCCTCCCTTCGGTCGGAATGACATTCAGAATTATACCAACACTTCTTCCGCCAGAACTTTTTCTTTGCTGCGCCGGCGTTTGGGAATAGCAGATGAGAAATCGTCGTACTCGCCTTTAAGATTTTCCGGATTCAGCGCGTGCAAATCCGAGGGCACGAAACGGCCGTCTTTGCGAATCTGCTCGCTGTCGAACCAGATTTCGCCGCCGCCAAACTCCGGCGTTTGAATCATCACCATGTCCCAATGAATTTGAGAACGGTTGCCGTTGTCGGCATTTTCATACGCATTGCCGGGCGTAAAGTGGAACGAGCCGGCAATCTTCTCGTCAAAAAGAATGTCGAGCATCGGACGGGTGATGAGCGGATTGAAGCCGAGCGAAAACTCGCCGACAAACCGCGCGCCTTCGTCGGTGTTGAAAACTTCGTTCAAACGCGCCGATTTCGCCGCCGAGTCCGCCGTGGCGTCGATGATTCTGCCGTTGCGAAACTCGAGCTTGATATCCGAGAACGTCACGCCCTGATAAATCGTCGGCGTATTAAAATGAATGACGCCGTTCACCGAGTTGCGCACCGGCGCGGTGAAACACTCGCCGTCCGGAATGTTGTACTCGCCGCCGCACGGAATCGCCGGAATGTCTTTGATGCTGAATTGCAATTCGGTTTCCGGGCCGAGAAGGCTGACGCGGTCCGTGCCTTCCATGCGTTCTTTGAGCGCCTGCATCGCGACGGTCATGCGATCATAATCCATCGTGCAGACGTTGAAATAAAAATCTTCAAACGCCTGGGTGCTCATGCCGGCCTGTTGCGCCATCGACGAATTCGGATAGCGCAAGACCACCCATTTCGTCTTCAGGCGAATATCATGATGCACCGGCTGAAAAACATGGCGCTGCAAATAACTCATCTTGATGCCGGGCACATCCGACATTTCACAGATGTTGTCGTTGCCGCGCACGCCGATGTAAGCATCCATCCGTTCCATCCGGTATTTTTCAATTTCGCCGAGCACCCGAAACGCTTCTTCGCCATATTTGCGATAGAGCTGCCGCAACACTTTGTTGTGCTTGGTCTCGACAATCGGAATCGCGCCGCGCTCAACCGCAGCGGCAATCAATTCATTGACAAAGGCATCCGGCACATCAAAGGCTTCGATTAAAACGCGCTCGCCTTTTTGCAGGCGCGTGGAATGTGAAGCCAACACCTCTGCCAGCCGGGCAAGTCGTGGATCAGTCATAAGAATACTCATCAAAGTTGAAGTTCATGGTGCCGTGCTCGCGCGACGGGCAAAATTTTGGCACCGCTTCCGTTATCTCAAGCTATAATTCCGCATGCACGTTGACAACGGCTTTAACAACAAAACTGTAATTACCTGCATGTGAACGAAAGTGCGGAGAGACGGGATGTCTAATTGTGGATAAATTAAGGAAGCGTTATATAAAATCGACTGCTTGATAACGATAATGTTGATACATCACAGCCAAAGATTTTAAGCAAACTTCCCCTGATCGCTCTTTAAGTCATCCAGCCCTCAATTGCACCGCCTACGATAATGAGTCGCCGGCACGCTTTCCACCTTTCAGATTTAGGCGTATCAATTTTGTCACTGGGATAATTTAGTGCAAGTATCACGCCAAAGCGGTTTCATTTTTATAATTATATTCATTTCAATCAATTATAGCGAGATGATTTACATTTCTAAAGTGATGAATCGTGTTCCAAATTGTTAATTTTTGATACAGTGTAACTTCATTTTTGAAATCAACTCATCGTACTGGTAAATATTTTACGAAGGATTGCCCGGCGAGGTTCACTCAATCCAATCAATTTCCGTATGTCCGACGCCCATTTTGATATCGAAATCGAGATGGCCGGCAGCTTGATCGTAATTTTCGGAATAGTGAACGCCGCCGCGTTTCGCAAAGCCGTGCAAGCTGATGGGTGATAAAAAAGACCCGGCCGGCCGCACTTTTGCGCCGAGGTGTCGCGCCAGCAAAATCTTGTTTTTGCCGACGCCCAAATTCATATCGACGCGGCCATCGGTTTTCCACTCACCGTCAAAAGAAAGATCCGAGGCCCCAACGCCGCCATTGAAATCGAGACGGCGGAAATTGGCGTTGCACAAGCCGCGCGCTTTCGTTTCGGCTGCGCCGGAATTGATGCGAATGTCGGGGCGTTCGGAATTGGGCTCGCGAAATTCCAATTGTAATTCACCGGCGCCGGCATTGATTTCCAAATCCGCGACTTTCAACCCGGTAAAATCCAACTTCCCATCCAGCACGCCGCCGTCGATGCGAAACTCAATCGGAATTTTCGGGCTCAATTTAATGCGCCAGTCGTTGTCGCGAACTTTACCAAATGAAATATTTTGCTTTTTGCGCGGACTGCGTATCCGCAATGTCGGCGCAGATGATGACGAATCAAAATCGATGTAGGGCCGATCTTCTTCGCGCTCGAATGCCAATTTGATGTCTGCAAGCAAGCCAGTGTCATCGCGTTCGATAGTTAAATAACCACCGTCGTATTCAATGTCCAACCGCAGTGAAGATTGATTGGCAAATTGAATTTGGCGATTTTCGGATAAATCGCCGCCTTTGTTATCACGTTTCTCGCGTTCTTCGCGGCTGGCGCGGCGTTCGGACGGCCGATCATCGCAGCTTGCTAACAACAGCAGCGAGCACAACATGAAAGCGATCTTGATATAGGTCAACATGATTTTTTCCTCCTCGCTTACAAATGAGATTTTTAAATCACGATGCCGATGCGGAGATGAGATTGGTTTTGAGCACTTTATATTTTTACAGAAAATTTGCCGAAAGGTTGCAGTCAAAGAAAAAGAGAACGGGGGAAGCCAGGAAGATGGGTACACATTAAAAGTAGTTCAAGACGATTCAGCCGATGAACTTAAAAGAAGGTGGGATAATCGAAGACGACGAGACCTTTTGAAACGTCGCGCCACATGAATGTTGTGTTACCGTTAAATCGTGGTCATGCGGCTTCGGCAAGCTCGGCTTTCGCAACAAACTGTCCATATGCCCATTTGAGCAAGTCTTCAAAATGAATTCCCCGTAAGCTGGAGCGAATCACGTTAAACGTAAAATCAAATTTCGGTGAAGTGACGCTGTTGCAATCCAAACCACAAACAGTTTCGGTAAAATCATGCGCTTCGATTCCAGTGATCACGCGCCGGTCTTGCACGTCATGAAACACCAGAAAGCCATGATCATATCCCATCGTTCTGGTTTCAATTTCTCGTTCGGGAAGGACAACGATGAACAGAACATCTTTATCGGCGGCATATTCAAGCCTGACGTTTAGTTCTCTGGCCATAGTTTCTTGCCTCTTTTATTGTTGATGAGTGTTTCTTGATTTGGCAGATAAAAGGTTTTGAGCTTATAGAATCTTTGAAACAAAGGCAAAACAAAACACGCAAGCGAAAAATTTATATCGCAGCGTGACGGGGTGACACAAAATTTATTTTGTGACGAATTTATCCCAAATTACCAGCGGCGGCAACACCGCCAGCGTCAATCCCGCCAGGCCGGGAACCGCCCAACCGAGATAGCCAAATGATTCCATCACATCGATTCCGAACGCCGCGATCAGCGGCCCGGCAAGCGAAGCCAGACCATAAAAAGTGGAAAATCTCGCATTCACCCTCGGCAGATTTTCCGGCAGCGTGCGATCACCCATAATTTTGAGGCTGATCGGATAGCTTCCACCGACCGCAGCGCCGATGCTGGTAAATGTCACGGCAGCCCAAATTATATTTCCCTCGGGAATGAGACGAGACGCAAACCCGGCGGCGATGCTGAAAAATACGCCGAGCGTTGCAACGACGCCAAGGATCAACCGCGATCCGAATTTGTCGGCCAGCCAACCGCAAAGAGGTTGGCCGATGACCAAACCGAGCGCCATGATGCCAACGATATTCAACGCTTCGCTGCGGCTCAAGCCGAGGCGCTGTCCTTCAACTGGGTACGTTCCGGAAATGGCGGTATCGAGCGATCCGAAGACGACGGCGCCATACAAAACAATCCAGAGCGGACGCCAATTAATTTTTGTGTCGGTAGTGGAATGAGTTGCTGTCTCGTTTTGCGTTTGCGGCAAAGCTTCACCAACCGTTCCGCTCAGTCCGCGATAAGCAATCACCGCAATGCCGAGTCCAATCACGGCGACCAGACCGAAGCACCATAGGCCGATCCATTCATAAGCAATATCGCTCGCAAAAACGCCGAGCATAAATCCGATGCCGAGCGCGGAACCATAAGCCGCCATCATGCGACCGCGAATTTTTTCCGGCACGCCGCGCAGCAGCGCCACTTCGGCGGCAACGAACGTCATCGTCGCGGCAACGCCGAGCTCGAAGCGAATTGGAAACAAGAAAATTTCTTTTGTCGCTAAAGCCAAACCGAGTCCGGCAAAACCCACGACTTGTCCGATAATGCCAAGCGTGTTGATGCGTCGCGTGCCGTAACGTTCGACGAGCCGTCCCACCCACGTGCTGGAAATTGCAATTCCGACCGCGAGAATGGCCGTGACGCCGCCGGTGAAATATTCGCTGAAGCCGCGATTTTCCAAAATGGCCGAAACCAGTGGCGCGACCGCGCCGAAGCTCGTGCCGACCAGCAACATTGAAACAATCAATGCGAGCACCGCGCCGGTGGATAAAATTTGTTGTTCGCTCTTTATTGAAAGCGTGTTTAGCGCGTCGGTCTCTTCAAAGCTCACAATGATTTTTCCACCTCCACATTCTCCCAACAATGCTTCAGCGTCGCCGGCAGCGCCGGATCGCTGGCCATTTTTGGAAGAAGCTCCAGCAAATCCACGGTGAGCTTGCGCAGATTTTGCAAGGTTTGCTCGCGGAGCGACGCTGTGATGAGTTGGCGTGATTCGAGAAAATCCAACCAGGCCGGAATCAGCTCGAACATCGCGGCGGCGGTGTACGGATGCGGATTAAGAAAATGGAACAAGTTAGATAAAAAATGATCGAGCGTTTCGCGATCCGGACACAACCACGGCACGGAGTTTTCATCACCCTTCAAATAAAATTCCGGCGGACGCGTTTTCGGTTTTGGCCGATTCACAGCGTCGTCGAGCATGCTTTGTCGTGGCTCCAATGCACCAGCAAGACGTTCGACAAAGTATGTGACGATCTGCTCGCGCCCCAATTCGGATTTGACGAAAGACACGTTCGCTTCACGGCGCCAGCAGCCCTGAAATTCAAGGCTCATGTCAAAAAGATTTTGTTGAATCTCCTTTGGTATTTTGACGCCGTTGGTATCGGCATAGCGGTCGCGAGCCTTCGGCTTAAATGAAAAATCATCGCGTGTCCATTGACGAGCGGACTGGCCCGAAAGAATGGCGATGAACTTGTTGATGCGCTCGGGCTCAATTTGAGTGTAAAACTTGATGCGCTCAAATAATTCTGCGTCGCCGGTTGTCGCTGCCGGATTCCGCTCGACATAATCAAAGACCAAATTTTGCACCGCGCGGCTGGCAAACTCATCAATGCCCCACGGCACAATTTCACCTGAGTAATTGACTTTGGACCAGGCAATGTGCATGGCATCGATGAGCGCAGGCAATTGACCGTGATAGGCGAGTTGCTCGATTACATTATTAAAGACGTCGATATCCCGGCCGGCGCGCTGCGCCAGCTCATTCATCATTGCCGGAATGCTCTCGAAACGTTCGGCTACCACGGTGTTGGTAATGCGATTTTGCAGATAGAAATGGGCATGTTCGGAATAAACCTCGGGCAGACGCTCGCGCAGTTTTTCAACCAACTCATCATAGCGGCCGCGTTGATCGTGCGTGACGATTTTTTCGTAAAGGGTATTGAGCATCTCAAAAGCCATTTCGCCATCCATCAAATCCGGCTCCTCGAGCGTCTGGAGAAAGAGCGCGATCTGCCCTTCGTAGTCCTGCTTTTCAAACTCGTTCCAACGAGCATTGAAGGCTTCAAGATGAGGATCGGGAGGCGGCGCCGGCGGTTCCGGAAGTTTGGGCAAATCCGCGGTTAATTCGTCTACACTTTGTTTGGCAGGCTCAATAGAATTTTGAAGACGCTCATTTTCTTCATCCTTTTGCAAACAACACTTCTTGTATTTCTTGCCGCTGCCGCAAGGGCAGGGATGGTTGCGACCGATTTGCATTTTCACTCCTTTCCTTGTTCAAAATTCTGCCGTTTTTTTGTAAGCGGATTTAAC
>Ga0247727_10003569_pt1 | contig 34209 bp, 33 predicted proteins | sample WisWelCaveWW1625_FD_202498 | JGI IMG/M metagenome (GOLD analysis project Ga0247727, IMG submission 202498) | Biofilm microbial communities from Wishing Well Cave, Virginia, United States - WW16-25 | ecosystem: Environmental > Aquatic > Deep subsurface > Groundwater > Cave microbial mat | place...
GCACGGTGCGGCACGTTCGAAGAAACAAAAATCGTATCGTTAGAAATATATTTTTCTATATTTTTTCTTAAAAAATATTCAAACTAATCTCATAGAAAGTATTTTTACTTTAACAACAATTATTTATATTCAAATTACATTCTACGTAATTTGAAATTTGAAGATATATTTTCCTTTAAACAATCTATAGATATACTCTTTATAATTGGCAGCATATCCCTTTTTACTACTAAACCTGAAAATGCATATTTCATATTAAGATTTCTAGCACTCATGATGCTCCTTTTTTCAGTGTTAGATTTTTGGCAAGAATCAGGAAGGAGATACAAAATATTAGTTCCTTACAAAAAAAATAGATTTGATTCAAAAGCAGAAGAAAAAATTGCAGCGTATTTTGTAAGAAAAAATATTATCTTTAATCATCATCCTGAAATCAAAATTCCAAAAAAAGTATTTGGGATTTTTTATCCCCTTTTTTTAACTGAACGAATAGAGCCTGATTTTTACTTGCCAGAATTTGATGTTTATGTAGAATATTGGGGTCTAATTGATGATCCTACGTACAAAAAGGAACAATATGATGTAAAAAAGAAGAAATATGATGAGAACCAACTTAATTTGTTATCACTTTACCCAAAAAATATGGATAATTTAGATTTTACTTTTACTTCTAAATTGCTAGACATAATAAAAAAGAATAAAGGAGATAAACGTAAATACCGTTAATCATGTTGCATAGCATTAAAATTTTCCCTCAAAGTTAAGTTTTTTCAGATCATCCAAAAATTCATCAATATTTTGCTCTATGAATTCACCTTTCTCATATCTCTTCCAAGCATCTTCCAGCCTCAGCCTTGCGGTTTTCATAGTATAATTTAGGAATAATATAGTAACATTTAATTATTTTGCTTTTTTCTTCTATCCTCTATTTACCTCACCATAAGCTTTATAAGCAGCCAGAATTTCCAGAGGATAATGCAGCGGGGTTTCTCTCTTAGAAGTAACTTTAGATTTTAGGCAGTGATATCGGGGACTTAGAAGAAACCATGCTCTATGAAGCCCAAGTAGTGTAGTGGCCTATCATAGACCCCTGTCACGGGTCTGACCCGAGTTCGAATCTCGGCTTGGGCGCTCTAATAAAAAAAGGGCAAAACAAGGCTGAAGCGGGCCGGTAGCTCAGCTTGGTAGAGCACCTCACTTTTAATGAGGTGGTCGCGAGTTCGAATCTCGTCCGGCCCATACATAATATTTGGAGCAGAGCGACAAACTGAACGGAAGTTCAGGATCCCCATGCATGCTGATAAGGATGCAGGGGAATCATGTCCGGCCCATACTATTAACAAAAGGTGGTTGTCATCGCAGAAAAAGATTTTGAAATAAACCAACATATTCTTGTGCCAAAACACAGTAAATTAAACGAAAAGGAAAAAGAAGCGCTTCTCGCAAAATACCAGATAACAATAAAAGATATTCCAAAGATATCCAAGAATGATCCGGCCATTGCAGACCTGGAGCTTACACAGAGTGACATAATCAAGATCGAAAGGCCAAGCGCCACGACAAGAACAACTGTTTTTTTCAGAAGGGTGGGAAAATGAACAAGCGCGACATTATCGTTAAAAAATATTTCCAGGAAAATTCTCTTGTAGGTTCAGACATAGAATCATTCAATAGTTTTGTCGAGTCAGAGCTGCAGAAGATTGTCGACGAAAACGGCACTATTCTCCCGACAATTATCCCGCATACAATAGATGAATTCAAGATAAAACTCGGGAAAGTTAACCTAGGAAAACCTATGATTACTGAAGCAGACGGCTCAAAGAGGCCGATTTATCCAGTTGAAGCAAGGCTTAGGAAAATCTCATATTCAGCTCCTTTGTTTATCGAAGTTTCCGCTCATGTCGATGGGATACAAAGAGAATCATTCACAGCACAGGTAGGAAGCTTTCCTATAATGCTGAAATCAAAATTCTGCCATCTCCAAGGATTAACTGCAAAAGACCTTATTGAAAAAGGAGAAGATTCTTATGATCCTGGCGGCTATTTCATAATAAACGGGACAGAAAAAGTCTTAATCAGCGTTGAAGATTTAGCTCCGAACAAGATGCTTGTAGAGCAGAACGAGACAGGCCCGAGTAAATTTGTCGGAAAACTGTTCAGCGAACACGGAGCATATAAGATTCCTCACACAGTAGAAAAAATGAAGGATGACCTTTTCTATTTGACTTTCACCAGAGTCAAAAGAGTTCCTTTGCTTGTCATAATCAAGGCGTTAGGCCTTGTGAAAGATGAAGAGATCATGAACTTAATAGGCACTGAATTCAAAGAAGAAGTCTACATTAATCTCTATGAATTCGTCAGCATAAAAAACGAAGAAGAGGCCCTTGATTTCATCGCAAAAAAAATAGGGATTACCCAGGCAAAGGAAATAAGAGTAGAGAGGATGAAAGAAATTATTGACAAATATTTATTGCCTCATCTTGGAATTACAAAGGAAGACAGGATATACAAGGCATACAACATATGCAAACTCCTGAAAAGGTATATCGCAGCATCAAACGGAAAAATTATGGTTGATGACAAAGACCACTACATGAACAAGAGGTTGAAACTATCAGGAGTTCTTCTGGCTGACTTGTTCAGGGTCAATTTAAAAGTCCTTATAGGAGATCTTTTATACAATTTCCAGAGGATTGTGAAGAGGGGGAAATTCCCGTCAATCAAAGTCATAATAAGAGACAAGCTTCTGACACAGAGGATATACACTTCCATGGCAACAGGAAATTGGGTAGGCGGAAGAAAAGGTATTGCCCAGAGAATGCAGAGACTCAATCACTTGGAGACTCTATCGCACCTTCAAAGGGTTGTAAGCCCGTTATCAGCAAGCCAGGAAAATTTCGAGGCAAGGGCATTGCACAGCACTCATTTAGGAAGATTATGCCCGATTGAGACACCAGAAGGAACTAACATCGGACTTAGAAAAAACTTAGCGCTCCTTACAGAAATTTCACAGGAGCAAGAAGAAGAGCCGCTTCTAAAAACGCTTAAATTATCAGGGCTCAAGATGGTAAGGTGAAAAAATGACAGAAGTATTCCTCAACGGCAAATACATAGGCACAGTCGATGATCCAAAAAAGCTTGTAGACAGTTTCCTTGAAGAAAGAAGAAAAGGCAAAGTCCATCATTCAGTCAATGTTTCATTCGATGAGGTACTTAACCAGGTTTTGGTTGAAGCTTCCAGAGGAAGATCAATAAGACCTTTGATTGTTGTAAAAGACGGAAAGCCAATACTTACAGACAGGCATCTTGAGCAGATTGAAAAAGGAGAACTTACTTTTTCTGATTTAGTAAACCAGGGGCTTATAGAATATCTTGATGCAATGGAAGAAGAAAATTGTCTTGTTGCATTCTATGAAGAAGAAATTACACCTAAGCATACTCATATGGAGATACTTCCTTTGGCAGTTGTTGGGCTATGCACTTCGCTTGTCCCTTTCGGGAACTTCAACCAGAGCACAAGGCTCAACGCAGGTAGCAAGAACCAGAAACAGGCGCTAGGCTTGTATGTAGCAAACTACCTTGTCAGGATGGACATGGACGTAAATTTATTGCACGAGCCGCAGATTCCAATTGTCGAAACCATAATGCACAGGTCAACAGATTATGAAAAGCATCCTTCTGGACAAAACCTTGTTTTAGCAATCATAAGTTTCGATGGTTATAATATGGAAGATTCTTTGATCTTAAACAAAGGATCAGTTGACAGAGGTCTTGCAAGATCAACATATTACAGGCCAGTTATTAGCGAAGAATTGAGATATTCAGGTGGCCTTATTGATGAAATCTCTATTCCTGACAAAGATGTCAAAGGATACAAGAGCGAGAGAGATTACAGATTTTTAGAAGGAGATGGAATAATCTACCCTGAAGCAATTGTAGGCGAAGGAGATGTAATTATAGGAAAGACAAGCCCGCCGAGATTTTTGAGCAGCCTTGATGAATATAATCTTACAACATCTTCGAGAAGAGAAAGTTCAATGAGCTTAAAGCACGGAGAAAAAGGAGTTGTTGATTTTGTCCTTCTGACTGAAAACGAAGAAGGCAATAAGCTTGTCCAGGTAAGAGTAAGGGATGAAAGAATCCCTGAAATAGGAGACAAATTCACATCAAGACACGGACAAAAAGGAGTTGTCGGAATGATTGTCGATGCAGCAGATATGCCATATTCAGCATCAGGAATAGTTCCAGATTTGATATTCAACCCTCACGGTATCCCATCAAGGATGACAGTTTCTCATTTGATTGAACTTATCGGCGGAAAAGTAGGATCACTTGGCGGAAGATACATAGATGGGACATCTTTTGAAAGTGAGCAGCATGTTGATCTGAGAAAAGAGCTTGCAACCCTGGGATTCAGGGAAGATGGAACTGAGACTTTCTTCAACGGAAGGTCAGGTGAGATGATGCAGGCGCAGATTTTTGTCGGAGACATCTATTATTTGAAATTAAAGCACATGGTAGCAAACAAGATACACGCAAGAGCAAGAGGACCAATCCAGCTTTTGACAAGACAGCCAACTGAAGGACGAGCAAAAGAAGGAGGTCTGAGGCTTGGAGAAATGGAGAAAGATACATTTGTTGCGCACGGCGCATCGATGCTCCTTAAAGAGAGGTTTGACTCAGACAGGACAATTGTCCCTGTATGCGAAGAATGCGGACTTGTCGCAATCCATGATGAATTCAAGAACAGGTCATACTGCCCTGTGTGCGGAGACGCAGTCACAATTTCAAATATTGAATTGTCATATGCATTCAAGCTTATGATGGACGAACTGAAGGCTTTAGGAGTTTATCCGAAGCTCATACTTAAGGACAAATACTAGGGTGGCAAAATGGAAGAAGAAATCTATGTTTATAAAAAAATAGACGCAATCAAGTTTGGTGTTCTATCTCCAAAAATGATAAAGCAGATGGCAGCAGCAAAAGTTGTTACGCCTGAACTTTACGACAAAGAAGGATATCCAGTAGACGGAGGTCTTATGGACACAAGGCTCGGAGTAATTGACCCGGGACTTAAGTGCAAGACATGCGGCTCAAAACTAAAAGAGTGCATAGGCCACTTCGGATACATTGAACTAGCAAGACCTATCATCCATGTAAAATTCATAAAGCTTGTCCTCGACATGATGAGATGCACTTGCAAGGAATGCGGAAGAGTTTTAATACCTGATGAAGAGATAAAAAAAGCATTGAAGAAACTTGAGAAAACAGGAAGAGTAAAAAGCGCAAGGGCAAAAAGGATAATGGTAAAAGAGACAATCCTTAAATTAAAGACCCTTGGAAAGTGCCCGCACTGCAAGGCTAAACTTGAAAAAATCCATCTTGAAAAGCCGACAACATTCTATGAAGGTGACAAGAGAGTGTCACCTATTGAAATAAGGACAAGACTTGAAAAAATAAAAGATGAGGATGTTGAATTGTTCGGGCTTAATCCCCAGGCATTCAGGCCTGAATGGACTGTCCTTACACTTATGTCAATCCCTCCTGTTACAATGAGGCCTTCGATCACTCTTGAATCTGGAGAGAGGAGCGAAGATGACTTAACTCATAAACTCGGAGACGTTGTAAGAATCAATCAGAGGTTATTCGAGAATATCAATGCAGGCGCGCCTGAAATCATCATAGAAGATTTGTGGGATCTTTTGCAGTATCATATAACCACATTTTTCGATAACAACATAGCGCAGCTTCCGCCAGCAAGGCATAGGAGCGGCCAGCCATTAAAGACAATAACAGAAAGGATCAAAAGCAAGGAAGGAAGAATTAGGCATAACCTCGCTGGAAAAAGGACAAATTTCTCCAGCAGGACAGTAATTTCTCCTGACTCGATGATTGATCTTGATGAAGTAGGAGTTCCTAAGATTGTTGCAATGAAATTAACTGTTCCTGAAAGGATTACAGACTGGAACTTTGAATACTTGAAAGAATATGTCAAAAGGGGACCAAAAGTATACCCTGGAGCAAACTATGTTTCAAGGCCAGATGGCAAGAAGAAAAAAATTACAGAAGAAACCCAGCAGCAGCTTCTTGAAGAGATGGTGCCAGGTTACATTGTCGAAAGGCACTTAATAGATGGAGACATTGCTATCTTCAACAGACAGCCTTCTCTTCACAGGATGAGCATGATGTGTCACAGGATAAGAGTTTTGCCTGGGCTCACATTCAGGTTGAACCCTGCTGTCTGCGCTCCCTATAACGCAGACTTTGACGGAGACGAGATGAACCTGCATATCCCCCAGACAGAAGAGGCAAGGGCAGAAGCAGAGATACTAATGGAAGTTGAGACACAGCTTATTTCCCCAAGATACGGACTGGGCATTATCGCATGCAACCATGACTCAATTGCAGGGAATTATATGCTTACAAAAATGCTTGACATGCCGAAAAAAGACGCAATACAACTACTTGCAAGTGTAGGTATTGAAGATTTTTCAGGGCTTCCGAATAAAGAGATTGTAAACGGCAGGGAAGTATTTAGCTGTCTGATGCCAAAAGATTTTGATTTCATGGGCAAAGCAAGAGACGGAACAAAAATTTTGATCCAGAACGGAAAGATTAAGGAAGGATTTATGGATTCTGCAAACTTAGGTTCAGGTTCAGGATTAATGATAAGAAATCTTCACAAGAGATATGGCAGCAGAAAGGCCCTTGAAATACTCGGCACAATTTTTAGGCTCGGAGTAAAGACACTTCTCATGCATGGTTTTACTGCAGCATTTTCAGATACAGATCTGAAGCAGGAAAATGAAGAAGAGATTCAAAATATACTTAATGAAGCAGAGCACAAAGTAGATGGGCACATTGAAGTATACAAAAAAGGAGAGCTTGATGCTTTCCCGGGAAGGAGCCTTGAAGAGACTCTTGAAATAAAAATCCTGGAAACTTTAAACAAAGCAAGGAACGATGCAGGAAGAGTAGTTTCAAAATCACTTGACAGAACCAAAAACACGCTTATCATGTCTATCTCAGGAGCAAGAGGAAACATCATTAATCTGGCTCAGATGGCAGCAGTTGTTGGACAGCAGGCACTGAGAGGGAAAAGAATCGAAAGAGGATATAAAGACAGGACCCTGTCTTGTTTTAGCAAAGGCGATTTAAGGTCAGGTCCAAGAGGATTCATCAAGCATGGATTCAGACAAGGGCTGACACCTCAGGAATTCTTTTTCATGGCTATGACAGGAAGAGATTCACTTATGGACACAGCACTGAGGACGCCTAAATCAGGTTACCTTTACAGGAGGCTTGCAAATGCAATGCAGGACTTAAAAGTAGAGTATGACGATACAGTAAGGAATGCATCAAAGAAGATAGTGCAGTTCAGATACGGCGAAGACGGCATAGATGTTTCCAAATCAGAAGGCGGAAGGGTCAATGTCAAAAGGATTATTGATACAGTTGTGGAGGGTGAATAAAAATGTCCGCAGAACTTGAAGCATTATACAAGGAATACAAAGATACAATCCCTCTTCATCTTATTGAAGAGATAAGAGAGAATCTCCCTGAAAAAATCAACAAGACCCAATTGAAGAAGATACTTGAAAAAGTGCACGATGAATACCACAGTTCCCTGATTGAAGCAGGAGAATCAGTCGGCCTTGTGAGCGCAGAATCAATAGGAGAACCAGGCACTCAGATGACGTTAAACACGTTCCACTTTGCAGGTGTGTCAGAATTCAACGTTACCGTAGGTCTGCCTAGAATTATTGAGATTCTTGATGGCAGGAAAAACATCGCGACACCGATGATGGAAATCTACCTCAAAAAGCCTTTTTCAGAAGGCAAGGATATAAAATCGCTTGCAGAATCAATAAAACAGATGCAGTTTAAGGATTTCATAAATGAAATAAACCTAGACATTACAGAAGGAGAGCTTACAATCTTGCTTAATATGGATAAGCTTGAAAGAATAAAACTATCACTTACAAACCTTGTCAAGATACTTGAGAAGAACGTGAAGGGATTCACTTTCAAGCAGGATGGAAATTCCCTTGTGATAAAATCAAAAGGAAAGCAGGAAAGCATTGCTGATATCTATAAACTAAAAGAAAAGATAAAAACAATTTTTGTATCCGGGATAAAGGGGATATTGCAGGTATTGCCTGTGAAAAGAGAAGACGAGTTTGTCATAATCACAGCAGGCTCAAACCTGAAAGAAGTCTTCAAGCTGGATTTTGTCGACAAGAAAAGGACAACAACAAATGATGTCTTTGAGATAGAGCAGTTCCTGGGAATTGAGGCAGGAAGGCAGTCAATCATAAATGAAGTCTATAAAGTCATCGAGAACCAGGGTCTTAACGTTGACATAAGGCATATCATGCTTGTTGCAGACACAATGACCTTCTCAGGAAAAGTAAGAGGCATAACAAGGTACGGAGTAGTGTCAGACAAGGCATCAGTCCTCGCAAGGGCATCATTCGAAACGCCAATTAAGCACATTGTCGAAGCTGCTCTAGTAGGAGAGACTGACCCACTTACAAGCGTTGTTGAGAACGTGATGATAAACCAGCCTGTGCCAGTAGGGACAGGATTACCTCAGCTGTCGATGAAGAAGGGGAAGTAATTAATTATTTTTTTGTTAATTTTTCTTTAGTAATACTTTAACTTACAAAGGAATTAGCAAAGGTACAAGAGAATGGTTACAGAAGAGATTGAATATAGCAAGAAATACACTGGAGAGATCTGAGAAAATAGTACCAAAAAAATGATAAAAAATCAAGAAAAAATAACATTAAATTGGCTTAAGAAAAATGCTGAGAAAGAATTGCAAGAACTTAGAAAATATTCTGAAGAATTCAAAGAAGATATGTACGATAGTACAGGACAGTTTTTTTCTTGCTTACACGTTCTTCGAGAAGATTACAATACAGATAAATTTAGAAGAGAGTTAGGTAAATTTTTAGATAATTGTTTTGAAAAAGGTGACAAAGATATAGTAAATTCTCTTATTATAACTTTTTTTGGGACATTGACGCCAGAGGAATATTTCAAAATAAAAAAAAATATATCAAAGGATTTGATTACCGAGGTTGAAGCTTATTTTAAAACTATGTTTGAAAAAATCCCTTCAAGTACTTGGATGATAAAAAATGGGAAATAAAAGATAATTTGCCACTCCCTCTCTACTTCTATCTAAAAAAGCTGTCATCCACATTCAGCAAGTCTTTCTGGTCTCTTAAGATGTTTGCATGCTGAGCTAGTTTCTGTAAAATTAAAGTTGAGATTACCTTGGCCTTTAAAAGAAATAGTCAATCATAAGCCCCTTCTCTTTTGTCTATATCAGACACAAAAAGGAGGTTCTTTTCATGTATAACAACATACTGAATCCTGTAATCGCCTACTCTTATCCTGAATATCTTCTCTTTCCTGTTTACAATCCTTTTAACATCGCTTGGGAAAGGATCAATAGACAACTTTTCAATTTTCTCAATAAGTCTTCTTACAAGTTCTTTATCAAGTCTCTTAAGGAATTTTCTGGAAGCAGAAGAAAACTCAACTTCAAACATATTAAATTCCCAGTTCTTTTTTTAGGGCTGAGAGCTTGCTTGTTTTGCCTTGCTGCAACTCTTTTATGCTCTCATCAAATCTTTTGCCTTCTTCAGCAGTCATGATAATGTCAGGGTCAATCATGTTCTTTTTGATATAAGAAATATCTTTTTTAAGTTCTAATATCTCATCATACACTCTCCTGATATCTATTGCTTCTGACATATGAACTATTAATGCGTGGAGATATATAAAATTATCGGGGTATTGTCAGGCAATTAGGAGCTATTTGTAGCAGTATTACTATGATGAGATTACCTAAGCCTTTAAAAGCCTTTTGTCCTCGAGAAAATGGCTAAATTTGCTTCGAACGGTGGCACGATAAATAACTAATTCACGGCAGCGCCCTAAACCGTGTATTCAAAAGCCCCCACTCAATGAACAGCATGACAAATGCATTCAACAATAATATAAAAGAAACATCAAAGGAAAGCAGTGTTTCTGTGCTCTCGCTTAGTATCTTTTCGAATGCCGCAGTCATATCTTCCGGACTTTTTGCCTCGTGGAAATTCCCGCCTGTATCGCCTGCGATTTTTCTAAGTGTACTTGCATCATATATAGGGATCAATACTGAACTGTTGATATAACCGGCATTACCTGATCCTGTGCCTATTCCAATTGCATGGACAATAATATGCTTCTCTTTGATATAGTCAAGCGCATTGTCCACACTTTCTACAATAAAACTGCCTGCAGTGTCAGAGCCGTCAGTTATCAATATTATAGCCTTTGATTTTCCTTCTTCCCTGAAGATATTTGCTGATGCGACCAGTGCTCCTCCTATGTCAGTTCCTCCTCCGAGGATTATCTCGATATTCTCTATCTTATATTTCAAGGTGGAAACATCTGTTGTCATTGAAGATTTAATAAAAGAGACGCCTGCAAAAGATACAAGACCTATTTCAGTATATGAATTTACTTTATCCAAAAATGCAGATGCAGCCTGCTTTGCAACAGTAAATCTGTCCGGCATTACGTCATCTGCCAGCATGCTTGATGATGAATCGATTGTTATGACATAGTCCTCTATATTTGATTTTCCTTCATACCATAATACAGGATGAGCTAGTCCCAAAATAAAAAATGTAAAAATAATGATCCTAAATACCAACTGGATAGTATTTTTTGTCAAGAAATGGCTTCCAGTCACTCTTTTCATCGCAGTAAAATTTGCAAATTTCATCGCCCTTCTTTTTGCATTCTCGAAAAAATAATAATGCAGGACAACTAGAAGCGGGATAAGCAGGGCTAGGAGCAATACCCATGGTTTTTCAAATATTATTTCCATGATCCCCCTCTCATTTTGAAAAATTGGAGCAGTGGCTGCAGATAACTTTCATTAGTAGTCAATTGAAGCAAACTTGCCCTGTTTTTCACAAATATTGTATTATAGAGCATTAGCTGATTTTTGTTGAAATCAGCATAGGATTTATAGCATTTATACGAATCTATTGACATCTTTTCTCCTGTTGATGGATCTTCTATAATAATCTGGCCTAATGTTCTAGGAATAGCTAAATCCATCGGGTCTCTCACCATGATCCCTATTATATCGTGTTTTTGTGACAATATCTTGAACACGTCAAGCCATCTGTCATCATGGCTTATGAAATCGCTGACAATAAAGATAAGGCACTTCTTGTCCAGTATCGAGAGTGCCTGCTGCAATGCCTTTTTCAAATCTTTTTTTCCGCCGTAGTTTTTAGGGTTTGAAACTTCTTTACAGAAAACATAAAACTGCCTTTTTCCGAGTTTTGGCTTATCTACCATATGGAGGCTGTCATTGAACAAGGCAAAACCAACTGAATTTCCAGATTGGATTATTCCATAAAAGAGTGAACTTGTGACTTCGGCAGCATATTCGCATTTGAGTTTTTTGGTGCTTGCAAAAAGCATGCTTTCACTCACATCAATAAGGAAAAAAGCATTGATGTTAATGTCAATTTTATACTCTCTGATTAACAGCTTTCTTGCTCTCTTTGAAGCGCGCCAGTCGATCCTAGAAGCATCCTCTCCTGGCCCATAATTCCTATACTCTTCGAATTCAATCCCCCTTCCTTTTAATGAGGATGCAATCTCGCCTGAAAGAGAGGCAGAAAGGAGATTTTTCCTGACAAAGACATTTAATTCTTTAATCCCGGGGATAAGGTTCGCTTTAAATTCCTTTAAGGGCATATTATCCTCTTTTTTAATTATGATATCTTAATTTCTATATTACAGGCACTTTAGAAAGCAATTCCTGCACTATATCTTCATTTTTAACGTTTTCTGCCTGGCCTTCATAGTTGAGTATGAGCCTGTGCCTGAAAATATTAGCTGCAACTCCTTTTACATCCTGAGGAGTCACATAGATTTTCCCTGACAATAAAGCATGCGCCTTTGAAGCGATATATAGTGATATGCTTGCCCTTGGAGAACTTCCGAATTCAATGTACTTGCCAAGTTCAAGATTGTATTTAGTAGGGTTTCTTGTGGCATCCACAAGCCTTACAATATATTTCTCTATTTTTGGGTCAAGATATATCTTTTTTACATCATTCTGAAGCCTTATAATATCTTCAGGCCTGAGTAATGGCACTAAATTAAATTCTTCAAACCTCCTGAGCGTGATATTCTGGTTGAGTATCTTTTCTTCATCTTCCATCGACGGATATTTCATAATGATCTTATAAAGGAACCTGTCTATTTGCGCTTCAGGCAAAGGATACGTGCCCATCTGCTCAATCGGATTTTGCGTTGCCATGACAAAAAAAGGATGAGGCAATGGAAATGAATTTTTACCTATAGTAACCTGTTTTTCCTGCATGGATTCAAGCATGGCAGATTGGACTTTAGGAGGGGCCCTGTTTATCTCGTCGCCTAAAACAAAATTTGCAAATATAGGGCCTTTTACAGTATAGAAGCCTTTTTTTGAATCATATGCAGTGACTCCCACAATATCTGTAGGCAATAGGTCAGGGGTGAACTGGATTCTTGAGAATTGACAGCCTGTGACAATTGAAATAGTCCTTAAAAGCAATGTTTTTGCAATCCCCGGGATGCCTTCAACAAGGCAGTGACCGTTAGCAAGGACAGCTTCCAAAACATCATCCATGACCTCTTTTTGGCCTACAACAAGTTTAGAGACTTCTCTCCTCATTTCAGTAAACAGTTTCTGGTAGTGGTCTACATCCTCCTTAAGCCTCTGCTCCTGGGTCATCGGGACAGCGCTTTGAGAAAAATATTCTGAGGAGGATGTATTTTGGATTGGCTTTTGATTAGCAATGTTGGCTGCAACTGGCATAGAATCATTAGAGCAATATCAGGTATATATAGTTTGTGGATTTTTTGAGAATATTTTTTTACATTACTTCCCTTTTTCCTCGGTATAAAATTCCCTTGCCAGGTTTATTTCTTCATAGAGCCTCGCAATAAACCTGTAGAGTTGCTCTTTGTCTTTTTTTTCAAGGAGCTTGAATTCCTTGTGTATTGTCAAGTATTTTTCATAGGCCTCGTTTAGCTTCTTGTTCCTTAAATTAGCTTCAGCTGACGAGATCATGAAATATATCCTGTCTGCCTTATTTGCAGGTATCTTCTTTTTCTCTTTTTCCTCTTCACTAAATTCAAGTGTGGAAGTCAAAGAGACAATCTGCTTGAATTCTTCAATCATTGCAGCCATCTCCTGCCTCGATACTCCTCTTCCTGAGAATTCAATCTCTGTAGACCTTTCAAAGAACCAAAGCAATACTTTTTTGAATGAATCGCTAAGCCCAAGTTTTCCAAGTTCAAGCATTATCTCTTCATATGTGCATTCATATTTGAGTTTGAGAAGGCTTCTGAAATATTTTCTCACAATCTCAGAGAACATGATTATGACTTTTTCAATGTCTGCTCCGGATGCCAGTAATTTTTCAAGCTCAATTATACTTTCATATAGTGCCTTAGTTGCTTCAATATCGAGCATCGGCCTCTTTTTTCTTCTTGCAATCTCTGCAAGATACAAAGAAATTTTCCTTGCAGTATACATAGAGACTATTCCCGTAAGTAGGATCAAAAACACTAAAACCCAGTTTATCTCTTTAAATTTCCTCGGCATCTCAGTTATGATGCACGGGACGCAATTCCCTCCGCAGTCAGGCATTTCTGATTTTCCGTATATGCAGTCTTCTCCATTATTACATGCGCTGTCGAAACAGCTCTCTTTTTTCTCGATTCCACATGGTTTGCAAGGTCCTCCGCAATCAGGAGTGCCTGTTAGGCCATTTACACAGTCTTCCTTGTTGTTGCATATCTTATCAGAGCAGCTCTCACATGCAGGGCAGATCCCGCCGCAATCTATTTCTTCTTCATCAGCGCCTTTGAAACCGTCAAAACACGTCGATAGGAACTTACAGGCTTCGGTTATATTAGGTTTCCCAAAGCTTGTCGAGCAGTTATTAAGGTCATAGCACTCTCTTCTCTTGAAACCATCTGGCTCACACACTCCCCATGGCCTGCAGTACCATTTAGGGGGACATACTGGAGGTGAGCCTCCTCCTCCGCCTCCGGACGAGCTGCCTCCGGACGGGTTTGTACTTGTCTGCTTTTTTGCAACTGTTAGTGAAACACTATTACTTGAGCCATTTGCGAAATATGGATCCCATGCATAAAAAATAACAGTGGTTGTTCCTGACCAGTCATTTGTCGCAGTGAAAGTCACCATATTGTTTGGGGAAATGACAATATTTATGTTCGGTACAGTACTCGGCGCAGTTGTGTAAGTAAGTATGTCATTATCAGCGTCGAAAAAATAATTATCAAGGTCAAAAGGAGTGATAGATGAACCGTATTGCCATGATTGGTTTGGAATGGGAGCTATCAATACAGGAGCATCATTGACGTTTATCACATTGAATGTAAATAAATCAATATCTTCACTGTTCTCGCAGCCTGAGCTATCATCTACTGAGAGGTAAAACGAATGATTCCCAACAAAGCTTGCATTAGGTGTGAAACTTATTAGGCCTGTCAAGGTTACATTAAAAAGCGCTGGCGGTGATATGAATGCTGAATAGAAATTAAGAGCCTGGCTGTCAGCGTCAGTAGCGTTTGACAGGCAGGAAAACAAGCTGTCCTGCAGAGTTGTGAAATTGCAGGAAGAATTTAAGAAAGGAGGATGATTCATGCAGAATTTCACTTCTCCTAAAGCGTTTGCTGATATTGCATCTTTTTTTGACACCTCTTTTAATTTAAGAAAGAGATAACCCTGCTGTATTATTATAACTAAAATAAAAAACAATAGAAGAGACGCATATAACCTGTTAGCCTTTCTCATCAGGCAACTTAATGAAGAATTCTTATATAAACTTTTGCCAGATAAATGGAATTTTGATGAGCTAAATATAATTCAAAAAAAAGAGCTGTTCAACTACAATCAATAACTTTAAAAACAGCTTTTCCTTTCAGATGCATATGAGATACAAAACAAAAAGTGCGCTTGTAGGGAGAGCCGGAAAAAGAGATGAATTCGGAAACGGACCTGTTTTTATCCACCTTTTTGATGTGAATGACCCTCATAAATCAAATCTAGTGCCAAAGGAATTCGTAGATTTTAAGAAGATGCACAAGATTGTTATTAGAGGCCTTGTCATAAACTTCCTTTTGGCAGGCTCTGATATTCTCATAAATGACCTTGAATACCTTGATGTTGAAGAAGAACCTGGAAAAAAAGGCAACCTGATTATATCCGGGAAGCATAAGAAGTAGTCATAGTTAGTTTATCTCGTCATTTTTTATTAAGGATGCCGTAGAGCAGGGTATTATGCCACTTATTGTATTTCATTATGTTTTCTCTTATTTCTCCTTCAAGCGCAAATCCGGATTTTTCCAAAACTTTTCTTGATGCAATGTTCTCTTTAAATGGTTTTGCGTATATCCTGTGCAGCCTCAGTTCCCTGAAGCCAAATTCAGTCATCAGCCTAACTGCCCCTGTCATATACCCTTTGTTCCAGTATCTCTTTGCGATCCAGTAGCCTATTTCAGAATTTTTGTTTTTTTCATTGACCTTCATTAAACTTACGACCCCGATTACATTGCCTGTAACTTTCAGGACTATCCCGAAAGAATAGAGTTTTTTTGACCTTCTCATCCTCTGTGTTTTCAATATGAATTTTTTCGATTCGCCTTCCGGATACGGGAAAGGGATATTTGCCGTCCATTTTGATATCTCTATGTCTTTTACATGTTTATACATCTCATCTGCATCAGATACCTTTAATTCCCTCAATAGAATATCTTTATTCTCATATGTCATAGCTTTGCTATGTTTTATTCTTATATAATTTTTTTGTTTGCTCCTCATAGGACCCGCTATTGTTATGATTATTCAAATCAAAAACTATTTAAACCGTATATTATAACTTATCTAACTTATAAAACTTAGTAACCTTATTTAAGCTAAATAAATTACAAAATGACAAACATAAACATCGAAATCCCAGACGAGCTGCACAAGAAGCTTAAGATTCAGTGCGCTGTAGAAGAGAAGACCCTGAGAGACTATATAGTAGACTCTCTGGAACAGAGGCTTAAAAAAAAATGAGAGGAAAGCTGGGCATGCGATGCTACTCACTAAAACAGAGTCCGGTTATGTTGGTTCTAGGAAGCTGAGTACACCCCCGAAAATGCATGCCCGGCCTTTTTCAATATGAAAAACGGCAAACTGAAAATAAGCTTAAGTATTGTAATATTCTTGTTATTTATAGCTATAGTTTTTGCTGTAGATTTTTCTCCAGTAGACCTGATACCGAACAATGCCACGACGACAGACATATTGGCCTGCACCTGGAATGACACAACCAGGGTGAATGTAACATGGTATAATAACAGCGTCCAGCACGGAAACACAATAATAAATGCATCGCAGCCCCAGATAATAGCCTCTGCCCTCACAAAGAGGGACGATGTCTGGAATTGCACAGTCGTTGAATGGAATGACCCTACAAATATACTTAGCGATATAGTCTCAATACAAAATGCGAATCCAAATCCTGTCTCCCTAGGTGACACGAGAATCGAAGAAGATACGACATGGAGCGATTCTTTGGTCTCTGTTGACCCGGACGGGGACCTTGTCGAGTTTTTCTGCCTGCCGGCATCAACCCTTGACACATGCTCTGCAGCAGGATCTGTATCGTGGACTACTGCAAGTTCAGATGTCGAGCCTAATTCTTCGAAGCTATATAATGTTAGCTTTTATGCCTATGATCCATATAACGGCATATCAGTAAAAAGAGTGACTTTCAATGTCACAAGTGTAAATGACAGGCCTGCATTCTCTGTATCTAAACTCCAGAACATATCAGTAAATGAAACAGAAAAGATGCAGTATTCTCTCACGCTTACAGATGAAGAAAATAATACAGGCCCGTTTTCGTTTTTTGTCAATTCATCTTATTACCCTCCTATTGAAAGATTGGAATATTCAACAGTGAACAACAAAAATTTCATCATACAGTTTTTGAGCAACAGGACTGTCCTGTTTAATGACTCAGGTAATTTTACAGTGTGGGTGAGAGCCTGCGACCCTGTTAATTCAAGCCTGTGCATAAATGACTCTTTCAGGCTTGAAATAGTATCACTAAACCATGCCCCGAATTTTACTTTTATAGAAAGCAAAGCAGGCAATTTTTCTCAGGGGCAAACCTTTACGCTTTCTCTTAATGCAACAGACATCGACGGGGACACACTCAATTTCACAGTAACAAGCTCATGTAGCCTTACAAACCCGTGGATACTGAATGTATTAAATAACAGCGCAAGCGCATCCATTGTTTTGAATGCAACCCCGTTAAATAACAGCCACATAAAATGCAGAGATGTGACGATTTCTGTAACAGACCAAAAAAGCGGGGATACTTCTGTAAACCTGAACTTAAACATAACAAACACAAATGACCTTCCTGTGATAAACCCTTTTAGCTTTTATTCCGGAAACTCGCATTCCAACAGGAACATAACAAACCTTACAGGTTATACTAATGTAGCATTCTCTTATAAGGTAAATGCAACAGACGCAGATATAGAATATGGTGTTGATCCTGCTGAGTCGCTCGTCTTTAGAGTCAATTCAAGCATTTGCACTGACTGTCCTCATCTCACATTAAACCAATCAACAGGCCTAATAACTTTTATGCCTAACTCTAGCTTTATAGGCACATTCAGGTATGAAGCCAATGTCACAGACGCATACGGAAGCAACGATACAGAGACAATGATAATAACAGTCTTCCAGAATGAAGCTCCGTATTTTATTCAGTTGCCTCCAAATCTAACCATCTATGAAGACACATACTTTAATATCACCATAAATGCAACAGACCCTGAAGGCTCTCTTGACACTTTTTCAGACAACTCCAGCCTTTTTGATATAAACTCAACCGGTTTTTTAAGCATAACACCAAGCTGTTCCCAGACAGGAAATTTTTCAACTACAATAAAAATAAATGACACTATAGGAAGGGAAAACCAATCTTCTTTTAATCTTGAGGTTATCATGCTTCCTGACCCGCCTGTTTTACCCTTGCTTGCCAATACTACAATATTAGAGGAGATAAGCTATTCAATCGAACTAAACACATCAACTACAGATGAGGATTATTCATGCAATCAGGGGGATACTAAAACATTTACATCAAGATTTATGTCAGGCTCAACACTATTCAATATTACAAGTGGAGGAATAATCTCTTTTACTCCTGACAATTCATCAAGCGGCAATTATCTTATAAACATAACAATATTTGATGCCTATGGCTTAGCAGATTACCTATTATGGAATATAACAATAATCAACAGGACAGAGCCTCCTGTGATAAACAATATAACTCCATACGGCTATCCATACTATACAAACTGGACAACACCAGGGAACCTCGGTGCAGACTATACAACAATAAACATTACTGAAAATACAAGCGTCTATTATGACCATAATTCAACTGATCCTGACGGAAATGAAATGCTATTCAACTGGACAATAGACAATGTCTATTATGCCAGCACAACATATCTTAACAAGTCCTGGAATTTCACTGATTCAGGCATCCATAACGTCACGCTTTCAGTGTTTGACATAGTAAATAACACTATTGCTCATAAAGTATCTTTTTCATGGATAACACAGGTGACAAACTTCAACAGGCTTCCAATATTGATAAACAATCTCTCAGATGTCAATGTCACGGGGGCAATAACAATCGGCAATTACCTTATCTGCGGAAATTATTTCGGAGGAGACTGCACAGAAGTCAGGTTCTATGATCCTGATGGGGATACATTGACTTACACCTATTCAAATGCATCATTAGTAGACATAGATATAGCAATAAATACTGTTACATTTACAGGGCTGGAAATCGGGGATGACACAATGTATTTTACAGCATCTGACGGATATGGGTCAGTAGACAGCAATATAATAACTGTGCATGTGCTCTCAGTACTTGAGGAGGATTCAGAGTCTAATACTAATTCCAATTCCAATTCAGGCGGTTCAAGCCAAGGCGGCCCTGCCCCATATTATGTGTTTGAGGAGGTTGAAAAATTAAAAGATCTTTTCCTTGATATCCTTGTCCCTGAGCCTATAACCCTGTATAAAAACAATACATTAAGAGAGGTAATAAGACTGGTCAACAAAGGCAACGAGACACTAAGGGGGATATTTCTCAGCGCAAAAACAAATGCGACAGATGCAGAAATCAGCTTTTCAAAATATTATTTCCCTGAATTGCCTCCCGGAAAAACCGAGACTACTGAGATAATTATAACAGCCTATAAGCTCCTCAACCATTATGAGATTGTAGTATATGCAAATGTCTCAAACCCCAAATACACAGACAAAGCAGTCATTTTTATAAATGCCCTTGAGAAATCCAGAGGCAACCAGTCAGTGACATCTACAAAGATCACTTTCACAGAGGACCTCCTAAGCTCAAACCCTGAATGCATAGAGCTAAATGAATTCATAAAAAAAGCGCAGCTGTATATGGAAAGCGGAGACTATGATGAGGCCTCTGTTATACTTGATTCAATAATACAGGGATGCAAGTATCTTGTCAGCCAGAGAAAACTTCATGAAGAAAAACCTGATATCTTAAGATTGCCTATAGATCTTAACAGCAGTCCCTATCTCAAGCCGGCATTGCTTGTTTTTGCGATGTTTTTGATAACTGCAGTCATAATGACAATCAGGATGAAAAAAATCAATGATAAAGATTCTTCGTAAGGATGAAAATCATTCTTGTCAGGCTTTTGTGGACATAGATTTCGAAAACACCTTTTATTTTCCATTTTGTTTTTGATATAATCTTTTTTGGAGATATAAAATCCGGCATCATGACGACTGCCACGTCAGTTTTTGCATAAGCTTTTTTCAAGAAAGCTTCATAAAGATATTTTAGATTGTTGCCCTTAGAGCCTTTTCCGTAAGGTAAGTCAGCGACAATGGCGTCAGGCTTAATTGCAATTGAGAGAGCATCTTTTTTTTCGAGTTTGAATTTTTTAATTTTATAATGATTAATATTTTTCTTTGCCCTATTAATTTGCTCCTCATCAATATCATAGCCTATTGTCTTGAAGCCCATGAGCCCTGCTTCCAGAAGAATTCCTCCAGAACCGCAAAAAGGATCTAAAATCAATCCCTTTTCTAAACCTGTCAGATTTATTAGTGTCCTTGCAAGCCCGGGATGCATTGATGTCGGATGGAGGCTCGGCCTTAGATGGGCCTTTCTTTTAAGAAAAGATTTGTCGACATCTGCAATGAATAGGGCACAAACAACAATATCTTTTTCGAAAAAAAATTCTATCTTGGTTTTCGGATTATTTAAATTTACTTCAGGCTTTTTTAGTTTCCTATAAATATAGCCTGCAACATCTCTTTCCGTGAATTCATCTGTGCCATGGACCCTTATGCAGAAATCTTTTTTGTAGATTTTGTTCCAGTCGTATTCTTTTACGCTTTCAACGAAACTTTTCTTAGAGCATTTAAATAAGAATTCGTAAATAGAATGGCAATGCCCTAACCTTTTTTCCAATCTTATTTTTGTCATATTTTCAGCAATCAGAAGATTATCTATTAGTTCATATTTATCTGTACAAAGCAGCGAGAGAACCTCAATTTTTGATAATTCAAGGTTCGATTTTGAAAGCATGAAAACCTGGAGCATTGAGAATAAGTAATTTTTATATATTATAAAATCTTCTCTGCAAATATGGGCATTTTAAAAGAATTAAAGAAAGTCCCTAATATAATTACTCTTTTAAGGGCTATATCTATCCCGGTTTTATTATTCCTTGCACTTGATAATAATAAGCCTGCTATTTGCGATACTATTTACCTTCTCGTGGCTTTCTGATACAGTTGACGGGCTTATTGCAAGGATACTCAAGCAGTCAACAGATTTCGGAGCTAAATTCGATTCAATAACAGATGATGTAGGAGCAATATTCCTTTTATTTGAGGCCTATCTTTTGTTTCCTGATCTTACAAAAGAATACGGGAGTTATGTAATAGTTTCTATTTTCCTTTTGATTTTCGGTTATCTATTTAGGGTATTCAAGGCCAAAAATGTCGGGATGCACCTTATTTCATCTAAAATAACAGCGTTATTGCTGGGCTTTTTTTTCTTTTACCTTCTTTATTTCGGGTTCAATCCTTATCTTTTCTGGACAGGGATAATCTTGAGCTATTTATCTAATATTGAAGTCATCCTTGTGACAATATTTAAGAAAAAGGTGGATGAGAACACGAAGTCGCTGTTTTTTTGATAATGAGATTTTCTCCTAATATCTTCTTATTGCTATTCTTTATTTATCTATAAATACCTAATTCTACAGGCTCAATTACCCTAAGCCTGTCAAGCTCTTTTAGGGCTGTTTCATGCATCAGTCTTTGACCGTCGATCGTGCATATTATAGGTGAAACTCCAATCTCAAAAAGCGCGCTCCTATAGAGATATTTATCCCTTTGTGTCTGTTTTTTCCCTTTTGGAAGTGTTTCCAGGTTATGTGAAGTGTCTCCTTTCTTTATTAGGATAGCAGCTTCCCTTACATATTCATCAAGCTCTGTTATTAGTCCCCTGACTTGCAGTGCATAGTTTTCTCTTTGAAATATTTCGTATTATCCAGTTTTTCGTATCTTTTGTTTTTAACTATTTCCCTGATTTCCTCAAGCCTATCTAGCTCTTTATCATTGAATATTACATCTTCAATACCGAAACTTGGCTGAAATTGGTTTTCCTCAATTGTTGCATGCCTATAAATAGAGATTATACGTAACTTGTCTTCAACTCTCTTGCCATCTTCAGTCTTATTTGGTTTATTAATGAATGTCCTTAAATCAGTATTGTTTTTATTTAGATAATTTGTTATCTCATCAAAATACTGAGTTACTCTTTCTATATATGCTTCTTTTCTGGTGACTAGGTTAACGACTTTCCTGACAAAAACTCCAGCAGTCCCAAAATTTCCATCTTCAATAAAATTATTGATAGACTTCCAGTACCTCTCTTCTTTTTTTCCTTCATCAGAGTCATGTGCCAAAATTGCGGCAATGACTCCTGCAGCGATAGGGATTTTTGTGCCTTCAAAATATTTTATTGCGCTATACGCTCTTTCTTTTGAGGAATTTATTCTGGCATATGGTCCTTTTGCATATGCAATTAAATGAAATATTCCTGCAAATAATGCAGTTCCAGTGAAAATGAGGTTTGAAGTTTCTTTTATTAGGCCTATGTCAATCGAGCCTAGTGATAAAGTGTAGAGAAGAAATGTTACGTCCATTAGTGTAAATGCCAGAAGAGGGTTATTTTTAAGCCCTTTTAGCCCGCCCATCTGAAACCTGTCAGGATCAAATTCCTTGTATTTCCAATCTGAATAAGACTGCCAGATATCACCATTGTAAAAATTTGGCAGAATCTTTTCAATGATTGCTTCATGATGAGAAAATTCAGGAGATCCGTCGAACCTCAGTCTGTCTTCAAGATTTTCTCTTACTATCTCCTCAATGCCTTTTACAAACTTGCTGGATTCACCTTTATAGATTGCATTCTTTATAGATTTGGCGCCTGTCCACTTGTGGCTCTTTGAGGTTACATCCATATGAAACCTGAGTCTTCTCTCAAGTAGAGAATCCTCTATTTTAGGATGAGGTTCAATGCCGACACTAAGGAGCCTGTCATAATTTCTTATGATAGACGTTGTCATTTTACGGTTAATAATTTTTTTATTTATAAAGCTATAATCGCAAAACTGCCTTTTTAATGCTAACCTTGGTATTCCAATTTGATTATTCAGGAGTTGGTTTCTCTTTCTTTTCCATAATGAAAACATATTTAAACCACTTATTGTTAACTTACAGCATGAAGCGGGGGAGGCCAGTTAATTCAGTTATAAGGCAAAACATTGTCGAACTGCTGTATTTCATGGAAAAAGGCTATGGGTATGACATCTACAAGAATTATGTCGAGCTTTTCCCGAAAGTGACGCTTAGATCAATATATTATCATCTCAGGAAAGGGATAGAGCTTGAAGAATTTGTTATAGAGAGAATAGAAAAAGAGAAAGGCGATTATTCCTGGGGCGAGATGGCTGAAAAGATCTATTATAAGCTTGGGGTTAAAGCTGCACCTAAAATGGATAAGAAAATAAAAAAGCATCTTGACTCAAAAAAAGGATTGAATAACCTAGGCAAATAAGATTTCATTTTATCCGTTTAAAATAAATTATATATACAGGATTAAAAAAAGATGGTGAATAAAGAGCTGGTTGACTATATAAAGTCAGTCAAGGAAAAAGGATTTTCTGATGTTGTCATAAAGGCTAATCTGCTGAAATATAATTATACTCAGGAGGCTATTGACGAGGCTTTTAAGGAATTGGAGCAACCTAAAATTTCATTACCGCCATTACCACCACAAAATCCTATAGTTGAAGAAAAGCCCAAAACATTTCTTCCAGAAAAAAAGAAAAAATCAATAGTCCCTCTTTTGATAATAGCCTTTTTAGTTATATTGCTTGCTTTTTTATTTTTATCCCAAAAAAATCCGCTTGATTTAACGTTTGGCTCATCATCTAAATGCGAGAATGTGACACTAGAAGTCCATAAGCTAAAAGGAGAGCCTGTTGTGTGCGCCTTCCCTGACAATTCCAAGATCCAGCTTATAATTGCGAATAATGGGCAAATCATGATAAGTAAAGCAGAAATAATCGTGAATGGAGAAAAAGGGAAGACAGTCGACAAGCTTGAGAACTTAAACTTAGAACCTAATGATGTGTTCACAAGGACATTTAACTATGATTTTGGAATTGCAGGAGAGCCAAAGAGCATAACGCTCACACCATTTATTCTTTCTAATGGCCTGCAGACAGCATGCAATGACAAGAAAATGACTTATGATAAGATAGGGAAGTGCTGATTTTCTAGCTTGACTTTGCAGCAAGAGCCTGCCATGCTTAAAAAACATAGATCTGGTAGGTTGGCGTGGAAATTATTTTTTGTAATTATTTTATTTTGTTAATCTTATCCTCAATCTTCTTCAATAGTCCCATTGCCGCAAAAACTTCTCTTTTTGAGAGCATGCTCTTCTCAATTATTCTCTGCCAGGCTATCTTTTGTGTTTCTTTTTTCTCTTTTGTTGCAAATTCTAATGATTCTATTATACTGTTTATTTTTTTAAGCATTATCTCTTTTTCTTTTCTTGTTGCAGGTTTTATATTCTCAATTGTTTTTTTCATTCCTGCTTCCTTAAATAATTCATAGAAGATTATAGCAGCGGCATGGCTGATATTCAGGGCATGATATTTTTCTGATGTAGGGATATTGACTACAAAATCGCAATGTCTTACTTCTTCATTTGACAGGCCCTGCGCCTCATTTCCGAAGACTATTGCTATTTTTTGCTTTTTACTGATTTTTTTCGCCAAATCTTCAGGGAATAAAGGAGTTCTTGGAATATTATAATCAGTGCCGAGAATAGAAGTTGTGCCTATAAGCAAATCAAACTTTTTTTTCAGGTCAATAAATTCTTTATATTCAAGCACTTCTGCTTTCTTAATAATATTTTTGGCATGCTTTCCTCTCTTCAATGCTTCTATGTCAAGATGGTTGCACAAAGGAGATATGAGAATTAGCCTATTCAGGTCAAAATTCGCCATCGCCCTCGCAATCGCGCCTATGTTTCCTGGCTCCTGAGACTTGATTAATATTACTGTTATCATGAAAAGGAAAAAATAAAATTCAATTTATATAATTATACCCAGGTCTTTGCAGCTCCTTAAAATTTATTATAAACCCTAAAAAATTAAACCAATTATGGAGGGGGATGAAGGGAATCGAAGGATTGACAATTTTTTTTTATTTCGCTATCAAATATCTGGCTGCAGCAGGCGTAAATATTTGAGATTGCGCCTTCATTATTTGTAACTCTATTGATATAATCAATGTTATTTTCCTGGTGAGGATTGATATAAGAACATTCTGTGTTGATACAAAAATCCCTGTCAGTATATCCGATGCTTCTAATATTTTCTCCTCCTATCTCGCTGCACCTATGGAGATATTTAAATTTCAAATAATTGCTGTATCCGTTCTGCAAAATTTCCTGAATCATAAATTCTTGAACAGGATTAAAAAAAGCTTCCCTATTTCTCTGCAATGACATGATGTCTCCGTCGCAAAGGCTGTATTTATTGCCATACCCTTCATAAAATGCCCAGCATCCCATATGAATCCCGTTTTCCCCGCAATCAGGGCTATTTGTAATCGCTAATATCCCATTCCAAATCGGGCAGACCGGCAATGTCTCTACATTCACAACTCCAGGAAGGTCAGGGACATATACATCGTTCCAGATTTCCGGCTGCGGATTATTTTTAGGATTGTAGTGATCATTGAGCATGTCTTCTTTAATAAAGATAAAATCCTGCTGGTTGGCGAACTTGAAAGCATGCCCCAATTCATGCAGCAAATTTTCATTGAAATACTCATTTGTGGAAAACAGGTGGACAAATCTATCCTCAAAAGATTGGTAATTCATTTCCAGGTATTGTTCTGCAATTATGCCATTATAACTGCCGTATCCGGGATCTCCATTTATTAATTCAATATAAACAGTATTTGGCTCATTTTCATTGCATTTCGATGCAATATTTTTCGCAATCTGCTTAATTTCAGTCTGATCTTCATTTGGTCTATAGCAAAGATCATAAATATTATCATCACCCTGAAACTGGTCAGGCGATTGTTTATTTTTGCTCCAGATGTAAGATATTTTGAATTTTTCCTGACTTGAGCTTTCTGTGAAGGGGAATGTTCCCAATAAAATATTTGCAGCAGACAATGCCTTTGTTTCAAAATCAATTTCATTGCTAAACCCACAAGGTGTGAAAACAATATGCAAATTCAAGTCTTCGTCTATCCCGCTTCCGCCTGCAACTTTGCATTCGCTTTCGCAGGCATATTTTGAGCAACCGATAACTCCTGGTTCAGGATACTCTTCAGAATAGACTTCACAACCTGAAATAGAATCATCACATTTGTCTTTATCGCGGCAATCAGGCCAAGAATCCGTGATACCATCATTATCAGTGTCCTGTAGTGCGGATATTTGGCTGCAATCCTGGGTGTTAGTCGAAATGACAGGCGGCTCAGTGCTGCAATATTTTTTTTCCCCCATAAGACAAAGCTTCTGAGAATATAAGATAGCGTCATCTCCTAAAAATATCCTATATTCATCTTCAAAAAACCCACAGCATACAGGCACATTTTCTACACTTTTTGCATCATTATTGTCAGATACCTCAAATGGAATTGCCTTGCACCAGTCAAAACTACCAGAGTCACATGTAGAAATCTGGCCATTTAAGCAGACACCAGAGACAGGGTCTACATCGCTCTCCTTTAGATACAGATAAAAGTCACTATCTTTTACGCAAATCTTCTGGGATTTTTCTATATTATTCACAGTTGCTTTAGCGTAAAGGACACACCCTCCATCACATTCAGATGAATCTGAACTGATACTTGAATCTGTACAGGATAGGGTAAAAAATAAAGCAATTAGGGCCAATATAGATATTAATCTAGCCTTTTTATGCATTTTAATCTCTTTATCCTATATTGCAATCAGCTTTTTTTGACTCGTCATCTGTAATCTGGTTGCAGCACGCTTCTCTTGCTGAAGCTGCATTGATGCCTGTCTTTGCCTGTAATCTAAATCTATATTCTTCATCTGTGTGACCTTTCGGGATATACGAGCATTCCTTGATGAAGCATTTGTTTTTTATTTCATCCAAAGAAAATTTAGGAGGCTCATCAAAGGTAGATATGAACTTTTCATCTATTTCGCTGCATCTGTGGGGATACTTTATCAACATATAGCTCTGGTAGCCGCCATCAATATTAAGCATATCGTCAATGAGTTTCCTATCAATAGGATTATGGTCTTGATCATTGCCTGATTCATATCCCATCACATCTCCATCTGCCCAAGGCGCAAAAAGATCCTTATAGCCTTCAAAATACTGATTGCACCTGATCCCTTTCGGATCATTCAATATCCATTTAGAGAACTCAGGGCCTACTATTTCTTCATCCCAGATAGGGCATGGTTGTAGTGGATCAATTAAATTGTTTTGCTCAAATAGGCCTAATGGTATATCCGGAGCATAGAAGTCATTATCCCCCCATATATTGGTATCATAAAAAAAGGGATCAGGTTCCCTTAACCTGCCTGTATCAAAGTCCTTGAAAGGATGGCCGAATCTATAGCTGTGGCCAAGTTCATGGATTGTAGTTCTGACGATCCCTGTAAAGCGGGTTGGATCTATATTAAGCAAGCAAAAAGGGTTGTATATTCCATTAGAATCTTTAGTTCCGCATGAACCTGTTAACGTAAACCCATCTCCAAGAGATTCTACATTATGGCCGAGAACCACAAATGCAGTATTCTCTAAAGTGTCATAGCAATCAGATGCTGTCTGAGCGATTGTTTCTGAATTTTTGCAAATATCAAGTTCCTGCAGGTCAACATCGCTTTTCCCGACTTTCAACCTATCAGCGTACAATGAAGTGATCTTAAATTTGTCAGTGTTACTCTTATATGGCTCAATCCTGTTGACTAATGCATCTGATATTATGCCTGTTACCCTATCGAAAACTTCTTTTGTTCTTTGATCATAATTGCATGAAACAAAGATTATATGGAGGTTTAGCGGGCCATCAGCACCACCTGTCGCTCCGGCGATATTTTTACAGGTGCTCTCACATTCAGGATCTACCTGCACACCGAGCTTCTCGATGATAGGGTAGTTATCATAATTATACACTTCACATGAAGAGGCAGAATCCAATTCATGGTCAAAATTTTCTCCTCCCTGAGGATCATGGTCAAGTACCCCGTCATTGTCACTGTCATCAAGATTCTCATTGCCACCTTGGTCATCTGAATTCAATCTTTCCCAGCCATGATTTTCAGGTTTACATATGTACGTTTGTTCATCGTCCAATAAGATCCCGTTCTCGCTTTGTTTGTTGCACTGATGCAGGATCGACCCACTGCAGATATACCATGTCCCCAGGATATCATAAAGCTGAGTTGGGTATAATGCGAATTCAGTTTCGCATGGCGAACTCCAATACAAATATTGGTCGCATGTGTATTCAAAAAAACCCTGGACAAGCAACTTTTCACCCATGTTAGAATTTGTGCACTCTTTTGCAACCTTATCCTGGTTGCAGATGAATTTCCTGTCTGGAGAAACCTGCCATTCTATATCACAGGTAGGAGGTGTTAAGGTGACAGAAGGAGTGGGAGTATTCTCTTCGTCAAATGTCGGTGTATTTCTTACGTCGTTAGTATTCTCTGTGGAAGTGCAAGAGACAATAAATGCAAGAATTATTAAAGATAAAAATAAAGTTTTCATGTTATAGCTCTCTTATCATTTTTAAAGTTTTAATTTTGTGTTTTGCATGCTTCTTTTGCTGCAATGTCTGTAATCTGGTTGCAGCATGCTTCTCGCGATGTTGATGCAGGCATCCCAGTCTTTAGGCCCATATAATTAAGATAATCTGTATAAGGTATTCCATCGTAGTAGTAGACTCCTGAATTATCAGTGTGATCTAATGGAATCATATGGCATTCTTTAACAAGACATTCTTCTCTTAATTGGGTTGATGAAAGCGCAATTGGCTCATCAAATGTTTTTAGGAATTCATCATCAATCTCGCTGCATCTATGAGGGTATTTCCTGTTCAAATATTCCTGATAATTACCGTTCAATACATCACTTATCAGTTTTCTTCCGACCGGGTTGAATTTCTGGACAGCTGGTTGCCATTCATATGCCATTAAGTCAAACTGAAGCCAGGGTCTATACTGCCCGGCATAAGAATCGTAAAATGGGAAGCAATGGACATTCTCTTCAGTCGGAAGTACCCATTTATGAAATTCTTGAATATCCCACAGTGGACAAGGCTGATAATTGATCTCACCAGACAGTGGATTTATGGAAAAAGGAATGTCAGGAATATAGAAATCTGCAGGTATCTGAAATTCAGGTACTGAAGGAGGATAATCAGTCTGCCCGTAATTCTTGGTCTGTACATTCCACCTATTAGTGTAAAAAGAATGGCCTAGCCGAAAAGCGTGCCCTATTTCGTGTGAAACATATGAGATATAACCCGTTGAATCCATATAATTTAGATTCACATTGCAATCTCCATAATGAACCCCATTGCTGTCTTGCCCTACATGACATCCACCACTCAGGAATTCCCCGGCTATCAACTGAACAAAAATAGTCTTTTCTTTGGCTATCATGCATTTTTCTCTTGCGGCGACCATTAAATCTTCGTTGCACGAAACCCAACCATTAGCCTGCCTGACTCCGGGATAATTTTCCCAAATTTTTGTAATTTTGAATTTATTAGTGTTGCTTATAAAGGGCTCCTGTGCCTGGTCTCTAGTAGAGATAGTCATCTTCTCTGCAAGTATGTCAGCATAATAATCAAAGGAATTTTGTGCTGCTCCAAAGTTACACGGAGTAATTATTATATGAATGTTTAAAGGCCCATCAACACCTCCTGTAGCGCCAGGATAATCTTGGCAAATGCTTCTGCAGTCAGGGTCAATTTGGCATCCGATAAGGCTGGTAGAAGGAGCATTTGTTTCATCATACACTTCACATTCGTAATTGGCCTTGATGCATTTATCCTTGATACTTCCATCAGGGAAATAATCAGATACACCGTCATTATCTTGGTCTACTGGATTACCTGGAAGCAATCCCAAATCAATTTCCTCGAGTAACCAACCTTTTTCAGAACTGCAGATATATGATTTATCAGCTGTTATGATGTGGTAATTGGCATTATATTTATTGCATTGCATGTAGCCAGTCCCATCACAGATATACCACTCTCCGGGCATGCCATACATGCCGCCATTGAGAGTATCACCAAAAGTTTGGCAGGGATACACCCATTTTTGATTATTTTGGCATTCAAAAGGATAAGAATTTTCAACCATAACATAATTTCCAATATTGCCTTCATTGCATTCATTTGGAGGACTACCATCACATATAAATCTTTGATCATACGATATCTCCCATGCCTAGTCACATGGCTTTGGCGTATTTGTTTCTTCGTTACTTGTCGGCGTATTTGTTACGTCGTTAGTAATATCATCTGTCGGAGTGCATGCGCTAAATAATAACATTGCAAGAAGAATCGCAACAATTATCAAATTACGCATCGCAATACCCCATGGCAGTGATATTTCTTATTGCAAACTGGAACTTTAAAGTCTTCTGGTTTTCAGTAAAAATCGGCTCATAATCAAATATTGAGATAATCTGCACATGATTCTTAACTTCTGCCACATAATTCACTACATGTATTGTTGTCTTCCCGTTTGTCTCGTATCTTGAGCAATTGTTGTAAATATCATAGAATCTGGGCTGGCTTTCGATGATGTCTTTTATCAATTTTTTTGCAATATCAAAATCCTTTGCGAAATTATACGGGAGCCTTATGGAAAATGAGTTAATCAGCTTGATTGAATTTCCATAAGTCAACGTAATAGGCCACTCCATTCTGATTTGTGTGTCATCATAGTTGAAATCGACAACTGTCTTAGGTTCAAGGGCATCAATTTCAGCTTGGTTCTTAGGATAATCCTTGAAACAAATTCCAGCCTTATGCTCTACATATTCAGCCAGGATGTTTTCAGCATCTTTCATGTCAGGGCTTATATCTATTAATCCATCATTCCAGTATGCTATATCATAGCTCATATAGCCAGATGTTTCTATCTTATCTTCTTTAGGTGATATAAACCCTCCCTGAGGAGCGAGGTAATTGAACATCCCTTCAAACCCGGAATCATACATGCATTTCTCGATATATTGTTTTATTTGATTAGCTTCATTCTCCAGAACAAGAGTATCATCTGTTTTAGTATTGAATTTATTTTTGTTCACGCTAAAATAGATCATGCCGAGTATAAGGACAGAGATAAATCCTATGATGAAAAAAAGCGAAATCTGTGATTTCTTCATTTAAGTCATATCTACTCCTATTTTAAGTATATAAATACTCTCATAAGAATAAAAAAAGTCTAAATTGCATTATCTTATAGCGGTTAAGAAAAAGCTGAATATAAATGCAAATATGTTCCTCAAAAGCGGCAGGAATATAAGCACTGCTATGATAAAGAGTCCCATCATGTTTATAGCCTTAAAAACACTTCCTGCTTTTTTCTTATCATGGATAAATTGATCAACATTGGTCTTTAATATCCTTGCCCCGTCTGTAATAAAAATAGGGAACAGGTTAATCAGGCCTATATTTATGCTGATGAATTGTGTCCACCACAACAATTCAAAGAGCCATAACAGGAATTTTAAGAAATAATCATTGAGAAAAGAATCATTTTTTGGGCTCCTGTCCTGCTCAAAACCAGTGACTCCGATAAAGCCCATACTCTCATTTGCAGGGTTTTTCACTGCCTTTAGTTCATATTCGTTCCCTGTTTTTGTCTTTATACTCAAAGTGTCGTCAGGCCTGACCATGTTCATTACAAAAAGAAAATCAGTGATATTTGCAATATCTTGGCTATCAATGGAAGTTACGACACTGCCATCAGGGATCCCTGCCTTAAAAGCAGGATAAGTCTCATTTTTTATAGTGTCTATCTTAATTCCGCTCTCTCTTGAATTCATGCCGATAACACTTGCAAGGCTAAAAGACAACGGGCCTTTGTCTTCAATAAGGCTATTGTCTATTGTCGTATTTACTCCTGCCAGATTTAATGTTCCATAATATATAGTTGCGCCTATAGGAAGAAGCCCGAACATAAGTATCATGCATACAAGCCAAAGAACTACATTTGAGATAGGACCGGCTGCATAGACAGAATTCTGTATCCAGTAGGATTTTTTTACAATCTCTTTTTCATCAGGCTCGACAAATGCTCCTAGGATAGGGCCAAAAATAGCAAGCCCTGAGCTTTTGACTTTCAGATTGTGAGCCCTTGCGACAACGCCGTGCGAGAATTCATGCACTATCATTATTATAAAGAGGCTTATCCAGCCAATGATAAGAGGGAATACTATCCCTAGGCCGGCAATAGGCAACCCGGGAATCACAGGGCTTCCTCCGAGTGCTCCCGGTTTTTGCACAATCAAATCCCGCGTGCTAATAATCAATACATAAGTCACGAAAAAAAATCCTATATAAGCGAGAATCACAGAGACATAGCCAAATGCTTTTATGAACCCTCTGCATTTTTTACCGATGGAGTCCATAAGTTCAAGGCCAAGTTTTGTCCTATAAAGGTACATAAAAGGGCCTTCTTTTGAAAGTTTTTTCTTATTGAGATAAACAAGAAGAATAACAAGGGAATAAAATATAATGACAAACTTGTAATCGAGAAGCACAGATAAAAAACTCATTTTTTCCTGACTGGCCTAAAGACATGCGAACCGCATTTTTTGCAGGTTATTTTCTTTGCCAGGATCTTGAGGTTTGGAGCTCTTAATTTTGATGAGCAGTCTCTGCATACAAACACGTTCTTATACAATCTTGCTTCTGCTTCAGGGAATTTGACCATTTTTACTCACTTGCCTTTAATTGTTTCATCATCCTGTCACCAAGGATATCCCAAAACAATACTGTAACCCCGGGCTTTACCTTGTCTTTCAAATCTTCAGGGACTTTTAAATCAAATGTGTTAAATGTTTGCATATCCATAAGATTCGCCATGTCGCCAGTCACTGATAAGACCTGGCCGTCAAGCTTGTCTACAATAGGGACATCTACATTATCGTGCCCAGGCATAACGACATCTCTTTTCTTGCCGTCAACCATGCCGACTGCGACAATCCTTGTCTTTGCATGGCCGTGTTTTCCCGGTCTTGATGTCGAAGTATCTGAAACAACGCATGCTGCGCCTTCAATACACACATAGCTTCCTTTCTTTAAGCTGCTTACACTTGCTACTTTAGTACCTGCCATTTTATCTTCATTCTCTGGATTTTCTAGGGATTTATAAAGCTTACTGGGATATATAAGCTTTTTCCTAGCCACTTTTAGAATTTTTGTTAATTTTATGAACTAGTAAGACGGGGCGACGGGCAATTTCTATAAACTACAAAAACCAAAACCTGCTTTTAAACTTCTCTTTCCTGAGAAACTGCCTTAATTTATCTTCCACATCAGGATAGTTATACTTCTTTTCTTCTTCCCTGAATTGCCTTGAATGATGGATAGTCCTCTTGCCAGTATTTTTATATTTGAATTTTTTATGGAGCATCTCATGGTACATGACATAGTCCAAGAGTATCTGGTCTTTTACAAGGACGTTTGAAATCATTATTGTATCAGTCCCGTGGTCGTATGTGCCAAGGGTATGGAAATTATCTCCTCCGAATTCGAGGTTTGGAGAGATCATCATATCGTGGAAGTATTCCATGTTTACTCTTTCAAAAGATTCCTCAAGAATAGGATCTGACTTGGTTTTCGGCGATAGCTGCGGGATTTTTTTAATGAATATATCATATAGATCTATATTGATTGTCTCAATCCTTGTATTGAACATCTTGTTGAATAGGGATTGCAATAGCCCTGTCTTTATCTCATCAGAGACTTCTTTCCATGAATAGCTCAACCTGAATTCCATAGATGTCTTAGTATATTTCACTTTTGCATTGTAGCCCTTGAATGCCCTGGAATATTTAATTTTAGCCTCTGCGTCCAGGGCTTTTTCAGGATACATTTCAGAGAATGCGGACTTGATAAGCTGATTCATTGGTGAACTAGACAACTAATTGCAATTTAAATTTAACTGAGGAATGAGCATTTAAGTTAAAGTCACCGACCCTATACACCTTAAAAAAATAGAGAGATATCTAGAGCTTTAAGTTCTTCAGGATCTTTATTTTCTAGTGAATCAGGCTCTATCCCCGGGACTAGAATAGTCAACGCGATTGAAAATTGCTAACATTTATATATTAGTTCATCTTGGATTTCTAATAGGTGAACAAAAATGAAACAAGAAAAAATAGAGCAAAGAAAAAATATAATTAAAC
>Ga0247727_10003570_pt1 | contig 34200 bp, 32 predicted proteins | sample WisWelCaveWW1625_FD_202498 | JGI IMG/M metagenome (GOLD analysis project Ga0247727, IMG submission 202498) | Biofilm microbial communities from Wishing Well Cave, Virginia, United States - WW16-25 | ecosystem: Environmental > Aquatic > Deep subsurface > Groundwater > Cave microbial mat | place...
ATCGAATCATAGCCCGTTCTCCGGTTGTGTTGAGTTGCGTTCTCAACCACTCGCATCGGAGAATGGGCTTTTTTTCTTGAATACTTTGTCATCAACTAATCCTTAAAATGTGCAAAAGGCCAGTTAATATAAGGGAGAAGTAAATGAAAAAACTTAGCTTATGTCTTAATGCCTTACTTTTTTTGTCGGTCATTTTTCAACCCTTCGTAGTGGTGGGGGAAAGTGCGGCGGTTGATACGTTGCCGACCGCTTTAGCGCCGGCGAATTCATTTTTGGGGCACTTCACATTGACTGTGACCGGGGACGGGGAGCTTATCCCGAGTCCCGGCCCGGTGTTTACTATAGGGAATGAAGAGGGTGTGACTTTACCCTATCTTCTTGATTTTCCGAAAAAGATTGCGTATCCCCGCTGGGCTATTCGGCAGGGGTGGGAAGGAAATCTCATTTTAGCCGTGGAGATTCTTACCGACGGTAGTGTGGGCCGGATGAAGGTTATGAAATCAACAGAGTACAAGTTGCTTGATAAGACTGCGTCAAAAGCCATCCAGCATTGGAAGTTTCATCCTGCGATGAAAGACGGGAAACCGGTTTTGAGCTGTATTCAAATTCCGGTCGATTTTAAGCTGAAGGATTAATAATAGGGGACGGTTCTATTTTTCAAAAATTAATTTAAAATAGAACCGTCCCATAATACTGGTAAATTATACCGAAGTTCCCACTTTCGAAGACGAACTAATTGCGCCCCAAATAAAAATCATTCCTACCGCAATTGCAACTAACAAAGTCACTAGATTAATCGCTCCGTAGTGTCCTGGGGCGAGCATTCCAAAAAGCATAGGACCCGAAAGATAAGCGTTTGTGCGTGAGGCAAGCAAAGCGCGTTTGCGCACAGCGGGCAGCTGGTCCGCCGGGACTTGCCCGGAGAGCATCTTTTTTTGAGCCGGCCAAATGATAAACCACACGTTAAACCACATAATCATGCCTAAAAGCATTCCCATCAGGATCCAGATCGCCCGCCCGGTAATGCCTTCGTCCGTTGAAAACAAGCTGCTTGGGCCAAAGCCAACACCTGGCGTGTACATATACAGGAGTGTGAAAAGCACGAGGCCTGAAAGGAAGGTGATCATGGCGCCCCAACGAAACCACCACAAGGCGCGCGGAAGCAGCTTTGGGTTCACAAGCTTCTTAGTGGCGTCATCCAAGGCTCCCTGAAGGGGAACGTTGACGAAATTAAAGAAATACAAATGCCCAATCCAGACAATGCCGACAATGACATGCAGCCAGCGGATGAAAAGATGCAGGTTACTATAAAAATCTTCTAACGCCATAGCGTCCTCCTTAAGGTTCTGAGCTTTTAGTTTGAATCCAAAATGAAATCCGGAGTATGATAAATATCCTTAGTAGCAATTGCAATCAATTAATGACAAAGATGAAAAAACTCATTGGAAAATCCTTCAAAATCACTATAATCAGCAATTCCTTTTGACCCCCTTGTCATTCTGACTAGCGCCAGAGGATCTCATAAGGGATGTTTCCTGTTGCCAGCATGACACTAAAAGCGGATTAATTTTATGGAAAAGCAAACCATTCGTGATATCGATTTAAAGAAAAAACGCGTTCTTATCCGGGTAGATTTTAATGTTCCTTTAAACGAACAGTTCCAGATTACGGATGATGCCCGCATCGTTAAAAGCCTTGATACCATTCGTTATTGCCTTGGCGAGCAGGCCAAAGTCATTTTAATGTCCCACCTCGGCCGCCCCAATGGAAAGCCGGAACCTCAGTTTAGCCTTAAGCCGGTGGCTGAGCACCTCTCCAAACTGTTAAACCAAAGAATCGAATTACTGCCTGATTGCGTTGGGCCTGTGGTTGAAAGTAAGGTTAAAAGCGTGGGTGAGGGACAGGCGGTATTGCTTGAAAATCTCCGTTTTCATCCTGAAGAAGAAAAGAACGATCCCGAATTTTCTAAAAAGCTGGCTTCCTTAGGGGAAGTTTTTGTCAATGACGCCTTTGGTGCCGCTCACCGTGCCCATGCCTCCACCGTGGGAGTGACAAAACACCTTCCAAGTGTTGCGGGATTCCTCCTTGCAAGAGAAGTAGAATATTTTGATAAAGCCATTACCAATCCTGAAAGACCCTTCATGACGATTTTAGGGGGCGCCAAAGTTTCGGATAAAATCAAGCTTATCTCGAACCTCCTTGACAAAGCGGATGCCATTTTGGTGGGGGGGGCAATGGCCTACACCTTCTATAAGGTGATGGGAATCAAGATTGGAAATTCCAAGTTCGAGCCGGCCGGTGAAAATGCGGCGCGCGAGGCTTTGGAAAAAGCCAAAGCAAAAAAAATTCCGTTTTTACTTCCGACCGATCGTGTGATTGCCGAGAAGTTTGAAAAAGGCGCTGCAAATAAGATTGTCACGGGAGATATCCCGGACGGATGGATGGGCCTCGATATTGGGCCTGAAACGGTCCAGAAATATAAGGAAGTCCTGGCCAAAGCGAAAACCATTGTCTGGAACGGCCCTGTAGGTGTTTTTGAATTGCCTCCCTTTGACCGGGGCACGAGAGAGCTGGCGGAATTTATCGCAACGCTTAAGGCCACGACCATTATCGGCGGCGGGGATACGGCCGCCGCAGTCAAAATTTTTGGACTTGAAAACAAAATGTCTCATGTTTCCACAGGCGGCGGGGCTTCCCTGGAGTATCTTGAGGGAACGGTCCTTCCCGGGGTTGCTGCATTAGTGGATAAAAAAGAAACTGTCGGAAGCAGAAAAGCATAGCTAGAAAGAAAAGGAAAAAATGCGGAAACCTTTGATTGTGGGTAACTGGAAGATGTTTAAAACGGCGGAAGAAGCTCTGCAGCTTGTAGAGGGAATTAAAGCCGGCGTTTATAGGATCTCGGATTGCATGATTGTGGTTTGTCCTCCTTTTACCGCACTTTCCGCTGTTTCGGAAATTCTTAAGGGCAGCCCCATTGACTTGGGGGCTCAAAATATGCACCCTGAAACCGAAGGGGCTTATACGGGTGAAATTTCTCCTGTGATGTTAAAACAAGTCCGCTGCCGGTATGTGATCCTCGGCCATTCTGAAAGGCGGCAATATTTCAAGGAAACCGATGTCTTTATTAACCAAAAAGTCAAAACAGCTCTTAAATACAGTTTAGTTCCGATTGTTTGTATCGGAGAAACCCTGGAAGAGCGTGAAGCCAAGCGCCATTTTGAAGTGGTTAAAAGCCAGTTTGATCATTCTCTCGCGGATCTTACAAAGGAAGAGATCACGAAAACCGTGCTTGCCTATGAGCCTGTGTGGGCGATTGGGACCGGCAAAACTGCGAGTCCGGAGCAGGCTGAACAGATGCACTCCTATATCCGCCGGCTTTTGAATGAAAAATTCGGGCAGGATGCAGGCGGTAAGATCTGGATCCTCTACGGCGGCAGCGTGAAGCCCGATAATATTGCATCGTTGATGTCAAAGCCGAATGTAGATGGTGCCCTTGTGGGAGGCGCGTCTCTTAAGGCCGAGGTTTTTACCCAGATTATTACGAATGCGCTTGAATGCGAAGCAGGAGCAAAGAAATGAGTATTTTCCTCGTGATCTTGCATGTGATTTGCTGTTTTACCCTGATCTTTGTGATTTTATTGCAGGCCGGACGCGGCCAGGGGCTGACCGGGCCGTCGTTTGCAAGCGGCAACGTGCAATCTCTTTTTGGGACAAGGGCAGGGGATTTTCTTACGAAGGCTACCTCGGTTGCGGCAATCTGCTTTTTATTGACTTGCATTACGTTAGACTATATTGAAGCCCAGAAGAGCCGAAGCCTTCTTGAGGGGCCGCGTCAGAAGCCTTCGCAAATTGACGTTCAAAAAATAAAAGAAGCGCTTGAAAAGATTAAAAAAGAAGCGCCTGCGGCAGCTCAAAAACAAGAAACGGCCGGAGAGGCCCAACAACAAGTCGCGCAAGCGGTTCAGGCGGCCGCAGGCCTCGAGCAAAAAGTTGCCGGAACGGCTGCGCCGGAAACCCCCGCAGACAAACCCGAAGCTGCCGGCCAAGCTGCTCTTACGGCTGAACCCACACAGCCCGTCAATCCGAATGAGACTGAGAACCCCTGATCAATCAGGCATTCTCTCAAACTTTCCTCAAAAAATATTTAGCCTCATTCTATGATGACTGAAGAGGCCCTTTCGCAAAAGCGGGATATTCGTTACTTAAAAGGGGTGGGGCCCAAAAGAGCATTTGCTTTAGAACGCCTCGGAATTACCTCAGTTCGAAATCTTCTATATTTCTTTCCCCGCCGTTACGAAGACAGGAGCCAGTTTCGTCCTATTGAAAGTCTTATGTTGCACGAATGGGCCACGATCCGGGGAGAAGTCTTGACGGTTCGGCTGAAGCGCTTGAAGCGGTTTTCAATTCTGGAAGTGGCGGTTGGAGATTCCACAGGCATGATCACTGCGGTTTGGTTTAACCAGCCTTATCTTGCCAAGCAATTTACGGCAGGGCAGCACGCTATTTTTTACGGAAAAGAGGAACTCTACCAAAATCGCCTGCAGATCAGCTCCCCTGAATATGAGTTTGTGGAGCCTGACGAAGAAGCCGTTCACGCAGGAAGGATCACGCCCATTTATCCTCTCACCGAAGGGCTTTTTCAAAAGTCACTTCGCACGATTCTTAAAGATGCGGTCGAAACGCAGCTGGAGCAAAACATTGAAGAATTTCTCCCCGTAAATTTTAGATCCGAAAAAAATCTCCTGGAGTTAAAAGAGGCCATTCGTGAAATGCATTTCCCCACGTCGTTTGACCGGCAATTGCTGGCCCGCAGGCGCATTGTTTTTGACGAATTCTTTATCTTTCAAATGATTTTACTTCAAAAGATTGAGCGGATGAAAACCAAGTACCGTGCCTATAGCCTTTCGGAAGGTGATTCGTGCAAGAAAGCTTTTATCGAATCCCTTCCTTTTATACCTACGCAAAGCCAGGCTAAGGCTTTTTCAGACCTTATCGGAGCGTTAGAAAAAACCGTGCCGATGAACCGTCTTTTGCAGGGGGATGTGGGCTCCGGAAAAACCTTAGTGGCGGCTTTTGCGCTGCTTCTTGCAGCCAAAAATAATTGCCAGGGGGCGTTACTCGCCCCGACCGAAATCCTCGCCGAGCAACATTACCGGACGCTTGAAAAATTATTTGAGCCTTTTTCTGTTTCTCTCGCATTATTAACTTCCGCGACACCGGCCCCCCGGCGCGAGCGAATGTTGGCGGAACTTAAGAACCGTAAATTATCTGTTTTGGTGGGGACGCACGCGATTTTACAGGAAGATGTTAAATTTCATTCGCTGGCACTTGTCATTATTGATGAACAACAGAAATTTGGTGTCCATCAGCGGTGCCAGCTTTTAAATCATGATCCGCGTCCGCATCAGCTTGTGATGACGGCGACCCCGATCCCGAGAACTTTGGCATTAACGCTTTATGGGGATTTGGAAGCTTCTGTCCTTAAAGAATTACCTGCCGGCCGGCAGCCGATTAAAACTTACTGGATTGTCCGCGCCAAACAAAAGGAAGTGCTGGAGCATATTTTAAAAAAAATCGCACTCGGCGAGCAGGCCTATTTCATTTTTCCGTTGATTGAGGAGACCGAAAAACTGGATTTGCTCGCCGCAACAAAAGAGTTTAAAAATCTGAAGCGGACTGTCTACAAGGATGTTCCGATGGGTTTGATTCATGGACGCATGACGAAGGAGGAGCGTGATCCTATCATGCAGGCTTTTCGAAGGGGCGAGATTCAAATTTTAGTGGCGACTTCGGTGGTGGAAGTGGGCGTGGATCATCCTAATGCTACGATGATGGTCATTGAAAATGCAGAGAGGTTCGGACTTTCCCAGCTTCATCAAATGAGGGGGAGAATCGGTCGTGGCAGTGGTGCTTCCGAATGTTTTCTATTTGGAGAGCCCAAAACGGATGAAGGGAAAAAGCGGTTACGGATTTTAACCAAAACTCAAGATGGATTTTTAATTGCCAAAGAAGATTTAAAACTGCGCGGGCCCGGTGACTTTCTGGGAACGCGCCAAAGCGGAGAGCCCTTTTTTCATATCGCGCATCCCGTTTTAGATGAAGAGCTTCTTCTGGAGGCAAGAGAAACGGCTGTCCACATTCTGAAGAATCGCCTTCTTGACGAGGACCCCGCATGGGGCGGGTTAAAAAGTTATTTGAGTGAAATGCAGTTGAGGTATTAAAAAAGCTGCAGGCCACAGGCTTCAGGCTGCAAATAACTTAGGCTAACGTAAAGCTTGTAGCTTGAAGCTTGTAGCCTGAGTCTAGACTAAAAGGAGTTGCTTATGCGTATCATTGCCGGAGAGTTAAAATCACGAAAGTTGGCTTTTCCTAAAACCCGTATGACGCGGCCGATGACGGACCGCGCTAAAGAAACGGTTTTTAATATCTTAGCGGGCCTTGTTCCTGGAAAGCATATTCTTGATTTGTATTCGGGGAGCGGGAGCCTCGGGCTTGAGGCTTTAAGCCGCGGGGCCCTTGATGTGACGTTTGTGGATCATGCGGATGCCGCGATTAAAGTAATTCAAAAGAATCTTCAGGAGTTAGCCCTTATGCCCAAGGCGAGGGTGATTCAGGGCGATGTGCTCCGAACCATTAAAAAGTTGGAAAAAGAGGAGTCCCTATTCTCACTGATCTTTGTGGATCCTCCGTATGATCAAGGACTTGTGAAAAAGACATTGATCGAGCTTGACCGTTCTGCTATACTAGCGCCCTTTGCGCAAATTGTTGTGGGGCATTCACAGCAAGAGGAATTGCCCAATTCCCTCCAGGCGTTGGAAATCACCCGGACAAAGAAAATTGGGCAGTCTTACCTTTCTTTTTTATTCAGGGTGGAATCCAAGTATGGGCAAACAAAAAGCTATTTATCCGGGGAGCTTTGATCCGGTTACTTTTGGGCATTTAGACCTTATTCGGCGCGCCCGGCTGCTTTTTGATGAAGTTTTTGTGGTGGTTGCCGTGAACCCTGAAAAGGAAACTCTTTTCAGCGTGGAAGAGCGTGTCGATTTTGTCAGGCGTGCCGTAAAACCATTCCGAGGCGTTCACGTCGATAGTTTTGAAGGCCTGACTGTAGAATACGCCAAAGCCCAAAAGGCGCAGATTATTATCCGCGGGCTTCGCGCTACTTCGGATTTTGATTTTGAATTTCAAATGGCATTAACCAATCGTAAGCTCTCAAAAGACGTGGATACCATTTTCCTCATGCCCTCAGAATCGCTCTTTTATATCTCGTCCCGGCTGATTAAACAAATTGCCTCGCTCAAGGGGGATATTTCCGGTTATGTGCCTCCTTTTGTCGCCAAGCAAATCCGCAAGAAAATGTTTTCGTAAAAGAGAGATGTTTTTGAAACCCCATGAAAATTCATTTAGCGCATTACAAAGAAGATGCTTGCATTCCTGTTGAGCATCAGTATGATCCGAAGAAACTTGAGCTGGAATTTGTCGATTTAATCTATGAGAAGCCTCTTTTTTTAAGCGGGACGATTGAAAAGGGGCAGGAGACTTTGACGTTTCGGGGGCATTTGAAAAGTCAGGTCGAGCATGTGTGCGGCCGTTGCTTGAAGCGCATCAAAGATGATATTGATCAGCCTTTTGAGCTTTTTTATGAAGTGAAGGGGCTCGAGGATATCGAAACAACCGATGATTTGCGGGAAATTTTAATCTTAAATCACGGGATTTCTTTTTTGTGTCGTGAGAACTGCCGTGGCCTTTGCCCCCATTGCGGCGTGAACCTCAATGAGAAGAAATGCCAATGCAAAGAAAATCTTCGCAGTCATAGTTTTGCACCTTTGAAGCAGTTATGGAAAAATAAAGAAGGAGGATAAATAAAATGGCTAATCCGAAGAGGCGTCATTCCAATACGCGGACGCGTCTGAGACGAGCCCACGACTTCTTAAAGGTTAAATCCTTTTCGAAATGCTCGCATTGTGGTGCGCTCATTGTTCCCCACCGCGTTTGTGCATTGTGCGGGTTTTATCGCGGGAAACAGGTGATTACAATCAAAGTTAAAGAAAAGAAGGAAAGCAAGTAGGTGCGCGTATGATTCGGGTTGCCGTCGATGGCATGGGAGGGGATTACGCCCCTCAGGTAGTTGTGGAGGGAGCGGTTCAGGCCGCAAATGATTTCCCTGACCTTGAGATTGTGCTGGTGGGGCAGCCGGAGGCACTTAAAAGAGAGCTGAACAAGCACAAAGTGCTTGGGGGAAAGCTGGTCCTTCAGGAAGCTTCTGAAATTGTGGGGATGGGTGACTCGCCGGTCCAGGCCATCCGAAAGAAAAAAAATTCTTCCCTGAGTGTGTGTATTGATCTTTTAAAGAAAAAAGAAGTTGGCGCCGTCATGACCGCGGGAAACACAGGGGCTGCGGTTGCGGCCTCGACGCTTATGCTCGGGCTTCTGCCTGGGATCAAAAGGCCGGGGATTGCGATCAGCGTTCCTTCCCTTCGCGGGATCTCCATTGCAATGGACGTGGGTGCCAACCTAAACCCCTCAGCGGAAGAACTTCTTCAATATGCCGTGATGACGGATATTTTTGCCAGAACGATTTACAATAAGAGGAATCCTGCCATTGCCCTCCTAAATATCGGAGAGGAAGAATCCAAAGGAACGGAAGTATTAAAGGAAGCTTACAAACTTCTGCGGGACTCGCCGCTTAACTTTATCGGGAATATTGAAGGCCGTGATTTTTTTACCGGCAAAGCCGATTGCATTATTTGTGACGGCTTTGTGGGCAACGTTGTGCTCAAGATGTGCGAAAGTGTCCTTGAGACCTCCGTGGCCATTATTTCCCGTGAGCTTAAAAAAAATCCGGTGACGCTTCTGGGCGCCTGGCTTTGTAAACCGGCGATGACTTCCATTCGCAAACAAACCAATTATGAAGAAGCCGGCGGTGCGCCGCTGCTTGGCGTCGACGGCACGGTAATCATCAGCCACGGGATTTCCTCTGCCCGTGCCATTCGCAATGCCATTCGCGTTGCCGGTGAAGTGGTCACGAAGCGTGTGAATCAAAATATAGTGGACCAGATTACTTCAATGGGGCTTTTGACTACTCATTCTTCCGAGGGAAAAGGAGAATGACCTTCCCTTACGCCGTAGGCATTCGCGGCCTCGGCGCCTTTATCCCTAAGAAAGTTCTTACCAATTTTGATCTCGAAAAAATCGTGGAAACAACGGATGAATGGATCCGTACCCGGACCGGAATCCGTGAGCGCCACATTGCAGAAAAAGGCGAAAGGGCCAGCGATCTCGCCATGCATGCAGCCCTTGAGGCGATTCGCGATGCGGGCCTCACGCCTGAAGATATGGATTTGATCATTGTGGCAACGATTACGCCAGACATGTTGTTCCCCTCCACCGCATGTAATGTGCAGCATAAAATCGGAGCCAAGTGCGGGGCTTTTGATATGGCCGCGGCTTGTTCAGGGTTCCCCTATGCGCTAGGGGTTGCGGAAGGGATGATTAAGTCAGGCATTTACCGCAATATTTTAGTGATCGGCGCGGAAGTCCTTTCCGGATTTATTGACTGGAAAGACCGTTCGACGTGTGTCCTTTTTGGCGATGGAGCAGGCGCAGCCGTGGTCTCACGTTTGAATGGAGATCTAACTCGCGGTATTTTAGCCACTTATCTCGGATCCGACGGGGCCCAGGCGGATTTGCTTCAAATCCCTGCGGGCGGTTCGGCCAATCCCGCGAGTGAAGAAACCATTGCAAACCGGATGCATTATTTAAAAATGCAAGGGACCGAAGTCTTTAAAGTCGCTGTGAGGACCATGGAACTTGCGGTCAAAGAAGTTTTACAGCGGGCAGGTCTCAAACTTGAAGATGTGGATTGTCTCATTCCTCATCAGGCCAATATGCGAATCTTGCAGGCCGTGGCCGAACGCCTTGAACTGCCGCTTGATAAGGTTTTTATCAATGTGGAGCGCTACGGCAATATGTCCAGCGCTTCTACGATTGTGGCGCTTTATGAAGCTGTCAAATGCGGAAGAATCAAAGAAGGAGATATTGTCGTGCTTGTGGCCTTTGGCGGAGGTTTAACATGGGCTGCGAATGTGATCCGGTGGTGACAAGGTGACAGGACGGCGGATCGGTTTTCTTTTTCCGGGACAGGGCGCACAATATGTCGGAATGGGTAAGGATCTTTTTGAAAAAGTTCCTTCGGCCCGGAAAATTTTTGAAAAAGCAGATGCGCTTCTTGACTATCCTTTGAGCCGTTTATGTTTTGAAGGCCCAGAAGCTGATCTTACACGAACGCTTCATGCCCAGCCGGCGATTTTTGTGACAAGCATTGCCGTTTTAACGGCTTTACAAGAAAAGTTTCCGGATGCAAAGCCGGCTTTTGTTGCTGGGTTAAGTCTTGGGGAATTCACTGCACTTGTAGCGGCCGGTTCTTTTTCTTTTGAGGAAGGGTTGAAACTTGTCAAAGCCCGTGCGCAAGCGATGGAGAAAGCCGCGGAAAAAAATCCCGGGACAATGGCTTCTGTGTTGGGACTTTCTCAAGACCATTGCGAAGCGGTAGCCGAAGAAGTGGGATGTCAAGTTGCGAATCTGAATGCGCCTGATCAAATTGTACTTTCAGGAAGCGTGGATTCGATTGAAAAGGCGTGTCAGTTGGCTGAAGCTAAAGGGGCCAAACGGGCTATGCGTCTCAAAGTGGGCGGTGCTTTTCATTCCTTGCTTATGATGGATGCCAAAGAAGACCTCGAAAAAGCGATTTGTCATACTCAGGTGAATGCACCGCGCTGCGTTTTTATCCCCAATGCCTCGGCTGTTAAAACGTCGAATCCGCAAGAAATCCGTGAGCTTCTTGCGCGGCAGCTTGTGAGTCCCGTGCGCTGGGTTGAGACCATGTCCCAGGCGGCAAAGGAAGAGATCTCGATCTTTCTTGAAGTGGGTCCAGGGAAAGTGCTGAAAGGCTTGGCGCGAAAGTGTTCGCCGTCTCTTGCAGTTGAACCGTGTGGGACGTTTGAGGACCTTCAGAAACTAGAACAAGTCTTGGATGGGGTTAAGTCGTAAAGGAATCATTATGTTAACCGATAAAGTTGTACTTATTACAGGCGCAAGCCGGGGAATCGGGCAGGCGATTGCGGTTCAATTTGCAAAACAGAACGCGAAACTTGTTCTTTCGGCAAGTTCAGTTGAGAATTTAAAGGAAACGGAAAGCCTAATTAAGGAATTTAGAAAAGAATCTCCGATTTTGACGCAAGCCAATGTCAGCATTGCAGATGAAGTGAATGAAGTTGTCAAAAAAGCCCTTGACACGTATGGAAAGGTCGATATACTTCTCAACAATGCAGGAATCACACGCGACAATTTGCTCGCGTTGATGTCAGAAAAAGATTGGGATGACGTTCTTTCGACAAATTTAAAAAGCGTTTTTTTATTTACGCGCGCTTGTACCAAGCCCATGATTCGCCAGCGAGCCGGAGCTGTGATTAATATCACCTCCGTCATTGGGATTATCGGAAATGCCGGGCAGGCCAATTATGCGGCGTCAAAAGCAGGCGTGATTGCATTTACAAAATCCGCTGCTAAAGAACTGGCGAAACGAAATATACGAGTGAATGCAATTGCTCCGGGATTTATTAAGACTCGAATGACGGATAAGTTGACCGGAGAGCAGCAAGAGAAAGTTTTAAGTCAGATACCCTTAGGGCGCATCGGGGATCCCAAAGATATTGCGGATGTTGCCGTTTTTCTTGCGTCAGACGCTTCCCGTTATATGACAGGTCAAGTGCTTGTTGTTGACGGAGGCCTTGTAATTTAAACGATAGAACTTAGGAGGAATCAATGGCCATTCAGGATAAAATTACAGAAATCATAGTTGAACAATTAGGGGTGAAGCCTGAAGAAGTAAATGCTGAAGCTTCTTTTGTGGATGACCTCGGCGCTGATTCGTTGGATACCGTTGAGCTTGTGATGGCGCTTGAAGAGGAATTTGGTGTTGAAATTCCGGATGAAGATGCTGAAAAGATTCAAACGGTGGGGGATGCCATTCGTTATATCGAAGAGAAGGCGGGAGCCAAATAATTATTCATCCTCGTTTAATCCTTCCAAAAATAAAATCTCAATCTTTTAGATTTTTTTGATTATGAACCGCGTGGTTATTACAGGTGTGGGGATGATTACCGCCGTAGGCAATACGGCGGAAGAGACTTGGCAGGCTTTTCTACATGCCAAAAGTGGGACAAGGCTCATCACTCAAATTGATCCCAACGGATATAATTCAAAAGTCGCTGCCGAAGTAAAAAATTTTGATCCTGCCGTATATTTTAAACCCAAAGAGATAAAAAAAGCGGCTCGATTTGTGCAGTTTGCTGTGGCCAGTGCCAAGATGACGGCTGTGGATGCGCGCCTCGATATGTCGCAGGAAGATCCCTACCGTATCGGTGTTTTAGTAGGATCCGGTATTGGCGGACTTAGTGTTATTGAAGAACAGCATCGTATACTCCTTGAAAAGGGTCCAAGCCGTGTTTCCCCTTTTCTTATCCCAATGCTGATTGTGAATATGGCGCCCGCACAAATTTCTATTAGCTTTGGTTTGAAAGGCCCCAATAACTGCGTGGCAACGGCGTGTGCGACCGGCTCTAATGCCATTGGTGACGCCTTTAAAATGGTGCAAAGGGGAGAAGTGGATGTGATGTTTGCTGGCGGAACAGAGTCCTGTATTACCCCTCTTGGTTTCGGTGGTTTTGATGCCATGAAGGCATTAAGCACCCACAATGAATCTCCAGAGACTGCTTCACGCCCATTTGATCGCACCCGAAATGGTTTTGTGATGGGTGAGGGATGCGGGGTTGTATTGCTTGAATCTTTAGAGCATGCCCAAAAGCGCAATGCACCTATTTATGCGGAAATGGCAGGTTATGGAATGACTTCTGACGCAAGCCATATCACGGCTCCGGATCCGACTGGAGAAGGTGCTGCGCGCTGCATGGTCAATGCTCTTAAAGATGCGAAACTTAGGCCTGAGGACGTGGATTACATTAACGCGCACGGCACGTCAACCCCTCTCAATGATAAGGTTGAGACGCTTGCGATTAAGAAAGCCTTCGGACTCGATGTGGCCAAAAAAGTCAAGGTTAGTTCCACGAAATCCATGACGGGCCACTCCTTGGGTGCTGCAGGTGCCATTGAGGCTATTGCCTGCGTTCTTGCCATTCGCGATGGAATCATTCCCCCAACGATTAACTATAAAGAGCCTGATCCTGACTGTGATCTTGATTATGTTCCAAATGAAGCCCAGCGTCAGCCTGTGCGAGTGGTTATGTCCAACTCTCTTGGGTTTGGCGGGCATAATGCTTGTCTTGTCTTTAAGGCGTTTCAGGAATAAGCGGCCAAGTTTTTTTCTTAAGCGCCTCTGCCAGTGTGTCGAAAAATACAGTAGTCTGCGGAATCAATATTACCCATACCCACTATGCGCCTAAAAAAACTTGAGTTATTCGGGTTTAAATCGTTTGCTGATCGCACAGAAGTACTGTTCGATGAAGGGGTTACCTGCGTTGTGGGGCCCAATGGATGCGGGAAGAGCAATATTTCAGATGCCATTCGCTGGGTTCTAGGAGAAAGAAGCGCAAAACTTTTGCGTGGTTCCAAGATGGAGGATGTCATTTTTAATGGGACGGACTTCCGTAAACCCGTTGCCCTTGCCGAAGTCTCACTTACGATTGACAATACGGACCGCGGCCTTCCCATCGATTACCAAGAAGTCACCCTGACACGCCGTCTTTACCGGTCCGGTGAAAGCGAATATTTAATTAACCGCACCGCCTGCCGATTGAAAGACATTCAAGACCTGATCCTGGATACCGGGATTGGCTCAAGCGCCTATTCGATGATTGAGCAAGGCCGGATTGATTACATTTTAAATGCCGATGCTCAGGAACGCCGTTTTTTAATTGAAGAAGCGGCCGGTATCTCAAAATTCAAAGTTAAAAAAGAAGAGGCCATCCGCAAGCTCGAGCGGACAGAAGAAAATCTGCTGCGCTTGAATGACATTATTCAGGAAGTTTTCAAGAATATCCAATATGCGGAACGCCAAGCCAAGCGCGCCGAAAAGTATAAGGTGCAGTTTGAGGAACTCAAAAAACTCCAGATCCAGAAGGCCTATTATGAGCTGGCCTGCCTTGCCCGGGAAAAAGCCGTTTGTGATGAGCAATTCCGGGAAGTTTCCGCAAAACGCGACCAGTTTGAATCTCTGCAAACTGAAAATCAGCAGAGGCTTGAGACACTTGCATCAGAGCTGGAGGAGATTAACCGAAGATTCTCCCAGGAAGAACAGCAGTTTTTTGGTTTGAAGCTACGGCTTGATCAGAATGACCAGCAGCTTCGGTTCAATCAGGAAAAGCGCGTTGAGCTTGCCACTCGCCGCGGAGAAAGCCAGCTTGAGGAAAGCCAAATCAAGGAACGGCTTCAAAAAAGCAGGCTCGAGATTGAAACGAGGCGAAAAGACTTCGAGGGCTTTGAACGGGAAAAGCAGACGGTTCTTGAAAAAGCACAGTCTTCGGAATCGACTTTGAACCGGGTGGAGCAAGAGCTTGAGGCGGCAAAGCAGGAAAGAGAAAAGGGAAAACATGAACTCTTTCAAGTGGTTTCGGAAACACTCAACCTAAAAAACCAGTACCACCGCCTTGCGGCCTGGATTGAGACAAGTGAGGAACAGAAAAAGCGCCTCTCCGTGAATCGGCAGCGTTTTAACAGTGAAAAAGAATTATGGCAGACAAAGGGACAAGGTTATGTCCAGCAATTAGGCCTTCTTGAACAGAAAATAGCAAGTTTAAAAGAGCGGATAAAAGAGCAGGAAGTCAATGCCGCCGAATGGCACGCAAAGATATCGGGTCTTGCGGCGCAAAGGGAGAAGACAGAAGACGCTCTGCGCGAAACCGAGATCCGCCTCCAAATGTTGAAAGAAATGGATGCGGCACAGAAAAAAGAACAGGCCGGCAGTATCTTTGAAGCCCTAGGGCTTGAAAAGGATTTGTTGCGCAGCCTTCGGGAAGTCGTAACGGTTCAAAAAGGCTATGAATTAGCCCTTGAATCGGCGCTCGGAGTTTTAGCGCAAGCGTGGATTGTGGAAAATTTTGAAACGCTTGAGAAAATTATCCCTGAATTAGCACGCCAGAAAGGGACGGGCCTTTCTCTTTTAATCCGCGAGATGGCAGCAAAAGGGGAAAACCCGTGGCCTAAGGAAAGACCTGCGCTTGGCCAGATTGAATGCGCTTTAGCTGAGGTTGTGAGTTTTGATCCTTCGTATGCATCACTTCTTTCTCCGTTCCTTGACAACTTTTATGTGCTTCGGGATTTACATCCATTCGAATTACGTCAGATTGCCGCATGTCTTCCAGCCAGTCAGTTTGTGACCAAGCAGGGGGTGTGCCTGAATACCCTGGGTGCAATGACTTTTTCTAAAGCGGAAGGCCCCGAACTGGGTGTGTTTCAGCGGGACAACGAAATCAGGGAGCTTGAGCAGGCCGCAGCACGTCTCACAGAAGAAAAAGGCCGGCTAGGTCATGAGGAAGAGGCCTTGAGAAATCAACTGTCCGAATGGGAGACAGTCTTGCAGAGGGCCAAAGGTGAATACCTTGATTTTAAAATTTCAAAAGAAGCTCAAGAATCTCTTCGAACCGGCCTGGATGACAGGCTAAGTTCCTATAACCAGGAGCTGACACTTTTACATCACGAGTTTGAAGAAATCGAAGAGCAATCAAAAAAAGCTTACGACCAAAAGCAATCCCTTGAACAAGATTTAAATGGATGGTCAGAGCGTGAGAAAGGGATTCAGGAATATCAGGAGTCTCTTTTTCGCCTCATTGAAAAACTGGAGTGTGACCGCAATCAGGCCTTGAAAGAAGTCACAGAATTTAAAACGCGCTTTGAGCATGTGGAGGAAAGAGAACGGCTTTTACGAGCGGCTTTGGATCTTCTTCTGGAGCATGAGGAGAGGGACAGGACACGCCTGGAATATTTGGTAAGCGAACTCGTTCGAATCGTTGAAAAGGAAGAGGCCCTCCGGCAATCCGATGAAGTGTTGAATCAGCGGCAAGGGGAGGTCCGTGATCAAATGAGGAAAGTTGAAGTCAGCCTTGAGCTTATCCGGCAGGAAAAAAAGCAGCAAGAAGAGAGCCTTTTGATTGCCGAGCAGGCTTTAGAGGAAAATCGTGAGAATTTACAGAAGCTTCAGGCTCTTTTTCACCAAATTGAAATGAGAACCCTGGACTTGGGATATCAGGAAAAAGGAGTGGTTGAGAAACTCGAGCAGGCCTATCACGTAAGATTTTCAGAGCTCAATCCGGAAGACTTTAAATCAGGCGAGCAGCCAAAGGAAGAAGTCGAGCTTTTGATTGCAAAGCTTCGCGAGCGTGTGGAGTCCCTTGGCACGGTCAATCTTTTGGCGATTGAAGAATATGACGAATTGAAAAAGCGGTATGATTTTTTGATCACCCAGCAAAAGGATATGCAGGATGCCCGCGAGTTCCTTCTTGAGGCGATCCGAAAAATTAACCGGACCACGAAGACCCTTTTCGAAGAAACCTTCGCCAATGTTCAGAAGATGTTTCAGGAATATTACCAGCTCCTTTTCCGGGGCGGCGAGGCGCGGCTCGTACTCATCGATGAAACGCATCCGTTGGAATCAGGCATTGATATTGTCGTACGGCCTCCGGGGAAAAAGCCTCAACCTATTACCCTTCTTTCCGGAGGGGAAAAGGCGTTAACGGCCATTGCGCTTTTATTTGCTCTTTTTAAGATTAAACCCTCTCCCTTTTGTGTTTTGGACGAAGTGGACGCTCCCCTTGATGAAGCCAACATCGACCGTTTCCTGACGGTTCTGCGTACTTTTTTGCATCACTCCCAGTTTATTATTGTAACGCACAGCCGGAAGACCATTGCTATGGGCGACAGCCTTTACGGCGTGACGATGGAAGAGGCAGGCGTCTCAAAACTGGTTTCGGTCAAGGTCCATCAGGAGGAAGTTACAAGTTTAAAGTCTGAAGGCGAGGGAGATCAAACCCAAATCGAAGAACCTGTTCCCGCTTGACGCTTCCCAATTACATCACCTTATTCCGGATCTTGTTAGTTCCTTTCTTTTTTACCGCACTCGTTTCCTATGATTCCGGTCAGGAGTCCAACCGGTGGATAGCGCTGGCCCTTTTTGCCGTGGCCGTTTCGACAGATGCCCTCGATGGATTCCTTGCCCGTGTGATGCACAAAAAAACAAACCTGGGCCGCTTCCTTGATCCGCTAGCCGACAAATTACTTCTTCTAAGCGGATTTCTCGGGATTTTATTCGTCCCAACGCTCCTTTACCGTCCGCCTCTTTGGGTGACGGTCACGATTGTTTTTCGGGACCTTGTGATCGTGGCCGGGCTTGTGATCGTTTATCTTTTGAATGGAAAGCTCCATGTCCGGCCAAATTTTTTAGGTAAAATGACAACCGCTTTTCAGATGTTTACCTTCATTGCGATCCTTTTAGAGTGGAAGATGGCGATTCCGTTATGGTACACAACTGCGGGCATTACAATCCTTTCCGGGATCACGTATGTGGCGCGGGATTTAGATCAGCTGAAATGAAATTTTTGCTTTTCGCCTTTGCAGCTTATTTTTTGGGTTCCATTCCTTTTGGCCTCCTTGTGGCGCGGGCCGTCAAAGGGATTGATGTCCGTCAATACGGAAGCTGCAATATCGGGGCCACCAATGTTTTCCGTGTGGTTGGAAAGAAATGGGGCATTTTTGTTTTCTCACTCGATGCCTTGAAAGGTGCTGCGGCTATTTTTTGGCCCGCCCTTATTTTTCGTCAAACCCTGCCCGCGCCCGAGTTAGTTGTCCTGGGGATCGCTGCGATTTTGGGCCACAGCTTTCCTATTTGGCTGCGCTTTAAAGGGGGAAAGGGCGTGGCGACCTCGCTGGGGGTTTTTCTTGCCATTGCTCCCGGCCCGGCTTTTACGACTTTTCTCCTGTGGGTGGTGGTTTTTTCCCTCACCAGGATACTTTCCGTTGCCTCCCTGGCGGGAGCTGTGTTCTTTCCTCTCGTTTTGTTTCTTATGATTCGCGGGACCGAAATGTTTCGCTGGCTATTCCCGGTCAGCTTTGGTTTGATGGGGTTTATTTTTTTTACCCACCGCGCCAATATCCGCAGGTTGTTAAGCGGAGAAGAAAAGAAATTATTTTAAAATAATAATAAAGTTATTGATTTATATTAAATATGTGATAGATTCATGCTTCCAGCGGTGGAACCCTTGATTTTGTTTCCTTCATCACTTAGGAGGAGGAGACTATCATGGAAGAGAAAACAGAATCGCACGTTATTTATGAATTCCCGAGATCAAAGGATGAAAAAATCCAATTTACCTTAAGCAAATACCGGGGGAAGCGTTATGTCGACCTGCGATTATGGTTTAAGGGGAAGGAAAGCGGGGAATTTTATCCCACAAAAAAAGGGATTTCTATCGCCTTAGATCAAATGGGACAGATACGAAAGGGGGTTGAACAGGTTTCAAAGTACCTTGAAAAATCCAGAGACAGGGAAGCGGCTGTCCTTTCTTAAGAAACTTGTCATAGGCTCCGCGAGGTCAGAATTTGCGAATGGCGGAGTAATACTCGGACAAGGCATCAAAATCATATTTATAGCCGTGTTGAGTATAGAAATGCTTTACAGGGGAGATCGGAGCCAGTAGAATATCCGACTCTATCAACAAAAATTGGAGTTTTTATGATCGAAAAGAAAAAAACTGAAAAAAGTCCTGCTCAGGCTGAGGAAGCGAAAAAAGCATCAACTGAAAAGCAAAAAGCCTTGGAACTAACGCTGCTTCAAATCGAAAAACAATTTGGAAAAGGGTCGATCATGAAGCTGGGTGAACAGCATCATAATGATATCAAGGTTATCCCCACCGGTGCCTTAAGCCTCGATGTGGCCACAGGGATTGGAGGAGTTCCCCGCGGCCGAGTTGTGGAAATCTACGGCCCTGAATCGAGCGGAAAAACGACCTTAACCTTAAGTATTATTTCCCGTGCTCAGGAGCAAGGCGGCGTCGCGGCTTTTATTGACGCCGAACACGCACTGGATCCTACCTATGCCCAAAAAATCGGTGTCCGACTGGATGATTTGCTTATCTCCCAGCCGGATTCCGGGGAACAGGCACTGCAAATTGCGGAAATGCTTATCCGTTCAAATGCGGTGGATTTGATTGTGATTGATTCGGTCGCAGCACTCGTCCCACGCGCTGAAATTGAGGGTGAAATGGGGGATTCTCATATGGGGCTTCAGGCCCGTTTGATGTCCCAGGCGCTTCGAAAATTAACCGGAATCATCAGCCGTTCGAAAACATGCCTTATCTTTATTAACCAGATACGGCATAAAATAGGCGTCATGTTTGGAAGTCCTGAAACCACCACCGGTGGAAAAGCGTTAAAGTTTTATGCCTCGTTGCGGTTTGATATCCGACGGATCGCAAGCCTTAAAAAGGGGGAGGAAGTGATCGGCAACCGGGTTCGCGTGAAAGTGGTCAAGAATAAGCTTGCCGCTCCTTTCCGGGAGGCTGAATTTGATATTCTTTTTGACGAGGGGATTTCCCGGTCGTCGAGCATTATTGATTTGGCCATTGAAACGCAAGTCATTGATAAGTCAGGCTCCTGGCTGAGCTATAACAATGAAAAAATTGCCCAGGGCAGGGATGCCGCACGGCTTTTCCTTAAAGAAAATCCTAAGCTGATGGCAGAATTAGAAGCCCGAATTCGCGAGAAACTCCAGTCAGTGGCTGTGCCCACCCCAGTGGGCGCACATTAATTTGTTGTTTGGAGGAGGGCGGTTTTGATCTAAAACCGCCCTTTTTTGTCCGTGGAAGAAGATTCAAAAGAAAAACAGGCCTGGATCACAGCCCTCAGATTGCTAGCCGCAACTCCCAAGACAACTAAAGAAATGGCCCAAAAGCTGGCCGACAAAGGCTATGCCGCAAACGTCATCCAGCAAACCCTACAGCAGCTGGAAAAACAAAATATTCTTGATGACCGCAGTTACGCGGTGAATTTGCTGCAGCGGTTTCGTTTTATTCAACCCTCGGGACGAGGTAAAATGCGTTTTGAAATGAAACGCCACGGCATTTCTTCTGAAATTCAGGAAGAATTACTTAATGACTGGTCGAAAGACGAAGAGGTGAACCGAGCCAAAGAAGTTGCCCGAAGAAGGTGGGAACAGTTAAGCCAACTTCCGGTTGAGAAACGGACCAAGAAAGTTTATGATTTTCTAGTCCGCAGGGGATTTGATTTTCAAATTTGCCGTGAAATTACGGGCGCCTTAGGCGAAATTTATGAAGACTGACGAAATACGCGAACAATTTTTAAGTTTTTTTCAAAGTCGGGGCCATTCCGTTATCGCAAGTGATTCCCTTGTGCCTCAAAATGATCCCACGCTCCTTTTTACAGGGGCTGGGATGAACCAATTTAAAGATTATTTTCTGGGCCTTAAAAAAGACCTTAAACGTGCTACCAGTTCCCAAAAGTGTTTGCGCACAGGGGACCTGGATCAGGTGGGGAAGACGCCTTACCACCATTCTTTTTTTGAAATGCTGGGGAATTTTTCTTTTGGTGATTATTTTAAGGAAGAAGCCATTAGCTGGGCCTGGGAATTCTTGACCGAAAAACTCCGGATCCCTGCGGAGCGCCTGCGTGTGAGTGTGCACACAAGCGATGAAGAGGCTTTTCGCATTTGGCGCGATAAAATAAAAATCCGTGAAGGCTGGATTTCAAAGCTGGGGGATGACTCCAATTTCTGGCCCGCGAATGCCCCGAAGGACGGGCCGAATGGGCCCTGCGGACCGTGTTCTGAAATTTATTATGACCAGGGGGAAGACCCCAAAAATCCTCATGCTTGTTCTATAGAACATGACTGCCGCCGGTTTGCTGAAATCTGGAATCTGGTGTTTACTCAATTTGACCGTCAGGACGGAGGAAAACTTGCCCCGCTTGCCCATAAAAACATTGATACCGGAATGGGGCTTGAGCGGCTCGCGTGCGTCTTGCAGGGAAAAAAGGCCAATTTTGAAATTGATATTTTTCAGCCTATTATTGCTGCGGTTGCAAACGCGTTAGGCGTTCCGGTCGAAGAGGTTTCAAAACCGATTTTTCAGACTATTGCAGATCATATCCGGGCTGTCGTATTTGCGATTCATGATGGTGCGATTCCGTCAAATGAAGGACGCGGGTACGTGATTCGTAAGTTAATCCGCCGGTCTTTGTGGAATGCCGGTCAGCTCATGCCTAATAGGATTCTCGAAAAGGCCTTTCTTTATAAGATCGTTTTCACCGTAGGGACGGTTATGGGGAATGCCTATCCCGAAGTCAAAGAAGCAGAACGTAGCATTGCATCGGTGCTGCGGGGCGAGGAAGAGAAATTTCTTGATACTCTTAACATAGGCCGTATTACATTATCCCGGCATTTATCCGGCCTTTTTGCGCTCGGTAAAAGTACCCTGCCCGGGGATATCGTTTTTGAACTTTATGATACGTATGGTTTTCCGGACGAGCTGACGCGGGGCATTGCCGAGGGGCAAGGTTTTGTGATCGATCAGGAAGGTTTTGACCGTCTGATGGAAAAACAAAGGCAGCAGGCCAGACAGGCAAGCCAAATGGCGCAGGCAATTTTTGTGAGTACGGAGCTAGAGAAAAAAATTTCGGGGCTGGGAGCCACCCGTTTCCTTGGCTATCAGGCGCTTGAGGCCCCGGGGAAAGTCCTCTTGGCGGACATTGAAAATCAAAAAGGAGTTATTGTGCTTGATGAAACACCCTTTTATGCCGAAAGCGGAGGGCAGGTGGGGGATCAAGGGATTTTGCAGGCTGAAAAATTTAGGGCGCGCGTGATCGATACTCAAAAAAAAGATACAATCTTTCTTCACTTGGTTGAAATTGAGGAGGGGAGTGTCCGCGCCGGAGAAAAAATTGAAGCCAGGGTGGACGGGAAGCGCAGAGCGCGTACGATGCGTAACCACACCGCGACGCATCTGCTTCATGCCGCCTTGAGGCAAATCCTGGGTCACCAGGTCCGTCAGCTTGGATCGCTAGTGAGCCCGGAAAAATTGCGCTTTGATTATTCTTATTCGCAAGCGCTGACGCAAGAGCAAATCCGCTCGCTTGAAGAAGCTGTCAACCAAGAGATTTTGAAGGACACAGCGCTTACCAAGGAAGAAAAACCCATTGAAGAGGCCAAACAGGAAGGCGCAATTGCTTTTTTCGGAGAAAAATACGGACAAAAAGTGCGTGTGGTGACGGTCCCCGGGTTTAGTAAGGAGTTTTGCGGGGGCACTCACTGCGATCGGACAGGACAGATCGGGTCGTTTTTGATTCTAAGTGATTCCTCGATTGCCAGTGGCACGCGCCGTATTGAGGCGCTTACGGGAGAAGGTGCGCTGGAATACGTATCCAATCTTCGTTTTCAGATGACTAAACTTTCCCAGGATCTTAAAACAACACCCAGCCAGCTTGCAGAAAGAATCGCGAAGCTTCAGGAGGCTCTTAAAAAATCAGAAAAAGACAAGGGGAAACAGGCGGGCCAAGCCTTTGATGCCCAGAAAATCATTAATGAAGCCTTGGTTGCAAATTCCTTTCGCTTTGCGGCGTTCCACGAAAAGGGAGTCAATTTGGATGATTTGCGTTATTTTTCGGATTCACTACGCAGCCGCGGCGGCCAGCTGATTTATCTTCTTGCGACTGAAAACGAAGAGAAAATCCATTTCCTTTTAGGCATGAGCCATGAATTGGTCAAATCCGACCTTGATTTGCGGGAACTTATGAAAGAACTTGCGCCTTTGCTGGGTTCGTCCGGCGGAGGGCGTAAGGATTTTGTTCAGGGCGGCGGAGCCAATCGGGGCCAATTTCAGACGCATTGGCAGGAGATCCTGGACAAAGCGGCGAGTTTCCTTAAACAAGTGAGACATTAATTATGCAAGTTCTGGCGTGGGATAAACAAACTCAAAAGAAAATTAGGAGGGATTTCGCCTCGAGTTTTGACAAAAACGTTTTTAAAAAGGTGAATCGAATCCTGGCCGAAGTTCGCCAGCGCGGGGATTTAGCGATTCGGCGCTTTACGCGCGAATTCGACGGGCTGGACCTCCCATTGAAACGAATCCAGGTTTCGCAGGGGGATATCAACCGCGCCTTTGAAAAAATACAGGTCCAATTTGTGCCCTTGCTCCGTCAGATTATGGATAATGTTAAAGAGTACTACGAGCGGGAGCTGAAGCAGTCTTTTGAAATTCACGGAAAAGACGGGGTTTATCTTGCGAAGCGCTATGAACCGCTTGAGCGGGTGGGGGTTTATATTCCCGGAGGGACTGCGCCTTTAGTTTCTACGGTTTATATGTCGGTGATCCCCGCCAAAGTGGCGGGTGTCAAAGAGATCATTGTTGCCACTCCGCCCAATCGGGATACGGGTGAAATTGATCCTAATATTTTGGCGGTTGCGAACCTGCTTGGGGTCAATGAAATCTATCGGGTGGGCGGCGCCCAGGCGATTGGGGCTATGGCTTTTGGAACAAGGACGATCCGCAAAGTGGATAAAATAGTGGGCCCTGGGAATGCTTATGTGACAGAAGCAAAACGCCAGGTTTACGGATTTGTGGATATTGATATGGTGGCGGGCCCGAGTGAGGTGGCGATTATTGCGGATGCAACCGCTGACCCCGATTACGTCACGTGCGATCTTTTGGCGCAGGCCGAGCACTTTGGAGGGACGGCGTACCTTGTGACGCCTTCCAAAAAGTTGATCGAAGTCATTCGCAAGCGTGTGGATGCCGGGATGATCATTCAAGCCAAGTCTTTACAGGAGGCCTGTGAAATTGTGAACGAAATTGCACCGGAACATCTTGAGATTCTGACCGAAACTCCTGAAAAATGGATGAAACTGGTTAAACATGCGGGCGCTATTTTTCTGGGAGCCTATTCGCCGGCAGTGATCGGGGATTACATCGCAGGACCAAGCCATGTGCTTCCGACAGGGGGAACGGCCCGGTATTTTTCCCCGCTTTCCGCTTCAAGCTTTATCAAAAGCTCGCAGGTTATTTCCTACACGAAAGAAGCGCTTCTAAAAGCGAAAGACCATGTCGAGAAATTGACCGATATGGAAGGGCTGTTTTTACACCGAATTTCATTGGAAGCGCGCTTTGCGAAACCCAAACCTGAGGAGTTATCCCAACATGTCTAAGACATTACGACAATCGAGCGTCCGCCGCAAAACCGCGGAAACCGATATTCACATCCGTTTAAAAATCAATGGCCGCGGGAAATCAAAAATCAGCACCGGAATGCCTTTTCTGGACCACATGCTAACCCTGTTATCCAAACACAGCTTGTATGATTTGGACATTTTAGCCAAAGGAGATCTTCATGTGGATATTCACCACACGAATGAAGATGTCGGGATCACGCTGGGGCAGGCGCTCATCCAAGCTTTGGGAGATAAAAAGGGAATCCGCCGGTACGGATTTTTCAGTGTTCCAATGGATGAAACGCTTGTGAAAGTGACGCTTGATATCTCAGGGCGGCCCTCGCTTCATGTTGCAAAAGCCAAAGGGGTGCGCTTTTCCCGCCTTGAAAACTATTCCTTTCATGATGCGATGGAGTGCCTGAAGGCTTTTTGCCAGCACGCCGGAATCAATATGCATGTTGAAGTTCTCTCAGGCCACGATTCCCACCATATTATCGAAGGCGTGTTTAAAGCCTTGGCCCGAGCCCTCGATATGGCGACTCAGGTGGACCCGCGCGTGAAAGGCATCCCCTCGACCAAGGGATCCTTATGAAAAGTTACATGAGGTTACAAGAAGATATAGGAGGTTGCAGGAAGTTGCATAAAGGAGAAGCTGCGTATGAAAAACTAAAATTTTATCAGGACATCTGTGAGATAAGACGAATGATCTACCACATTTCAGAACGTTTTGCTAAATCGCACCTCAGGTTAGCTTCCCAAATGCGTGATGCAGCACGATCTGCCAAACAAAACATTCGAGAAGGTTATAAAAAGGGCACGGCCGGGGAATTTAGCCACAGTATAAAAATCAGTAGAGGTTCTTTAGAGGAATTGGGCGGTGATATCGAGGATTGCCGAGAAGATGGATTGATTACTGAAGAGGAATTCACCCAGCTTTCAAGTCTGATTCGCAGCGCCGATTACATGTCATTCCGTTATTTAGTCTCTTTAGCCAAGATGGTAGAAACTGGTATGTGGAAGAAGCCAGGGAAACAAATTCAAACGTAACCTCCTGTAACGTCGTGTAACCCCCTGTAACCTCTTGTAACATTATAATCATATGATTGTTGTCGTTGACTACGGGATGGGAAATCTTCGAAGTGTTTCAAAGGCCCTGGAGCGTTTTGGCGGGAAAGTTAAGGTCAGTTCTCTCCCAAGCGACCTGGAGCAGGCGGATAAACTTGTTCTGCCCGGGGTCGGTGCGTTTGGGGATGCGATGAAAGAGCTTAAGGCCCGCAATCTTTGTGACTCAATCCGCCGGCACCTCGAAAATCAAAAACCCTTTCTTGGAATTTGTCTGGGACTTCAGCTTTTATTTCAGTCAAGCGAAGAAAACCTTGGGGTTGAAGGCCTTTCCTTTTTCAAGGGCAATGTCCAGCGCTTTAAATCTTCCGGCATTAAAATTCCTCATATGGGTTGGAATCAAGTCAGTATCCAAAACCAACACCCGTTACTTACCGGAGTCGCGGACAATAGTTTTTTCTATTTTGTGCACTCCTATTATGCACAGCCTGAGAGTGCTGAGCTCGCCGTCGGTGTATGCCAATATGGGGAAGAAACATTCGCCGCAGTTCTAGGGAAAGGTAATGTCTTTGCCACCCAGTTTCATCCTGAAAAAAGCCAGGAAGCCGGGCTTAAAATCCTGGAAAATTTTGTGAGGCTCTAATGCATCTTTATCCTGCGATTGACCTTTTCGAAGGCAAAGTCGTGCGGCTTCTTCAGGGCGATTATCAAAAGCAAACGGTGTATTCTGACCCGCCGGAAGAAACGGCTTCCAATTGGGAAGATCAGGGTGCTGAATGGATTCATGTCGTGGATCTGGAGGGAGCCAAAACAGGCGTTCTTAAAAACAGGGAATGCCTTCAAAAAATCCGCAGGAAAGTAAAGTGCAAAATCCAGTTTGGCGGAGGCATCCGTACACTTGACGATGCTGAATCCATTCTCAAGGCAGGGATTGACCGTGTTGTGATCGGCACAAAATCCCTTGACCGGACGTTTCTAGGAAAAGGCGTCGAGAAATTTGGGAAAAAAATCGCGGTGGGACTTGATACCCAGGCGGGCACGGTGCGGATGCAAGGCTGGGCGCAGGATAGCGGTTTGTCCCTGGAAGACGCGCTGCGATTGCTGAATGAATTTTGTGTAGGAACGGTTATTTATACCGATATTCAAAGGGACGGCATGCTCCAGGGGCCCAACTGGACGGGGGTGAAGGAAGTGCTTGCGATGACTTCGGCACGCATTATTTTATCCGGCGGAATATCGAGCCTTGAAGATATTGAGAAGGCCTGTGAAATTAAAGCGCCGAACTTTGAAGGAGTGATTATGGGCAAGGCGCTTTACGAAAAAAAGTTTTCTCTTAAAGATGCACTCGAGCGTATTCGACAGATTCAAGGAGCCGTATGAATTTCGAAGCCATTAAAGGATATTTTGACGTCATTTTGAAGGAGCGGGACTGGTCCTGGGCGCTGATCGGGATCATGATCCTTGTTTCCATGCTTGTGGTTCGTCATCTGTTTATTGCTCCGGTAGTTCATAAAGCCAAGGAGTTAAACCGGACCCCCTATGAAGAATTTAAAAAAGCATATCTCAAGCGTGCCCTTTTTGGGTGGATCTTTTTCCTGGCTTCGTTTGGGCTTATGATCGGTTTATGGGGGTATGGCGTATCCCTCCCGCTTTCTATGAAAGCCGCTTTAGCCCTGCTTGCCTCGATCATGAGTTTTATCCTCTCAATTCTTTTTCACCTCCAGGCCTTAGGCGTTGCGGCCGTCGTAGCGCTTAAGCGGGTGAGTGAAAAAGAAGCCGACCTTTGATGCTCGCCAAAAGAATTATTCCATGCCTGGATGTAAAAAACGGCCGCGTTGTAAAAGGCGTCAAATTTGTTGAGCTCCGAGACGCGGGAGACCCTGTGGATTGTGCGATTGCGTATGACCGGGAAAAAGCAGACGAACTTGTTTTTTTAGATATCACCGCTTCTCATGAAGAGCGAAAAATCCTGATAGAAGTTGTGGGAAAAGTGGCGGAATCCATTTATATCCCTTTCACGGTGGGGGGCGGCATCCGCAATACGCAGGACATTCGCGAACTATTAAAAGCGGGGTGCGACAAAGTCTCGATCAATACCAGTGCGCTTGAAAATCCGAATTTCATTAAAGAAGCAAGTTCAAGGTTTGGCAACCAATGCATTGTCCTTGCGATTGATGCCAAGCGGGAAGGCGTCAAGGGATGGGGAGTGTACAGTCACGGTGGCCGGAAACCTGCGGGACGTGACGCCATTGAGTGGGCCAAAGAAGGAGAAAGCCTGGGTGCGGGTGAAATTCTTTTGACCAGTATGGATCGTGACGGCACAAAAGAGGGATATGATCTTGAGCTTTTAAAAAAGATTAGTCAATCCGTGCGCATTCCGGTCATAGCTTCGGGCGGCGCGGGAAAGCTCGAACATTTTTCCGATGCTTTTACAAAAGGGGAGGCTGATGCCTGCCTGGCAGCCTCGATTTTCCATTTTGGTGAGATTAAAATTTTAGAGATTAAATCCTATCTTCAGGGGAAAAATATCCCTGTGCGCTTTTAATAGCATTTGTTATCAATTTATAGTAATCATTAAAAAATCCACTCCTTAAATTTCTTTATCTCCCAACTAGGACTCTTTCGCGCTTGACAACGAACGGTCTTCATGCGATCTTTTTTTATCTTTTTAAAATATATTTAGTAGCGTTCTTGAGGATTGCCTAATATCTAGTGAACCTTCCTGGGGGAGCGCTATATCTTGATAAAACCTACTATGACCCTAAAAGGAAACAATTATTCCAAATTAGCTCGTGTCATCGCTCTTGCAACAGCCTTCACTTTTTCCAGCACAAATTTGGCGTTTGCGGCGCCGCCGCTCGTTCCAAGTTCAGTTGAAGCACTCGAGCATTATTCAAATGCTCGCATTGATTCATCCGCAATAAAAGTGCCCGCGGAAATTGGAAAAATTCAGGAAGCTTTTCAAGCTTCAAGCCACAGGCTTCAGGCTAAAGGGAAATGCCTGAGTCCTGAAGCCTGCGGCTTGCAGCCTTTGGTTATTCTCATCCAGGACGCGCACTCAATCCCTGAAGCACAGCGCAATATTCAAAAACTCATCCAGCATTTTCAAAATCAATACGGTATCCGTGTGGTAGGGGTGGAAGGTGCCGCCACGAAGTTGGATTCTCAAATATTTAATAGCTTTCCGGATAAGCAACTGCTTGCAAAAACCTTCGATGAGTACTTTGAGCGAGGCGAGTTGAACGGGACTGCCGCGGCGGCCGTGCTTTCTTCCAACAGCTCAAGTGGAAACGCAGTGATCTTTCACGGAGTTGAAAATTGGAGTTTATACGAGGAAGGATTAGCGTTCTATTTAGAGGCGGTCGAGAAAGAACCTGAAATTCTACAAGGGTTGCAAGCTGCAGGCCACAGGCTGCAAGAAGAAAAGAAGAAAATCTATGCCAAAGAACTTTTGGAAGTGGATAAGTTGTTTGAAGCTTTCAAAAGAAATGATGCGGATTTAGTAACAATTTTAAAGAAACTCAAACGTATACAGATAAGGGGACAGGTTGAGAAAAACCAACCCCAACCTGTCCCCTTATCCATTCAAATGCTGCTTAAAGAGATTGAAAAGGATGGCAAGGATCAATCAACGATCGAGCAGGAAGTACAAGAGATTGCGGAGGAGATCAAAAAATATTTGCTGCAAGCCCCAAGCCACAAGCCCCAAGCTGCACGTACAAATAGTAAGTCGCTATCTTCATCTTGGAGCCTGCAGCCTGCAGCCTGGAGCGTTTTTAATGAAAAACATCAGGATTTCCAAACGTCACGCATTACGCCGGCCGCGTTTGCATTGTTTTTGAAGGAATTGATAGAATCGGGTCGTGGGTCTTGGGGGGTGGGTCTTGAGAAAACCTACACACGACTCACGACTCACGACACAAGACTCAAGACTTGTCCGATTAATGAAAAACCACAAACACCTTCGTGACATCCAAGGCACTCAATTCTTCCGTGATTTTGAAACTTATGCGAAATCGGTGAAGGAATCTTTATTCCGAAATGACAACGAACGGGAACTTGACCGAGAGAGCCGGAAGTTAGAGTTGTTCGAGAAACTCGCTAAGCTTGAACTTAGCCGGGAGGAGTGGGAGGAAATAAAGACTAGAGACTACAGACCAGAGACTAGTGACCAGAGACAGACAGGGATTTGGGATAAGAGTTTATGCGCCGCCCATTTTGCTTTTTACAAGAATGCAGAAAATAGAGATCAAGCGTTTTTGGGAAATTTGCTGAAATTAATGGCACAACCAAAGGCTCTAGTCTTTAGTCCCAGGTCTCAGGTCTCGAGTCCCGCATTACTGGTCGCTGGCGGCTTTCACACCCAAGGGCTTGCGAGACAATTTAAAGAAAAGGGAATCTCCTACGTTATTGTCCAGCCCCAAATTAACCAATTACCCAATTCAACGAATTATCGTGCCCAAATGCAGGGAGAGGTGTCGTGGAAAGATTATTTTGAGGTAGAGCAGGGAAAGGTGAATCTATACAAGGCTTTTGTCCGCGGAGCCCGCGACAAGCTATTACAAAAAGCGGGCGAAGCAGCCCTGACATCCTCTAATTCATATAATCGAAGTCAGGGAAGGGGAGCGAGGGATCGATTGTTAGGGATGAGTCGTGAGTCTTGGGTCTTGAGAAAGCAGGAAGACCAAAAAAACCACTTAAGACTCATCCCTCAAGACTCACGCCTGCTTCTAAAATCCTGGCGCGACCAAATCATCCGTGACCTTGCCGACCAAAATAAGCTCGCAAAAGCCCGCGAATACACCCAATTTCTTGACGAAATTGCTCATAACTCGCGACCCAAGACTCAAGACGCGCTCCGCAACTCATGGAGTGCCAATATCGACCGCTTCATCACAGGCCTTCGCAATCTCGAATCTCGAGGTCGCCTGACAGAACAAAACATCCTCAAACTTTTGAATCCCGCAACAATCCCGACTATCACAACCGCGAGTTTCTTTCCTAATTCCTGGATGGGGGCAAAAAAAAGTGAGGGGAAGATTGTTTTAAGCCCACGGCTAGAGCGTCCACCCTTTGGCCGAATGAAACCCCGCACGGAAGTGCCCTCAGCTCGTTCTGAGCTAAGGACTACTCAGTCCTCGCAGCCGTTCGCTTCGAGGGCCGAAGTGCGGACGAAAGAAGGGGAAGCGAAGGGAAGTCCTGAGCCGAAAGAAGAGAAACTCTATGAGGTTTATAAAGGGAAAGAAAAAATAAAGGCGTATCAAGGCGCGATTTCTAAAAAAGATTTCAAGAAATTGAACGGTGTTACCATTAAAGGATTCCAACTCAATGGAAGTGGGCAATTATCTGTTGGGGGACGCGTGTGGGCAATGTTTAGACTTTATCCGGGCGCCCCTATTGAATTTGATGTCGAGAAAGGGCTTATTACCGAAGTGAGGATTCTTAACAAAGAGAAGAAAGAAAAAGTAGTCGAAACAATTCCTCTTGCCCGCGTTTATCAGAAAAATCCTGATGGAACCTTTAAGCTTAAGGATGTTTTCTATGGAGCAATAGCACCTAAGAAATTGTCAGCCTTCGATCAAGCCACGATTAAAGGATTCCAACTCAGTGAATGGGGAGGATTATTTATTGGGGGTCGCTTTTGGGCAGTGTTTAAACTTTATCCGGGTGCCCCTATTGAATTTGAGGTGGAGGAAGGGTTTATTATCGAAGTGAGGATTTTTGATCAAGAGAAGAAAGAAGTGATTAAGGCGCTTCCATTTGCCCGCGTTTATCGGAAAAATCCTGACAAAACCCTTCATCTTAAGGATGTTTTTTATAAAAAAATAAATCCTAAGAAATTTTCATCCTTCGATCAAGTCACAATTAAGGGACTAAAACTCAAGGAAGGGGGAGGATTGTCTGTTGGGGGACGTGTGTGGGCAGAGTTTACCCTTTATCCGGGCGCCCCTATTGAAGTTGATGTCGAGAAAGGTCTTATTACGGAAGTGAGGATTTTTGATCAAGAGAAGAAAGAAGTGATTAAGACACTTCCATTTGCCCGCGTTTATCGGAAAAATCCTGACGGAAGCCTAACCTTGAAGGATGTTTTCTATGACAAGATATATCCAAAGAAATTTTCATCCTTCAATCAAGTTACGATTGAGGAATTCCAACTCGAGGAAAAAAAGGGAGGATTATTTGTTGGGGGGCGCATGTGGGCAGAATTTACCCTTTATCCGGGCGCCCCTATTGAAGTTGATGTCGAGAAAGGTCTTGTTACGGAAGTGAGGATTTTTGATCAAGAGAAGAAAGAAGTGATTAAGACACTTCCATTTGCCCGCGTTTATCGGAAAAATCCTGACGGAAGCCTAATCTTGAAGGACGTTTTCTATGACAGGATATATTCAAAGAAATTTTCAGCCCTCGATCAAGTCACAATTAAGGGATTCCAACTCAACGGACGTGGAGGATTGTCTGTGGGGGGACGTGTGTGGGCAAGGTTTATGCTTTATCCGGGTGCTTGGGTTGATATTCATGTGGATAAGGGAGAAGTATCGTGGGTAAAAATTGTCAAAGATCGAAAAGGGAATCCGGTCAACTCAAGGACAGGTACTGGATTTGGGCAAATTGATCCACAGCGTAAGCTTTTTCCAAAAGAAGCCGAATTGAAAAAGGTGCTTGCGGAAGCTTTCCTAAATGCCGGAATTTCCGAATCGGGCACTGAGAAAATTGCCAATACCTTAATGCGCTTAAAGAAAAATTCGCTCCTTTTACTAGTACAGGAAGGCATTCTTTCCGAAGGAGAAGCAAAAGCGATTAATGAAGATTTAGATACCACTAAGTTTGATTTCCCAAAATTGGCTCAAAGAATGAAAGAGGAGATTCGGCTTTATGAAGAGAAACTTAAGGAGATCTACAAAGATGAAGAAGAGGGGAAAAAACAGAAATTAACGAAAGGCTTTATTAACCGGGTTCTTTCCACGCATCTTCTTCCCTGGCAGATGATCGAAAGGCTCCAGCGGACTTACCGGCTAGGCAAAGATCTAACTTTAATCTACCAGGCCTTAGGACATCCGAATGTGGAAGCGTGGATCCGCCGTGTCCGGGGGGCCCAATCTGCTCGAGGGACTTTGGATACGACAAAGCATCTCGCCCGTTATGATCCTTTTAAAATGCCTCTTATTTCCGGAGGGGATCGCCAAAGGCTTTACGAGCGGTTCCAAAGCTTAGATCGAGTTCTTCAAACTTTGACAAGCCAATCGGAGAACGATATTCCCTCGAAATTACAGCTTAAAGAAGTTCAGTTGATTTTAGCTTCACTCCAAAACACTCATCTTCAGACGACAGGTTCTGTGATTGTTGACAGGCTGCTTGGTCTTCGGCCATTAAGCAGCAGTTCTTCTACGCTTCCAAAGGTTCAGTTTTTTGATGCGGAAATTCCTTATCATAAGATTTCAGAATTTGAATCCAAAGGGGACGAGGCCCAGGAAACAGCGGTTCAGCTTGCTTTAAATTCGCCTGAGGCCTTATTTATCGAAGGCCCTCCCGGTACCGGGAAAACCAAAGTGATTGCGGAAATCATAAGGCAGGCCGTAAGCCAGGGAAAGAAGGTCTTACTGGTTTCTCAGATGCATCAGGCGGTGGATAATGCATTGGTGGCTGTGATGAATGATCCGAAAATTCCGGCGCTTCGGCTTGGGAATGATTCTTCCGGTTTTCGATATGGGACTGAGGCAATCTGGGCGGGAAACCGGGAAATGGAGTTAAATCAGGGAGCCCTTGGCCAATTTAGAAATCGACTGGGAACAAAAAGCGGAAGGGGTTATGTGCTGGCGGGCACGGATATTTGCATTGCCACGGACTGGGCTTTTAAACGGCTTCAGGATATAGATTTGGTGGAAGATCGATTTGATCTTGTGATTATGGATGAAGCCAGCCGTGAAACTTTGCCCGGGGCGCTTGTGCCTTTGAGGTATCTTAAAGCACAGGGGAAAGCCATTTTTGTCGGGGATCTTAAACAGCTTCCGCCTTTTGGCCTTGATTTAAATCGGCAAAGGGAACTTGCAAGCCAAGGCGTGCCGTTGATCGATATTGAGCATTACAATCGAAGTGTTTTTGAATGGCTTCTTGAAAGGCCGTTTGGGGATCGGGTGCTGCTTTCGACCAACTACCGTTCGCATCCTTTGATTGCCGGGATTGTGTCGGAATTATTCTATGAAGGGGATATTCACCGCCGCGGGTGGGAAGATTTTGATGCCGAGACTTTGAGTTTGCGGGTCATTGACGTTGCAGGAGAAGAGGGTGAATATTATGAAGAACTTGTGGGAACTTCCTACCAGAATCGAAAATCGGCGGAACAGGATTTGAAACTTGTGCAACTGCATCAATCCAGGGGCGTTGCGTTAGAGGATATAACGATGATTACCCCTTATAAACCGCAGCAGGAGTTGTTGGAGCAAATGCTTCGTCAAGCGTATCCTCAAGCTCAAAAGCTTCCGGTCATCAGTACGATTGACAGTTACCAGGGCGGTGAAAACAAAGCCATTATTTTTGATCCTGTGCGAAGTAATCGCAGCCGTCAAATGGGGTTTGTGAAGGATATAAGGCGGATGAATGTAGCACTTTCGCGGGCGCAGGATAATCTGGCGATTGTGTGGGATTCGCGGACGTTTACAGGAAAAGCCTCCTCTAGCGATTCTCCCGAAGATCAAGCCGCCCGAAGGCTTTTTTCGTACTTGAAGGAATACTACGAACGCGAAGTCGAAACCTTTTTTGGGGAAATGGGACATGGACACGACGCCGAGTCTCTGTTAGGAAAAATTGAAAAGTGGACAGTTTAAAGTTCAAAAGTGGACACCCTAAAAGCCATATTCTGGCTCTCCAAAACAGGAGGGTTCAGAGATGGCGCAGGTGCACAAACGGTTTACAGATGA
>Ga0247727_10003571_pt1 | contig 34193 bp, 24 predicted proteins | sample WisWelCaveWW1625_FD_202498 | JGI IMG/M metagenome (GOLD analysis project Ga0247727, IMG submission 202498) | Biofilm microbial communities from Wishing Well Cave, Virginia, United States - WW16-25 | ecosystem: Environmental > Aquatic > Deep subsurface > Groundwater > Cave microbial mat | place...
CGCGAGCGGGCGTTGGAATTCGCCCGCCAGTGGCCGGAAGGAAAATGAATGCCACCGTGGCGGCCGGGGCCCGCCCGCATCGGATTTTCCATCTGCACGCGAGCCGTGTGTGTCATCTCCGTTGGACCCACCAGGGTGTTCGGCGATAATGGATCGTGTGGTACACGCGTGTTCTGGAACGAGTCATGCGTCAGAGGAGTTTCCCATGAGTTCTGTCGTGACCTATCCGCACATCCATGTGGAGGCTGATGGTACGGCGCGAATCGGCGCGACGCGATACAAGGTGCTGCACTTGGCGGCGGAACATTATCACTACGGTTGGACGGCGGAGGAGTTGCTGCGGCAGCATCCCGACCTGCGGCCGGAAGAAGTCTATTCCGCGCTGACCTACTTCTACGACCATCACGACGAACTCGTGGCCGAGATGAAGGCAGTAGCCGCCGAGATCGACTCGCTTCGGGGCCGGCAAAAACTTTCGCGAGCGGAGTTGCTCGCCCGAAAGAAGGAGCCGGCGTAAGTGGCCCTCGAACTCTACTTGGATGTACACGTGCCGGCGGCCATCACCGAAGGGCTGCGCCGCCGCGGCGTGGACGTGTTGACGAGCCAAGAGGACGGCACACGCGAGACTGATGACGACAAGTTGCTCGAACGAGCCACCGAGTTGGGACGACTGCTCTTCTCGCAAGATTACGACCTGCTTCGGATTGCCACCGATTGGCAGCGGCGCGGCCAGATCTTCTCCGGGCTCGTGTTCGCGCATCAGGAAAACACAAGTATCGGCGGGTGCATCGAAGACATCGAACTGCTAGCCCAATGCTGTGATGCAGGCGAGGTCGCCAATCGCGTGATCTATCTGCCCCTTTCGTGAATTGGCCTTCGTCACAATACACTTGGACGCGCGGCCGTGGACGCCGGAGCTGCGGGCGGAGCAGGAAGCGCTGAGCCTGGTTCGGTTCTACTCCACGCCGCCGATCGCGAAGGACGAACTGCTGGCTCGCATTCGTGCGGACGGCACGGTGAGCGAACCGGTACGCGAGCGGGCGCTGGAGTTTGCCCGCGAATGGAGGAGGGAGTGAACGCAAAGACGCAAAGGCGCAAAGACACAAAGGGGACAAAGATTGCTTTTTGTCGCCTTGCGTCTTTGCGACTTGGCGCATTTGCGTTTTGTCCGTCGGCGGTCGTCGCGCACTCGCGTGCCAATTACGCGACACCACGTTTTTATCGGTGTTTTCGCACTTGTTGCGACTGCCCTCTGCACTCAGGCACCGGATCGCCGCAGGAAACCGGCTGGGCGCCCGCAGCGGATAGCGCGACGCGGAAGACTTGCAGCAGCTCGCCGCATCCAGGTGGCTACCTCGTTCGCCCCGTAGGCTGATTGCCGCACCGAGCTGTGACGCATCAGTATCAACTTATGCGATTAAGCCGTCAGGCGGCTGGGTGCGGATGGAAAGAGGTCCCCTGCTGGACATTCACCCCTGGGCGCGGTAACCTGGCAACTGCTTGCAGAGGGTTTGTGAGGCGTTTTTTCAACCCGTTGTGTCCTCTTTGAAGGGAGATTTTTCATGGCCACGAGGATCGAAATTGACTACGACCGCAGGGTGATCCAATCGGACGTTCATTACATTCTCGCGCGAATCAGCGCGGGGGTTAATGTGCTCCAGCAGTTGGGCGCCGCGTACCAGAGCCTGCCCGGAGTCGCCATGGCCGATCTGGAGGCGTTGGCCACCGCCCTCGAAGCGCTCGTCAACCAATACAACAACCTGATCAATCAGCTCCGGGCGCTGCTCGAGCAGATGGACGACCTGGCCGAAGACGTCGGGGTGAAGAACAAGACGCTGCTGGCCACGCTGCGCGGCCTGCTCCAAACCCAGGCACAACTCGCGCTGCTCGATCAGATCACCGGCCCGACCGACGAAGGCCCGACGCAGCCGACGACGCAGCCGCCGGGTCCGTGATGCCGGCTCCAGTCGGTAGCGATTGAACACGCGTCAAATCGGGCGGGGACTCGACAAGCCCCGCCCTCGCGCGCTACCAGTCGCGTGCAAATCCGGCGGTCCAGCCGCCGTCCACCGTGAGTACGGCGCCGTTGATGTAGCTGGCTTCCGGTGCGACGAGGAAGAGCACGGCAGCGGCGATTTCTTCCGGGCGGCCGGGCCGGCCCAGCGGAATGTGCGACACGAGGCTCGCGGCCTTTTCGGTGTACGCGCCGTTCGAGCCGTAGAACAGGGCCTCCGTGCCGCGAGTGAGCGTCGAGCCTGGCGCGACACAGTTGACCAGAATGCGCCTTGAGCCCAGTTCGCATGCCATCGACCGCGTCAGATTTATGACGCCGGCCTTGGCCGCGACGAACGCGCTCTGGTGCCGCAACGGCACGAGTCCCGCAATCGACGCGATGTTGACGATCCGGCCGCCGCCGCGGGCGAGCATGATGGGCACGACCGATTGGCTTGTCACAAAGACGCCGGTCAGGTCGGTGCTCAAGATTTTGTCCCAGTCCTCGCGGGCGTATTCGTGAATCGGCCGGCGATCGCGACGCGTGTTGATGCCGGCGTTGTTCACCAGAATGGTGATGGGACCAAGTTGTTTCACGATCCGGTCGGTTGCGTCGAGTACTTGCGCCGAGTCGGACACGTCGGCGTCAAACGACGCGACCAGCGCGCCGGATGCAGAGACTTCGCATGCCGTCAACTCGGCCGCATCGTGTTCGACATCGACGATCGCTACGGCGGCGCCGTTCGCGGCCAGTTGCTCGACGATTGCGCGGCCGATCCCTTGGGCACCGCCCGTCACGACCGCCACTTGGTTGCGAAGATCAACTTGCATGATTCAACGAAGAAATCTGGTTATCGTGACTTCAATGCCGCTTTGCGCGCGGCCTCGAATTCGTCGCCCGGCCGCCACGCGGGGAGTTTCGGATCACGCGCCACGCGCAGGCCGACGTGGAAGACCAGCCGCGTGTCCTCGACGGCACCCGACAGGTCCCAGTCGTCGCTGTACTCGTCGCTCGGTTGATGGTAGTGCGTCTTCTCCCACTTTTCGATTTGCTCCTGCCCCCAGCCGGGCGGCTTGCCGATCACGTCGATGCCGCAATGCAGATACACCGCGGGCACGCCGATCTTGCCGAAGTTGAATTGATCGGAGCGATAGAAGAAGCCGCGGTCGGGGAAGTGGTCCGGTGTGACCACGCGGCCCTGGCTCGTCGCGACCGATTCGACGATTTGGTCGAGGCTCGATTTGCCGAGTCCGATGACATTCACGTCACGTGTGCGGCCGAGGATGTTGATGCCGTCGATGTTGATGTTCGCCGCGAGGAAGCCCGGCGCGACGGGCGGGTGGGCCGCAAGGTGCTCGGAGCCGAGCAGGCCCTGCTCCTCAGCGGCGACGGCGGCGAACAGGATCGAGCGGGCCGGCGGCGACGGCAGTCGCGTGTACGCGGCGGCGATGGCCAAGAGCGCGGCGACGCCGGAGGCGTTGTCCACGGCACCGTTGTAGATGCGGTCAGTGCCCGGCGCCGCCGCATCGTCGGCAACACCGAGGTGGTCATGGTGCGCGGTGTAGACGACCATCTCGCGGCGCAGCGTCCGGTCCGATCCTTCGAGCACGCCGAGCACGTTGGCACTGCGCTGTTCGCGCACGTCGCAGGCCAGTTCGAGTGACAGCCGGACGCCGAGCGGCACGGGCGTGAAGTCGCGTTTTTCCGCGGCCGCACGCAATTTGTCGAGATCGTGGCCGGCCAGTCCCGCGATTCGCCGCGCGGCCTCTTCGGTGACCCAGCTTCGCACGCGAACGCGCGGACCCGCCTTGCCCTTCAGCTCAAATTCCTCGCCGGTCCACGAACTCTGAACGACCTGCCACGGATAGCCGGCCGACGGCGGCGTGTGAATGATGATCGCGCCTGCGGCACCGACGCGCGCGGCCTGCTCATACTTGTAATCCCAGCGGCCGTAATACAATCGCGTCTTTCCGGCAAAGAGTTCCGGATCGTCCGCGGGATCGTTGTTCATCACCAGCAGAATCTTGCCACGCACGTCAGCGTTTTTGTAATCGTCCCATTTGAATTCCGGCGCCGCGATGCCGTAGCCGACGAAGACGATTTCGGCGTCCTTCACGCTGACTTGCCGCTGCGGCAGGCCGCTCGTTGCGATCAGGTCGTCGCGAAACTTGAGATCGACCTGCTTGTCGCCGCGGCGAAACGCGACGGTCTCCGGCACGTGCGTCGTCACGCCGACCAGCGGCACGGACTGAAACCAGCCGCCCTCGGGCGCGGCCGGCTTGAGGCCGAGCGACTCGAATTGCGCGGCAATGTACCGCTGCGCGAGCAGGTCGCCGCGACTGCCCGGTCCACGCCCTTCAAGCAAGTCGTCGGCAAGAAACCGAGTGTGAGCACGGAGCGTGCTGTCGTCGATCGCCGCGGCCGCTCGCTCGGCCGATTCGTCCGGCTCAATGCCGCGCACGATCGGGTTCAAGGTCCAGGCAAGCAGAACGAAACCGACTAACAACGCCGGGCGACGCGCGCGAAAATCTGATGCGTTCAAATCCCGCCTCCGTGGCAAGTGCAACATCGAATCGAACATCGGAATTACACAGCGGCGAGATTGTAACGCTCTTGCTGGCAGCGCGTCATCTTCGATTTGATGCGTCGGCGTGGGCGAAGCAGAAATGGTGGATGCGCAGGTCGACTACGAGCACGACGCGCCGCGCGTGACTGCTTACGTCGTCGTGCGGTCGGACTCGGAAATGATTGCCATGCGGACCAGTTCGGCGACAGTCTCGGCCTCGAGCTTCTTCATCACGTGCGCGCGATGGACCTCGACAGTTTTTGCACTGACGCGCAGCGTGGCGGCGACCTCTTTGTTCGCCTTGCCGCTCACGATCAATTGCAGCACTTGCTTCTCACGCGGCGTCAGGCATTCGATGCGGCGCCGGATTGCCGCCTTGAGTCGCTGATCCTCCCGAATTCGAGCGTCACGCGCGATCGCCTCGCGGATCCGGTCTAGGAGCACCTGCGGCACAAACGGCTTTTGAATGAAATCAACCGCGCCCGACCTCATCGCGCGCACTGCCGCTGGCACGTCGCCATGCGCGCTGATGATAATCACGGGCGTTTGAATTCCGACCGCGACCAATCGCTCGTGCAACTCGATTCCGCTCAAGCCTGGCATGTGAGTGTTGGCAACGATGCAACCCGGCTGGTCGGCACGCAACGCAGCAAAGAATTCGCTCGCCGACCGGCAGGTAACGACCTGCAAGCCGGCATCTGACACCAGTTTCTCAATCGCCGCACACAGGTCCAGGTCGCTCTCCAAGACGACTACAATTGGAATTGGCTCCATCCTTCACCCCTTGGGGACGATTTCACCGCCGAGTCACTAGTAACCAATCCAGTAGAGGATTTACGTAAAATACATCCAATTAATATGTTATGTCTCCAAAACGCTCCATTGCGCCGGCGTCACGGACCGCTTCCGGTCCGAATCAGCCCATTGCGCCGGCGTCACGGGCCGTTCGATGTGGCACCATACTTATATAAACAAGATTTGCAGGAAAAACCGGGCATAGAAAATACAGATTATTTGCGGATTCCGATAATTGATTTGTATTCAACAGGTTGTAGCGAGCGCGAATAGGTCTCGGTTATCCTTGCGCCACGCTTTCGATTGCAACAACACTAATTCTCCGGGTCGTATGCGATGGTTCAGGAGCACGGCAAGATTGAGTTGTGGCCACGATGGCTCGTCGTGCTGGCAGCCATCGCCGTTCTGCTGCCTCTTCTTGGAGCGGTGACGCCTTCGTCGTGGCTGCATGGCCTCGCCGCCCGACTTGAACATTCAGGCGATCTTACACCCGACCGGCTGCTTCGATTTCGGCTTGTGTTCGGCTTGCTGTTTCTCGCACATGCCGCGCTTGGCGCCTGGGTACTTTTGCGAGCGCGGGGACCGGTGGCGGAAGTCGGTAACGAGCTGCGTTCGGAGCAAGATTCTGTTGGACCGGTCGCCGCCGCGCGCCGCATAATCGCTTGGCTGACCGCGCCGGGCACGCTGCACGTACTCTGCCTCGTCGTGATTTTGGCGGCCGGAACGTACAAACGACTTGGCTATCTGACGATTCCAATGGACTACGACGAGGCGTACAGCTTTCTGAATTACGCGCGGCGACCGCTCTATCAGGGACTGGCGGACTACAACTCGACGAACAATCACCTGCTCAACACTCTCTTCATGCACACGTCATTTCAGGCGTTCGGCCAGCAGGAGTGGGCCTTGCGGTTGCACGTCTTCGCGGCCGGTTCCGCCCTGATCGGATTCACGTACATCGTGGCGCGAACGATGATCAGTGCGGAGGCGGCGATTGTGGCGGCGGCGCTCGTGGCAGCGTCCGACGTACTCGTCAACTACTCGGTGAACGCCCGTGGTTACGTGCTCGTCGCGTGGTTCACGATTCAAATCATTCTGGCCAGTTGGCGGCTCGGCGAGCGCGAGGTGCAGCCGCTCGCCGTCGATTGGCTCGCGGCAGCCGTTGCTGCCGTGCTGGGGTTGTTCGCGATGCCGATCATGATTTACGCCATTGTGGGCTGCACCGGCTGGCTCGGCTGGCAATTCATTCGGCGCGGACCGGCCGGCCGCGCGGCGTTGTTGAAGTTGGTCACGTGGACAATTCTGTCTGCCGTCTGCACGTTGTGGTTGTACGCGCCCGCTCTCGTGTATCGCGGAATTGAAGCGTGGCAGCATCGCTTCGTCGCTCCGCAGGATTGGCGCGTGTGCTTAGCGCGAACGCCCGCCGCGTGGTTCATCGCGGTGAAGAGTTGGTCGGAGGGATCGGTGCCGTGGCAAGCAACCGCGGTCTTCGGGCTAGTCGGCTTGGTCTGTCTCTGGTTCACGCAACGTCGGGCACTAGGCTTGATCGGCACCGTGCTCGGCGCGACGTTCGTCGTGATGTGCGTTCAGCGCGTCACGCCGCCGCCGCGGATATTTGCGTTTCTCGCGCCGGCGTTCGCGGTTTTGGCCGCGGCCGCGGTAGACGCGATCACGCGCCTCGTCGGCATGTCGCCGAACCCGGCCGCTGGTCGGTCCAAGTTCGCGACGCCCGGCACGCTCTGTTCGGCGTTCGCGTGCGCCGTCGTTGCATGGAGTTTCGCGACCGCGCGGCAAGAACTACCCGGTGGTCTGCATCCGTCATTTCTCGTCGAGGACGTTGGCGTGGCGATGCAGACCGCGTCTCAGCCCGCGGAGAATCAACTCTGGCGACTCTCCGTGCCCGAAGCGGTGGACGCGGTCGAACGTGAACTGTATCAGGTTCGTCCAGCGCGAGTCCTCGTCGCGCTGCCGATCGATCTGCCATTCCATTATTATTCCGCGCGACGCGGCTCGACGCTTCCGATCGGAGGCCAGCCGCAGCCGGGCGAACATGTGGTACTGGTGGCGCGGGGCGGCCATGTTCTGCAAACCGTGCTGCGGGAAAACCTGTCGATTCAAACGGCGGATCCGCGAGTCATCAACGCGAATTGGCGACTAGTGGCATTCGGCGATCTCTCAATTTGGCGGGCGTCGCTGGCGGCGGAACCTGCCACGGAGTCAGTGTCCCCTTAGACCGATCGTAGAGAAACGGCCGCCGAGCGGGAAACCTTCCCGCGAACTCTGCGTTGCGTTCGCCCAGGTCCAGGACCACGACGACGCGGGCCGCTAAATCAGGCGAGTTGGCGATCAGGTCATATTTCTGCAACTCGGCGGATTGGTCACGCACGAAGACGAGCAGCGGCCCGGCCTCGGCGAGCGGCCGGACCGCCGCCGTGAACGCGCGATGCTCCTCCGTGTCAGCGCCGCGCTGTGCGATGAACCGCGGAAACTGCACGAAGGCCGTCAGGCACAGCACGACGCCCGCGGCAAACGGGGCCACTAGCACCAGCATCGGCCGATCACTGTCCCGAGCCGAGAGCAGAAAACCGTCGATGCCGCACGCGACGAGCACCACGACGAACGGAAGCGTTTCGAGGCCGTAGACTTGCCAAGTTGAATAAAAGAATGAATAGGCGATGTAATGCGACGTGACGACCGCTGCTAGCAGCAAGCGCGGTCCGCGAAGTTGCGGTCGATCCCGCCGCGCCGTCCGCCACGCGAACGGCAAGAACCCCAGGAGGCCATAAAAGCCGAGCGCCGGAAACGCCATCTCTGCAAGCCGCCGCGGGCTCAGCGCGGCGCGGCGAATCGCTTCCCGCCACGTGAACTCCTGCTTCTCTCGCGCGATCGTCGCCGCCTTTTGCTGCTTGCGAATGCGCAAGCCGTCTGGAATCGGACTGGCGGCAGCGTCGGCAAATCCCAGCGTGTTGTCCGGCTCATATTGCCGGTTGTATTCCTGCCACGCGCTGCGCCAGAGCGAGCCAGTGGTGGCGTGGTTGTAAGCGGCGAAGAGCACGATCGCGCCAAGAATCGGCAGGACGCCCGCGAGAAAATTCCGCGATAACGGCGTCTTCAGTCCTTCGGCGCCACTCAACCGATCAGCGGATCGTGCCGGCCGAGTACAACGGATCGTGAACCAAACTGCCAGTGGGACACCGATGGCCGCGGCCGAGTAGGGCCGCGTGAGAATCGCCAATCCGCCGCACAAGCCGCCGACCGCCGCCAGCGACACGCGGCGCCGCTTCATCGCGCTGATGACACAAACGAAGCAACCGGTCATCGCCAGCAAGAACGTTGACTGCGACAGGTACCCGCTCGCCAGGTAATCCAGTCCGGGAGCGAGCAACGCGAGGCATCCAGCAATTCTGCCGGTCCGTTCGCCGCCGGCGGCGACTCCCAACAAGTACACGAGTGCGATCGTCCCGGCCGACGCCGCAACCGGCACGAGCCACGGAACTCCCAGCAGCGCGCCGAGCGCCAGCAGCGCCGGATGGCCGGGCGGATAGCGCGCGACCCAACGCGGCCGCGTCAGGATGTGAAACGCGTCGAAGAATTCCGGATCGGGCGGCGTCGCATTTGCAACTCGCCCTGCGGCGATCGTCTCCGCCCCAAACAAGTAGCTCCACTCGTCGTGTAGCGATGGCACGAATCCTGACGACGCGAATCCAATCGCGACGAACTTCGCGGCGCCCAGGATGAAGAATCCCGTGGCGATTCGCACGCGAACGCCCGCGACCGCGACCAACGGCGGCGCCGCGTCTACATCTTGCGTCGCCCGGCCGCCGAGCCACGCGACGCCGAGCGGAGCCAACACGAGGACGCCCGCGATCGCCGTGAGATGCGCCGTGCCCGCGACCGTGAAAAACACGCCGCACACACCCAGCGCGGCCGCCGCCAACGGCAAATACACACGAATCCACGGTTGTGGTCTCATGGGAACTCACACGGCTCAGTCTGTTGAACTACCGACTACTGCCCGCGGCGCAATTGCCGCGGCATTCGGCTGTAATTGACCGGTTCAATCGAGACTCGAGACTCGACCGCCGCAGTGTCACGCGGCCCATCTCGCGGATCGCCCGTGCATGAACTCCTGGTGCGATTTCGGGCTGCTTCTCGCCGAAGATTTCGAGCGTCTTGTTCTTGGGCGTGGCGGTGAAGCGAAGTAGCTCGCGTTGGGTGACGGCGATCTCGTCGAAGGGCTTCCCATCCAGTGGAGTCGGGGCGACAGGATTTGAACCTGCGACCTCACGGTCCCGAACCGTGCGCTCTAGCCAAGCTGAGCTACGCCCCGTTTCGTTGCTGCGGGGCAAGTATCGCTTGAAAGCCAGGAACGTGTCAACCGCAATCGACCCACCGAGCGCGCGGGTGTCCTGTGTCGGCGCGCACCGTGGCGTGCGCGTCGCGTATGGAGGTAATTCTCTCCGCACGCGAGACGCATGCGCTACAAACATTCGTGCTCGGCTGCACATTACGAAAAGTCAGTAGAATCAGGTCGAATCTTACGGCCGCGCGCTGACGAAGCCTCTTGCCGCGATTACAATAGGGTTCGCGTGCCAATGCCTGCTCGCGAGCGAGCAGTGTCGATTGCGACAAACACGCAGCGACCAGTGCCGGTACACCGAATCACCTGCCCCAAAAAAACGCAACGACACCAGCCTCGCCAGAAGGAAACACATGCTCATCAAACCGCGTCTCGTTGTCTGGTCCGTGCTGATTTGTGTTCCACCCACGTTGTTTGCCCAAGACGCGCCGAAACAGGACGCCGGCCAGGCCAAGCCGGAAGTGCTCGCCGGCCACTCGATGCACGGCGACGCGTTCAACGAGGGGCCGCGACAGGCCGCGCATTTGATGGGCGGGACCGGCAAGGTGAATTTCCCAATCACGTCGAAGGTGTCCGACGCGCAGGCGTTTTTCAACCAAGGCGTCGGCCAGCTTCACGGATTCTGGTACTTCGAGGCCGAGCGGTCGTTTCGCCAAGTCGCGGCGCTCGACCCGGACTGCGCGATGGCCTACTGGGGCATGTGCAAGGCGAACGTGAACAATCAGACGCGCGCGAAGAAGTTCATCGAGAAGGCTGTCGAAAAGAAGGGCACGGCCAGCCGCCGCGAGCAACTTTGGATCGACGCCTACGCCGACCTCTTCAAGGACGACAAGAAAGATGACAAGACGAAACGCGGCGAACTGGTCCGAAAGCTCGAAGATATTTTTCACGAGTTTCCGGACGACATCGAGGCGCGGGCGGCGCTGGCGTTTCACATCTGGGACAACTACGGACGCGGACACCCGATTTCGAGTTATGCGGCCGTCGAAGCGATCATCAACGACGTGCTCGCCGTCGAGCCGATGCACCCGGTGCACCATTTCATGATTCACTTGTGGGATGGCGACCGCGCGAAGAACGCCGTCAAGTCGGCGGCCCGCTGCGGCCAGTCGGGGCCGTCGATCGCCCACTTGTGGCACATGTCCGGGCACACATTCACGAAACTGCAGCGTTACGCCGACGCCGCGTGGCAGCAAGAGGCGTCCGCCCGCGTCGATCACGCGCACATGATGCGCGACCGCGTGCTGCCCGATCAAATTCACAATTACGCGCACAACAACCAGTGGTGCGTCGAGAGTCTTGAATTCATTGGCCGCGTACACGATGCGGTCGAGTTGGCGAAGAATTTAATCGAGTTGCCGCGGCACCCGAAATTCAACATGTTCAACGGCAAGGACGACGGCGGCGGCGGCTATGACCGCACCTTCGGCAGCTCGTCCGAAGGGCGTCGGAGGCTGATCGAGACGCTCACGCGCTACGAACTCTGGGACGAATTGATCGCGCTGGCCGACACGATGTATCTGGAGGCGACCGACATTCACGCCGAGCAAATCAAGCGGCTGCGCCACCTCGGCATCGCGCTGTTCATGAAAAACGACACGGCGAAGGGCGACCAGCAGATCGCGGCACTCGACGAGCGATTGAAACAGTTGCAGAAAGAACGTAGCGAGGCGGCGGCCACCGCGGAAGAAAAGGCTCGCAAGGAAAACCTGGCCGACGATAAGGTCGCCACCGCGATGTCCGCGGCCATGAAGCCATTCAGCGACAAGATCAAGCCAATCGAGCCGGCGCTCGCCGAGCTGCGCGGCTATCTTGCGCTCAGTCGCGGCGAAAAAGACGAGGCGACGAAACAGTTCGACGCGGCCAAGGACATTCCGAAGGAGCGGCTCGCCCGCGCGTGGCTCGCGGCCGGCGACAAGGAGAAGGCCGAAAAACTGATACGCGAAACCGGCGGCAACGGCAGCAAGCAAGTTTTCCTGGCGGCCAATTTCATCGACGTGCTCTGGCAGTGCGGCAAGGAGCAGGAAGCGAAAGACGCCTTCACCAAGCTGCGCGAGCTGTCGGGCTTCATCGACCTCGACGTGCCCGTGATGCGGCGGCTCGCACCGGTCGCATCCGCGCTGGAATTGCCCGGCGACTGGCGCGTGCCCGCGGTCGTTGCCGCCGATGCCGGCGACCGGCCGAACCTCGCGGACTTGGGACCGTTCCGCTGGCAGCCCTCGCCGGCCGCCGACTGGAGCCTGCCCGACTCGACCGGCAAAACGATCTCGCTCCGCGACTACCACGGCAAACCGGTCGTCGTCATCTTCTATCTCGGCGCCGGCTGCCCGCACTGCATCGAACAGATCAACGTCTTCAAGCCGGCCGCCGCCGACTTCGCCGCCGCCGGCATTTCGATCGTTGCCATCAGCACTGACACGGTCGAAGGGCTCAACGCCACGTTCGAGAAAACCAAACTCGGCCCCGAATTCCCGCTCGTCTCGGACGCGGAATTGAAAGCATTCAAAGCGTACCGCGCGTTCGACGATTTCGAGAAGAAGCCGCTGCACGGCACCTTTCTCATCGACGGCGACGGCCTCGTTCGTTGGCAAGACATCAGCTTCGAGCCGTTCCGCGACGCGAAGTTCCTGCTAGTCGAATCGAAGCGGCAACTCAGTCTGAAAAACGTGCGGCGTGACGCGACGATTTCGGCGGCGAAGTGAACTACGCGGGTTGGCCGCCGCATGAATGGCCGAGTCGTGCCGGCGATTCGGCTCGTGTCGCTGCTACTAGAAGCCAAACGACAATTGGAGCTTTGGTTGCCGGGTTGCAGCGCGACGACTTCGGCGAGGTGACTTTGGCATATGCGGCGATGGCTATGTCGCCAGCTTCGGCCGCAAAATTGGTCATTTGACGTAAAGCCTTACACGCGTGGCTAGTGCGTCCAACTTCCTGCCGGCGGACGGCTTCCCGATAGCCGTTTGCCCAACCTCCGGACGGCGGACGGCTTCCCGACAGTCGTTTGCCCAACCTCCGGCCGGCGGCCGGCTTCCCGACAGCCGTTTGCCCGACTTCCGGCCGGCGGACGGCTTCCCGACAGTCGTTTGCCCAACTTCCGGCCGGCGGACGCCTTCCCGACCGCCGTTTGTCCGACTTCCGGCCGGCGGCCGGCTTCCCGACAGCCGTTTACCCGACCTCCAGCCGGCGGGCGGCATCGCGTCCGCTATTGAGAGCCGGGAGCGATCAGCACGCGTCGCACAACCAGCGAGACGAACCTCCGCGGCGGCGTGCGCGTTCCTGTTACAGATCGATCGAATACAAATCCGACCGGCCGTCGCGGCTCGAGACGAATGTGACGCGCGAGCTGTCCGGCGACCATGCGGGGTCTTTGTCGATCGCGGGATGCTCCGTGAGGTTGCGCAAGCCCGTGCCGTCCGTGCGAATGATGTAGATTTCGTATGAACCGCTCTCGCCGTCGCGCGTGGAAGTGAACGCGATCCATTTGCCGTCGGGCGACCAGCGCGGCTGGTAGTCCATCGCCGGGTGATTGGTGAGCCGCCCGATGTTCGAGCCGTCAGCGGCCATCACGCAAATTTCCATGTTGCCGAAACGGGACGACGTGAACGCGATCTGTTTGCCGTCGGGCGACCACGTCGGGTGCGAGTCGATGCCGTTGTGGGTCGTGATGCGGCGCAGATTCGAGCCGTCGGCGTCGCAAAGATAAATCTCTTGGTTGCCGTCGCGTGTCGTTGTGAATGCGATCGTCTTGCCGTCGGGGGACCATGACGGGTGTTCGTCTTGGGCGGGGCGTTTCGCGGGCGCGACGATCCGCTTTGAGTCCGAGCCGTCTGCGTTCATCGCGTGGATTTCGAGTTGGCCGTCCGTGCCGGAGAGCGACACGTGTACGAAGACGATCCGCTTGCCGTCCGGCGACCAACTCGGCTCGTATTCCGGATTTTCGTCGAGCGGCGTGATGTGTTTCCAGTCGGACGGCTCGCCGCTCGCGCCCGGGGACATCTGCACGAGACCCACTTTGCCTTTCAAGTACACCGTGAACGCGATCAGCTTGCCGTCGGGCGACCACGCGGGGTGCTGTTTTTGATTGCCATCGGTCGTGAGGCGTTGAACGGTTGAACCGTTGAACGGATGGATCGAGGCGACGTTGAATATCGCGAGCGAGCAGAGGCCCGCGGTCAATATCAGGAGACGGGGCACTCGATCCATTGCGTCCTCTACAACCGCGGATTCATTTCGCATGCAACAGTTCAACGATTCTCAGAACAACTCGTGGATCACGTTTCCTTCTGGCTGCACGTCGAATTGCTGGAGCTGCGCGACGGAGACCCCGACGCGGTCGAGGATGGTCGCGCCGACGTCGGCGGGCGTGAGCGGGCGTTCGAGCGGGTGTTGGCCGAGGGCGTCGCTGGAGCCGATGACTCGGCCGCCGGCGACGCCGCCGCCGGCGAGCAGTGCGGAATAGCATTTTTCCCAGTGGTCGCGGCCGGCGTGCGGGTTGATTTTCGGCGTGCGGCCGAATTCGCCCATCGCCAGGATGAGCGTGCTGGAGAGTAGACCGCGCGAGTCGAGGTCGTCAATGAGTGCTGTCAGCGTCTGGTCGAGCATCCAGAGGTGGCGGTCTTGCAGCACCTCGAAGTTGCGGTAGTGCATGTCCCAGCCGCCGTCGCCGGAGTCTTCCTCGGCCTCGACGTGGGCGCTCCAATTCACTTGCACGAATGGCACCGCGGCCTCGACGAGCCGCCGCGCGAGCAGGCACGATTGGCCGAATCGGAAGCGGCCGTAGCGGTCGCGCACGGCGTCCGGTTCGCTGGACAAGTTGAACACTTTCTTCGCCGGGCCGGCCGTGAGCAGCGAGAACGCTTGATCGTAGAAACCGCCGAGCGATCGAACGGCCTGCCGTTCGTCGAGCCGGCGCTCGGCCGCGTCAATCGAGCGGAGCAGCGAGCGACGATCTTCAAGGCGCGCGACCGGGAGTTCTTCGGCGAGCGCGAGCGACGGTGCCTTCGCGCCGTCGTCCGGGTCGTATTCGAGTCGGAATGGATCGTAGACCGCGCCGAGCTTGCCGCCGCCCTCGCCTGTAATCGGCTTCTTACCCTGATGCAGCCGGCCGCCGACCACCATGAAATTCGGGAGTCGGCCGGGCGCTGCCACGGAGCTGCTGCCGGTGGTTGGGGCCGGGCCACGAAAACGAGCCACGATCGAGCCGGTACACGGCCGCACGGCGCCGGCCGCGACGCCGCCGCCGAGATTCACCGAGCCGGCCATCGAACCGGTCAGCCCGATCGTGCCGGCGACGCCGTGATCGTTCGACGAGCAGTGCAGCGATCGAATGATCGAGTATTTGTGCGTGATCTTGGCGAGCCGCGGCAGGAGTTCGCAGATGTGAATGCCCGGTACGCTGGTGCGAGTCGGCGTCCACGGGCCGCGATATTCGTCCGGAGCCGCGGGCTTCATGTCAAACGTGTCGAGGTGACTCGGCCCGCCCCACAGCCAGAGCACGACGACCGAGCGAATGGGCGAGTCGCTCACCGCCGCGCCGAGTGCCCGAAGCCGCAGCAGGTCGGCCCAAGTCAGGCCGAGCACGCCGAGCGCGCCCGCCTGCAAGAATTCGCGGCGGCTCGTGCCCTGACAACAGCGCTGCGATGTTCGGCCTATTCGAAGCACGCGTCGATCTCCGCGAAGGTTCAAACGCACCTCGTACGCGGCGATCAGTTTACCCGCTGCGGCTGCGTTTGAACACCGGGGAGCGTTGCCGACTCAATATTCCGAGTCGTCGCCCGGCGTGCGCTGCGGCACGGGGGACGGCGGCGAATCGGGGGCAATGCACAGCAGGTCTTCGATCAGGCCGCGCAGCCGAATGACCTCGCGGCGCAGTTGCGCCATTTCGTCCTGCTTGTGTCCCGCGGAGAGTGGCGGCGTGCTGAATTCGACCGGTTCGAGCACATCGCGCGTTACGGCCGGCTTCGGGTCGGCCGGTTTGACCGGTGCGTAGCGGACTCGGCCGCTGCGCAGGTCTTCGACGTGAACGGAGATTTTGTCCGGCGTTGTATGATGCGTCACGGCGGCGGCCGGCGCGCTCGCGGCGGGGATCATCGGCGTCAGGCTGACTCCGTGTGACGGGCCGGCGACGAGGCGCGCACGCAGTTCGCGGACTTCGCCTTCGAGCGCCACAAGCCGCTGCGCCTGCATTTCGTGCTGGTGCTCGCGGCGCAGCTCGGCCAACTCGCGTTGATGGTCGAGCGCCTGGCGATGCTGTGCGTCAAGCATTTTGCGTTCGATTTCCCAACCGGCTTCTCGCGCGCGTTGCAACGCGTCAGAGTGTTTAAGTTGCGCCTCGCGCATCTCACTGTGGAGATTAACCCTCGCGTCGCCGTGTTCGTTGTTCTGCTTCGCGAGCGCCCCTTCGGCGGCGGCCTTGGCCTCGAACATTGCCCGCTCGTGGTGCAGCCGCATGTTCGTCATCGCTTCGAGATACTGCATCTGGGCGCCGAGCATGTGTTCGACGAGACACTCTTCAGCGTCCTCATCGTCGTCGTCCTCATCGTCGTCGTCATCATCGTCGTCGTCATCATCGTCGTCGTCATCATCGTCGCAAATCGTTCGGAGGATCTGGACGATTCGCGGCGCCGGGCCGTTTGGTTCGCATGCCGTTGACTGGCAGCACCGCTCGCTGGCACATCGCGCGGGACCAGTCGTCGGCTTGCCCATCACGCAATCGACGTCGTCGCCCTTCGACCCGTTCACGCGAATCACGATGTTCCGAACAACCGGGCCATCGTGCGAAATACTCGCGGGCGGGCACGGTGCCACTTGCGTCAAGAGTACGGCCGGCGGATGCGGCTGCTCCGCGTCGGTCTCAAAGCTGGTGGCCAGCACACTTCGTTCGTCGTCATCGACCGTCGCCGGGTCTGCGATGTGCAACATGTTGATCACGGCATGCCCTGCGCATTCGTCGGTCCAATACTGTCCCCCGGTGAATGTTGAGAATACTTGCGGCGCGTCGGCGCACGGCGGCATTTGACTCTTGACGAACGACATGATTCGAGCCGCCTCGGATTCGTTTCGCGCCGTGCCGAGCACCACCACGCGCTGGTTCATCTCAACGATGCGCACGAAGCGGTCCGGCCACATTTCGCGAATGGTTTTCTCGATCGTGCCGATTTGCGCGTGGTCGCGGTCGGCATCGTGCGCCGGCTTGAGCGGCTCAACCAATTCCGCCGTGACCATCATGATGAATTCGTTTTCCTGCGACTCGCAGTTGGCGTGAGTCAGCAGCGACGCCATCCACAGTGTGGATCGGATGCACGACGCGCCGGCCAGCGAGCCGCACAGGCTGGAATCGAGCGACATGTGCAGCGAAATCAGGCTAGCGGCCTCGGCGCGATTTGTGCCAGCGTTGCACGACTTGGACTTACAAAGGGCGCCGATCACGAATGTCTCGCCAGAGTCCAATTCAAGGGCCGTTTCGATGCGTCGTTGCTGGATGCTGGGAATGACAAACCCGTCCAGCACAACGCCGTTGCAGTAATCGAGCCGGCTCAGTTCGGGCCGGCATTCAAGTCGAATTCGGCTGCGGCCGAGCACGATCGGCGTGAATTCCAGTTTGTTGCCGTATTCGCGAAACTCGACCGACAACGTCCCCTGCGGACCTGGAATGACGATTGGGACTTCGCCGCCGACCTTCATCTCCGCCGAACGGCCGGAGAAAGTCGTCAGTGTCGGTTCGGCAATTATCCTGGCTAGGCCTTCCTGTTTTAGCGCGCGAATGAAGCCGCGCAGTTCGGCGGCGTCTTTCATCTTGCCGAGGGCGAGTGTGTTGTCCGACGATGGCTGGAATCCGGGCGGCACCGTCATCGAGCCAATCTTGAGCAGGCCGCTGGGTGACGCGGCCGCGTCGGTGCCGTCGGCCGCTTGAAAACGCAAGCCCATGCCGGCCAGCTTGTCGCGCGCAACCTCGGCCATGAATACACGGAGTTGCACCTGCAACGACCCTGTCACGCGAAGGCAATTGATCAGTTTGCTCTCGTCGCAGTGTCTCCCCGCGAGGTCCATGATCGGTCCGACGCATTGGGGCGATGCGACCTTCCCGATGATCGCCCAGCGGCCGTTCGCGTTGGGCACGACCTCAATCTTTGAGTCGAGACAAAGTTTTTCCAGGGCTCGTTCAAGTGCGGCGGCCTTCGCGGCCTCGCCCGACTTCGGCTCCTGGCACGCGGGGCAATGGTCGTCCGGGCCGGCGAGTGCAGCGGAACTGAGTGAAGCGGCGACAAAAAGCGACGCGAGTGAAAGACGGGACATGATGGGCCTCCTTGCCACGTTCTGGGTCTTGTAGCGGCCGGCCTTGTTATCCCAAACCGCGATTTTAGACAATGCCGATCAGGCCGGCGCGAATCGACGCGATCGCACGATTGCCGCGGCGACTCCGCTCCGGCTACACCGCCCGCAAAGTTTGTTCAGTCGTCCCAGTCCCTTGCGTGCTGAACGTCGCGACATAGAATGTAGGGTCAACTGCGCGCGACGAACCGCGCGACGGGAGGGGTTGTAACAACTTTGTGGCTCTCGATTGGAGGATTTCATCCGATGAAGCGACTCGTTGGACTTTTCCTGGGCGTGGCACTTGTCGTTGCCACTAGCCAACTCGCCATTCTCGCTCAAGCACCGCCGGCCGCACCGACCGGTGCCCCGGCCGCTCAGCCGCCGGCGCCGCGGCCACCTGACTATCCGCCGTTCGCCGAAGTGACCAAAGATTACGAAAAGGTCGTATCCACGCTCGACGGTGTGACGAAGCCGAGCATGTACACGCTCTGGGTCCGCCGCAAAGACGGCCAGGTGCTCGCCGAACTGCCGGGCGACTACGTCGCACGGAAATACTTCTTCGCCATGACCGTGGCCAGCGGCGAGTCGTACGCCGGACTGCAGGCGGGCGACATGTACGTCTACTGGAAGCCGTACGACAAGCGGCTCGCGCTGATGGAACCGAACATCGACACCCGTTCGACCGGCGACCAGGCGTCGAAGGATTCGGTGAAGAACTTGTTCACGGATCGCGTGATTCTGGACGTGCCGATCATGACGATGTCGCCGATGGGCGGCCCGGTGATCGACCTGGACGCGCTCTTGCTCGGCCAGTCATCGAAGTTTTTCCCCGGCGTGCAGATCATGAATCCCGCGCTGGCGACGATCAAGACGGCGAAGGCGTTTCCGCAAAACGTCGAACTCGGGTTTGAAGTGCCCACGGCCGGTCGCAGCGTCGGTCCATTCGGCGGCAGTTCGGGCGCCGGACGTCTCAAGACGCTGCACTACTCGATCAGCGTCGTGCCGGACGGCACCGGTTATCAGCCGCGCGTTGCCGATCAACGGCTTGGCTACTTCACGACAACCTTCACCGATCTCGGCAAGTTCAAAGACGACGACAAGCGCATTCGGTACATAAATCGGTGGAAGTTGGAGAAGGCGGAACCCGCGCTGAAACTCAGCCCGCCCAAAGAACCGATTCGCTTCTACATCGAGAGCACGACGCCCGTGCGATACCGGCACTGGGTGCGGTCCGGAGTCCTCTACTGGAACAAGGCGTTTGAAAAGATCGGCATTCGCGACGCCATCGTCGTGTACCAGCAGGACGCGAACGTGAAGGGCGCCGAAGGGCACATCGACAAAGATCCTGAAGACGTTCGCTACAACTTCATTCGTTGGCTGGCGAACGACGAGGGCACGGCGATTGGGCCGAGCCGCGTGCACCCGATGACCGGCGAAATCCTCGACGCCGACATCATTCTCACCGACGGCTGGATTCGGCATTACGTGAAGCAGTACCTCGAAGTGCTGCCGCAGGTGGCGATGGAAGGTTACAACCCGGAGACGCTGGCGTGGCTCGATACGCACCCGAATTGGGACCCGCGTATCATCTTCGCGCCGCCGTCGGAGCGGAACCGCTTGATCGCGGAGCGAGTGAATCGCGGCCCGCAGCCGATGGGAGGACACCCGCTGGCGTCGGCCAGCGGATCGATCATGGGCACCAACGAATTTGACGGACTCGTCGGCCGTACCAGCCAGGTCAACGGCCTGTGCCTCGCCGCGCAAGGCAAGGCGATCGACGTTCAACTGCTGCGCATGACCCTCGACCTGCTGGACGACGGCAAGCCGCAGGAGCCGAAGAAGGACGAGCCGAAGAAAGACGAAACAAATAAGGACGAGCCGAAGAAGGACGAACCCAAAAAGGACGAGACGAAGAAGGAAGATCCCAAAAAAGAGGAGCCGAAGAAGGAAGAACCCAAGAAGGACGACAAACCGAAGGGCGACGTGCTCGACGGGCTGCCGGAGGAGTTTGTTGGGCCGCTCATCGCGGACTTGGTCGCACACGAGGTCGGCCACACGCTTGGCCTTCGGCACAACTTCCGCGCGTCCGGCATGTACACGCTTGCCGAGATCAACAGCCCGAAGGTAAAGGGCAAGCCGTTCGCCGGCTCGGTGATGGACTACCTGCCGATCAACATCAACATGCAGGACGGCGAGATTCAAGGCGATCACACCATGCTGGAGATTGGCCCGTACGACATGTGGGCAATCGAGTACGGCTACACGCAGGACCAATCTCAGTTGAAGGCGATCCTCGACCGCGTTGCCGAGCCGGGTTTGCAGTACGCGACGGACGAAGACGTCGGCGGACCGGACCCGCTCGCACGCCGCTACGACTTCAGCAAGGACCCGGTGGATTACGCCAAGAGCCAGATGCGGCTGGCGAAGCATCATCGCGAACGGTTGGTCGAAAAGTTCGTGAAGGCGGGCGACAGTTGGGGCAAGGCGCGCGAAGGCTACGAGCTGACGCTGATGCTGCAGACCCGCTCGCTCAGCATGATGGCCGCGTGGGTCGGCGGCGCGCACGTGCACCGTGACAAGAAAGGCGACAAGAACGGCCGGCCGCCGATCGAGGTCATCCCGGTCAAGACGCAACGCGAGGCGCTTCAATTCTGCATTGAGAACGCGTTTTATCCGGAGTCGTTCGGCCTGACGCTGGAGTTGCTCAAGCACATGGCGGCGGATTCGTGGCTCGACGGGCACGGCATGGGGCGGCGCGACGGGGCCGACTGGCCGGTGCACGATCGCATCATGGGCATTCAATCGTCCACGCTGACCGGCCTGATGAATCCGACCACGCTGCGGCGCGTCTACGACAATGAGTTTCGCACGCCGGCCGATCAGGACATGCTGACGTTGCCGGAATTGCTCGACGCGGTGTCGAACTCGATCTGGAGTGAACTCGACAAGAAGCCGGCCGAGCCGGCCACGGCCCGTAAGCCGTGGGTGTCGAGCCTGCGGCGAAATCTGCAGCGCGAGCATCTCGAGCGGCTGATCGAACTGTCGCTGCCGGACGCCGGGTTCACCGCGGCCTACAAGCCGATCTCGAACCTGGCAGTGATGAAGCTTCGCGATCTGAAAGAGAAGATCGCGCGGGCGACCGCCGAGAAGGCGAACGTCGATCCGTACACGCTCGCTCACTTGGGCGAGGCTCAGTTGCGCATCGAAAAGGTGCTCGACGCCCAGTTCGTCTACAACCAGCCGGCGTCGCGCGGCGGCGGGGGCGGCGGAATGATTTTCCTGAAGGAGCCGCAAGCGCCGAATCCGACGCAGCCGGAGAACCCGTAACGGCCCGGCTGCGTTTGACGTGACCGAAAACCAGAAGCCCGGTTTCGCAAGAAGCCGGGCTTCTGTCATTCCTGGCCGATATAATCGCCGGCGTTGAGCTACTGAACAACTTGCGATTCAACAGAGCAACTGCAGGCTGCCATGCAAGACACATTTGATTCCGTCGAAGACGCCGTGGCCGCGATCGCCGCCGGGAAGGTCGTCATCGTGGTCGATGCCGAAGACCGCGAGAACGAGGGCGATTTCATCTGCGCCGCGGAGAAGACGACGCCGGAGGTGATCAACTTCATGATCACGCACGGACGCGGCCGGCCGTGTGTGCCGATCTTGCCCGACCTGGCGTCGCGACTCAAGCTGCGGCTGATGGTCGAAGATAACACGGCGCCGCTGCGCACGGCGTTCACCGTCACGGTCGATCATCGCTCGTGCAAGACCGGCATCAGCGCGTTTGAGCGGGCGCGAACCGTGCAAGCGATCGTCGATTCAGCGACGCGGTCCGAAGACCTCGTGCGGCCGGGCCACATGGATCCGCTGATCGCCAAGGACGGCGGCGTGCTGCGCCGCGCCGGCCACACGGAGGCGACGGTCGATCTCGCGCGGCTCGCGGGATTCGATCCGGCCGCCGGCGTGCTCTGCGAAATCCTCGACGCCGACGGCAGCATGGCCCGGCGCGACCGGCTCTTTGAGATCGCTCGGCAGTTCGGCCTCAAGATCATCTCGATCGAAGACCTCGTGCGATACCGGCGCCGCACCGAACGGCTGGTGAGCCGCGCGATGCCCGAACCGACTTCGATGCCGTCCGATTACGGACGCCTGCAAGTGATCGCCTACAACGTGCTGCACGAAGACCAGCAGCCGCTCGCGATCGTGTGCGGCCAGCCGGACAAGCACGCGTCGCCGCTCGTGCGCATGCACTCGTCGTGCTTCACCGGCGACCTACTCGATTCGCTGCGCTGCGATTGCGGCGACCAGTTGCACATGGCGCTCGAGCAGATTCAGGGCGAGGGCTGCGGCGTGCTCGTCTACTTGCCGCAAGAGGGACGCGGCATCGGGCTGGTCGAAAAGCTCAAGGCGTACCAGCTTCAGGACAAGGGCATGGACACGGTCGAAGCGAACCTCGCGCTCGGACACCGTGCCGACATGCGCGACTACGGCGTCGGCGCGCAGATCCTCAAAGATCTCGGCCTTACCAAGATTCGTCTGCTCACGAATAATCCGAAAAAGATCGAGGCGATCAACTTCTTGTACCACAGCTTCGACCTGGAGGTCGTCGATCAGGTACCGATCGTGGCCGAGACGACGCCGCACAACGCGCAGTATCTGGCGGCGAAGCGCGACAAGATGGGACACCACTTGCCGCCGGAATCACCGCCGGACACGAAAAAGAGCGACGGCCTCAGTCCGCCGCCGAGCGAATCGGGCGACGGTCACGGACCGAACGGACCGAACGGGCCGAGTGGAGGGCAGCGGTGAGCGCGCTTGTCGTCGCGATTGAAGGCATCGACGGGTCGGGCAAAGGCACGCAAGCCGCGCTATTGCGCGACGCGCTTACGCGCGACGGTCGCTCGTGCGGACTGATCGCCTTCCCGCGTTACGAGGCGACCACGTTCGGCCGCACGATCGCGCGGTATCTCAACGGCGAATTCGGCGACTTGAACGCGGCTGGCCCGCACTTCGCCGCGCTGCTCTACGCCGGCGACCGATTCGAGTCGCTGCCTCTCATCCGAAGCGAAATCGCTTCGCGCGACGTGATCATTTTCGACCGCTACGTCGCATCGAACCTCGCCCACCAGACCGCAAAGTTGCCGCCGGCCGAACGAGAGCCGTTCATCGCATGGGTCGAGGCGATCGAATACGGTGTGTACGCGCTGCCCCGGCCGGACCTCGTCATCTACCTCGACATGCCCGTCGAGCTGGCACAGCGGCTGATCGCCCAGAAGCCGTCGCGCCGCTACACGACGAAGGCCGCCGACTTGCACGAAGCGGATTCTGAATACCTTGCCCGCACGTCCGCCGTGTACCGTCAACTCGCGGCCCGCGACCGTTCTTGGCGCGTCATCCATTGCTGCGACGCCGACCAACTTCGGCCACTCGCCGCCGTCAATGCCGACGTTCTCGAACCCGTCCGAGCGGCCCTCGATCAAGGACGCCACCCGAGCTAGATCATCGGTTCATTGACGAGTCCAACGGTATGGCCAGTCGCGCCACGCTGATCAAGAAGCGGCATCGGGACTCGTTCGGGGAACGTTCGGGCAGCATTCCCAAACTCCCTGGATGCAGAGTCACGTCTTCCGTTCGACAGCCACCGCGCTGGCACGGTATCATGGCGGCAGTCGCGAGGTGCCCGATGTCCTTGGAACTTACGGCCAGTTACCCGACGCTACGACGCACGCGAGCGGTGCTGCGCATGACGGCGCCGCTGATTTCGGGCGTGCTCAGCCTCGTCGGTCTGTCGCTGTTCGTCGGTCTCTCGTCGAAACTGACGAATCCTGGCTTCGCGCTGTCGGAGCGGATGATCTTTGGCGTGATCGGGCTGGGCTACTTGCTCGGTTTGCCGCTGGCCGGCTTCGTGATGCTGTACGTGTTGCGGGCCGGGGCCGATCTGATCGACGTGTGGATCGACACGGCCGTGTCGGCGGAAAAGACCGCGAACTTGATCGAGCGGCAACTCGTGCCGGGCATTCAACGGCTGTGTCAGATTCTGGAAAAGTCGCACGACAGTGCCGGATCAGCTTCGCCGCGGCCGGCAAGCGGAGTTGCCGCCGAGACGCGTGCGCGGCCGAGCGGGCCGGCCCAACGATAGTCGCTCGTGTCTAACGTGACTTGTGGAGTCTGTCTCATGGACATTCGGCTCAAGTGTTCCTGCGGTGCTCCGTTCTTCGTGAGTGAGGCGATGCGCGGCCGGGCCGTAGCGTGTCCAAAGTGCAAAGGCAAAGTGCGCGTGCCGCCGCAGCCGGTCGCCGCGTCGGCGCGGCGCGCGGTCCCGGCGGCTGCGACGTCCGCGTCCGCCGCGCCGGTGAAGTTCGTCGCGGCAGATCCTAGCGAACTCAAAGAATCGCCGCCGCAATCGGTCGCGCCGGCCGAACCGGAACCGCAGACCGCGTGGCATTCGCACGCCGTGGCGAAAGCGTCCGACGAGCCGCGCGGCGCCGGTTGGAAATGGTTGCTGCTGCTTTTGATCCTGCTCGTGCCGGTCGGCATCGTCGGCACGCTGATCGCGCTGCCGTACTTCGAAAAGAAAGACCCGCGAGAGGCGGTTGCTGAACGATATCTGCAAGCGGTCCGACGCGACGACTGGGACACGGCGACGCGGCTCTCCGTGCTCACCACGCACCCGCGTCTCACGGGAGTCGAACGAGTCGGCCAGCCTGAGCGCGAGTCGCCCGCGGTCCGCGGCAAGTTCCAGGGACTCGCCGCGTTTCACGCCGAGACCTTGAAGCAATACACCTACAACTCAGACCGCGGCCGGTTCGCGCCGAAGGACGAACTCGGCCTGGGACTCGGCGTGCTGAGTCAACTCGAACAGGCGAAGAAGAAGGCCGAGGCCAAGGTCGCCGAGAATCAGGCCGACCCCGCACGAAAACGCAAAAGCCCGGAAGACCAAATGCTTGACGACGCGCTGGCGAACTACGGGGCGATCGGCGACCTCGCGAGTAACGTCGGCGGCCTGCTCTCGTCGCAGAAGCTCGGGCCAACCTACGAAGACCTGCTGAAGCAAACCAAAGTGCCGCTCACCGACGCCGAGCAGTCGCTGGCCGCACACTACCTGCGCGATCCGGCGAAGTGGGACCGGCTGCTCGGCCGCTCGTTCCTCGACCTGCCCGACCTCGGCGAATTCACGCTCGAAGAAGTCGAACTCCTCGCGTCGATTCGCACCGAAGGCCAATCCCACGGCGAGCCGGGCCGCCCCATCAAACTCCGGCTCGTCCGCTTCACGATGGGCTCGATCGACACCGGCTGGCGCGTGTGGCAGGCGGAATGACGAGTGAGGTGATGCACGAAAGGCGGCCTGAGATGGACGCGGAGCGATTTGATATCGAGGCGGCGTCCGAGAGTCGCTGGCCAAAAATCCTGTGGTGGACCGCGGTGTTCCTGGTTGGATTCATCGTGACTGAACTGACCACGCACCCGGCGGTCGGTGGCGTGATCGCGTGCTCCAAGTTCGGCTGGAGTGACTTTCGCAACGCCCTCTGGCTGGGCCGCAACGATCCGCATCGAGTCCGTGGCCGGGTCTGTTCCCGGTTCTACATCGCGGTGGGCTTGTGGAAGATCGCGTTTACGTCGCTGCCGAGCGCCATGGTCTACTCGATTATTTCTTACGTTCTCGGAGAGATACGTGGTCGGCCCGCGGCGAACGATTTGTCGCTCGCCCTGATCGCCATGTTCGTGACGGCCGCGGCCTGCTTCACGTGTTCGGGCCTATTGACCTGTTGGTCGTTCTTTTTGGCCGTCCGACATCGGTTGAAAATCTGGATCGACAACAGCGTGGGCGACGCGCGGCGACACGATCGCTGGCCACCGCTCGGCTTGGCGCCGAACATGGCCGGTGTGCTCTTGGTGTCGGCCCTCGTGCCTGCGGCGTTCATCGCTGTCGCGCTGTTAGCGTTCGGAGTTGAGTTTGTCGTCCTAGAGGTCATCCTCGACATGATGTTCGCGGGCAAGCCACCGGACCACGTAGTCATCACCGCGATAGTAGTTCCGCTCGTTCTGCTCGCGATCGTCGCGATGGTCACGGTCGCTCGACTCCGCCGATGGGTGTTCCACCGCGCGGTCGCGACAACGCCAGTCGAATGCTGGCTTGCCGAGGCGCCGCCCGAAGAAGACGGATGGTCTTGGTTGTCGCGTGCTTCAGACCGGCGCCTGTTTTAGCCGCTGGCGGAAGGCGTGTGACAGGCGGCGGTCTCCAATCTGAATCGCGAACAGACCCGTGTTGACATCGCTCTTGATAAATGTACATTTGTATATGATTCACTACCTCGGTGTCGTTTTGAGCTTGGCGGCGCCCGTGGCGACGTTGCCGAACTTTGCAGCGATGAATAGTTCCGTGGCGGAAACGCTTCAGGTGTTGCGTGAGCGGATTCGCGAGATCGAAGTGGAGTCGCGTCCGCGCGCGGCCGCGCGCTGGTCGACGGGCGTTGGGCCGCTGGATGAATTGCTGTCGGCGGGCGGGCTGCGCCGTGGCTCGCTGGTCGAGTTGATTTCGGCGACGGACGGCGCGGGGGCGTGGACGCTCGGCCTGGTACTGGCGCGGCAGGCGTGCGGCGGCGGCCGGCAGATGCTGGTGATCGATGACGCAAAGGGTCGCGGGGGATTTTATCCGCCGGCGGCGGCGCGGCTCGGACTGGATTTGCGACGCTGCCTGGTGGTTCGCCCGCCGGACTGGCGTGACGCGTACGCGGCGATGAGCGAATCGTTGCGGTGCGTCGGCGTGGGGGCCGTGATCGGTTGGGCGGAGCGACTTCGCACGGCGGACGCGCGGCGGTTGCAGTTGGCGGCGGATCGGGGCGGCGGCGTGGGGTTTCTAGTGCGGCCGGCGGCGGCGGCGCGGTGGCCGGCGTGTGCGCCGCTACGGTTGCGCGTGACGCCGCTGCGATCGGCCCGCGCGGTGCGGCGGCTGCACGTCGAAGTGCTGCGGTGTCGCGGCCGAAGCGGCGGGCAGGTGACGACGTTGGAGGTTCACGATGGCACGGGTCATGTGTGTGTACCTGCCGGCGTGGCCGCTGCAGCGGCTGTTTGGCCGGCGGCCCGAGCTACGGGATAAGCCGCTCGTGCTCGTCAATGCGTCCGGCCTGCGCGGCCCGCAGGTCGTGCTCAGCTCGGTGCCGCGCCGCGGCCGATCGCGCGCGGGCTGCGTGATCCCGCCGGGCACGCCGCTCGCCGAGGCCGTGTCGATTCAGTCCGACCTGCAGGTCGAGCCGCACGATCCGCGGCGCGACCGCGAATCGCTCGAGCGGCTGGCCGCATGGGCGAGCCGGTTTAGTCCCGCAGTTGCGATCGAAGATGCCGCGGCGCCGCAGAGTCTGCTGCTGGACGTGACCGGCTGCGCGGCGCTGTTTCGCGGCGAGCCGAATTTGTTGCGGCAGGTGCTGCGCGAGTTCGGTGCGATCGGACTGCAGGCGCGCGTGGCGTTGGCCGACACGGTGGGCGCCGCGTGGGCGCTGGCGCACTTCGGCGATGCGTGCACGCTGGTGCCGGCGGGGCGGGGCGAGCGGGCCGTCGCGCCGCTGCCGATCGCCGCGCTGCGGCTGCCGCCGGAGACGATCGAGGCGTTGCGGGCGCTCGGCGTGGTCCGCGTGCGCGATTTGGCCGCGTTGCCGCGTTCGAGTTTGCCCGCGCGATTCGGGCCGGCGGTGATCGAGCGGCTCGATCAGGCGCTCGGCCGCACGCCGGAATTGCTCGTGCCGCACCGGCCGCTGCCCGGCGTGGAGGCCGCGATCACGTTCGAGTACGCGACGGACCGCCGCGACGTGCTGCACTGCGCGGTCAGGCAACTGACCGAACAGGTCGGCGAAATGCTCCGCGAGCGAAGTGCCGGAGCGAAGCAGCTCGTGTGCCTGCTACACCACGACGTAACGAAGCCGACAGCGATCGAAGTGAGCTTGTATCGTTCGAGCCGGTCGCCGCGCCACCTGGAGATGCTGCTCGGCACGCGGCTGGAGCGGGTTGAGGTAGTGGAGCCGGTCGCGGCGGTGACGTTGCGAGTCGCGCGGACCGCACCGCTCGACGACGGTCAGGCGGAACTGTTCGAGACCGAGCGAACGGCGGGTGCCGAGCCGATCGGGAAGTTGATCGATCAATTGTGCAGCCGGCTCGGCCGCGACGCGGTGACGCGCCCGGAGTTGGTGCCGGACGCGCAGCCCGAATTCGCCTGCCGATTCGAGCCGGCGATCGGCGACTCGCCCGAACAAAAGGTGTCAGGAACCTTTTCTCTACGGCGGGTGGCTGGGGTCGAGTCTTCGAGCCCCCAGACAAAATTACGCGGTGAAAAGGTTCCTGACACCTTTTCGGACACCTTGACGTTTACGGCGTCGCGGCCGTTGCGGCTCTGGCCGGAGCCGCTGCCCGTTCTCGTGATGTCCGTGGTGCCCGACGGACCGCCCGTGCGATTTCGTTGGTTGCACGTGGAGCATCGCGTTGCCAGCGCGTGGGGGCCGGAGCGGATCGACACCGGCTGGTGGCGCGGCGACGACGTGCGGCGCGACTATTACGTGGTCGAGACGACGGACGGCGCGCGGTTCTGGCTATTTCGCCGCCGCGACGACGGTCATTGGTTCTTGCACGGCTGCTTCGATTGAGATGAGGCCGCACCATGCCCGAACAGCCTCCGCCGAAAATTCGGTTACGCACGCCGGCGATGGTGCCGGCTGGCGTCGCCGCCGCGCCGTTTGGCTACGCCGAGCTGCGCTGCAAGACGAATTACTCGTTTCTTCGCGGCGCGTCGCATCCGGACGAACTGGTCGAGCGAGCGGCGGCACTCGGCTACGCGGCGCTCGCGATCACCGACCAGAACAGTTTGGCGGGCGTCGTGCGAGCGCACGTGGCCGCGAAGGAGATTGGCCTGAAGTTGCTCGTCGGCGCCGAGATCACGCCGCACGACGCGCCGCCGGTCGTGTTGCTCGCGCCGGAGATCGCGGCGTATCGCAACCTCGCGCGGCTGATCACCGCCGGTCACCACGCGGCGCCGAAGGGCGAATGCCGGCTGTCGCTCGACGATGTGTCCGCGCACTCCGGCGGACTGGTGGCCATCGTCGCGCCGGATCACGTCGCGGATGCGACAACGGCGGACGCGAACCCCCTCGCTCGCGCGTCGGGCTACTTTCATCCGGAGTTATGCCGTTACCGCGAAATTTTCGGCGACCGCTGCTGCCTTGCGGCGTCGCTCCATCTTGGCCCGGACGACGAGGCGGAATTGACTTGGTTCGAGCGGCTCTCGCGGGAGGCGGGCGTGCCGCTGGTCGCGACGAACGACGTGCATTATCACGACGCCGCGCGGCGGCCGTTGCACGACGTCGTGACGGCGATTCGCGAGCGGTGTACGGTCACGGAGTTGGGCGATCGTCGCCTGGCGAATGGGGAGCGGCATCTCAAATCGCCCGAGCAGATGCGGCAGCTTTTTGCGCGTTGTCCCGACGCGGTGGCGCGCACGGTCGAGATCGCGAGCCGCTCGTCGTTTTCGCTCGACGAACTGCGTTACGAATATCCCGACGAACTGTGCCCCGCGGGCCGCACGCCGTTTGAGCACCTGGCCGAATTGACGTGGTCCGGCGCGGCCGTGCGCTATCCCGCCGGTGTCCCGGAGAAGGTGCGGCGGCTGCTCGAACACGAGCTGCGGCTGATCGAGGAATTGCGGTACGAAGCGTATTTTCTCACGGTCTGGGACCTCGTGCAGTTCGCTCGCTCGCGCGACATTCTCTGTCAGGGCCGCGGGTCGGCGGCGAATTCCGCCGTGTGCTTCTGCCTCGGCATCACGTCGGTCGATCCCGATCGCAGCGACGTGCTGTTCGAGCGGTTCATCAGCCGCGAGCGCAACGAGGCGCCGGACATCGACGTCGATTTCGAGCACGAGCGGCGCGAGGAGGTCTTTCAATATATTTACGGCAAGTACGGCCGCGACCGGGCGGGCATCGTGGCCGAGGTGATCACGTACCGGCCGCGGTCGGCGGTGCGCGACGTGGGCAAGGCGCTCGGGCTGTCGCTCGACGGCGTCGATGCCTTCGCGAAGAAGCTGGATCATTACGACGGAGCGGGGCTGGCCGGCCGCGCGCGCGAAGCGGGCCTCGACACGCGGGCCGCGCCCGTCGCGCGATTGCTGCAATTGGCCACCGAACTGCTCGGCTTCCCGCGTCATCTTTCGCAGCACGTCGGCGGCTTCGTCATCACGCGCGGGCCGCTCGGCGAACTCGTGCCCATCGAGAACGCCGCGATGCCCGAACGCACCGTGATCGAGTGGGACAAGGACGACTGCGACGCGCTGGGCATTCTCAAAGTCGATTGCCTCGCGCTCGGCATGCTCACGGCGATCCACAAATGTTTCGACTTGATCGCCGGCGAGAAGGGGGATAGGTCCATTTTGCCGGAACGGCCCGAAGGGTGCTTCGCACAAAATGGACCAGTCCCCTTTTTCGGCCGGCGGCTCACGCTCGCGACCGTGCCGGCCGAGGACGCGGCGGTCTACGAAATGATCTGCCGGTCGGACACGGTCGGCGTGTTTCAGATCGAGAGTCGGGCGCAGATGAGCATGCTGCCGCGTCTGCGTCCGCGCTGTTTTTACGATCTGGTGATCGAGGTGGCGATCGTGCGGCCGGGGCCGATTCAGGGCGGCATGGTGCACCCGTACTTGCGGCGCCGTAACGGCGAAGAGCCGGTCACGTTTCCGAATCCGGCGGTCGAGGAGGTGCTGCGCAAGACGCTCGGCGTGCCGCTGTTTCAGGAGCAGGCGATGCGGCTGGCGATGGTCGCGGCCGGATTCACGGCGGGCGAGGCCGACCAACTGCGCCGCGCGATGGGCGCGTGGCGGCGGCCCGGCTTGATGGATCAATTTCGCGCCAAGCTGATCGACGGCATGCTGGCACGCGGCTACCAGCGCGAGTTCGCCGAACGAGTCTTCCAGCAGATCAGCGGGTTCGGCGAGTACGGGTTTCCCGAGTCGCACGCGGCGAGCTTCGCGCTACTCGCGTACGTCTCCGCGTGGCTGAAGCATTATTACCCGGCCGCGTTCACCGCCGCGTTGCTCAACAGCCAGCCGATGGGTTTTTACGCGCCCGCGCAGCTCGTGCGCGACGCGCGCGAGCACGGCGTCGAGGTGCGGCCCGTCGATGTGAATGCGAGCGACTGGGACTGCACGCTGGACGGGCTCGGTCGGGAGACCGGCCCAAGCGCAGAGACCGGCCCAAGCGCGAGGGAGACCGGCCCAAGCGCGGAGCCGCGCTCGGGCCGGTCTCCCGACCGAGCCCGGCCGTCATGCTCGCCCCCGCAGTTTGCAGCGCAGCCGCAGTTCGCCCTGCGGCTCGGTCTGAGACAAGTGAAGGGGCTGCCGCAATCGGTGGCGCGCGGGCTTGTGCAGGCGCGTGGCGACTCGCCGTTTCGGTCGATGGCCGAATTCGCCCGGCGCACGCAATTGAAGCGGCCGGCGCTGGCACGGCTCGCCGCGGCCGACGCCTTCGGTTCGCTCGAACTGAGCCGCCGACCCGCAACGTGGCAGGCGCTCGGCGTCGAGTCGGCCGGCCCGTTGTTCCGCGACATCGTTGACGACGAGCCGGCGCCGCCGCTCGCGCCGATGCCGCTGCCCGCGGAGGTAGTCGCCGACTACGGCACGGTCGGTCTGTCGCTCAAGGCGCACCCGATCAGTTTCATCCGCGGCGAGCTGTCGCGTCGGGGCGTCGTCTCCGCCGCCGAGTTGGCTCGCGTCGCCGCCAAGACCACCACGCGCGTCGCCGGCCTCGTGCTGGTGCGGCAGCGGCCGGCGACCGGCAAGGGGGTCGTGTTCATGACGCTCGAAGATGAAACCGGCATCGTGAATCTCATCGTCTCGCCGACGATTTGGCAACGATTTCGCGCGTCGGCCGGCCGGGCCACGGTTTTGCTGGCGATCGGCCAAGTGCAGCGGGCTAACGACGTGACGAACGTCAGCGTGCGCAGCATGCTCGACATCTCCGACCGCCTCGCCGGAGTCGTCTCCGCGTCACGCGACTTCCATTAACAAAAACTAATCATCGAGGTCAAACAGCGTCTTCGCCTTGAGCACCGGTTCCGTGCGCGGTTCGATCCACGCCGGGCTGCGATCGTCCGGCGGCTTGGCGAACGACCGGCACGGATACATTTCCAACAATTCGCTGGGAAATGGCCGCAGCAGCGCCTTGAGGGCCGCCGCGTCGTCGTTCGACGGATCGAGCCAGAATGCGAATTGATCGCGCGGCAGCACGACGGGCATGCGGTCGTGGATGGATCGAATCAGATCGTTCGCGTCCGTGGTGCAAAACGTACACGACTCGATCGCGTTGCCGTGATGTTCCCAGCGGTCCCAGAGTCCGGCGAACGCGAACAGTGACCGGTCCTTCATGCGGATGTGATAGCGAATCTTCGGACTAGCGGCGGACTTCGGCCATTCGAAGAAACCGCTGGCGGCGACCAAACAGCGCCGCTGCCGGAACGGCTCCTGAAAACTGCGAGTGCGCGAGACCGTCTCCGATCGGGCGTTGAACAGCACCGGGCCTGCATACGGGTCATCGCGGTCCCGCGCGATCAGTCCCCAACGCAACATAACCGCCTGCCGGCCCGCCGGCATCTGCCGCACGGTGAGTACCTGCTGCGTTGGCCGCACGTGAAATCGCGAGTCGAAATCCTGAGCATCCCACAGATCGATGCCCATCAGTTCGACCAATTCGTCCGGCGTCGCATGCTGCGTAATTCGTCCACACATCGCTACGCCGGGCCCACCGGCCCCACGCTGGCTGGCACGATGATGCTGACGACCTGGCTCATGTTGCCGATCGGGTCGTCGACGAGGACGTACACGGCTTGGTACTGCCGCGTTTCGGGGCCGGGGCCGAGGTTCGGCCGGTTGTCGATGTACGGCGAGAAGCCGTCGGTGGCCAGCGGAGTGGATAGGGTCTCGTTGCCGCGCTTGGAAAAAATCTTCACGCCGTCGGAGATGCTCTTGTTGAATCCGACCTCGGCCGCGAGCGTGCCATCCGCCATGGTGATGATTTTCACCGTGAGGATCGGGGCGGAGGTGCTCAGGTCCGTCGTGTCCTCCGGGCCTTCGACGCCAAGCAGTTCGCCGTCGGTGGTGACGTAGTCGGTGTGGGCCTTGATCTGACGGGCCGTGCCGCGCCGCTTGCCGACCACGTTCTTTCGCGTGCCGCGCCATTTCGAGTTCGCTGCCTTTGCCGCGGCCTTCTTCTGAGTCGCGTCGGTGTTATCGGCGTGGGCCGCGGCGTTCTCCGCGTTCGCCGTGGTGATTTGTGCGGGCGCAATGTTGTACTTTGCGGCCAGTTCCAGCAACCGCGCGATGAAGTTGTCGTCCCAGGCGAGGAAATCGCCGTCGGGGCCGGGTACAAAATCCTGCTGGGCCATAATGACCCCCTTTCCGATTAGAACGGCCTCCGTTCGTCGCTCCGCTCCAGACCCGTCAAGGGTCAACGGCTGATTATGCCGGCGAATCGCCCGATTGCAAGCAAATTCGCGGAAAATCGGCATTTCCCAGCCGCCTGGAGAACCTTTTCTGGCGCCAGAAAACTTCGTACGGGTGCCAAAAAACGTTTTCTGGCGCCAGGAAATCTCGTACGGATGCCAGACTACCGCCGCCGGGTGCCCGGCGACTTCGCACGGGCGCCAGCATACCTCGACCGGGTGCCAGGAGACCGCGCACGGGCGTGCCCACGAAGCGTCCTGGCGCCAGAACGAGTCGCGCGGGCACCCGTCCACCTCGTCCGCGTACCCGTACGCCCCGCGCCGGCACCGACACAAAGCATCCGGGCGCTCCACCACGGTCCCCGCGTGTTCCTACGGGATGGTCGGGTGCCCGTCGGCGGGTGCCATGCCGTCGGCTTTGCGTCGGCATGCTCGAAGAGAGTTTCCAGGCTGCCCGGCAGGATACCGGCGGCAGCAAGCACGCCCAGGAGTTGGAGCTGCGTTCGCTACGGCAGCTCATCAATCAATTGAAGGAAGAGATTGCTCGATTCGAATCGCGGCGGGGTGGCTGCGGCTGAGTCCGCGAAGCCGCGGCCCTGGCATTGAACACTCTGGCACAGCCAACCCGCCGCTATTCAAGGCCCAATTCTTTCTTCAGGCTCGCGTGGCTGGTCGAACGGCCTGTCGCAACTTGCTGACGAGCACGG
>Ga0247727_10003572_pt1 | contig 34190 bp, 29 predicted proteins | sample WisWelCaveWW1625_FD_202498 | JGI IMG/M metagenome (GOLD analysis project Ga0247727, IMG submission 202498) | Biofilm microbial communities from Wishing Well Cave, Virginia, United States - WW16-25 | ecosystem: Environmental > Aquatic > Deep subsurface > Groundwater > Cave microbial mat | place...
TTGAGGCAAAAACTTTTCAACAATCTTGGAATATCCCTTGGCTTAAGGGCATCCAATTGCATTTTGAACGCCAGAATACAACCTAAATTCTTTACCCTAATTTTTTAATGAAAATCGGTGTTGAAGACTTATCTCGGCGCTCTTGCCATCAATTCAAGTGGGCATATTTTTTGCGGGGAATTTTGCTGGGGTGTTTCGCTCGACGAATAACGGTGACAGTTGGACGGCAGTCAATATTGGTTTGACGAATGATGTCCAAGCTCTTGCCATCAATATGAGTGGGCATATTTTTGCGGGGACTACTAGCGGGGTGTTTCGCTCGACGAATAACGGTGACAGTTGGACCGCAGTCAATATCGGTTTGACAAATACTAATGTCTACGCTCTTACCATCAATTCGAGTGGGCGTATTTTTACGGGGACGCGTGGCAACGGCGTCTTTCGGAGTGTGCAGTCCACAACCGGCTCCATGGCGCACTTCACCGCGCTACTGACTGGGGGACAAGAAGTGCCTTCAGTTTCTACGACAGCTACCGGCACCGGTTCTTTCAGGCTGAACGCCAGCCAGACCGAATTGCAATTCAACATTACGGTGTGCAATCCAAGTGGGGCAATCACGGCAGCGCATTTTCATAATGCCGCAGCCGGCAGAAATGGCCTCATTATTCGCGACATCAAAGCGAATTTCGTTGGCAACACCGCTTCGGGCGTTTGGAAAAACACGGACAGCTCCCAACCTCTGACTCCGGCTTTAGTGGACTCGCTGCTGAGCGGCAGGATTTATGTGAACATTCACACTGCTGCAAACGTGGCGGGCGAGATTCGGGGGCAACTCAATCTCACCGGCGCCGGCTTCACGGCCAGCTTAAATGCGGCGCAGGAAGTTCCAAGTGTTGCTATGCCAACCACAGGAACAGGTACGGGTTCTTTCAGCCTCAATGCCGCGATGACGGAGTTGCAATATGACATGACGGTCTGCGATCTAACCGGGCCCATTGTCGCCGCGCATTTTCATAGCGGGCAAGCGGGTAAAGCTGGGCCTGTGGTTCGAGATATAAACTTTGCGGGGAGTAATACTGTTTCCGGCGTTTGGCGCAGCACGGATAGCACTCAACCGCTCACGCCGGCTTTGCTGGATTCTCTGCTCAACGGCAAGGTTTATCTCAACATTTACACCGCAGCGAATCTCTCTGGTGAAATTCGTGGGCAGCTTATTCCCAGTTCTTTGAGAACGCCCGTGCCCATTGCGCTGGCACGCACGATTCCTGATTTCACTTCGGATGTCACCATTGAAGGCGTCATCACCACAGTCGATTTTCAGTTGTCGAGCGCCAGCAATGGAGAATTTTATCTGCAGAACGCAACCGGCGGTATTCGCCTGTTTAGCAGCGGCGGCAAGATTGCGGCTTCGCCAGGCACATTGATTCGTATTAAAAATGGCGCCATCGGCACGGATCCGAATGGCCGAAAAAATATTGAAACCGTGCGGGATTCCGTCGTGGTTCTCGGCACGCCGGGATTGCCGACGCCAAAAACCACCACCGTTGATTTTTACCTAAAAAATCGTATTGCGTTTGAAGGCCAATATATCGGCATTAGAAGGGCCAGTATACCGAGCGGGATTTGGCCAGTTGCAAACACCAATGCATTTTTAACCTTCAACGACGGCACGGGCGATCTGGCTATGTTCATTGATCTCGATACCAACATCGATGGCACGGCTCAGCCAGTCAATCCCTTCGACGTCTTTGGCGTCGCAACGCACTTCCGCGAGGCGCTGCAAATTCAACCGTCATTGCGCAGCGATTTTGTTGAAAGCAATAATCAAACGCCATCCGCCCCAACACTGGCTTCGCCCGCGGTCAATGCTTTTACCAACGACAACACGCCGAATCTCACTTTTGGCGTGCCCGAAGATGCCAATGGCGACCCGCTGCATTTTCAAGTCGAGATCGATGATGACGGCAGCTTTGGTGTTGGCACACAAATTTATGAATCAAAATCCAACGCTAGCGGTTTTAGCCCGACGCCGCCGGTAGCACAGAGAAGTGGGCAGATGACTTACACCACTCAAACTGCTTTGGCGGAAGATGACTGGTGGTGGCGAGTGAGCGCGTGGGACGGCAAGGTTTATGGCAATCCCTCGGAACCGCGAAAATTTATCGTTGATGTCACCAGGCCTTTGACCTCGAATCAAAATCCGCCGCGCAGCGCCACGGGCGTGCCGATTAACACGAATATCGTTGTCCATGTTCAAGATGCAAAAAGTGGGGTGAAACGATCCAGCCTCGTCATGAAAGTGAACGGCAATTCCGTTTCGCCATCCATCACCGGCGCCTCTTCGGATTATACTCTGACTTATGATCCACCGGTTGATTTTGGTTTCCAAGAGCCTGTCGCCGTTTCCATTGATGCCGCCGATAGCGCGGGCAATGCGCTGACGGCAGATGCTTATACTTTCACGACCGGAGGCAATAGCGCGCCAGCGGCGCCGACGCTTGTATCGTTCGCCACCAATCCTTTCACCACCAACAATGCTCCCGCGCTCACCTTCAATGTGCAGTCGGCGTTGCCGGATGGTGACTGGTGGTGGCGGGTGAGCGCGTGGGATGGAAGAGTTTACGGGAATCCGTCTACGGCAAAAAGATTTGTCGTCGATGTCACCAAGCCTTTCACGTCGAATCACAATCCGTCTGACAGCGCAACGGGTATACCGATTAATACGAATATCGTTGTCCATGTTCAAGATGCAACCAGCGGGGTGAAACGCTCCAGCCTCGTGATGAAAGTGAACGGCAATGCGGTTTCGCCCTTGATCGCGGGCACGGCGGCGGATTATACGCTCACTTATGATCCACCGACTAACTTTGCTTTCGGCCAAACTGTTGACGTATCCATTGATGCGGCGGATAGCACGGAGAATGCTCTGACGACGGACGCATATAGTTTTACGATTGGCGCGAATAGCGCGCCATCGGCGCCGACACTGGTGGCAACGACCAATCCTTTCACCAACGACAAATACGCCTGATCTCGCCTTCAATGTTCCGCCAGATGCCAACGGCGATCCGCTGCATTTCAGAGTCGATATCGATGACGATGTCAACTTTAACTCGATCAATTTTGCTTTTGAATCACAAAGCAGAACGAGCGGGTTCAGTCCGACGCCGCCGGTCGCGCCGGGCAGTGGACAGGTCACGTACACCGTTCAAACCACGCTGACGGAAGGCATCTGGTGGTGGCGAGTGAGTGCGTGGGACGGTCGGGTTTACGGCAACCCTTCCACCGCGCGAAAATTTATTGTCGATATCTCCCCGCCCAAAATTACTCACACCAGAATTTTTTCGCTTTCCTCAGGTCAAAGCGAAACTATTCGTGCTGTCTTAACGGATAATTTCAGTATTCTCTCAGCACGGCTTTACTATCGCAAAGGCGGTGCAGCAGTTTACAACTCTACCGCCATGGTGAATGTCAGCGATGCGGACTACGAAGGCTTTCTTCCCGATACCGCCGTAACCGTGCGCGGTACCGAATATTATTTTGCAGTTGAAGACAGCGCCAGGAATATGCGCACTTTTCCCGCAACGAATGAGCAGACCAACCCGCAGATGATTACAGTCACGAGTACTAATCTTGATTTTGCGAGCACAACGCCGGCGAAAGCTTATCGCATGATCTCGATTCCCTTTGATTTGAATGACAAATCCGTTGAGAGTGTTTTAGGGGATGACTTTCTCGGCAGTTATGATCAAATCCAATGGCGATTGCTGCGCTTTGCCAATGGCCTCAATGTGGAATTTGGCAGGCAGAAGTGTAACCACCACGCGGAATTTTACGGTCACGCTTCCACCCGGCTGGAGTCAAATCGGCAATCCTTTTGCATTCACGGTGAATTGGAGTGAGGTGATTAAAGGTGCTAATGTGGAGGATAAACTCGTCGGTTATCAAGGTTCCAGTAACGAAGCCACTGGTTACGATTACGAGCGCAAGCAGTTGATGCCGTTTGAAGGCTACTTCGTCAACAACAAAGGCAGCAGCCCAACCACGATTGAAATTCCGCCCAAAGCGGCAACCGGCAGTGCTGCAGCGAAACCGGCGGAGGCAGACTGGAAGTCTGCGCTACGAGGCAACGAATGGGCGCTGCAAATCACGGCGGTGAGTGACCGCTATCTCGACAAAGACAACTACCTCGGCTGCCTCAACAACGCGAGCGACGAGTGGGACGCCAACGATTTCTCTGAAGCGCCGTTTTTCGATCAGCACGTGGCGCTGTATTTTCCGCATCCGGAGTGGAAGAAATATCCCGACTTGTACACGGGCGATTTTCGCGCAGTGAAGTCGGAAGGCGATTATTGGGATTTTGAAGTCACGTCCGAAGTCAATAAGCCCGAGGTTGCGAGGTCTGAAGTCGTGCTGAAGTTGGCAGCGGTGCAAAATTTGCCGGCGGATTGGGAGATTATTTTGTTGGATAAAACGAGCCCTATCACCATCAATTTCGCTGAGAAAACGCAATATGCTTTTCTGCTCGCAGTCGGTCAAGCCAAGCGCGAATTTCGCATCGTGGTTGGACGGAAAGAATTTGTCGAGACGAATGATTTGAATTTGTTCGGCGTACCGGATAATTTTGCGTTGCTGCAAAATTATCCCAATCCATTTAATCAGGAAACGCAGATCAATTATGAATTGCCGTCAACGAGTCATGTAAAAATTTCGATTTACAATTTGAGCGGCCAGCGCATTCGCACTTTGTTTGATAGCGAGCAAAGCGCCGGTCGATACACGGTTGCGTGGGATGGCACGAATGCGGACGGAACTCGAGTTGCGAGCGGTGTTTATTTGGTTCGGATGGTGGCAGGAAAATTTATCGCGGTCAAGAAAATGATATTGGCAAAATAACTTTGTTTGCGAACAGGACAAAAGGAGGTAAAAGCCTACAGCATCATTTATGATGCTTCCGCTTTTAGCTCCGCGATTGATCGCGGGGCTAATTATTCAAAATAAACCTGAGCGGATCACACGTCTCGCCGTCCACCCAGACTTCGTAATGGAGATGCGGACCAGTGGCGCGGCCGGTTTCGCCGACGAGGCCGATGAGGTCCCAGCGCTCGATTTTTTGCCCGGCTTTCACTTTGACGGCGGAGAGATGGCCGTACAGCGTTTTCACGCCGTAGCCGTGATTGATCACCACGGCGCGGCCATATCCGGTATTCCGGCGATAAGCGGTTTTGACAAACTCGATCACCCCGTTGGCCGGCGCAAACACTTCCGTGCCGTTGGGCGCGCCGATATCCAGCCCCTGATGATGGCGCGTGCGCGAGACAAAAGGATCGACGCGCTTGCCGAAGAAATCAGTGATGCGGCCGCTGAGCAGGGGTTTGATGGAGGGAATATGCTCGAGCTGCTTGCGGCGAACCTCGAATTTTGCCATAATCGTCCGCTGCAATGCCTGCGTTTTCGATAAATTCTTTTCCAACTGTGCGAGCAGATCGTTGCCGGCGGGTGATTCGCTTTCGGCGGCCATATTAATTTCCGGCACCAACGAAGCGGTGGCAACTTTCTCCGGCGCTTTGTTGAAGCGGGTGGGATGTATATTGTCCTCGTCATCCACAAAGGCCCCGCCACCCTGACCATAAAAACTTTGCTCTTTTTCATTCGGTTTATTAGCGTTATCCGTCCACGCCAGACCGAGCGGGCCGCGTTTGGCGCCGGCGGCCGAGGCAGGGCGATTCGCCATTGTTATTGCCGTGCTATCATGATCCGGGGTGCTGGCAAAAGCCGGCAATTCTTCCGCCTCGCTTTGCCGGGTCAGCCCGGAAGCCTCTTCTTCGTCCGCTCCACTCGCGCGGCGGGTTAAATTGCGGACGCGCGTTTCGGCTTGATTGAGATGACTGAGCAGAATCTGATGCTCGGCGGTGAAGGCGGTCAGCCGGTATTCCTGAACGAAATAATTGACCGCATAAGTGGCGCCGACGGCGAGCAGGCTGACAATAAAGATGAAGCTGCCGAGTAAACCGCCGAAGGTTTTGGCGCTGAAATCAAATTGCCGGTAATCGCTGCCCCAGGTTGAAAAGAAAAGAATGCGAACGCAGCGCCGTGGGGTGAGGGTTTTGATGGGAGTTTTTTGGCGGCCACGCGCAGGCGTCCCTTCCGCGCCGCGGCGGGAGGGAAACAAACGCTGCAAAAATTTTTGCGACAATGTCGAAGATTGTCGCGGGCTTTTGGCTGGCTTGCTCATGGCCGATCAACATTCCGGTAAATTGCCGTGCGCCGTATGAGTTGATTGTATCATCGGCAGGCGACCAGAGTCGTCATGGCTGGCGCGCGCCTTGCGGGCAGAGCCTTCGGCCGTCGGCCTCCCTGGCAAGCCCTTCGTTGAATCACATCTTCGTGTGCAGATATATTCTTATCTATACGGACAAGCTCCGCAGATACGTAAAATTAGATTGGGAAAACGGCAGCGCCGAAGATGCCAAAAAAAAGGCGTGAGTGTTAATTACGAAATTGCACCTGTTTAAGAATTGAAATAAGGCTTGCGCGGGACGACAAGGTCTTGTATTTTCAGCAAACCATAAAAGCGGTCACAAGCTGGAAGTAATTTTTGTAATAGCGCACGCATTCGGCCTTTCAAAAATTTAACAATTAGAATCTAAAGAGTCAAATCAGTGCAAAAAAAGCAAAGATTTTCGGGACACAAAAACGAACGGACACGAAATATTTTTTGTGTCAGTTCAGTTTTGTGTCCTGTTTGGTTCCGGCTTGTCCGGATTGTGTCATTGAGATAACTCAAAAACCACGTATCAAAAAACAGGCCACAGCGTCACATTTTAGTTACAAATAGCTATTGACTATTTAAAATAAGCTTTGTATATTTTCCTACTCTTGCATTTTCTCCAACGCATGGAAGAACCGGGTAGGTTCGGGTAGCCCTCGGAGAAGATGCAGCGCGAAAGAGCGGAGGAGAACTCAGCTCTCCCTCCTTTTTATTGCTTTTATTTTGACGGGCTGTCGCGACGGCGGAGCATGGTCAAAAGAAAAGTAACCTCACCTCATTGATTTGTATAGCCGTGAGCGGCTTTGCCGGCTCAATGATTTTTTGTGGTGCAAGTTAATTCTCGTCTGTTGCAGGGCTGTGAACGGATAGGTTTATTTTAAGGATGGAAGCTTGAAAAAATTTATCCAATTCATCCTCAGCCTGGCGGTGTTGCCGTTTTTGTTGCCCTGGTATCTCTCGGAAAAGCTATTTGAGTATCTGGTGCAGCCGCTGGTGTTTCGCAAATATCGCCTCGAGATCGGCAAGCGCAAGAAGCTCGTCGCGTGGCTGCTCGCGCTCACGCCGCCGGTTTTGTTTGTTGCTTACCTGGCGAAAACCTCTTACGCGTTTTATCTCAGCAAGGGCTCGCTTCGCCTCTTCGCGCTGCACGGCGTTGATTTGCTCATTACCGTTTATAACGACGTGGTCCGGCTGCTGCTGAAATTGCTTCTTCCACTCAACACCGTTCTCGTTTTTCGCCAGGGCGGCGACGTAAGCTGGACGTTGTTGTTTTTTTCGTTCTACGTTTTATTTCTGCCGGTGCTGTTTGTTTGCAACCTCGGTTTTCGCTGGTACGCCACCAAGCGCTCGCTGAAGCAGGCTGTCAAATTGCGCAATCAGGCGATCCGCGACGTCAACATCGTCCGTTTTGCCGAGACGGCGAAAGACGATGAGATTTTTTTCGGCATCGACATCAATCGGCAGGGCGCGCCGTTTTACGCCAAAAACAAATGGCTGCAGGGACACGTGCAGGTGATCGGCTCGCCGGGCAGCGGCAAGACCGAGAGCATCATTCAGCCGCTGTGGTTTCAATCCGTGCGGCGCAACGTGCCGACGTTCGTGCTGGACGGCAAGGCCGCCGGGCAAAACATCGACCGGCTGTATACGATTGCCAGCTCGCTGGCGCAGGGACATGAGATTATCTATTTCAACCCGGCGGATCCCGATCGCTCCGCCACTTACAATCCTTTGCGCCGCGGCAACATTGCGGAAATTAAAAATCGCCTGCTCGGGAGCTTGAGCGCGACCAATAGTTCCGCGGCCACGCGTGAGCGGCTGGATTATTATCTCAATCTCGCGCTGCGCGCCATCAAAGAAACCGGCGCGGTGCTGACGCTGCACGAGCTGGCGCAATATTTCCTCTCGAAGACGCACGTTCACGATCAACTGCGCCTCATCAACGATCGCTACGTGCATGACGGCGTGTCGGACTGGCTGAAAAATTATCCGGTGTTTCAAACCGAAACGGCGCTCTTTGCCGAGCTGCTGCGCGAGATCGACCAATCGGAATATGCGTGGCTGCTCGACACCGACGAGCCGGATCTGGATATTCTCGAGGTTTATCAGAAACGCAAAGATTGCTACTTCACCCTGCCGATCGGCCCCGGTGACACGGCGATGAAATTTCTCGGCCAGCTTATTCTCGGCGACCTCCTCGCGACGTTTCATCAGCTCGGCATGCAGGGTCCCGCCGGGCGGGACGCAACGATCAAAACCGGCGACGGCCTGCTCGTCATCGATGAAGTGGTAAAATTTCTCAACCCGCAATTTATCGAGTTGTTGCGCGCCAGCCGGAATATCGGCGTCAGCGTTTGTTACACCAATCAATCGCTGGCGGAACTGGAAAATCCGGAGTTGCACCTCACCCGCGCCTTTGTCGATCAACTGGCCGATCACACCAATGCGATGTTTTGTTTTCATCTCGGCAGTCCGGAGAGCATCGACGCCATTTTGAACCGCATCGGCTCGGAGCGCAAAATTGAAGCCGCGAGCCAGCCGCCGGCCGGCAAAAACGATAAAAAAGATAAAAAGGATGAAACGAAAACGGCGGGCAAAGAAATCGTCATTGATCCGAAATTTCTCCGGCATCTCGAAGTGGGCCGTTGCGTCGCCTTCGTGCGCCAGCCGCGCGCGCTGGGCGTTTTGAAAACCGGCTATTTCAAATTCGACAAGCTGTTGCCGTACGCGCGGCGCGACAGCGAAGCGAAATCCTTGAAACGATAAATGCTTTGCTCATTTTTGAACAGCAATGTTTGATTTTGAGCAAAATTGGCGCGCCGTGCATTTTTCGCGCCGCATCGTTTTGGTTAATTATGGATTTACCTCTGCCAGTCCCCATTTTTACCGCTGGCATTTTGCTTGCAAGGTTTATTGCTTTACCAAAAGTCTCAGGCACGCAGCGCGAGTTAGGCAACAAATTTTCTAAAACCACAATTCCAAAATCCCTTCATACTTCACGGAGGAAATTATGCAGACGATTTTTCAAGCCCTGAACAACATCATCAACGCCGTGGTGCTGATCGCCTCGTTGATTCTCGTCGTCGCGTTGATCAACGCCGGCCTCAATATGGCGAGCGCGGACGGCGGGCGGCAGGATAAAGCCAAAAAGCAAATCATCGGCATCGTCATCGCGGCCATCCTCATCTTCGGCGCAAAATTCATTGTGCCCGCGATTATCAACCTCGTCCCCGGCGCGACCGGCGTGGCGTTTTAAGCTCGTCGTTGCGTCTTCAGGCGCTGAATCTCTCAAATTTAGGAACATTGACCCCTGAAGGGGTTACTACGAACATCATGGAAGAAAAATGTTATCGTGACCTGCAGAGCCGGGGCGAGATTGCCGGCGTCGGCCTTTTCGCCCTGTTTGCGCTGCTGGGCGTGCCGATCGTGCTCTTTCCGATTTTTACCCTGCTGGATGTGAGTTTTTTTTATATTCTCGTGCTCGATTTAATTTTGTTTCTTTTGTTTCGCATGGGCAATCGGGTTTCACCCTTCGAGCACGGCCTGCTTTCGTATCTCTGTTTCAATTTCATCTGGCCGCGCCAATTATCGGCATATCGTTTGGATGAGCGGGTATATTTGGTGCAGCAAAAACGGGAGATTTAAAAAAGGGAATTTTCTTGTTTATTGAATTCGCATAAACGAGTTTCCCGCGGATTGAAGAAGCCCGCGGATAAAGCATTTAATCCGCGGGCTTCTTCAATCCGCGGGCGAAATTTAAAGTTGTTCAATTTATATTTGATTACGCTTGCTTTCAATTTGCCGTTGATGTCTCCCGATTTGCATTTTGTTATTATTGACACGCTAATTTTATGGCCTATATCAAACTGACCGAACGCAACACCCCGCACGAGCGGCCGGCGCTGGCAAAGGTGCTGCCGTATCTTGATCTGCTCGACGATTTTGTGATCAAGAAAAACGGCAACTTCGTCGCCGGCTTCGAGATTCTGCCGCTCGACAACATGGGCATGTCCGCGGATGATTATCTCACGCTCGGCGCGCGTTTGGAAAACGTGTTGAATCAGGCGGCGGAAGGCGTCAATCTGCAATTCCTGTACGACTTCGATTATTATCCTTATAAAAACGATTTCGTTTACACCGACGATCACGTGCTGGATTTCTTTAAATTTCGCCGGCATCAATATTATTCATTTTATAAATACCTCAATTGCCGGATGCACTTGTTCGTGGATTTCGACGCCGGCCACACGCTGCGCATGCCATACAACATTTTGATGAACGCGAACACAGTGGCGCAGCGGCAGCAGCAGGAGCACGAAAAACTCGTTATTGAGAAAAACAACGATCTCAAAACTCTCAAAACGAATATCGAAAGCACCGGCATTCGTTTGAAGCGCTTGAAAAATGCCGAACTCGCAAACGTTTTGTACAAAGCGCTCAATTTGACTGCGGAAGATTTTGCCGGTCAATTGTCGGGCCGGGCGATCAATAACGAGCTGGCAAGCCGCGATTATCAAATTGAAAAAGGCTATTTGAAAATCGGCCAACAGTATGTCGCGTGCTTGTCACTCAGCCTGTTGCCGGAAATGACGCGCCCGCATTCGAGCTTCAACGGCATACCTTTGCCGTACATTTTTCCGCTCATGCACAACCTGCCGTTTCCGCACCGCGTCGCGCTCTCCACGCAGAATTTGAATATGGAAAAAGAAACCGCGTGGCTGTCGCGGCAGTTGAATTTCACCCGCTTCATTATGGGCTTCTCGCGCAATCGCGAGGGCCGCAAGAGCGAAGTGCGCTATCGCCAGCTCAACGATCTGCTCGACGAGATTTATCATCAGCACAAAAAACTGGCGAGTCTCAGTTTGAACGTGATTATTTACGACACCGACATCGAGCGCCTCAATCAGAAAATCAATCACGCCAATCTCGCGTTCAGCTCGATTGACAAATCGCAGGCGGTTTTGGAAACGCTCGACGTGCTGCCGATTTTTGTGAGCTGTTTGCCGGGCAATTCTTCGGAGAATTATCACCGGCTGATCGTTAAAACTTCGAACGCCGCGCAGTTCGTCAATCTCACCAATTTCAATCGCGGCTATCATCACGGTATTGTTTTAAAAAATCGCAACAGCGAGCCGATTCTGTTCGATTATTTCGAGCCGCAGCTCAATTCGTGGAACAGCATCATCATCGGCCCGACCGGCACCGGCAAGAGTTATCTGATGCAGGCGCTGCTGCTGCAGATGCTCGAACAGGGCGTCAAAATTTTCGGCCTCGACGTCGGCGGCGTCGGCGACACCGGCGGCTCGTATAAAAAAATGATCACCCTGTTGAAAGGCCGTTACATTGAGTTGAACATTGATAATCCGATTCCGCTAAACCCGTTCGCGCTCATCGGCCAGAATTTTGACACGAAAAAACAGCTTTTTCTCCGCGCCTTTATCGAGAAGTTGATTTTAGAACGCGATCAAACCTCGATTTCCAAAGTCGAGCAGGCGTTCATCAGCAAAGCGCTGGAGAAATATGTCGCCGAATTTCGCGGCCGGCGCAATCTCAAAACGTTTGTCGATTTCTTCGCGCAGTTGAGCGATCCCGAAGGTTATGTCGAGGTGAAGCTGCTGGCGCGCAAAATGTACATGTACACGCACGGTGAGTACAGCCGTTTTCTCTGCGCCGATGACATGATCGACATTCGCGAAGATCTCGTGTGCTTCGATTTGAAGGGACTCGAATCGCATCCGGATTTGCAGGGCATCATCGCGATCATCATCACCGGCCTGCTGTGGGAATTGCTGGAGCGCCACATCGCCGATCACAAAGTGATTTTCGCCGACGAGTTGTGGAAAGTGCTCGGCGACAACAGCACCATCGGCCATCTCGTGGTCGAGCTTTTTCGCACCGCGCGTAAAATGGGCGCCGGCATTTTCGCGATCTCGCAGTCGATCGAGGATATCGAAAAAGTCAGCTTCTCGACGCCGATCAAAGACAATGCGCTGAATCATTTCATTCTTGCGCACAAGCCGAAGCAGATGGACTCGCTGGCGCGCGCGTTCGGCTACGGCGAGCGGGAACTTTCGCTGGTTTCCAGCTTACAACGAGGCGAGTTCTTCCTCGATCGCGACGGGCGCATGACCGTGCTCAAAGTTGACATGAGTGTTTTCGATCACTATCTTTTTACGACGAACCGTCAGGAGAACAACTGGCTGGAAGCGAAGCTGGATAAAAACAAAGGCGACCTGTTGAAAGCCATCACCGAGATTGCCCGAGAGAAGGAGAGCGAGCATGAGTTGTCGCCGTACCTCCTCTGAAAAACGCGAAGGGCGAAGGGTGAGGGGTGAGAGGCGAAGAGTGAAGGGCGAAGAGCGATTTATACGTCACTCGCGCTCCATGTTTTTCGCCCTACGCCTTTCACTCTTCGCCCTTCGCTCTGCCCTCTGCGCTATGCTCTTTGCGGCGCCAGCCCGCGCGCAGTTCCTCGATCCGCAGAACGGCGTGATCATCAGCGTGCTGCGCGAGATTTCGCTCAAGAATCAATTGGGGCTGGAAGAGCAGCGCATGCAGACGGCGAAGATGGTGCAACAGCTCAAACAGTTTTACGACACCTACACGCTGCTCAGACAGGACGTCGAGTTTACGCAAAGCCTGTATCGCGATTTCAAAGCCATCGACAATATGCGGTTGAACAATTCCTTCGCCGTTTCCAATTTCATTATGAATGCCGATCGGCTGAATTACTGGCTGCCCGGCGTGACGCAGGACCTCAGCCGCTCGACGATGGATACGCAGGCGTTGTTGAACAATGCGGACGAGCTGCGCCGGACGTATGAAAGCTTTGCGCTGTCAACGCAGGACGCCGATGCGCCGCAAGACGCGGAGACGCGCCGGACGAATGCCATTCTCGGTCAGGAAGCTTTTTCGCGCGCGCTCTTCGAGCAGTCGCTACGCAATCAGCAGATGGCCAAAACGTACGACTCCATGGCGGTGGAGTTGTATCGGCAGGTGAAAGACGGGCGCAATAAATTTACCGAAGCGGAACGGACGCAATTTTTAATCGAAAGCGTCAAGCTGCGCGAGTTGTCCAATTCTTATTACGAAAAATACCTCAAGCAGGCGCAGGACGCGCACAACACCGAGCTGAACATGTTCGATCAAAAAATGGATTTGCTGCGCTCGAAGACGAACTGGAAAGCGATGAAGAATCAGGTCAATCGCACTTCAAAAATACGATATGGATTTTTTGATATTACGCCGGCGGTGATTGAATGATGCTGTTTGTTGAATATCCTTATGAAAAGGCAAAAAATTTCCAACGGATGAAAAGCGGCCAACGGATAATTTTCACCTGCTTTTTAACATCCGTTGGCAGCTTTTATCCGTTGGTGAGATTTTAAAATTTTTAAAGTCTAAACGGCCTTATATGTTAGAGGTATTTTTCAGCCCGACATTTTTCAGCTCGGTGCACCAGACGGTGAATGAGATCATCCGCATCGCGACGATTTTTTTGACGCTGGGCGTGGTGGTTTATTTCATCGGCATGGTGTTCCGGCTGACGACGAAAGACGGCGACGACACCACGTATCGCATTTTCTTCGTCGTGTTCACGGCGATCGGGCTGGCGACGTATCGCATCTGGGCGGTGTGGCTGGGAAAAATTTTCGTGCTGCTGGCGCGCGCGATTTTTGATCTCGACAGCGGCAACATTATGGCGGATTACCTCGGCAAATTTTTTGCGGCGGAAGATGGCAGCGGGCTCAGGTTGTCGATGCTCAACTTGATGAGCCTTGAAACGTTGTCCTCGCTTTCATACATGCTGGTCATGATCGTTTACGAGCTTTTTGTCGTGGTGCAGGTCATCGTGCAAATCTTTTTTTATCTGCTCGGGCCGGTGGCGATGGTGATTTCGTTGTTTCCGGGATTTCACGATATTTTCAAAATCTGGCTGTCGAATTTTTGCGCGGTGAATTTCTGGTCGGTGCTGGCGGCCATCCTGTTTCGACTCGTAAAAACGCTCACCGGCTCCGCCGCGTTTCAAACCGCGGTGCAAAACGGCGAAAAAGGCATTCTCTGGGATTCGTTCATACTCGGCGTGATCATTACGATTTGCATCATTCTCATTCCAAAAATTTCCGCCGGCTTTTTCAAGCTGGCCTCGGCCAGTGCGGACATGGGAACGTATGGCACGGGCATTACCGCCGGCGTGGTGGTATCAACGGTGTGGAAGCGGCTGCAATCTTATTCCAGCAAAGTCACGCAAAATGTGTCGAACACCGCGGCGAGCACGATCATCTCCGGCGCCCGCGCGCTTTCATCAAGCCCGGCTGCGGCCGCAACGAACACCGCCGCGGATTCCATCGCTCGCGCCGAAACGCCGATTGCAAACTGGCCGTTCGGCGGATCGGCGCAGACCGCGGGAAATGTGAATAATGTAAGAGGATAAAGATAACAGCTCATACTCCTACTCATACTCTTACTCGCTTTTGAGAATTTGAGCAGGAGTAAGAGTAAGAGTAAAAATAAGAGTAAAAAATTAAGAGCGGCAAAAAGCTGAACCGGAGTTAATAAATGAGCGAAAAATCACAATACTACGAATTTTACGGCGAGCTGGTTAAAAGCAACGTCTTTCTCAAGCGGCTCGTGATCGTTCTCGTGGTCGTGAATATCGTGCTGGCTTATCTGGGTTTTCTCGGTTTTACGCGGCCGGCGGAAACCTATATGGTGAAAGACGGTTATGCGTATGCGACCGAGCCGGCGCAGGAAACGCGCTCGATCCATGAGGTGAGAAAATTCACTCAGGAGTTTGCGCGAAATTTTCTGGAGTATAATCGCGAAAGCTTCAACACCAATTTTCGCGCCGCGATGAAAATGTGTACGAGCGAGCTGGAATATTTCATGTTCGACGCCATCAAAAACTCCGATATCCCTAAAATCGTGCAGAACACCTCCGGCAATATTCAGTTTGATATTGCCGACATTCAGGTGCGCGAAGCCAACGACTTCGAGTCCATCGTCAGCGGACGGCAGGTTTTTCCGGGCTCGCCGTCGATTCCGATCAAATTCACTTTGCAGATCACCATCGTGCCGAGATCACAGGAAAACCCTTTCGGGCTGCGAATCATTAACTACACACAGGACAAGGCATGAAAAAAATTTCCTATGGTTTAATCGCCGCCATCCTGCTCGCCGGTTCGAGTGCGCCGGGGCAACAGCGCACCGTTCGCGTCAAGCCGGGTTTCGCCACCGTTATCGTTTGCCCGTCGCCGCCGGAGCTGGTGTCGGTCGGCAACTCGCAAAGTTTTACTGTGCAAAGTTCCGGCAATTATATTCTGGTCAAGCCCAACGTGAGCAGCGGCTCGACCAACATGTTTATCAAGGCTGGCATGGATTCGTACAATCTCGTGCTGCAGGTGGCGGACTCGCCCGATCTGGAAATTCGCCTGCTGCCGACGTCGCCGAATCGGCCCGCTCCGCTCCCGCCGGATAATGGCGCTAGGAGCGACGCCAGCAAAAACGGCGCGGCCTCGTCCAAAAATGGCGCAGCGAACAAAGACAAAGAGCTGGAAGAGATCAGCCCGAAGGCGCGCTCGATTGTTTCCTCTTATTTTAAAACGCCGCGCCGCTATACGCACAGCGTAAAAAATTCCGACGTGATTCTGGCGCTTGATCATATGGTGCAGATTGAAGATAAGCTGTATCTCATCGGCTCTGTCGTCAATCATTCAAAAATTCCTTACGACATCGGCTACGTGCGTTTCCGGCTGATCGATCATAATCGCTCGCTGGGCCTGTTCCGGAAAAAAGTCAAGGAAACCGAAATCGAGCCGGTGCGGGAATTTTACAATCCCGCGGTCAAGCCCGGCACGACCGGGCGGCTGCTGTTTGTTTTCGATAAACAGGGCTTTTCCGACAAAAGCACGATTGAAATCAAGTGCAACGAAGAGAGCGGCCGGCGCCATCTGGTGCTGGCCGTGCCGGGGTCGTATGTGCAGTGAATTGACAATTGTCAATTGTCAATTAGCAATTCATAATTCCCAACGTGGACAAGCCACAACTAAAAAGATCGCTCACGGAATGTCCCGCCACAGCGGGATCACGGAAAAGATTTTCATGAATTCATTTCCGTGAGAGTTCATTTCCGTGAGCCAAATTTCTTTGCTTTTTTTGCAACGATCTAATTTGTAATAGAATAATTGACATTTTAAAAGGTGAAAACTATGAACATCAACGATTTCGTTTACGGCATGATCAACGGCCGCAAGCGCCTGAAGCCGCAGATGATCATGATCGGCATCATCGCGTTGCTCGCCGTTTTCGTTTTCTTTTTCCTTTTTGCGCAGCGCCAGACCGCGCAGAGCAACAGGAAACCCGGGCCGATCGTCATGCACAAAGCGCCGCCGCAGAAAGATCTCGACTACCAAATCGTGCGCGTCGATACGATTCCGTTCAGTCATCCGGCGCTGCCGGTCGCGCCGGCGAGTTCGCCGCTGACTTCTTCACCATCCGAACGCAGCACTTCGACGCGCCGCGGCCGCGAGTATGTCGCCCCGCCGGCTTCCTCCGCGCCGGTACGCATTGGCGGAACCGGTGACGGCGGCAGTATGATCGTGGTCAACTCGCTGAATCAGCAGCCGGGCGCGAGCACGAACACGTTTGGGGGATTGGCCGGTTTGCAAACGCTTCGCCTCAAAGTCATTCTTCCCGACCGGACGCCGGTCACGAACGGCAGTCTGCTGGAAGCGCGGGTAATGAAAGATGAAACGTGGAACAACATCGCCATTCCGCGGCGTTCCGTGCTGCTCGGCATTTGCAGTTTGCAGAGCAATCGCGTCCAGATTGATTTTCGCGAAATTCGCATCGCTGGCGTCACCTACACGTGCAGCGGGCGCGCTTATGATTTGAAATCTTTGCCGGGTATTTCCTATGTGCCGCTGGGCGCAAAAGCCAGGCAGGTCGTGGTTGAAGAGCTGAAAAGCGCCGCGGCCGGCGTGCCGATCGTCGGCCGGTATTTGAATCAATCCGACGTCAATCCGTTTAATGAAGAAGTAACGACGCTGGACGAAGGGCTGGAATTTTACGCGCTGATTGCGAATATTTTTTAGAAAATAAGGTCATACAGGAAAGTGTGAAAATGAAAAAATCTCTTTTGTTGTTGCTTGCCCTCCTGACGGTGGGGGCCGGTGTTTTAATCGTCGCCTGTGAAAAGCACAAAGATCCTTTTTCCGCGAGCAATACGGCGCCGGCCATCGCGAGTTTTGCTTTCAAGCCGGACCTGACTTTGCCCGACCGTTCGCTGCGCGCCGACGGCGACTCGCTGAAGTTTAAAGCCGGCAAGGCTTATCCGATCACGCTCGTCCATGAAGATGCAGAGGCGAAAAGGAACGGTCGCGCCTTGCGCGCCAATTTCAAATTTTTAGCTGGGAGCGGCCAACTCTCGAGCAATAAATTTACCAATCCCGGCGCGGATGGGCTGTCGTTCGACATTCCGGCGCAGTTCAACGATGAATTTTTTTTGATTCCGGCAAAACCAGGAATCGTCGATCTGCAATTGACGATCACCGACGGCGTCAAAACCTCGCCAACGCTGACCGCCTCCACCACCTTTTTTGAAAACTTGCCGCCGATCGTGCGCTTCACTTCCTCAGCGGGCAATCAACAAGGTCCGCCGTATGGCATCGATTTCAACGCCTCAACGAGCGTCGATCGTGACAGCAAGATCGAGACGTACACGTGGTTGTTTGGCGATGGCAGCGGCATAGCCACGGTCAGAGCGAATACCATTCACCACGATTACCAGGGCTCGGGAACGTTCACGGTGCGATTGAAAGTCACGGATGACGAGGGCGCCGCCGACAGTCTCGATCAGGCCATCACCACGGTCAACCAGGCGCCGGTGGCAGTGCTCAGTGTTAGTCCCGGCGCCGGCAAAGCGCCGCTCTTGATCCGATATGACGCCCGCGGCAGCAGAGACCGCGACGGCGGCATTGTCTCTTACGATATATCGTTTGGCGATGGCAAGAGCTCGCAAAGCGATACCGGCTCCCATCGCTACACCACCGACGCGGTCTATCCCGTCCGGCTCACCGTCAAAGACAATGTGGGCGCCGACAACACCACCACCGTGAACGTCACGGTTGAAACACCGCCTATTGCCCTGCTGAAAGTTTTGCCGGATTCCGGCGCTTTTCCTCTGAGTGTGATGCTCGACGGGTCCGAGTCGTTTGATCCACAGGGCGGCCAGATCGTCGAGCCCCAATTTCTTATTAGTGGTCCGAGTGGTCAGCAAACTTATAATCAGTTGAGTGTGATGCACATTTTCAGGAGTCCGGGCGATTTTCGCGTCGCCCTGCAGGTCCGGACGGATCGCAATCGCGCGCTTTCCGGCTCTGCCGAAAAAACGGTTCGCGCGATCAACAAGCCGCCGGTAGCCAATTTCACCTGGACGCGCGATCTCGGCAATGTGACGTTTCGGTCGACGAGCTTTGAGCCGAATGCGCCGGACGATCGAATTGCCAATTATAGCTGGAACTTCGGCGACAATACGGATCCGGTCAGCGGCCCCGATCGCGCAACCGTGACTCATCCTTATATGCGAAGCGGAGATTATATCGTGCAATTAACTGTGACCGATAGCGTTACGCCCCCGCTGACGGCCACGAAACGAGACACTGTGGAGGTGAGATAGATGATCGCAACAAGGTGGTTACTTGCTCTTCTGCTGAGTCTGCCGGCCGCAGGCCTGGCGCAGGAGGGATGGTATTTTCACACCATCCACTCCAGCTCGCTCGCCGCGCTTTATGGCCGCACTTACAAGGTCAACTATGCTTATCAATTAAGCCATCGCCGGCAATTGAAACTTTCCGGCATTTACGTGTTTGACGATTATACGCAAAGTGACGGCAATCGCGTTAAAGCGGACGTTTACAATGCCGGTTTGCAGTTTCAGTATAACCTCATCCACGCCGGCAATCTGTTTGTCAACCTCAATCTCGGCGCGGGGGTGTATCAAATCCGGGCGGGCGATTTGATCGGCGTCAAATTCAAAGAGACCAGGGTAAATTTTTTAGGCGGGGGGCAACTTGAATATTATTTGAAGAAAAATCGGCTGGCGCTGCTCGTCGATTACGACGCGTTGTATTTTCCGTTTGGCGATTTATACGAAGTCTTGCACGTGCCGACGGCGGGAGTGGGATTGTTTTTTTAAGCAACAACGGAGTGCAAAACTTTAGTTTTGCGCCTCGGATTGGCGAAAACCGGCTCGAAGAGCGCGAGGAAAGCGTGGTGGAGCAATTGGCGTCGCATTTGTTTGGCTTTATATTTTGTATGGATTGCTCTTGCCGCTTCGGGATCAAAAGGCGGCTCTTCTTTTATACCCTGGGCGGCGCGGCTTCTTTTTTCATCTTCCAGTAAAGCCCAAAGCCACGAATCATCTTTTGCGTACAATATTTCCTGGGAATTCTGCATTTTAGACCTCACGAAAAATTTTATCTCTTGCATCTTCAAGCAACGTTTTGAAGCTCCTGGATCAGTTTGTCGAGGAGATCGCCGACTTTCAAATCATTCGCCCAACGGTGTAAGTAGGCGATATCCAAATTCTGGTTTTGGACTTTGGCGATATTCACGGCATCGTTGAATTGTCGCTCCGACTCGCCCATTTTCGACCATTCCAGTTTTGCGAGGAGGGTGTCTTCGGCCGTCGCGAACCAGCAGGGGCGACCCAATAAATCCTCGAGTTCCTTCCGTCTGAATTCGGAGATGGCGAAAGCCCTGTTTTTACGAATAAAGAAATCAATCTTAAGGCCGGTGTCATAATGGAGGGCATTACAAACGAAAATTTTTTTGACCGCATCTTTTGCGGCTTCGACATCAAAGTAAAAATCATTGCCCAGAGCTTGCGCAAAATGTTCGAGGCGGGGTTCGTCAATTTCAATAACCATGTCTGCATCATGCGTCGTACGAGGCTTGCCATGAATGTTGCTCGCAAAGGAACCCACAATCATGTAAGCAATCCCACACGCTTCCAGTTTCTCCACCACAATTTTGAGCACTTCTTCAGGGATCATGGCCGGATATCTTTCGCATGAGGATAAGCGGCAAGAAACAACTTTTCCGGTATCGTTAACCGAATGACCGCGAGGCGAACTTGTTCATCATTATATTCCGGATGGCGACGGCGTACGCCGGCAGCGAGTAATTTGCGTGAAGTTTGCGTCAACTCGATGGCTAACTGTAAACGTCTTGCCGGAGTCATCTTGCTAAAAATTTCATTTTGAATGCGCTCAACCTCCGGCGAAGTATCTAAGGGCCTGCTCTGTTTCATCGTCGATCTCCGTTTTCATTCACGCCTTTCCATTATCTTCTCTAGCGCAAAATAGATGAAATGATAATCATCGCCCGGCTTTCGCCGAACAAAGCGAAAGCCGGGCGATACAATGCATGAGACATTGCTTCCACTATTCACTGAGCACGACTTCAACCATCTCGGCGCTTCTGCGTTCCGAAGGCAGCGTTTCTCCGGCCCGTATTTTCGCGCGCAAACGTTGATGGATCTCTTTGATCAAAGCGGCTCCGGCCTCTTCACGGGTGGACGCCTCAACCGCGCAGTTCTCGACCGTCGGGCAGACGGCGCGAAAGCCGCGGCTGTCCACCGGCTCGAAGAGCGCGAGAAAATTGTGCGAAAGCAAGCTGTGATGCAGCTTTTGGGCTTTACGTTCTTCAAGACGCTTTCGCAGTTTTTGGACGAATAATGGTGGGCCAGGCTCTTCTATTATTCCTAAAGCAGCACGGCGGGCCTTTGCCTCTTCTATCAAACCATAAAGCCAAGTTTCATCCTTTGCGCCCAGCATTGGGTTGGGGTTGTCCATTTTATACCTCTCGAAAAAGTTCATCAGTCGTGCCCATGTAAAGGCCAAATCCATATCTTATTGCAAGCGCTTTATTTGCCTCCCAAACCGCATCGGGCTTAAACTTGGTATGCACACCGAAAAATGAAACAAATTCTTCCCGAATTCCAAAGGGATCGACATAATCAGACGTACTCCGTGTGCGCACAAGAGCAAAAGCGATGTCATCGCTGTAAAGTACTGACAGCTTCTCGTGTATTTGAATAGCCGACACAAAATCGGTATCGCTGAACGGCATCGGCAAATGGTCATCGGTGCGTGGATGCGTATGAAAGGTGCCGACGAATCCGGCAACAGCCCACTTGGGCACAACGTTAGTTTGGTTGCCGACGACTTCATTAACCAGCTTTAAAGAGCCATTAGCCAGCATCACAATCGTGGCGGCATATTCGGCGACAATGCCTTCGCTCAGTCGCTCAATACTTTTTTCCCACAATCGTTCCATATCATCGGCCAATTCGCTCAAGTCGAGTTGGTCGGGCAGATCATCGCGTGAGCAATTGCCGGAAAGAATTGTCAGGGGAACGCGCGACTGCATAAATGTCACCGGGGCTTAGTTGGAGAATTTTGCCAGACTGTTTGAACAAACCGATAACAAAATATAGCGATATGTTTGACGAAGGGCAAGCCTTTTTCGTAAAACGGAAATTTACGAATGACGTTTTACGTTTTAGATTTTTTCCATCATTCTCTCAATCGCAAAATAATATCTTTCCATCATTTCTGCAAGCGAAACTTCTAATAGTTCGGGAATCTTCAACGTCGTCCCGCCGGTGTGGCCAAGCACGGTAAACGGCGCATCATGCTTCTGGCAAATCTGCGCCACCGCCCCGCGATACGATGGTTTATAGGAAACGATAATCAGCGACTGGCTTTCACCGAACAGCGCGAAGTCGGCGCGATGGTACGGCCACAGCTCGAACGTCGCGCCAAGCGGATTTTCGTGATCCATCATGCAACATTCCGCCAGCGCCACGCCCAGCCCGCCGTCGCTCACATCATGCGCCGAGTGCAACAAGCCGGCTTGAATCGCCTCCAGACACGCGGCTTGAATGGATTTTTCTTCCTGCAAATCCAGAAAAGGACAATCGCCGGAAACCTGTCCGTGAATCACTTTCAAAAATTCGCTGCCGCCGATCTCCTCGAGATTCGCGCCGAGCAATGCAATCTCATCGCCGTCCTGTTTAAAGAAGGCCGTCGTCGCGTGGCGAATATCATCTAAAATTCCCAGCATGCCGATCGTCGGCGTCGGATAAACCGCGCGTCCGGGGCTTTCATTATAAAAACTCACATTGCCGCCCGTCACCGGCGTTTCGAGCACGCGGCACGCTTCGGAAATTCCGGCAATCGCTTCCTGGAATTGCCAGTAAATTTCCGGCTTGTACGGATTGCCAAAATTCAAACAGTTGGTGATTGCAACAGGCCGGCCGCCGCTCACGACAACGTTGCGCGCCGCTTCGGCCACGGCAATCGCGCCGCCCCGGCGGGGATTGAGGTAAGCGTAACGGCCATTGCAATCCGTTTTTAACGCGATACCTTTATTTGTGCCTTTGATACGCAACACTGCCGCATCGCCGCCGGGCGCAATCACCGTATTGCTGCGCACGGTGTGATCGTATTGTTGATACATCCATTGCTTGCTGGCGATATTCGGTGATGAAATCAATTTGAGCAACGCTTCTTTCAAATTTTCGACGCGCGGCAATTTTGTCGCGTCGAACGCCCGCGTGGTTTTGAGATAGTCCGGCTCCTGCGTTTCGCGAATATAAACCGGCGCGCCACCGCCGACCACGAGACTTTCCGCCGGCATTTCGGCAACGATTTTTTCGTTCATGCGAATGCGCAAAAGATTTCCGCTCGTGACGCGCCCGATCGTCGCCGCGTGCAAATCCCATTTCCGGCAGATCGCTTCGATGTCTTTTTCCTTGCCCGGCTTGCTGATGACCAGCATGCGTTCCTGCGATTCCGAGAGCATGATTTCATACGGCGTCATCCCCGACTCGCGCAGCGGCACTTTTTCAAGATCGATTTCCATCCCGTGTTTGCCATGCGCCGACATTTCCGCAGTCGAACACGTGATTCCGGCCGCGCCCATATCCTGCATGCCGACGAGCAATTCGGCTTTGATCATCTCCTGCGTGGCTTCGAGCAAAAGTTTTTCCGTGAACGGATCGCCGACCTGCACCTGCGGCCGTTTCGACTCGCTCTTCTCCGAAATTTCCTCGCTCGCGAACGTTGCCCCGTGAATGCCGTCGCGGCCCGTCGATGAGCCAATCAACATCACGGCATTGCCTTCGCCCGTCGCCGTCGCATGCGTCACGCGATGGTGCCGCACAATGCCGACCGCCATCGCATTCACCAAAGGATTGTCCTGATAGCAATCATCAAAATAAACCTCGCCGCCAACGGTCGGCACACCGAAACAGTTGCCATAATCGCCAATGCCTTTCACCACGCCTTTCACGAGATAGCGCACGCGCGCATTCTCCAGCTCGCCGAAGCGCAATGAGTTGAGCGCCGCAATCGGTCTGGCGCCCATCGTGAAAATATCGCGCAGAATTCCGCCGACGCCGGTCGCCGCGCCCTGATACGGCTCGACCGCGGAAGGATGATTGTGGCTTTCAATTTTAAAAGCAATCGCCAGCCCGTCGCCGATATCGACAAGCCCCGCATTCTCTTCACCGGCTTTCACCAGCAAATCCCTGCCGTCGCGCGGCAACGTTTTAATGAGCGCGAGCGAATTTTTATAGCTGCAATGCTCCGACCACATCACCGAAAAAATTCCCAGTTCGGTGAACGTCGGCGCGCGGCCGAGAATTTTTATAATGCGCTTGTATTCTTCTTCGGAGAGGCCGTGTTGTTGGGCGAGTTCGAGATTGACTTGAGGTTCACGCATATATTTGACACTTTATCAAATTTGAATTTTATTTTACGCCAACTATTCCGGATAAGTCATTCAGAAAGGGTTGAAAACTTTGTGGACATTTCCTTTACACAAAGCTCGCACTGGCAAAGTTCGCGCAAAAAATCAAACGTGTAAATTCCCTCCGCATGCCCGTCGTTCCAGTGGAATTGAATGGCATAACGCCCGACGACTTCGGCCTGCCGAATGGTCACATTGCTTTGCACGATCTCGTGCGCCTGCAAAACGCGCAAAGGATTTGCCGCCGGTTTCGCCGGAGCTCGGCGCGCCTCCGAGCACGAGGCGCAGGGACATTCCCGCCGTAAAAATTCGAGCGGATAGAGACTGACATGCCCGTCGTCCCACTCGATTTGCAACGTGCGCGCGTCGGGTTTTTTTATATCTACTGGAGTCATGGCGTTAAGTCATTCCAACTGATTTGTCATTCTGAAAGAATCTTTTTTGGCAATAGCACAAACTCCGTTTGCCTCGTAAAAAGATTGGCTTTTTCATGGAAACCGTTTATATTATAGCTAATTTCGTCCAGCAAATCAAACACTTTTATTAAGCCGAGTTAACAACGTGTCGAAATATCCGGAAGTCGATCTCCAGCAGGTTAAAACGTATTCGGTGCGGCAGCGTCTCAGCAAAGTCCATCGCGAGGAATTGGCGACGCCGTTTCGCAAGGGAGATTTTTTCGAGACTTTTTATAAATCGCTGCCGAATATTCTCGTGGCGAAAGATTTTCGCGAGATCGTGCAACGCATTGTTGCGGCGCGCAAAAATGCCAGGCCCGTGATTGTGATGATGGGCGCGCACGTCATCAAAGTCGGCCTCTCACCGGTTCTCGTTGACTTGTTGCGACGCGGCATTATCACCTGCATCGCGATGAACGGCGCCGGCGTGATTCACGACACCGAGCTGGCGCTGTTCGGACAAACTTCCGAAGAAGTGGCCGGCGGCCTCGCGGACGGCTCATTCGGAATGGCGCAGGAGACGGGCGAATTTATTAATCATGCAATAATAAAAGGAAAAGACAGGCAGCAGGGACTCGGCGAAGCCGTCGGCGAAGCTTTAATCAAATCCGGCGCCGAAGGCTTGAAACACAGTCTGCTGGCCACCGCGTTTGAATTGTCGATTCCCGCCACCGTGCATGTCGCCATCGGCACGGATATCATTCACCAGCAGCCTTCCGCTGAAGGCGCGCCGTACGGTGAGTTATCGTTTCGGGATTTCAAAATTTTCACGGCGCAGGTGGGGAAAATCAACGACGGCGGCGTGGTGCTCAATTTGGGCTCCAACGTTTTGATGCCGGAAGTTTTTCTCAAGGCGTTGACGATTGTGCGAAATATTCAGCCGCCGGTCAAAGATTTTTTTACGGCCAATTTCGATATGTTCGCCCATTACCGGCCGCGCGTGAACGTGGTGCAGCGTCCGACGCTGCAGGGCGGCAAAGGCTACAATTTCATCGGCCATCATGAAATCATGATTCCGCTGCTGGCCGCAGCGATCAAGGAGTTTTTCTAAATGAAGAGTTGCATGCACCCAAAGGCCGCCTTTTGTCACCAACGGATAAAAAGCTGCCAACGGCTTTTAAATTTTTTCATGCGCTAATTCAATGTTTTTATCCGTTGGCCGTTCTTCATCCGTTGGGCAAAAGTTTTTTAAACCCGTTTGGTTCCCGCGTTTTTTAATGGAGCATTTTGTCATGAGTAATTTTTTGCTGCAAGCCGCGCAAGAAAGAAAATCCGAAATCATCACCCTCTGCCAGGAGCTCATCCGCATTCCCAGCCTGTCCGGCAACGAAAAAGAAATCGCCGATTTTCTTTACGAACGGACATTCGGGTTCAGCTATGACGTGGCCTGGATCGACGGCGCGGGCAACTTCATCGGCCGCATTAACGGCGAGAACCGCGGCGCTCCCGGTATCATGCTCGTCACCCATCTCGATCATGTCGACGCCGGCGACCGCAAGCTCTGGCAGCACGATCCTTTCGGCGGCGATCTGGTGAATGATCGCATTTACGGGCGCGGCGCGAGCGACATCAAAGGCGCGCTGGCCGCGCAATTGATCGCGCCGTCACTTTTAAAATCGTTGGGCAAAAAGCCGGCGCGCGATGTTTATGTCGTCGCTCCCGTGTTTGAAGAAACCGGCGGTCTGGGCATGCGCTACTTGCTCGCGGAAAAGGAATTTCAGGCAAGCTGCGCGATCGTCGGCGAGCCCTCCGGCAATGAAATTCGTCTCGGCCATCGCGGCCGCATGACGATCAACGTGCGCTGCTTCGGTCGCGCGGCCCATGCGAGCGCGCCGGAACGCGGCGTCAACCCGCATTATGCCGCGGCGCGTTTTCTGTCGGCCCTGGAAAAAGAACTGCCCAAACTGTCCTCGCATCCGCAATTGGGGCAATCGTCGATTGCGCCGACGCTTTATCAAAGCAGTCCCGCCGGCTCCAATGTGATTCCCGGCTGTGTTGATATTCTGCTCGACTGGCGCACGACCTGTGAAACGATGAATGACGGCGTTGGCTGGATTGATCGCATTATTAAAGCGACCGGCATCAACGCCCGCGCCGAAGTGCCTCGCCTCACGCAACGCACGTGGACGGAATATGAAGAAACCGATTGGCCGATGTGCCACGCCGGTTTCATCACGCCGCAAAACCATGAAGACGTTCAAAAGTTTGCCGCGGCTTTTCGCGCCGTCACCAATCGCGAGCCGCAATTCGGCCTCTGGCGCTTTGCCACCGATGGCCGTGAAACCGCGGCCGCCGGCATCACCACCATCGGCTTCGGCCCCGGTGAAGAAGCGCAGGCGCACGTGGTGGATGAGTCCATCGGCGTCGAGCAGCTTGTGGAAGCCACGGCGGTGTATGCGGCGTTTTGTTTGTAGCAACTACGGCGTGGTTTTCATCGACGATTTGCGGCCCATTACAGATCGGTTGCAAAAAAAAGAAGAGGCCGTGACTGCCTTCGAGATCAGTGATCTTGCAAGTCCGTCAAAGCCTCCGGTCAAAATATGCTTCAGCGGCATCAAAAAGTCAAGCAATTTTTTCTTTGAATGAATTTTACCGGCCTGGCAATAAATCTTCCGGTTCCGCATCCGCTGCTCTTCGCCACCGTCAGCGGCGCGCATCTGTACGGCTTTCCTTCGCCGGACAGCGACATCGACGTGCGCGGCAGTTTCGTTCTGCCGATTGACGCGTTGCTGGGTTTGCAATCGCCGCAGGAAACGATCACGCGAACTTACGAACACGACGGTCGCGAAGTCGATTTCGTGGCACATGATCTGCGCAAATTCGTGATGCTCATGCTCAAACGCAACGGCTATGTTCTTGAGCAGGTTTACTCGCCGCTCATCGTACACGGCGGCGCGGCATTGGAAGAATTGCGCTCGCTCGCCCGTGGGTGCATCGTGCGGCATCTGGTGCACCATTATCGCGGCTTTGCGCACAATCAAATCGCGCTCATGCAAAAATCCCGCTTTCCTTTTGATAAAACTAATGGAGAAGCGGGACCGCGCCTAAAAGATTTGCTCTATGTCTATCGCGTTTTGCTCACCGGCATTCATATTCTGCAAACCGGCGAGATCGAAGCGAATCTGCGCCGGTTGAACGCGCATTTTCATTTGCCGGATATCGACGAATTGATCGCGCGCAAAATCACTGAAGGCGCCCCACTAACCGAAGGCGAAGCGGAAGCCCATCGTCCTCGCATTGATGAATTGATGGCCCGTCTCGACAGCGCCTTTGAAAAAAGCTCGTTGCCGGAAAAGCCGGCGAATTTTGCCGCTTTAAATGAGTTTGTGATTCGAATTCGTAAAGAAATTTCATAAACCGAAGAAGCCCGGAACCAAAAAAAATGCCCAACGGATGAAAGCGGCCACCGGATTTTAAATTCGGCCATTCGTTGGCCGCTTTTATCCGTTGGAAAAATCAGTGATCGTCTATGAACTCCGTGTTTGAATTTTGGGAAACCAATCTCATTTATAAAGTCGTCGCCGGCAGTCAGGCTTATGGTCTGGCGCGCGAGGGCAGCGACGTTGATATTCGCGGCGTTTGCATTCCGCCGAAGCCCTGTTTGCTCGGACTGAGCGAGTTCGAGCAGTTTGAAAATCCAACCCATGATATCGTGATTTTCGCGCTGAAAAAGTTTATCCGGCTGGCGCTGGGTTGCAATCCGAATATCATCGAAATTTTGCACGTCGAGCCGCAGCATATTCTTTTTATCAACTCCGCCGGTGATCGCTTGCGCGCGGCCAGAGAGATTTTTCTCACTCGCCGCGCCGCGGAAACCTTCGGCAGTTATGCCGTCGCGCAATTGCGGAAATTGGAGCGGCATCATCGCTGGATTGTCGCGCCGCCGGAAAAGCCGCCGGCGCCGGAAGAATTTGGCGGCCGGCCGCATCGGGGCCGTTTCAAATTTCCCGACAGCGACGCCGAACGCGCGTATCGCGCCGCACAACGCCATTGGGACAACTATCAAAAATGGAAACGCGACCGCAATCCGGCGCGCGCCGAGCTGGAAGCGAAATTCGGCTACGACACCAAACACGCGATGCATCTCCTGCGGCTGTTGCGCATGGGCCACGAAATTCTGGCCGAGGGCAAAGTCCTCGTTCTGCGTCCGGACGCTGAATGGCTGCGTGAAGTTCGCGACGGCCTGCTGAGTTATGAAGAGCTGCTGGAGCTGGCGCGTCAGGGGGAAGCCGAACTGAACGAGTTGATGAAAAATTCGCCGTTGCCCGAAACGCCGGATGTTGAAGCCGCCGAAAAGTTGTTGATCGAATTGCATGAAAAATATCTGCGCGAAACCTCGTAGCGCCGGCTGACCGGATTAATTTTATCAATGCGACGGTCCCGGCGCCTCATTCTTTGCGTGAAACCACGCAAAGAAGCCGCAATGCCGGTAGTTAATGGCAAGCGGTTAACGAGCTTCATCGCTTCAGCCCGGCCGGTGATTGGGGGAGCGTCGCATTTGTTTTTTCTCAATTGAGCGCCTATGCGTCTGATCTTTTCGTTTAAAAAACTTTTTTTCTTCGTGCTCATATTCGATCTTTTTGCCGGCTATGCCGATTTGCTGCCACAGGCCGCCCGCCAGAGCGCAAATGAATTGATTTTGAAATTACGCGCGCCGGCGCAACTGGCAAAACCCAACTCGGGCAAATTTGAAATCATCTCAACCGCGCTGACCTCGATGCTGCAACAATTCGGCGAATACGAAATCAAACCCGCGCTCATCGAAAATGCGCCGGCGGAATTTCAAAATTTTGTTTTGCTGCGTTTTGCCGATACGCAGATCAATTTGGCCGCTGCGCTCAACGCGCTGGGACAGCATCCCGAAATTGAATATGCGCAACCCAATCATATTTTCGCCATCAATTCCGCAACGACCATTTCGACGACGTCAACATTCTCTGCACCGATGGATTTGCCGAATGATTCTCTTTTCGCCCAACAGTGGGCGCTGCAAACCATTCGCGCGCCGGAGGCGTGGAAAATGACCACGGGCGATCCGAATATTTTGATTGCCGTCATCGATACCGGAACTGATTTCGCTCATCCGGATTTGCAGGCCGGCCTGTGGATTAACTCCGGCGAAGATCTCAATCATAACGGCCAAGCCGACGCGAGCGATTTCAATAACGTCGATGATGATCGCAACGGTTTTGTCGATGATCTGCGCGGCTGGGATTTTACCGACGCACCGAGCTTTCCCGACGGCGGCGATTACCTGAATCGCGACAACGACCCGAGCGATGAGCAGGGCCACGGCACTTCGGTGATCGGCATCATTGCGGCGACGGCGAACAATCGTCTCGGCATCGCCGGGCTTGCACACGGTTGCCGCACGATGACGTTGCGCGCCGGCACGAGTCAGGGTTTGCTCGAAGAAGACGACGTCGCCTCGGCCATTGTTTATGCGGTGATGAACGGCGCGCGCGTGATCAATATGAGTTTCGGCGACGTCGTCGTTTCGCCGATGCTGCGCGACGTGATTCGCTTAGCGCATGCGCGCGGCATCGTGCTCGTTGCGTCCGCCGGAAATTCCGCCACCGATACGCCGCATTATCCTTCCGGATTTGCCGAAACCATTTCCGTCGGCGCGACGAATCGCAGCGACCAGCTCGCCAGCTTTTCCAATTATGGCGCGACCATCGATGTCGTTGCGCCCGGGCTTGGGATTTGGACGACGACGATCGGCGGCAAGTACAATCAGTTTTCCGGCACCTCGGCCTCTGCGCCGTTTGTTGCGGCGCTCGCCGGTTTGTTGCTCTCGCATTCGCCGGATTGGAGCAACGAGATAGTGCGCGCGGCATTGACTAACAGCGCTGAAGATTTAGGCGAGCGCAACTGGGATCGTTTTTACGGCGCGGGCCGCATTGACGCCGCGGCGGCCTTGCAAATCGAACAGGCCGCACGCGCGGAGATTCATACACCGGTGATGGACGCCGGATTGTCCGGCAATACGCTCGTTATTCGCGGCACGGTGCTCGGCGCATTTGTCACCGGCTACGAGTTGAGTTACGGCCACGGTGATGATCCGCAGGAATGGACGCGCATCAGTCGTTCGGAAAATCGTCAGGTCATTGCGGACTCGCTTGGCTTTTGGTCATTGGCAAATTTACCGGACACGAGCTACACGTTGCGATTAACCGCCGAACAGCCAAATGGCCGCAACAGTGAAGACAAAATTCGCCTTTTTCTCGATCGCACGCCGCCGCGCTTCGGCAAAATAAAAATGACGCCGATGCTCGACGGCAATCTGCACAGCGTGTTGATTGAATTCGCGACCGACGATCTCTGTCAGGCTGCGTTGCAGTGGCGGCGCAAAAACAGCGCCGATAATTTTTCGGCTTTGCCGTTGAATTATTTGACGAAAAATCATCGCCTCAATTTTTCCCGGCAAATCGGCCGCGGCGAGCTTGAATTTTTTGCCGAAGCCAACAATCGCGCCGGTTTAAAAAACAGCGACAATAATAACGGGAAAAATTATTTGCTCAGCCTCGATGCGCCGCCGGTTAGCACGGCGCCATTTGTGGAGATTACTTTCAAAGATGCGGGCAATGCGCCGGATTCGCTGCTAACGCTGCCGGCCGGTTCGTTGCTCTTTCGCGCCGGCGATTTAAACAAAAATGGCCGCGGGGAAATCATCATGTCGGTTTATGATGACGCCGGCGGCGTTGGGCCATTGACGGTGTTTGAGCGCGAAGCGTTTGGTTTTGCCAAACGTTTTGCCACCGATCATTTCGGCATTCCCCGCGATATCGGCGACGGCGACGGCGATGGGCGGCCGGAAATTCTTGGCGGCATCGGCCCCAACAGTTTTATTTATGAAGCGCCAACGGCGGGCGATTTTCCGAACACGTTGGTCTGGGCTGACACCAATGATTTCTGGGCCAGTCGTTACGCCGATCTCGACGGCGACGGACGGCAGGAAATCATTGGGCGTCGCGGTGATCGTTTCCAGGTGTTGGAAAATGTCCGCGACCATCAATATCAGTTCGTCGATTCGCTGCGAAATTTTACCCGCGGCTCCAATATCACCGGTGTGCCGCACAGCGAAATTGGCGATTTCGACGGGGATGGGCGCAAAGAAATTTTACTTGGCGACTATGACGGCGATTTGTATATTTACGAAGCGGCGAGCGACAATCGCTTCGTGGCGACGTGGAGCGACAGCCTGCCGTTGATCGACAGCATCGATTTCATTCGCGCCGGCGATTTTGACGGTGATGGCCGCACTGATTTTGCCGCCGGTTGCCATTCCGATCCGGCGCTGGATGCCGAGCATGAATTTGATGCGCGGCACTGGTTGTTTCGCATTTATCGGAGCACCGGCGATAATCGTTATCAGCCGATCTGGGAACAGGCGTTTTTCGGTTTCCAGGCGCCAAAAGATTTTGACGCCGGCCTTGGCGCAGGCGATATCGACGGCGACGGCCGCGACGAGCTTTTTCTCAATCTCTTTCCCGATGCGTACGTGGCGAAGATTGAAAATGGGCAGGGCAAAGTGATCTGGCATTATCAGCCGGCGCGCAGCAACACGACGGTCGTGGCCAATTTAGACGGCGTCGCGCCGCCGGAATTTTATTTTTCCGATGGCCGGATTCTGCGCGCGTTTCAATTGCCCGGAACCCAAACTGGAGCACCAGCCCCGAGCGAAGTCGAGGGGCGGCCGCTCGATGCAACCCGTGTGTTGTTGAGTTGGCGTCCGGTGGCGGGAGCGGAAGGGTATGCCATTTATCGCAGCACGGGCGATGCCCCACTGCAATTGTTAACCACGACGCCGGCAAATGCTTTTCGTGATTCAGTGTTGGTTCCCGAGCAGCGTTATCGTTATGCCGTCGCGACTCTCGATGAGCAGCAACAGCCGCAAATCGGGCCGCGCTCAAACGAAGTGTTCGCGCGTCCATCTCAGCCGCCGTTTGTCGTGGCCGCGCATTTTTTTTCGCCGCATCATGTCGCCGTGCAATTCAATGAACCGATGCACGAGTCGGCGCGGCAAGCTTCGTTGTTTGAGCTGCGCCCGAGCGCGTCGAGCCAGATTAAATTGCAACCGGAGAGTGTCGTGCTCAGCCGCTCCGGCAGCGAAGTGATTTTGGCTTTTCCCGCCATCACTTTTGCCCCCGGCGCGTATCAAGTGCACGTCACCGGCGCCACGGATATTGATCGCGTGCCGATTGACACCACGAAGAATCGCGTCATGTTCACGGTTGAAAAAGAGCTGCCGCGTTTCTATGTCGTCTCGGCGAAAGTTGAATCGCCGCAACAGCTCCTGGTTTATTTCAATTTGCCGGTCGAGGCCGCGAGCGCCGCGCTGATCGCGAATTATAAAATTAAAAGCCCCGGCAATCCGGCCCGCAATGGCATGGCGTTGGCGCGTGCGGAAATCGTTGCCACTGACGCAACAGCCGTGCGGTTGACGCTGGCGCAGGGCGCGCTCGGTCCGCTGGGCAGAAATCACGTCATTGAAATTGCCGGCGTGCGCAGCGTCAGTGGAATTGCTCTGCAATCCGGCGAAGGCAACGCGATTGGCTTTGCAATGGCGAGTTCGAATTTAAATCGCGTGCTGATTTATCCGAATCCGTTTGTTGCGTCGTTGCATCAAACGCTCACGATTGCCGGTTTGACGCCGCAGGCCGTGATTAAAATTTTGGATCTCGAAGGCCGTGTGCTCGCGACACTTGAAGAGAGCGATGGCAACGGCGGCGCCGATTGGGACACGCGTGATCAGCAGCGAAAATTGGTTCCATCCGGAATTTATCTGTGTTACGTTACCTCTGGAACGCAAACGACGGTGACGAAGTTTGTAATTGTGAGATGAGAAGTGGATTTATTAAAAACAAAAAGGAGCCGAAATGATTGCAGTAAAAGGTTTATACGATGGCGAGCGTATTGCGCTTCTTGAACCATTGCCCAAAAAACAAGCGAATAAAAAGTCGTTGGTTGTCATCACTTTTTTAGAAGAAGAAAAAGTTCCTCGTTCGACTAAGCGTGCTGTTCAGGAACTCGTTGCTAATAAACTATTAGATCTTGACGAGGTGCTTCGTGCAATTTAAAGTCACGCATGTTTTTGCCAAAACTTTTAAAAGGCTTCGCAAGAAATATCGCAATCTCGAAAAAGACATCAATATCCTTCGTTTGGCTTTGATGAAAAAACCGATGGCGGGAATACCTCTTGGCGCAGGACTTTACAAAACTCGCCTTGCCAGCTCGGATATGTCAAAAGGAAAGAGTGGCGCCTTTCGCGTCATTTATTATTTGATGTTGGATGCTGATACAATCGTCTTGCTTGATCTCTACACGAAGAATGAAAAGGAAAACGTGCCAATTTCCGAGATCAAGAAAATTCTCGCGCAATATCTTGGCGAAGGTAGATAATAGCAGTGTGAAGGAGGTGTGGTATGCTCGTGGTTGGATTAACCGGCGGCATCGGCTGCGGCAAATCGGAAGTGCGCCGTCGTCTGCTGAACGCCGGATTTACCGTGCTGGACGCCGATACGCTGGCGAAGCAGCTCGCTGAAACCGATCCGGTGATCATCAGTAAAATCAAGCGAGAGTTTGGCGAAACGATGTATGACGCCGCCGGACATTTGCAACGCAAAGCGCTCGCTGCCGTTGTTTTC
>Ga0247727_10003573_pt1 | contig 34175 bp, 30 predicted proteins | sample WisWelCaveWW1625_FD_202498 | JGI IMG/M metagenome (GOLD analysis project Ga0247727, IMG submission 202498) | Biofilm microbial communities from Wishing Well Cave, Virginia, United States - WW16-25 | ecosystem: Environmental > Aquatic > Deep subsurface > Groundwater > Cave microbial mat | place...
GGAGCCATCATGCGCTACTTGCGAGAGTACAACCGGCACCCACAACCATTCGTCTGGACTGCCTCGGCGACGACAATCCTCCGCAAGGTTCGCCATTGTCAAGAAGCGTTAGACGCACCACACTAGACGACTGTTGCGGCGGGTGACCAAGGCAAGCCACCACGGCGAAGTCGAAACGGGCGGGCCCGCGGGACGGGAGGTGTTGTAACCCCGGCCCCGAGCTTGAGCCGTGACACCGAGAAGAGGGTCGAGTATAGTTCCTGACATCGCTCAAGGGAGCTTCGTCCATGCGTGATGCAAGCCAGATCATTCAGCGGTCAGCCGCCATTCTCGGGGGGACGCCGGTTTTTGCCGGGACGCGTGTTCCCATCCAGACCTTGCTCGACTACCTCGAGGCCGGTGATCGGCTGGATGATTTTCTCGACGAGTTCCCGACCGTGAGCCGCGAGCAAGCCATCGCCTTTCTCGAGCTCGCCAAGGAGACCGCCGTTGCCGAAGCGGGTTCTTCTTGACGAATGCCTGCCGCGCCATCTGAAGCGATCACTGGAAGGCCACCACGTTCGAACTGTCCCGGAGGCGGGGTGGGCCAGCAAGGAGAACGGCGAACTGCTCGAGCTTGCGGCCGCCGACTTCGATGTCTTCGTGACGGTCGACCGGAACCTCACGTTTCAACGGGACCTGAGGGACGTGAAGATCGCCGTGATCGTCCTCGTCGCGCGCGGCAATCGGTTGGTCGATCTTCTGCCCCTCGTTCCCGCTCTTCGTGAGGCAGTTGAGACGGTTGACCCTGGCCAGGTCGTGAGGCTCGGTGCCTGACCCGGACTTCGACACGCGAGTGAAGCTCGCGATCTACCGGCACCTCGCGGACACGACCCGGGCGCCGAGCCTTCAGGAGGTGGCCGAGTGCGTGCGCGCTTCCTCGTCGCAGGTGGAGGAAGGCTACGCACGGCTCTGCCGCAACCGGGTCCTGGTCCTGGAGTCGGATGGAGTCACCATCCGCATGGCGCCCCCTTTTTCCGGTGTGGCGACGCAGCACCGCGTTCGGGTCGGGGACAAGGAGTACTTCGCGAACTGCGCCTGGGATGCCCTGGGCGTGCCGGCGGCACTGCACGCTCCCGGCGACGTTCTCTCACGCTGCGAGCAGAGCGGCGAGCCGATCCACCTTTACGTGCACGAGAACGGGCCCGATCCCGAGCCGTGCGTCATCCACTTCGCCGTCCCGGCGGCGCTCTGGTGGAAGGACATCGTCTACACGTGAAGCACCATGCTCTTCTTCCGGTCGGAAGAGCGCGTGAACGAGTGGTGCCGGGACGGCGGGCTTCCACGCCGTCCTCTGGTGAGCCTGGAGCAACTCTGGCAGCTGGCCGTGGCCTGGTACGCCACGCGCCTCGACCGATCTTCGCGCCGTCCCGGGCCCGACGAGATGCGGGCGATCTTCGCCCGGGTCGGACTTCTGGGTCCCTTCTGGGATCCGCTCTCCGACTCCTTCGGAGCTTGAGCTGCCGCGTGGCGTCGGACGGTGAAGCGGTAGAATACGCCGACTCGGAGACCGTCATGAAGACCCTCGTCCTCCTCCGCCACGGCCAGAGCACCTGGAACCTGGAAAACCGGTTCACCGGCTGGACCGACGTGGACCTGACTCCCCAGGGGATCGACGAGGCCAACGAGGCCGCGCGGCTCCTGACGGAGGGGGGCTACACCTTCGACGTCGCCTACACGTCGGTTCTCAAGCGAGCGATCCGCACCCTCTGGATCGTGCAGGACCGGATGGACCTCATGTGGATCCCCGTGCACCGCTCGTGGCGCTTGAACGAGCGGCACTACGGTGCCCTGCAGGGGCTCAACAAGGCGGAGATGGCGGCGAAGTACGGCGAGGAGCAGGTTCTGATCTGGCGCCGAAGCTACGCCGTGCAGCCGCCGGCTCTGAGTCCGGACGACCCGCGCTCCCCCGCTCGCGATCCCCGGTACGCGGATCGCTCCTCGTCGGAGGTGCCGCTCGCCGAATCGCTCAAAGACACCGTGAATCGCTTCCTCCCGGAGTGGCACGGGACCATCGCTCCCGCCGTTGGCGCCGGCAAGCGCGTGCTCCTCGCGGCCCACGGGAACAGCCTCAGGGCGCTGGTGAAGATTCTCGACGGTGTGTCCGACGACGACATCGTGCAGCTGAACATCCCCACCGGCATCCCCCTTGTTTACGAGCTGGACGACGACCTGCGTCCGCTTCGGCACTTCTACCTGGGAGACCCCGAGGCGGCGAGGAAGGCGGCGGAAGCCGTGGCGCGTCAGGGATCGAAGCCGCGCCCTTGATCCCGGTCAAGGCGCATCCTCGGGGTCTGGCCTATAGATAGGCTCACCGCACGGGGGAAGAGGGCCCCCGGCGGTGCTCGTTGCCGAACCCGCAGAAGGAGCCGTCGTGACGTTCGTCATCGCCGAGCCGTGCATCGGAACCAAGGACACCGCCTGCGTCGACGTGTGCCCCGTCGATTGCATCCACCCCACGAAGAACCATCCCGATTTCGAGAGCGCCGAGATGCTCTACATCGATCCCGTGGAGTGCATCGACTGCGGCGCCTGCGAGCCGGCCTGTCCCGTGCAGGCGATCTTCGAGGAGGACGCGGTTCCGGAGAAGTGGAAGGACTACACGGAGAAGAACGCGGCGCACTTCAAGAAGCCCTGACGGACGTGTCCCCGTGGTAGGATCCCTCGCGTGAACCGCTGGCGGGACTGGTGGGACCAGGCGACGCGCGATGTCCAGCACGCTGTGCACGCGCTGGACGTTGCTGACTACGAGTGGTCCGCCTTCGCGGCGCAGCAGGCCGCGGAGAAGGCCCTGAAATCTCTCGTGATGGCGCGGGGGGGAGAGCCGTGGGGCCATTCCCTCACCTCCCTCGTCGAGGCGCTTCCCGCGGACGTCGCCTCACCGCCGGAGACGCTCGACGCCGCCAAGCGGCTCGACAAGCACTACATCCCTTCCCGCTATCCCAACGGATTCGATTCGGGCTTTCCCGGGAAGCTCTACACCCGGGGGGAGGCCGAGGGGGCCATCTCCGATGCGCGGGAGATCATCGAGTTCTGCCGGCGCCACCTACCTGGATAGGAACGCGCGCATCGAGGAGCTCAAGGCCGCCGCGCGCCGGGCGGCGAGCCGAGACCCGTCGATCCGTCGGATCGTTCTCTTCGGCTCGCTCGCGGCCGGCGTTCCGACCCCACGCTCGGACGCGGACCTTCTGGTGATCGTCGAGACGAGCCGACATGGAGAGCCCAGGGACCGCGTGCCGGAGATGCTCTCGGCCCTGTCCCCGCTCCCCTGCCCCGTGGACCTCTTCGTCCTGACGACCGACGAGGTCCCGCGCCTTCGCACCGAGGGCTCGCCCCTCCTCCGCGTGGCGCTCGAGACCGGGTTCGACCTTCTCTGACTCAGCGGGATTCGAGCTTCCGCCCCTCCGCCTCGAGCCACCTCTCGCAATCGATCGCGGCGCGGCAGCCGGCCCCCGCCGCGGTCACCGCCTGCCGGTACACGTGATCGTGGACGTCTCCGGCGGCGAAGACGCCCGGGACGCTGGTGTTGGACGTGCTTCCCTGGATCTTCAGATAGCCCTCGGAATCCGAGGGGAGGACGCTCTGGAACAGGGACGTGTTGGGCGAGTGCCCGATGGCGACGAAGAACCCGCCGCACGGGTGCTCGGCCGTGTCTCCCGTCTTCACGTTCTTGACGCGCACCGAGGAGACCCTCTGGCCGTCCCCGGCCACCTCCTCCACGGCCGAGTCCCACAGGACCCGGATCTTCGGGCTGGCGAGCGCTCGATCCGACATGATCCTCGACGCGCGAAACCGGTCCCGCCGGTGCACGATCGTCACGCGCGAGCCGAACTTGGTCAGGAAGAGGGCCTCCTCCATGGCGGAGTCCCCCCCGCCCGCCACGAAGATCTCTTGCCCCCGGAAGAAGAAGCCATCGCAGGTGGCGCAGTAGGACACCCCTTTGCCGGCGTACTCCCGCTCGCCCTTCACTCCCAGCGTGCGCGGGAAGGCGCCGGTGGCGAGGATCACCGCGAGGGCCCTCATCTCCCCGTCCTCGGTCCAGATTCCGAAGGGACGCGCGGAGAAATCCACCCGGGCCGCATCTCCCGACACGAACGTGGTGCCGAAGCGCGCCGCCTGCTTCTTGAAGAGCTCCATGAGCTCCGGGCCCTGGATCCCTTCGGGAAAGCCGGGGTAGTTCTCCACATCGGTCGTGGTCATGAGCTGTCCGCCCGCCATCAGACCCTCGACCACGACCGGCTTCAGGTTGGCGCGAGCGCAGTAGAGCGCCGCGGTCAGTCCCGCCGGCCCCGACCCGATGATCACCACGTCATGTCGCTCCAACTTCGAAACCTCCATGAAGGCCCGCGAGAGCAGGGGGTCCAGCTTTCCCTGGGCGTCCAGCGCGTGGAGATCGTCCGAGCCTCCCACGTGCACGCCGTCGATGAAGATCTGGGGCACGGTACGCCGGCCGCCCGATCGGCCGATCATCTCCGCCTCCCGAGCCGCATCCGCCTCGACGTCGATCTCTCGGTAGGCAGCTCCTTTTCGTGCAAGCAGTCCCTTGACCATTGCGCAGTGCGGACACCCACTCTTCGAATAGAGGACGACCTCGGCCATGAGAGGGGAATGTTAGCAGAGCGGGGACATCCTGCTTTTCCGCCGGGAACCCATCGGCATGACCTCGCCGGGTAGGCGGAAAAGCAGGATGTCCCCGCTTACAGCTCGGTGTACCGAGGAATCACGACGACACCTCCGGGGGTGACGCTGAAGCGCTTCCGATCCGCCTCCGGGTCCTCGCCGACGACGAATCCGGCCGGAATGTGGACGCCCTTGTCGATGATCGCTCTCGTGATCCGGGCGTGCCTTCCTACGTCCACGCCGTCCATGAGAACGCTCTCGGTGACGCGGGCGTAGGAGTTGATCCGCACCTCGGGGGAGAGGATGCAGCGCTCGGCGCGCCCACCGCTCACGATGGCGCCGCCGCAGACGAGGGAGTCGAGCACGGTGCCGATTCTCCCCTCTTCTCCTCCTGCGAACACGGTCTTGGCCGGCGGGAGCTGGCGCGGCTGTGTGCGCAGGGGCCATCCGGCGTCGTACAGGTTGAAAACCGGGTCCACGGCCACGAGGTCGCAACTCGCCTCGTAGTACGAATCGAGAGTGCCGATATCGCGCCAGTACAGGACCTCCTTGTGGTTCTCGTCCACGAACGAGTAGGCGAAGAGCTTCCCCTCACGGACGAGACCCGGGAGCACGTCGTGGCCGAAGTCGTGGCGGCTGTCCTGCTTGGCGTCGTTTGTAACCGCTCGCACGAGCGTTTCCGTGTCGAAGCAGTAGATGCCCATGTTCACGAGGCATCGGTCGGGCTTTCCGGGGATCGGACGCGGGTCTTTGGGCTTCTCGTGGAACGCCAGGATCCGCCCTAGGTCGTCCACCTCGACGACCCCGAAGGACGACGCCTGCTCGCGCGGCACCTCCACGGCGCCGATGGTTGCGGTGGCGTTCCGGCTCTCGTGGAATTCGAGGAGCTTGCGGTAGTCCATCTTGTAGACGTGGTCGCCCGAGAGGACCAGCACGAGCCGAGGGCGCTCCTGCTGGAGGAGGTAGACGTTCTGGTACACGGCGTCGGCGGTGCCCGCGTACCAGCGCTGGCCCACCCGGAGCTGCGGAGGAACCGTGTAGAGCCACTCGTCCAGCTCGGCGGAGAAGAGGGGATCCCAGCCGAGCTTCAGGTGCCGATCGAGGCTGCCGGACTTGTACTGGGTGAAAACGAAGATCTTCCGGAGCCCCGAATTCAGGCAGTTGGAGAGGGTGAAATCGATGATCCGGTAGAGGCCGCCGAAGGGGACCGCGGGTTTCGACCGATCGCGGGTCAGTGGGTACAGCCGCTCCCCCTGACCGCCCGCCAGGACCAGAGCGAGTGTGTCATCGAAGATGAGTCTTCTGGACTTCAATGCGTCTTGGCCTGGGGTCGCGCCGCGAGGATCTCCCGGACCTTCGCCAGCAGCTCTCCGGTGTCCGAGGACTTGATGACGTAGGCGTCGGCCGCCCAGCTCAGGAAGTTCTCCTTGTAGGAAGAGTACGCGGTGTTCAGGACGACCGGGATCCTGGGATTGCGGTCCAGGATGCGGCCCATGCAGTCCAGTCCGTCCATGCCGGGCATCCGGATGTCCAGGACCACGAGGTCGGGCGAGTCGATCTCGAGGGCCTCCAGCCCTTCGCCCGCGGTCGCGGCCGTGACCACGGCGTGGCCGTCCCGCTCCAGGTCCTTCTTGTAGAGGAGTCTCAGGTTCTTCTCGTCTTCAACCACCAAGATCTTCGACACGGCCTGTTTCCTCCGCCGCCGGGAGCCGCAGGTAGAATGTAGTGCCCTCCCCCTCCCTGCTGTCCACCTGGATCTCCCCACCGTGCTCCCGGAGGATGTTCTGGGCGATCGTCAGGCCCAGCCCCGAGCCCGTGGACTTGGTGGTGAAAAACGGCTCGAAGATCCGAGAGCGCGCCTCCTCGGGGATCCCCGGGCCCGTGTCCCGCACGGCCATCTCGAGCCACCCTGGGCGCTTGCGCGTGTGCAGGGCCAGGACCCCTCCCGCCGGCATCGCGTGGATCGCGTTCTGCACCACGTTGAGAAGGGCCTGGAACACCTGGTCGCGATCCGCCCGGATCTCGGGAAGATCGGGGTCGGCGTCGAAGCGGGTCTCCACGGCCGCCTCGCGCACCTCCCATCGGAGCAGATCCACCGCTTCGCGGCCGAGCCGCACCAGATCGACCTTCCCGAGCCGGGGGGGGGTCGGCTTGGAGAAGTCGAGAACCTCCCTGAGGATCGTCTCGAGCCTGCGCACTTCCGAGGCGATGATCTGGATACTCTCCTGCATCGGTCCCGCCGCGGGAGCTTCCCGGAGCAGAAGCCGCGCGAAGCCGCCGATCGCCACCAGGGGGTTACGGATCTCGTGGGCGACCCGAGCCGCCATCTGTCCCACGGCCGACAGGCGCTCGGCCCTCAGAAGCCTCTCGTGGTTCTCCCGGACCTGGCGGGTGGCCGTCTCGAGGGAGGCGATCTGCGTCTCGAGCTCTCCCGAGAGCTGCGCGCGCTCGATCGCGAGGGCCGCCTGGATTCCGAGGAGCTCCAGGATCCCCACGTCCTCGTCCTCGACGGACTTGCCGGTGATGGCGTTATCCGCCAGGAGGAGCCCCATCGGCTTCCCCTCCGCGTGCAGGGGAACCGCCACGAAGCTCTCCACTCCGAGGCTCAGGAGAAGGTCTTCATCGACGGGACGCCCCGACCCCACCTCCGCACCCTGGACGACCCGGACGGTCGCCATCGACCGGAGGACCCGGACCAGGAAGCGATCTTCCTCGTCGAGGCGGGCCGAAAGAGAGCGAACGATCTCGTTGACGCGGTTGTGCGCCCGCTCGAAGTACGGCTCGTACCTCCGCAGCAGGTCCTTGAGCTCAGTGGCGGACTGGGAGAGCTCCGACCAGATCCGAGCGGCCTCTTCCGCGTCGGAAGGACCGATGGCCACGCGCCCTCTGAGGTCGCCCCTCTTTCCGTCCACGAGGAGGAGAAACGCCCGGTTGAAGCGCAGCCCCTGGCTGGCGGTCGCCCCCACGAGGATCGTACGGAGGATCCCGGTCAGGCCCATCGCGGACTGGAGCGCCTCGCCGATCTCGCGGACCACCGACAGCTGCGCGATCCGTCGCGTGAGGCGTCCTTCCATCACCCTGGAAGCGGTGAGGTCGGTCACGAGGAGGAGCGCCCCTGTCGAGCCCTCGCCCTGATCGAGCATCTCCGTCCGGGTCACCATGACGTCGAGGATTTTCCCGTCCTGGGCGCGGTGCCGCGTCTCGTAGCGGCGGGTGTCGGGGCCCAGGGACAGGGACGAATCGAGCGTGGGCTCCTCGCCCACCACGGACGTCCATTCCTGTCCCAGCACGCTCTCCTCGGATCTTCCGTAGAGCGTCCCGGCGCCGCGGTTCCACGCCCGGACGCGGCCCTCGCGGTCGACGATCGCCACGGGAACGGACCATCCGCCGATGAGGCGGACCGGGTCGACGGTGGCGTGCTCATCGAGCCGCGGCGCGGCCCCCGGAGCATTCGTGGCTTCCCGTGGAGTCTGGGCGAGGGTCATGGCTCGCTCTCTTGGACGCAGTATAGGAAATGCCTCCCGTCGCGTCCATCGGAAACGACACCGGCCGAGTCCTGTTTTCCCGAGATGCTCACACGCGGGCGTCCCTCAGGAACGAGGCCGCCTCCTCCGGAGCGGTGGGATTGACGTAGAAACCGGTCCCCCACTCGAAACCCGCAACCTTCGTGAGGCGTGGAAGCACCTCGATGTGCCAGTGGAAATCCACCGGAAGCGTGTCCCAGTAGTTCCTGCGGCGGACGAGGGTCTCGGTATTGGGCGCCGTGTGAAAGACGAAGTTGTATGGAGGATCCCGGAGCACGGTCTTGAGGCGAACCATGAAGTCCTTGAGGCAGCGCGCCAGAGCAACCAGATTCGAGCGCGGCTCGTCGGCGAAGGAGTGCAGGTGGCGCCGCGGAAACAGGGTCGTCTCGAAGGGAAAGCGGGAGGCGTAGGGAGCCAGGGCCACGAAATGCTCGTCCAGGCTCACGATCCGCTCACCGGTGTCCAGCTCCTGGGCCAGCATGTCGCAGAAGATGCAGCGCTCCTTGACATGGTAGTGGTTCCAGGCGGACTCGAGCTCCACCGAGATCGCTCGCGGGGTGACGGGCGTGGCGATGAGCTGGGTGTGCGGGTGGTCGAGGGTGGCACCGGCCAAGGATCCGTGGTTCTTGAAGATGAGGACGTACTTGAAGCGAGGGTCGCGCCTGAGATCGCGGAGCCGCTCCTGGCAGAGAACGAGGATTCTCTCGATCTGTGCCGTGTCCATGTCCGCCATGTGCTGGCCGTGGACGGGCGACTCCACCACGACCTCGTGGGCGCCGATCCCGCGCATGCGGTCGTAGATCCCGACCGCGCGCCGCTCCAGCTCTCCTTCGATCATGAGGGCCGGGTACTTGTTCGGAATCACCCGTTGCTCCCAGCCGGGGCCGTTGGGCGACGAGCCATGAGCGCGCACCGCCGCGATCTCGGGCGGAGTCTTGTCCTCGTTCCCCGGGCAGAACGGACAGAACGTACCGTCGCGCGCGGGCGGGGAAACCTCGAGCACGTAGTCCGATGGCCGGCGGCTGCGCTCGGTGGCGATGATCACCCACCTCTTGGAAACGGGGTCGTGCCTCAATTCCGACATCGTGCTCTCCTCGGATGAAACGGTTCACGTTTCCTTCAGAGTTTCGGTGACAGCAACCGAAACTCGACTTTCTTCGGTTGCGGGGAGTTTCGGTTGCTGTCACCGAAACTCATACCGACCAGTCGAAGCGCGAGGGGTCTTCCTCCGGCGAAGGAAGGTAGAGGCTTCCGTCGGGAGGAACGCGCTGGGAAGCCCCCTCGAGGGTCTCGATCTCCACCTGAAAGTGCACGTGCTTGTCCACCGCCTGGAGCGTGGCCAGCGGGAACGAGGCCTCGATCACCCGGCCGACGGCCACTTCCACTTCTCCCGCCCGGGTCACGCCCGACGGCGGAAGGGGCACTCGTTGCGCTCTCTCGGGATGACCGGGAAGCCGCACGCTCAGAATCGCGCCCCCGAGCGAGGAGGCCGCGGGAGGCTCGCACGCATCGAGCCGCAGGTAGAGCCGCGTGCCGTCGGTCCCGTAGTAGACCTCGCGAACGAGCCGCGCGGCCGACTGCATGGTCCCCGATCCCGTATCGGCCTTGCCGGCCGAAAGCCACTCGAAATAGTCGGTGACGCACCCGTCCACCTTGGCTGTGACGGGTCCGTACGGGATGTGGAAGCGTCGCGGTGCCCGGTCGCGGATCGCGCGGGTCAGGCTCTCGGGCGAATCGGCGCCGGCCGCGGCCCACGCCGCGCGGAGCTGGCGGCGAAACGCGGCGTCGAACTCGTCGGCGAATGTCGTGAAGTGATCGTCGCCGAACCACCAGAACCAGTCGCTCCCCTCCGCCGCCAGCACCGCGCGCCACGCAGGGTCGCCCAGGCTCGGCTCTCCGCGCTTTCCCGCCACGAGCGCTCTCGTCTCCGCCAGACGCTCCCAGGCACGGTTCTTCTCGGGATGGCCGATCCACGTGGCGAGGTTCCGTCCGATCCAGGACCCCGCCACAACTCGAGGAAGCTCCCGGGCGGAGGCCGGGTCGGCGGCCTCCCCCGCCGTCATCGTGACGACTTGAGGCTCCGATTCGAGCCCTCCGTAGAGAGCCTCCAAGAACTCCTCGCCGTTGCTCGGGTAGTACTCCCACGCATTCTCGCCATCGAGAATCACAGGCACCGTGTAGGGACCCTGATCTTCGGGAAGAACCTCGCGCAGGTGGGTGAGCCTTCGAAGGAAATCCTCCGCGGCCACGCGCGGCTGCCAGGCGGAGTAGACGAACCCGATCCTGTCGGACAGCTCGTGGTCGCGGAACAGGATCACGGGGCCATTGCCATGGCGCCACGGACGGTAGAGGAGGACTTCCCGGCGAAGCTCTCCCGCCGCCCGGTCCGCCGGCAGCCTCTCCCCCAGGGATCCGAGGAGAACGTCCTCGTCGCTCGCGGTCCAGCGGTAGCCCGCCTCGCCCATGAGCGCGAGCGACCCCTCCGAGATCGCGCCCTCGGGGGGCCACCCCCCGCCGGGTCTCCGGCCGAACATCTCCTCGAAGCGGGCGAATGCCGCCGCGAGCTGGACCCTCGCGTCTTCCGGGTGCGCGAAGGCCGCCGCGGGGAGCCGCAGCGAGGGAAGCGCCTCGAGCGCCGAATCGAGCCCGCACAGGAGCGGCAGGATCGGATGGTAGTACGCGCTCACGGAGAACTCGACCCGGCCCAGGTCGGCGAGCCGCCGGAACCGCGGCAGGACGTCGTCCACGAACCCCTGCTGGCGATCCAGGAGCGCGTGCTTGTCCTCCTCGGTGAATCGGCGTCCCTTCTCGACGAGCGCGCGCGTGAGAGGCTCGCGGCGGAGGAGCGACCCGCTCCATGCCAGGTGAAAGAGGACCTGGAGGTCCCGGAGCGCCTCCTCGTCGAATCGCTCCACCGCCGACTGGGGGATCGGGTCGCTCCCGTACTCCCCACGGAGCGCGGCCAGCTCGTGCACGCGACGCAGGTCCCGGGCCAGGGTATCCCGGTTGAACGAGAAGAAGTGGGTCACGAGGAATCGCCTCTCCTCGCTGCTGAGCGCTCCTGCGTTCTTCCGGGCCACCTCGAGGAATGGATCCGGCTTCCCCCGGCCCGTGCGGAGCGCGTCCAGCTGGTCCAGGAGCGACGGGACGACGTTCACGGTGGCCCGGACACCCGGATGGCGCGCGAGGTGCTCCACCATGTCCGCGTAATCCTTGAGCGCGTGGAGGCGGGTCCACGGCATGGTGGGCACCCCTGTGACCGGATCGGTGTACTCCGGCTGGTGGAGGTGCCACAGAAGCACGAGGCGAATCGGCGGCTTCATCTTTCCCGTTCAGTTCTCGCGGACGAGCCGCGGATTATACTCTCCGTTCCCGCAACGGCGCGGCGAGGAAGAGAACATGGCGGCAGACGCGAGGGCTGTCCAGGCGATTCGAAAAGCCGAGCTTCACCAGCACGTGGACGGCTCGATCCCGGCCCGCACCACCTGGTCCCTGATGAAGCAGCACGGCCTGGAGCCCGTGCCGAGCCTCCGGGAGATGCGCAAGCTCCTCCAGCTCCAGCCCGACGAGGAGGGCTCCCTCCTCTCCTACCTCGACAAGTTCCACTACCCGATGTGGATCACCCAGTTCTACGAGAACATCGTGCGGGTCACCCGGGACATCGTGGAGGAGGCGTACCGGCACGGGGTGCGGCTCCTCGAGCTCCGGTACTCCCCTGCCATCCATTCTTTCGCCGGGCTCACGCCGCGCCAGGCGATCCGCTCGGTCCTCACGGGCATGAACGCGTCGCTCAGCCGCCACAAGGACCTCGAGGTGGGCCTCGTCGTGATCTCGATGCGCCAGCACGGGCCGCACATCGCGAAGATCATCGCCCGGCAGGCCCTGGCCGAAGCCCAGCACCTCCACGAGAGGGTCGGTGTCGTCGGGTTCGACCTCGCGGGAGCCGAGCGGGGTAACCCCCCGAGGCTCTTCCGCGAGGCGTACGAGATCGCCCGGCTCGGAGGGCTCGGGTTGACCGTCCATGCGGGGGAGGACGAGGGGCCCCGGATGATCTGGGAGGCGGTGGATCTTCTGGGCGCGGATCGGATCGGGCACGGCTGCAGCGCGATCACGGATGGGGCGCTCCTGAAGCGCCTCGCCCGCGACCGGATCCTCGTGGAGTGCTGCCTCACCTCCAACGTCCAGACCGGCGCCGTCAAGCGCGGCACCACGCACCCGATCTACACCTTCCTCGAGCACGGGATCCCCGTCGCCGTGTGCACGGACAACACCACGGTGAGCGACACGAACCAGACGAAGGAGAACCTGCTCCTGAGGGAACGGCTCAGCGTGAGGGAGATCGAGGCGATCCACGTCGAAGCGGCGCGCCACAGCTTCATCCGCAGGGTTCCCGTCTTCGTGGAGCGACGGCGGCGTCTCGCTGCCAGGGATTTCGGTTTCGGTGACAGCAACCGAAATACGATTCGGTTGCTGCAACCGAAACAACCGAAACAGCGCCACGGGCGCTAGGATGTCCGCATGAACGGAGGCTCCCTTCCCGCGTTGAACGGCGCTTCCCTCCTGACGGAGGACGACGTCTATCTCTTCAACGAGGGAAGCCACCTCCGTCTCTTCGACAAGCTTGGCGCCCACGCGGTCGCAAGGGACGGCGCCGCGGGGACCCACTTCGCGGTCTGGGCCCCGAACGCGGAGTACGTCTCGGTCATCGGGGACTGGAACGGCTGGGACTCCGGGTCGCACGCTCTCTCCCCCCACGGGCAATCCGGGATCTGGGAAGGGTTCGTGCCGGGTGTCGGCCCGGGGGCGCACTACAAGTACCACGTGCGCTCGCGCATCCTGGGATACAGCTCCGACCGCGCGGACCCTTTCGCCTTCCACGGCGAGGTCGCCCCCAAGACCGCCTCGATCGTGTGGGACCTGGGCCACGAGTGGCGCGACGCGGCGTGGATGGCCTCGCGCGCCCGTCGAAACGCCGTGGACGCGCCCATCTCGATCTACGAGGTCCACCTCGGCTCCTGGATGCGGGTCCCCGAGGAGGGAAACCGTTTTCTGACCTACCGCGAGCTGGCCCATCGCCTCGCCGACTACGTCGCGGAGAACGGCTTCACCCACGTCGAGCTTCTCCCGGTCATGGAGCACCCGTTCTACGGCTCCTGGGGCTACCAGACGACGGGCTACTTCGCCCCCACGAGCCGCCACGGCACTCCGCAGGAGTTCATGGAGCTCGTCGACGTCCTGCACGGGCGCGGAATCGGCGTGATCCTCGACTGGGTCCCGTCGCACTTCCCGAGCGACGGACACGGCCTGGCCTTCTTCGACGGCACCCACCTCTACGAGCACGCCGACCCGCGTCAGGGGTTCCACCCGGACTGGAAGAGCCTGATCTTCAACTACGGCCGGAACGAGGTGCGATCCTTCCTCCTCTCGAGCGCGCTCTTCTGGCTCGACAGGTACCACGTCGACGGGCTGCGGGTGGATGCGGTCGCTTCGATGCTCTACCTCGACTACTCCCGCAAGAGCGGCGAGTGGATTCCCAACCGGCACGGCGGCCGGGAGAACCTCGAGGCGATCTCCTTCCTTCGCCGGCTCAACGAGGAGGTCTACCGCGCCCACCCCGACGTCGTCACGATCGCCGAGGAGTCCACCGCGTGGCCGATGGTGTCCCGCCCGACCTACGTCGGGGGCCTGGGATTCGGCCTGAAGTGGGACATGGGCTGGATGCACGACACCCTGCTGTACATGAGCAAGGATCCCGTGCACCGGAAGTACCACCACAACCACCTAACCTTCCGGATGCTTTACGCCTTCACCGAGAACTTCGCCCTGCCCCTCTCCCACGACGAGGTCGTCCACGGCAAGGGATCCCTCGTCGGGAAGATGCCGGGGGACGACTGGCGGAAGCTCGCGAACCTGAGGCTTCTCCTCGGGACCATGTTCGCCCAGCCGGGGAAGAAGCTGCTCTTCATGGGAGGCGAGATCGCCCAGGTGAGGGAGTGGAGCCACGAGGCGAGCCTCGACTGGCACCTGCTGCGGCACGGGCCCCACGCGGGGATGCAGAGATGGGTGCGTGACCTGAACCGGCTCTACCGCGAGCTGCCCGCGCTCCACGAGCTCGACTGCGATCCGGAGGGGTTCCGCTGGATCGACTGCAACGACGCGGATCACGGCGTCGTGAGCATGCTGCGGCGGGGAAAGGATCCCGGCGAGGCGGTGATCGCGGTCTGCAACTACACGCCGGTCGTGCGACACAGGTACCGGGTGGGCGCACCGGCAAGAGGATTCTGGCGCGAGATCCTCAACAGCGACGCCAGCGAGTACGGGGGAAGCGGGGCGGGGAACCTGGGCGGGGTGGAGGCTGAGGCCCGTCCCATTCAGGGGCATCCGCACTCGCTGAGGCTGACGCTGCCGCCGCTCGCGATCGTGTTTTTCCGGAGATCCTAGGGTCGATCCTGCGGTACACTGGCCTCGTGAAGCGGTTCGTCGCGACCCCCCCGAAGAGGCAGCCAAGCGGCTCGAGCGGATGTTCGAAGCTCAGGAAGGGATCCGCGCGCTCCTCGGTGCGTTGCCCACCGGTTCGTCGCGCGCCGACGCGGTCCGCTTCCACCGCAAGATGCGCCAGTTGCGCCGAACACCCTGCAGCTTCCTCGACGAAGAGCTCGGGATCGTCCGTGATCGATCGCCGCATTCTTGAACGGCTCGACCTGGGTGCCGTCGCGTACTGTCTCGTGGGCGCGAGCTACGAGGCTCGCTCGGACTCGAGCCGCGCTGAGCGCGTCCCCCAAGCGCACGAGGCCGCGTCCGTGTCAGACGCGCGATGCTTCCTTGCGTTCTAGCGCTGCCCGAAGAGATGACGACGGATGAAGCGGAACAAAGAGGCTGGAGGGGTAGAGATAGTCCTCACCCGAGTCGTCGATGACGCGAATGAAGTGGCTCCGGGCCGCGGGGCGGTCCGGGAGGGTGCGGTAGATACGCCGTGACTGCAGGTCAGCATTCCCTGCAGCGTCCACGCACACGACGAAGCCCAGACGAGATGCCCGACTAGTCGAGGAAGCGCTTGATCTTGACCCCCCGGCGACCGATGCCGTGCGCCTCGTACCAGTGGACCTCGGCTTTTCGGACCTCACCGCTCTCGAGACGGACGAGCGAGTTTCCTTTGAGCTTTCGCCAGCGACCTTGGCCATATCGTCTTCGCAACTCGATCTGCCTTCGGAGTCTCTTGCCCGCCGCGATCACTTCAATCGCCGCGATCTCTCCCACGATCTCGAAGGCCACGCTTCGAGAGTCTACTCTCCGAAGCGAGACCCATCAAGGGGAATAGGACGCCGCGGGCCCCGCGGGGTCGCCGCAATTCGTAGTGTGTTCCGGTGGACGATTGCAGACACTCTGGCGAATCCCGCCGTCCCGCGCAATAATCCGGCGCTTCAGAACAAGAACACGGAGTTGACCCATGCCCGAGTTCATCTACACCATGAAGGACCTCCGCAAGGTGGTCCCGCCCAAGCGCGAGATCCTCAAGGGGATCTGGCTCTCCTACTACTACGGCGCCAAGATCGGCGTCCTCGGTTCAAACGGCGCCGGGAAGAGCTCGCTCCTCAGGATCATGGCGGGCGAGGACACGGATTTCATGGGCGAGGCGTCTCCCGCCAAGGGGATCACCATCGGTTTCCTCCCGCAGGAGCCCCGGCTCGACCCGAGCAAGACCGTCCTCGAGAACGTCGAGGAGGGAGTCGCCGAGACCCGCGCGATCCTCGACCGGTACAATGCCGTGAGCGAGCGCTTCGCGGAGCCCATGGAGCCCGACGAGATGGAGAAGCTCCTCGAGGAGCAGTCGCGCCTCCAGGACCGGATCGACGCGGTGAACGCGTGGGAGCTGGACCACACCCTGGAGCTCGCCATGGACGCCTTGAGGTGTCCTCCGGGAGACGCGGACGTCGCGAAGATCTCCGGGGGCGAGCGGCGCCGCGTGGCGCTCTGCCGGCTCCTGCTGCAGCGGCCCGACCTGCTCCTCCTCGACGAGCCGACGAACCACCTGGACGCCGAATCGGTCGCGTGGCTCGAGCGGTTCCTGAAGGACTACCCCGGCACGGTGATCGCCGTCACGCACGACCGCTACTTCCTCGACAACGTGGCCGGCTGGATCCTGGAGCTCGACCGCGGCGCGGGGGTCCCCTGGGAGGGGAACTACTCCTCGTGGCTCGACCAGAAGCGGACGCGGCTCCAGCAGGAGGAGAAAACTCAGAGTGCACGGCAGCGAACGCTCGAGCGCGAGCTCGAGTGGGTCCGGATGGCCCCGCGCGCGCGGCAGGCCAAGAGCAAGGCGCGCGTCCAGGCCTACGAGAAGCTCCTTGCAGAAGAATCCGAGCGAGCGCCCGAGACGGTCGAGATCTACATCCCGCCGGGACCGCGCCTGGGCGACGTGGTCGTGGAGGCGCAAGGCCTCAGCAAAGGGTACGGCGATCGGCTCCTCATGGACAGCCTGTCGTTCAAGCTCCCGCCGGGAGGGATCGTCGGCGTCATCGGCCCGAACGGAGCCGGAAAGACGACCCTCTTTCGAATGATCGTCGGCCAGGACAAGCCGGACGCGGGGACGCTACGCCTGGGCGAAACCGTCCGCGTGGGCTACGTCGACCAGAGCCGCGACGTCCTGAGCCCGGACCATTCCGCCTACGAGGCGATCGCCGAGGGGGCGGATCCGATCCAGCTCGGCAAGCGCCAGGTCCCCGCGCGCGCCTACGTCGCGTCGTTCAACTTCAAGGGCCAGGACCAGCAGAAGAAGGTGCGGGACCTCTCGGGCGGCGAGCGCAACCGCGTCCACCTCGCCCGGATCCTCAAGGGCGGGTCCAACGTCCTCTTGCTCGACGAGCCGACGAACGACCTGGACGTGGACACCCTGCGCGCCCTCGAGGAGGCGCTCCTGAGCTTCGCCGGCTGCGCCGTCGTGATCAGCCACGATCGGTGGTTTCTCGACCGGATCTCGACCCACATCCTGGCGTTCGAGGGAGACAGTCAGGTGGTCTGGTTCGAGGGGAACTACCAGGACTACCACGCGGACCTGAAGCGTCGTCTGGGGGCCGAGGCGGATCAGCCCCACAGGATCCGGTACAGGAAGCTGACGAGGGGGTGAAGTCGTCGACGACTTCACTCCTGCGAATCGGGCAGGCTCCGCAGGATCTGTCGGATGGCGGCTTCGAGCGGCGGGATCTTGCCTTGGACGACTTCCCACACGATTCCCAGATGGACCCCGAAGTACTGATGGATGAGGACGTCACGAAGGCCGACGATTTTCCGCCACTCGACGTCGGGCTGGCTGGATTTCAGGTCGTCGGGAAGCTGCTTCGCTGCCTCGCCAAGAACCTCGAGGTTGCGGACCACGGCGTCCACGACGATCTCATCGCTCTGGAAGTCTTCGAACGACTTCGCGCGTGTGTAGCTCTTCACCTTCCGGATCGCTTCCAGCATGTCCTCGAGGTAAACGCGGGGATCACGCAACTTCCCTGACCTCCCTCAGGATGCGGTCCCGCAGAGCCGGCTTGAGGCTGCCCTTCAGCACCAGGTCCACTCGGACTTCCAGGAGGTCCTCCAGGTGGAACTTCAGGTCCATGTAGCGGTCAAAGGAAGGCGTGTCGAATTCGACGAGAAGGTCCAAGTCGCTCCCGGCCGTGGCTTCGCCACGCGCCCACGATCCGAAGACACCCAGGCTCTTGATCCCGAACCGCCGCCTCAGGGCGTCTTTTTCCCCTCGCAGCCTTCCCAAGATGTCTTGCGGTGCTCTCATCTCATGCCTCTGGCCTTCGACGGACGACGCGACGGTGTGAGGATACCCAAAGGGCGATCAACGGACAATCACGCCTGCAGGACCCTTGATCAGCCACGCCCAGGCGCAGACCGCGGACCCGGTTCGACCGACGCGCATACCGGCCTCGCCGCCGTGGAAGAAGACAATTACTTCGGCAAGTCCTCCATGGCCGAGCCGAGCGCGAAACGCTGGGAGCATCCTTTCGTCAACGGAACCAGCGGAAAGACCTTCGTCACCTGGGAAACCGTCGCTTCCGGCTACGCCGCCGTGTGGGCGACGGAGAACACGCGCGAGGCGATTTGGGATGCGATGGCGCGCCGCGAGACTTATGCCACCACCGGCCCGCGCATGGTCGTGCGCTTCTTCGGCGGCTGGGATTTCGACGCGAAGGACGCGCAGACCCGCAGCCCCGCGATTGCCGGTTACACCAAGGGCGTGCCGATGGGCGGCGATTTGCAGGCCGCTCCCGCTGGCAAGTCACCGACATTCCTCGTTGCCGCGCTGCGCGATCCGATGGGCGCGAACCTCGACCGTATCCAGATCGTCAAAGGCTGGCTCGATGCCAAAGGGCGAAGTGCAGGAAAAAGTCCATGACGTGGTGTGGGGCGACGCCGACAAGCGCAAACCCGGCGCGAACGGCAAGCTCCCGCCCGTCGGCAACACCGTGGACGTGGCGAATGCGCTCTGGACCAACACCATCGGCGACCCCGAGCTGATCACCGTCTGGAGAGACCCGGACTTCGACGCGAAGCAGAAAGCCTTTTACTACGCGCGCGTGATCGAAATCCCGACGCCGCGCTGGACGGCTTATGACGCGAAGCGTTTCGGCGTGGAGATGGCGAAGGAAGTCCCGATGACCATGCAAGAGCGCGCTTATTCATCGCCCATCTGGTATACACCGGGGGAGTGAGAGTTCGGCCTCCTTCGCCTGCGCTCGAAGCTTCGCTTTCAGCCGCCCCGCGCTCGGCCTTCGCCAGGTTCGCCCGGTTCGAAATCGGCTCCGTTACGGACAACTCGCCAGATTCTGCGCCGGCCTGCACGCCGCGGCGGAGACGGGACGCTCCACCTCGCCCGTCCGCCGACCGTACGAGCCCTCCTCGACGCCGTTTTCCGCCGCGACGACGAAGTACGATGCCGCCCCAAGACGCGGATCGGAGAGGGGGATCTGGAGCGTGGTCGACCCCGAGCCGCAGACGAGCGCCGTATCGTGACTGTACACTCCCGACGCGAGGAGCGTCCCGAGGTCACCGACGTAGACCGCCTCGGTCCCGGAGATGCACGGATCGGGCGGATGCCCCCAGCTCATCAGAAGATCCGAGCCCGCCTTCGAGAGGACGAGAGGCGACGAGCTGCCGCCTTCACCCGGCGGCGCGGGTGCCACGGCGCAGACGCTGCAAGTCGGGACCGCCATCGTGAGGGTGAGCGACCACGCCGAGAGGTTTCCGACATCCTGGGGGAACGAGTCGGTGATCTCGAGGGTCCACGTGCCGTTCACGGGGATCCCGTCGAGGACCGACAGTGGGGTCTCCGGGCGGTAGCTCCCCGAGAAGGGCGCGGCCCCGCTCGCGATCGAGGTTGCCGCTTCATCGTCGAACGTCGTGCCCGTGTAGTTGTTGCTCGGGCCTCCGCGGTGATTCGCGAGCGTGACCCGCGTGCCGTTGGGTCCGATCAGAACCAGGATGAGGTCCCCGTCGTAGGTGTGGGTCAGCGTGACGCCGACGTTCACGTCCACGACCGTCCCCGTGCTGGCGATGGGGAGAGTCGAGAGGGTCGGCGCGGCCCCATCCAGGATAGGCCTGGGGACGTCCGTCGAAGGGAACGTCGACGTCGAGGGAGTCGGGCTCCCCAGCTGTTTCGCGAGGGAGTCTGTCCAGAATCCCTCCGCCGCGCTCGTCCCCACCTGGAGATCGAGAACGGTCCCGCACGCCATGGCCGGGCTCAGCCGGATCCGGAAGTGGTCGGGGTTCGTGGGGGCCGAGGCCGCCGGCGCCAGGTTGGGCCACGAGGCCGCCGGATCGATCACGCTGACCCCCGGCGTCGGGGAGGAGAGCGTTCCGGACAGGCCGGTGAGGGTCGTGTTCCCGTCGTTCGTGAGAGTCACCTGCACCGTCACCGTCTCGCCGGGATCCACGGCGCCGTTGCCGTCGCCGGGACCTCCTCCGGGACACGAGTCCACGTAGGTCGCGCCCGTGGCGTCGGCGTGCTGGATCGTGGGGCTCGCCGTCTGGCAGTTGCTCTCCGCGGAGAAGCACGCTCCGTCCGCGGTCACCGCCTCGACCTTGTACGCAAAGGTGGCGGGACCGGCCGACGTGTCGGCGTAGGTCGTGGCCGGGGTGTCGGCGATGGAGACGAACGCTCCACCGCACCCCTGGGACGACCGGTACACCCGGTAGGTCGCCGCCCCGGGAACCGCGGACCACGAGAGGTCCACCTGATTCGTCCCCGGCGTCGCGGTCAGCGCGGGGGAGGAGGCGAAGCACGCCTCGATCGGGAGGGCCATCGCCGAGATCGTCGCGAGCGCGGTCTGTGCGATCGAGAACCCGAAGGAGGGGTGCATGTTCAGGGCGATCGTGTCGTTGTTCGTGTGGTAGTTCGGGTTCGGGTCGCTCCCGACGCAGCCGCCCACCTGGCCGTTGTTGAAGTAGTTCTCCGCGATCTCGATCGCCCCCACACCGACATTCCAGAACGAGGCGTGGTCCGAGCGGTCCGTGGCGCCCGTGGTCAGGAAATCCCGGCTGAGGTTCAGGCTGTACGTGCCGATGCTGTCGCGGAAGCAGTTCCCCACGTCCTGCGACTGGGTGAGCGTCCCCGCGTGGATCTCGAAGCAGCGGTCGCCGTTCGAGTCGTACCCGAACATGTCCAGGTTCACGACTCCCAGGATCGGCCCCATGACGTGGTCCAGCGTGTACGCCGCGCTTCCGTAGAGACCCTGCTCCTCCCCGGTGAAGAAGATGATCCGGATCGTCCGTCCGAAGCGGTACTGGCGCAGGATGCGCGCGGCCTCGAGGAGCGTCGCGCTCCCCGTGCCGTTGTCGTTCGCGCCGGGCGCCAGGGTCGAGGAGTTTCCGAACTGCCAGATCGAGTCGAGGTGCCCCGTCACGAGGACCTCGAAGGAGCTCGTCTGACCCGGGATCGTGAGGATGAGGTTCTTCCCCGTGGGGCCCGTCGCGTACGAATCCTCCTCGAGCCGGGCGCCCGTGAAGTTCCATGCCTGCCCCTGCTGCCTGACGAAGTCGTATCCCTTGGCGTTGGCCGCGCCGCTGAACATCGTGGCGGTGAAGCGGGTCGCGATCGAATAGATCGTCCCGCCGATGTCCACCGGCTCCACCCCCGACAGCTTCTCGATCCAGTCGAGCCATTGAGTCTGGCTCGTCTTGGCGAGGATCTCGGCGACGAGGGGCCTGTAGGTGCAATCGTACGCGACGAGCTCGGGCCGGGCCTCCCCCCAGCCGTGCGCCTTGTGCCAGAGGCGGACCGGGTGGCTCCCTCGAAGGGCCCACTCCTGAGCCTCGGGATCGTCCATGAGCACGACCACGTTGAGTCCCTGGCGGAAGAGGATCTTGCCCGCCCACGCGGAGGGAGGCTCGTCGCCCTCGTGCAGCTCGAAGAGGAAGAGGGTCTGATCGTCCCGGACGCCCTGGAGGATCACGTCGAAGGCGATCCCGAGGTTCGCCATCGCCGCCTGCTCCTTCGCGCTCCATTCGGCGAGGAAGAAGCTCGCGCCCTTGAACGTGACCGGGATGTCCCGGGCGACGAGGATCTCCTGCGCGGACTGCTTGATCACGACGAGGTCGCGCGGGACCTCCGCCGCCAGGGCGGCCGCCGAAAACAGCGCGATCCAGAGGATTCTGACGAGATGCATACCACCCCCTCCATCGGCGACGGCCGACGAGTCGCCGGAAGTATACGCAAAACAGGAGAATTCGTCCGCAGAATGGGGCAGCCGCGGAAACTGGTAGAGTTCGGCTCCGGCGAGGAGGAAGACCATGGATCGACCGTGCGCCACGGCTCTCACGCTTGTTGCGGCTGTTCTTCTCTCTGGCCCAGAGGCCCACGCGGCCGAAGCGGCCACCGCACCGTTGGTCTCGAGGCCGAGCCCAGCGATCCAGGGGATCGTGAGCGAGATCTCGGCCGAGCGCATCGAGGCGACGATCCGGAAGCTCGTCTCCTTCGGGACGCGGCACACCCTCTCCGACCCGGGGAGCGACACGCGCGGGATCGGCGCGGCCCGGCGATGGATCCGCTCCGAGATGGAGCGGCACTCGAAGGAGAGCGGCGGACGGCTCCGGGTCGAGCTGGACGAGTTCACCGCCGATCCGGGGCCGCGCATTCCGGCGCCCACCAGGATTGTGAACGTGGTGGCGACGCTCCCGGGGGTTTCCGAGATCTCGCGCGAGACGGTCTACGTCGTCTCCGGCCACTACGACTCCATCTGCTCGGACCCTCTGGACGCGACCTGCGACGCCCCCGGAGCCGACGACGACGCTTCGGGGACGGCCGTCGTCCTCGAGCTGGCCCGCGTCCTCTCGCGCCACACCTTCGAGGCGACGATCGTGTTCCTGGCGGTGGCAGGAGAGGAGCAGGGGCTCGTGGGCTCGACCCACTGGGCCAAGAGCGCCGCGGAGAAGAAGCTCCGGATCGCGGGGATGTTCACCAACGATATCGTGGGCGCCTCGCGCGGCGAGGATGGCCGGGCCACGACCCACGTCCGGCTCTTCGCCGAAGGGGTCCCCGCCGGAAAGGAGATGCCGCCGGAGCTCTCCACCCTGGTCGCGACCGGTGGCGAGAACGACTCGCCCTCGCGCCAGCTCGCGCGGGCGGTCCGCGAGCTGGCCGAGGCGAACGTCCCGCTGTTCCCGGTGAAGGTGATCTACCGGCGCGACCGGTACCTGCGCGGCGGCGACCACGCGCCGTTTCTCAACGCGGGGTTTCCAGCGCTGCGGTTCACCGAGCCGGTCGAGGACTATCGGCACCAGCATCAGACGGTGCGGGAGGAGAGCGGGGTCCAGTACGGCGACCTGCCCGAGTTCCTGGACTTCGCCTTCGCCGCGAACGTGGCGCGAGTGAACGCCGCCGCCCTGGCGGGCCTCGCGTCGGCGCCGGCGTCCCCCGAAGGCGTCGAGATCGAGACGGTCGTGCTGGAGAACGACACGACGCTTCACTGGAGCGCCAACCGGGAGGGAGACCTCGCCGGCTACCGGATCGTGTGGCGGGAGACCACCTCGCCGTTCTGGGAGCACGCCATGGACGTCGGCAACGTCACCCGTGCGACGGTCCGGGGCGTGTCGAAGGACAACGTAGTCTTCGGGGTTCAGGCAGTGGACCGTGACGGTAACAGGAGCCCCGCGGTCTTTCCCCGTCCGTTCCGGCCGCCGCCGAAGAAACCCTGAGCAGCTCGCGCTATTCCTTCCTCTTCGAGAGCGCGGCCTGGAGCTTGTCCTTGAGCGAGCCGAAGCTCCTAGACGCCGCGCGGTCCTGCTCTTCCGTGTAGGCCCTCGCGTCGAGCTTTTCCTCCTGCGCGAGAACCGCCTTCTGGCTCAGGCGGATCCGTTTTCCTCCCGGCTCCACCTCGAGGACGATCACCTCGACCTCGCTTCCCTTGGGAAACGTCTTTCGGAGGTCGGTCCCGCGGCTCGCTCCGATCTCGCTCACGGGGAGAAGCCCCGTCTTCCCGGGTGCGAGGTACACGAAGACCCCGAACTTCTCGTGGCGATCCACCTTCCCCTTGATGCGCGCGCCGGGGACGATCCGGGCCCCCTGCGAAGCGGCACCCTCGGTGGGCGTCGTGCCCAGGGTTTCGGCGGACGACGGTCCGGACTCGATCATGGCCACGCCGATTCGCCGCCGCCCGAGGTCGATGCTCTGAACCTCGAACCGTCCCGTGGTGCCGGGAGGGACCCCGGACCTCCATTCGTCGGGGGTGCGCGATGGCGGGAACGTGGAGGCGTGGGCGAGCGCCTCCACGCCCGGCTCGAGCTCCACGAACGCGCCGAAATCCGCGAGCCGCGTGATCCGGCCCGGATAGCTCTTTCCTGGCTCGTACCGCTCCTCAGCGCAGGACCAGGGGTCCGGCTGGAGCTCCTTGAGACTCAGGGAGATCTTCCCCTTTTCCCCCGGCTCGACGCGGAGGACCTTGACCGTCACGTCGTCGCCGATCTTCAGGAGCTCCGCGGGGCTCGTCACCCTCGACCAGCCGATCTCGGAGACGTGCAGGAGCCCCTCGACTCCCGGCCCCAGCTCCACGAAGGCTCCGTACTCGCGAACCGACGCGACCTTCCCCGCGACGACCGCTCCCGGGACGATCGCGCGCCGCGTCTCCTGTGCCTTCTCTCTTCCCTCTTCCTCCAGAAGAGCCCGTCGGGAGACCACGAGGTTCCGTCCCCCCTCGCCGTGCTCGACGATGCGGAACAGGTAGGTCTTCCCCTCGTGCACCGCGGGATCGGTCGTGCGGGCGGAGTCGATCTGCGAGATCGGACAGAAGGCGCGGTTCTGGGCGATGCGGACCTCGTAGCCTCCCTTGATCGCGCGCTCGACCCTGCCCTCGACGGGGAGCCCCGTGCGGTACGCATCCAGGAGCCGCTCCCGGACCGCGGCACCGTGGGCGAGCCTGCGGGAGAGCCTCAAGCCACCGTCGCCCGCCATGACGATCGCCCGGATGCGGTCGCCCACCTCCACTTCGAGGTCGCCCTCGGCATCCTTGAGCTCCTCGATATCGATCGAGGCTTCGCTCTTCCCCCCGATGTCGAGAAAGGCGACGTCGGGAAGGATCGCCACAACTCTTCCCTCGACGGTTTCTCCTTCCTCGAACGACCGGGCCTCGAGAGAGTCCTCGAGCATCCGGCCGAAGTCCCCTTCTTCTTCTATTCCGGATCCTCCGGGAGTGGCCGGAAGCCCGGGCTTTCCGCCCTCTTCCTTCTCATCCGACATCGCTCGGTCTCCGGGGGAGCGTCCATTCTACTTTTTCTTCGCCCGGGAGTTCCATCCTCGAGCCGACATGACGAACTCGTAATCGGCCTTGGCTCTCGGAAAACGCCGAAAACGCTCGTCGGCTGGCGAGCGCGAGTCCGAAACATACATTTGTTGCGTGCCGGACCCCATGAGCTCGCGCCATGCGGGGGAGCCGCTGTCCACGGTCCTGGAAGGAGTGGTCCAGGAACACGCGGCGGCGCGCATCATCCTCTCCCTGAACCCCACGACCGGGGAGCCGATCGGCCGTGTGGAGAGCGCTGGCCCGGAGGCGATCGACGCGGCCGTGGACCAGGCTGCGTCGGTGCTCAAGCTCTGGCACAGGACCTCGTGGAAGGAGCGGAACACCCACCTCGCGCGGCTCGCGGCGCTGATCCACGAGCAGGCCGAGGACATCGCCCAGCTGATCGCCGCCGAGCAGGGGAAGCCAGTCCTGGAAGCCCTCGCGCTCGAGGTGCTTCCCGCGCTGGACCACCTCAGGTTTCTCGCGAGGCACGCGCAGCGTCTCACTTCCGCCGAGGGGATCTGGCCGCGGGAGCCGCTCTACGCCCACAAGCGCTCCCACTACCTGTACGATTCCATCGGAGTGGTCGCCCTGATCACGCCGTTCAACCTCCCCTTCGCCCTTCCGCTCGTCCAGATCGGCGCGGCGCTCGCCATGGGGAACGCGGTCGTCTTGAAGCCGTCCGAGCTCACGCCTCTGTGCGGGGACCGGCTCGGCGAGCTCGTGATCCAGGCCGGCTTCCCGGAGGGGCTCGTGCAGGTGATCCACACCGAGCGCGAGGACGGGCTCTTCCTCGTGGCGAACGGACGGGTCGACAAGATCTTCTTCACCGGCTCCCGCGAAACCTCCCACCAGATCGTGGCGGGAGCGGGCTGGATGCCACGGCCCGTCGTTCTGTCCCTCGGCGGGAAACATCCATCCGTGGTGGTGGCCGACGCGGATCTGGACCGCGCGGCTCGGGGAGTCGTCTGGGGAGCTCTGGCCAACTGCGGCCAGAACTGCGGCTCGATCGAGCGCGTGTACGTGCAGGAGGCCGTCGCCGCTCGCTTCGTGGAGCGGGTCCTGGCGGAGGTGGACCGCTTGCGGGTGGGCAACCCGCTCTCGGAGGAAGTGGATCTCGGGCCGCTCTCGTCCGAGATGCGTCGCCAGCAGGTGCACGCCCACGTGACCGAAGCGGTGGATGCGGGAGCGCTCAGGCTGCGCGGCGGGGAGATTCCGGACGGGCCGGGATTCTTCTATCCGCCGACGGTCCTTCTCAATCCTCCGCTCGATTGCCGGCTCTTGCAGGAGGAGACCCTGGGTCCGGTCATCCCCATCGTGCTCGTGGAGCACCTCGAGCAGGGGATCCTCCTGGCCAACGACACCGACTACGCCCTGACGGCCAGCGGCTGGACCAGCTCCGCGGCAAACGCCGATCGGCTCATGGAGGGTCTGCAGGCGGGGGTCGTGACCGTGAACGACGTGCTCTACTCGTTCGGCGAGCCCGCGTCCACGTGGTCGGGATACAAGGCGAGCGGAATGGGCCATAACCACGGAAAACCGGGCCTGAGGGAGATGAGCCGCGTGAAGTTCGCGTCGTACGACCCGGCACCGTCGGAGGCGCCGGTATTCGCCTACCCCTACGACCAGGCGCGGAACCACATCGTCCGGCGCGTCATGAACGCCCTTCACTCCTCGAGCTTCGCAGAGAGGATCGGCGCCCTGGCCCGCCTCCTCTTCTCCAAGCATTTCCGTGCGCGTGTCTCGATGCGCTCGTTCCTGCCGGCCTGGAAGAACCGGAGCAAATAGTTTCGGTTGCTGTCACCGAAACTCGAGGCGGAGGGGACCGCCGTCGGTCTTCGCGACACCCTTGATCTGGTTCCGGCCGTCCACGAAGGCCAGGTAGGAGTACTTGCCGTAGTGGACGAGCTTCCCCCCGGCGGCAAGGACCGCGTCCGCGGAAAGCCCCCAGAAGAGCGCCGCCACCTTCGAGGGATCGGCGAGGCGGCCCACGGCGGCAATCGCGGCGCCCGGTTCCTCGAATCGCCGCTCCGAGGCGGTGAATCCGTCCTTGTCGAGCTTCACCTCCAGGGGGAGCCCTAGGAGGAGGTCTCGGAAAAGCGGCCCGGAGGGAAGCCCGAGGAGGAACACGTTCCGGCCGGCCAGTGCTTCCCGGGTGAGGCGAGAGGCTAGGACGACCTCCCCCATGCCGCTCTGTGTGAGCGTCCCGGCCAGATCGCGGTACGCGGCGACCACCGGGGCGGAGGCGGTGTCGTCGACGACCACGAGCGCCCTCGGGTCGCCGAGGACGCGGGAGAGGACGGGAGGAATCTCCATCGCGTCGAGCCTGCGGAACACCTCCTGATCAGGATCGACCTTGAGGACCGAGGGACGGAACGGCAGACGAACCCGGACGGGAGTGGATCCGTCCTTGAGCTCCACCGAGATCCTCTCGGCGCGCCCTTCGCCTTCCAGCACCAGCGGTACGTCGATCCGCCACGCCCCTCCCTTCTGGACAAGCGCGCCCTGAACCTCGAAGGCCGGGTCCCGCCCCTCGGCGATCTCGCGCACGGAGAATTCGGAAATCGCCAGAAGGGGCGCCCCGGGCTTCTGCAACCATTGGTCGAAGAACCAGCCCAGATCCTCCCCCGCCCCCTTCGAGAACGCCTCGCGCCAGGTGTCCCACGACGCCTTCTTCCCCAGGTTCTCGCGAAACACGCGCCGGAGAACCCGATCGAAGCGCTCGCGGCCGAGCCTTCGCTCGAGCATGTGGAACACCATCATCGTCTTGCCGTAGCCCACCGCCCGCGTGGCCGCCGTGGTTCGCTCGGTGAACTCGCTCAGGGGGAAATCTCGCCCGGCCTCCGAGACGTAGTTCGTGTAGTCCCGGCAGACTTCCCGTCGGTACTCGGCCGCCGCGTCGTGGCCCTCCTGTCTCCTGTAGTGATAGTCCGCGACGAACGTCGTGAGCCCTTCGCACCAGTTTCCCCCCGTCTCGTCCACGAAGACGCCGTTCCCGAACCAGTTGTGCGCGACCTCGTGCCCCAGGGACGTGTGAACGATGAACGGCAGGCGCAGGACGTCCTGGCCGAGCACCGTGAAGCCGGCCATTCCGTACCCGGTCGCGAAGAAATTCTCGACGACCGAGAACCGATCGTACGGATAGGCGCCGAGCCACTCGGAGTACAGATCCAGGTAGCGCACCACGCCGGCCAGGTACGACGCCCCCAGGTCAGCGTCGTCGGGGTAGAGGAAGGTCGCGACCTTCACGCCCTTGTGGTCGTTTTCCACGCGCCTCCAGGGGCCCGCGACCAGGTGCAAGCCGTCGGTCGGATGGATCGTCTCGAAGACCAGGCGGACTCCGGACGATCCGGGCTCGCGCCCTCGCTCCGACCCCTCGGCGACCGCGTCCCAGCCGGCCGGGAGAGCCACGTCCAGGCGGAAGCTGGCGGGAGACCTGGACGCGCGCGGGTACCATCCGGAATCGGGCGAGAGGAACACCCCGGAAGGCTCGATCGTTCCCGTCGTCTGATCGGCGATCGTCTCCCGGGAGAACGACGCGACGCTGGGCGGGTCGTGGATCTCGCCCGCGTAGCGGATGCTGCAGCGCTTCGGGGCGCGGCTCCCCGGACGAAGCGTGAGGCGGGATAGCAGCGGGTCGCCCTCGGACGGCGCCACCTCGAACGCGACCCGCTCCCCGTCGCACAGGGCCTCCGTGACGGCAAGGCGCGCGCTGATCTCGAAGACCGGCGCGGCGCCTCCCTCTCCGTCCAGGCTCACCGCCGCGGTGGCCTCGATCCGGTGGATCGCGGGATCGAGCCGCGCGACGATGGAGGTCCTTGCCGTCGGGGGTGGGGACGCGGCCAGGGCAAGAATCCAGAGGAGCGCGAGCGCCTGCATCACATTCCGAGCTTTTCCTGCTGCTCCCTCACGTGCGCGGCCGAGGTGCGGAGCGCCTCGATCTCCTGGGGGAGAAGCTTCAACTCGAAGATTCTCTCGATCCCCTGCGCGCCGAGGAGCACCGGAACCCCGACGAAGGTCCCCGAGATCCCGTACTCGCCTTCGAGCCAGGCGGCGCAAGGGAGCACCTTCTTCTTGTCGTGGAGGATGGATTCGACCATCTCGACGACCGACGCCGCGGGCGCGTGGTAGGCCGAACCGGTCTTCAGGAGCGCCACGATCTCCCCGCCTCCGCCCGCGGTGCGCTGGACGAGCGCGTCGATCCGGTCCGGCGGCAGGAGCTCGAGGAGCGGGATCCCGCCGACCGTCGCGAGGCGCGGCAAGGGAACCATCGAATCCCCGTGCCCTCCCAGGACCAGCGCCTGCACGCTCTCGACCGACACCCGGAGCTCCATGGCGATGAACGAGCGGAATCGGGCCGTGTCCAGGATGCCGGCCATCCCGACCACACGCTGCCTCGGAAAGCCCGTGATCCGCTTGGCAACCGTGCACATGACGTCGAGAGGGTTCGACACGACGACCACGATCGCCTCGGGCGAGAACCGCTTCACGTTCTCGGCTGAGGACCGGACGATGTCCGCGTTGGTCATCTGCAAGTCGTCGCGGCTCATCCCGGGCTTGCGCGCGATCCCGGCCGTGATCACGACGACGGCCGAGCCGCGTGTGTCCTCGTAGGAGTTGGTCCCGAAGACGCTGGAGTCGAACCCCGCGACCGGGCTCGACTCGAAGAGGTCGAGGCCCTTCCCCTGGGGAATCCCCTCGAGGATGTCCAGGAGAACGACGTCGCCCATCTCCTTGACGGCGAGCCCCATGGCCACGTGCTCGCCCACGAACCCAGCGCCGATGACGGTGATCTTCTTTCTCATGGAGTTCTCCCCTCGCTGCGGACCCGCACTCTCACATTTGCTCCACGATCGTCGACGCGAACTCCGAGCATCGGACCTCGCGCGCCCCGTCCATGAGGCGGGCCAGGTCGTACGTGACGACCTTCGTCTCGATCGTCCGGGCCAGTCCGCGCTCCACGGCCAGCGCGGCCTCCTTCCACCCCAGGTGCTCGAGCATCATGACGCCCGACAGGATCAGCGAGCCCGGGTTGACCTTGTCCTGTCCGGCATACTTGGGCGCCGTCCCATGCGTCGCCTCGAAGAACGCGATCTCGTCGGACATGTTCGCGCCTGGCGCCATGCCGAGCCCGCCCACCTGCGCCGCGCACGCGTCCGAGAGGTAGTCGCCGTTCAGGTTGGGAGCCGCCAGGACGGAGTACTCGGTCGGCCGCAGGAGCACCTGCTGGAAGATGGAGTCGGCGATCCGATCCTTGAGGACGACGCGCCCCGCGGGCGCCCGGCCCCCGTATCTCTCCCCCACCTCGTCCTCGCTCACGACTTGGTCGGCGAACTGCTCCCGGGCGACGTCGTAGCCCCAGTCCTTGAACGCCCCCTCGGTGAACTTCATGATGTTCCCCTTGTGCACGAGGGTGACGCTCGGCCGGGAGCGGTCCAGGGCATAGCGGATCGCCTTCCCCACGAGCCGCTTCGAGCCGAAGGCCGAGATCGGCTTGATCCCGATCCCCGAACCGGGACGCACCTTCCTGTCGAGCTCCGACTCGATGAACGCGATGAGCTTCGTGGCCTCGGGGCTCCCGCCCTTCCACTCGAGCCCCGCGTAGACGTCCTCGGTGTTCTCCCGGAAGATCACCACGTCCAGATCCTGGGGTCTCAAGACGGGAGACGGGACGCCCGGAATCCACTTGACGGGCCGGACGCACGCGTAGAGGTCGAGAATCTGCCGCAAGCTCACGTTCAAGCTCCGGATCCCTCCACCCACCGGCGTCGTGAGCGGGCCCTTGATGGCGACCCGGTGCTCCTTCACGGCGCGCACGGTCCCTTCGGGGAGCCACTCGTCGAACATCCGATGCGCCTTCTCTCCGGCGAACACCTCGTACCAGACGATCTTCTTCTTCCCGCCGTATGCCCGCTCCACGGCGGCGTCCAGGACGCGCCGGGTCGCCGCCCAGATGTCGGGACCGATTCCGTCCCCTTCGATGAACGGGATCACGGGATGATCGGGAACGACGAGGGATGCACCCTCGTGCCGGATCCGGTCTCCCGCGGGCGGCGAAGGAAAGGGTGTGGAAGGCATGGTGGGATCCTCCGCGAAGGAAGACGAGGCGGCAGAGCTGTATGCGAACTTCGGAGACGGTACACTAGCATCCGATCTAGTACTGCACCAGCGTCCCCTCCCGCTTCGCCTTGCGGATCGCCACGCGGGACAGGGCCAGCCCCAGCGGCAGCAGGATCGCCGTCATCACCGTGAGGCGCAGGAGATGGCCCGAGAGATCCGAAAAGGGCCTTCCCTGGAGGAGCGCCCCGCGCACGATGGCGAGAGAGCTCGTGACGGGGAGGCAGTCCGAGACCCACCGGCTCCACTCGGGGAGCTTCTCCACCGGAAAGAACACCGTCCCGAACAGGGTGGTCAGGGCGCTCAGGAAGAACGTGATGGGATCGGCGCGCTTGAAGTAGAGGATGAACGAGGCCGAGAGGATCCCGAGCCCCGCCGAGGACAGAAGCGTGAGCGCGAGCCCGAGCGCTAGCGTCCCCAAGCTTCTCGTGTGGAGCGTCACCCCGAACACGAGCTTGGCGAACGCGAGGTACGCGAGCACCCGGATGGCGCCATACGTGAAGTCCCATGCCGCGGAGGAGAAGATCACGACGGACGTCGGGGTCGGAGAGACCAGCATCGCCTCGAGCGTTCCCAGGAGCTGCTCGTTCCGGATCTTCGCGGAGAACGAGAAGAGCGCGGCCGTGAAGTAGTACTGGAACGCCAGGCCGACCAGGAGCCACGCGAAGGGATCGATGCCGTTCAGGCCTGCCGTATCCGGGCTGATCATCTTGCTGAAGAAATAGAACGTGGACACGGTGAACAGGATCCCCGCGATCCCGAAGAAAAACGCCAACCGATAGGAGACCTCCGAAAGGAAATCGCGCTTCAAGAAGGCCAGGAGCTTTCCGATGTTGCGGGTCACGCGTCCCGTCCTTCCTCCGCGGAGAGAATCCGCGAGAACGCCTCCTCCAGGTCCGACTCGACCGGCTCGCAGCTCGTGAGCCTCACCCCCGCGGACAGGACGGCGCGCAACAGATCGTCGAGGCTCGCGCCGTCCGCGAGGGAGACGATCACGCGCCGCATCCCGTCCGCGCCCTCGTCGCCGACTTTCCGGAACGGCCCGCCGAGCTCCAAGGGCCAGTGGCTCGCCTCGAGCCGGAACCGGCGCTCGGTCATTCCCCACTTCTTGATCTCCGCCACCGCCCCGACCTGTCGGACCTTCCCTCGGACGAGAATGGCCACGCGGTCGCACAGGGCCTCCGCCTCGTGGAGGTTGTGGGTGGCCAGGAGGATCGTCTTGCCGTCCTTCCCTCGAAGCTCGTCGGCGATGAAGGCGCGCAGGCTCTTGGCACTCGCGGGATCGAGACTGCGCGTGGGCTCGTCCATGAGGAGGATCGGGGGGTCGTGCAGGAGCGCCCGCGCGATCGCCAGGCGCTGCTTCATCCCGGACGAGTAGTCCGAGAATCTCCGGTCGGATGCCTCCAAGAGGTCCACGCGCCCAAGAAGCTCGCCGATCCTCGCCTCCGAGCGAGAGCGGGGGACGTCGTAGAGGCGCGCGAAGAACCGGAGGTTCTCCACACCCGACAGGCGCCAGTAGAACGACCGCTCGTCGGAGTGCACGAGACCGATCTTGGGCTTGACCCTCGACTCGTGCACGGTGTCCTCTCCGCCGACGACGGCACTGCCCCGGTCGGGGAGGATCAGGCACGAGAGGATCTTGAGGAGCGTGGTCTTGCCGGCTCCGTTCGGGCCCAGAAGGCCGAAGATCTCCCCCTCGCGCACGTCCAGGTCCACGCCGCGGAGCGCGTGCACCCGCTCCGCGCGCCGGAAGCGAAGCCGCAGCAGGTCGCGGGCGGAGCGTTTCTTGACGAAGGACTTCTCGAGTCCCCGGCCCTGGACTGCGCTGGTCACGTGGCGACCTCCCTCAGGAGGCGGATTCTATCGCGAGGGAGGAGGGCGTTGGATGGAAGGTGGCGGGAGCCAGGAGGGGCTGCCCCCCCTGGCTCCCGACCGTCGACCTAGGGCAGGACGATGTCGCGACCCGGCTCCATTCCCAAGATGGACTGCCAGCTTGCCGCCTGGCACCGGGGCTGGATCACGTAGTACTGGGAGGCCGTGCCGGGCGTCGAGACGCAGTTGATGGGAACGCCTGGCAGAACGATGGGGACGTGCGTGTAGGAGCTGACCTGGTTCAGAGGTCCCTGGACCCCCTCCACCAGGGCGGGCGTGCTCCAGCAGAACTGGTTCTTGTTGGGAAACCGGATCGACTCGGGAAACACAACCGTTCCCTGTCCCGGGTTCGCGTACGTCGCACAGCTGTCCTGCGGGTCGCACACTCCGTCGCCATCCGCATCCGGCAGCGGGGCGTGCACGCAGGCCCCGCTCGGGTCGCACGAGTCGGCCGTGCACGGGTTGTTGTCGTCACACTCGGAATCGGCCACGCAGCGCGGGCGGTGGCGCGCCGCGTCGAGTGTTCCCCTCGGAATCCCCATGGGATCGAGGAGCCGGACGGACCCGAAGCCCTGGTACTCGTGGCCGTACGGCGGGAAGTCGTTGATGATCGTCTGCACGCGGAACGGTTGCTCGGTGTGCAGCTGCAGTCCCAGTCCGGGGAGATCGATGCGGAGCAACACGTCGAAGAAGCTGTGCGCGGGGAGATCGCTCTCCGGGGACATCGGCTGGTTGGCCCCGGGCGACGGCTCGAGGCCCTCCTCGCGACCGGCCGTCGCGGTCACGGGACCGAACGGGCTGTTGCCGGTCAAGGTCATCGAGAGGAGCTCGGTCTGGATCATCGTCTGGCCCGTCTGGGGGTCGATCTCCGTCGCCGTCCGCATCCCGCTCGAGGGCCCCTGGAGGTCGACCGGGGACGACCCGAACCCGAAGATCGTCACGTCGAAGGTGCCGGTCGTGCTCATGGTGCACCGGCGCTTCTGGGAGACGCGGATGCCGTGCTTCGCCCTGTCCGCATCCTCCTTGCTCAGCTTCTTCTTGGAGCCAGGAGGCGGTGGCGGCCCCCCGGGGGGAGGAAGGTCCCGGGGCAGGATGTCGATGGCGTTCACGTTGTCCCTCGCGAGCAGACCCAGCGCAACGGCGCTCGCATACAGGACGTGGACGCCGGTGAAGCTCGTGTAGCGGATTTCGGCCGCCGACAGCTCGTCGCCGGTCGCCGGGACCCCGTCCGGCCCCA